>Ga0194128_10011630_pt1 | contig 10160 bp, 13 predicted proteins | sample TA2KigCa65mmetaG_FD_148650 | JGI IMG/M metagenome (GOLD analysis project Ga0194128, IMG submission 148650) | Freshwater microbial communities from Lake Tanganyika, Tanzania - TA2015037 Kigoma Deep Cast 65m | ecosystem: Environmental > Aquatic > Freshwater > Lake | place: Tanzania: Lake...
CCAAAAAGGTTCTACTGGAAAATTTTAGATTGCCCAGTCTCAAAGAAGCATTGTATTTCCATGCTGATTACGTTAATCCGGCCTGGCCCAACATGCAGTATCTAGGCAAGTTTGGCGTTCACAAGTTTTACAAAAAGAAGGAATCTAAAGTATGAACACGTTTTTCAACGTCATTGGTAAAATACACGTCAGCATTAGTGGCTGGTTAACGCAAAGTCTCCCCAAAGTGTCCGCCGATACTCTGGGTTGGCTTGCAGTGATCTTGATGCATGCAGCCACTATTCCTACTTTGTTGGCAATCCTTACAGGACTCAGCAATCGCACACCCTCAGTAGATATTATATTGCTGATGTGGGGTGGCTTGGTGCTGCTGTTTGGGCGGGCTGTTGTGTTGAAAGATTCTTTAAACATCATCACCATTGGTGTTGGATTCATTACACAAGCAGTGCTGATGGCCTTGATCTTGTTCAAGTAAATATCTAGGCTTGTTTTTCCAGCCACAGAATAAAACCTATCAGTTAAATTTAGGGTCCAAGCGACCCTAATGCCGCTGGCACAGTGTTTCTATCGCCCAACGCGTCAAGTCACATAAATTATTATGAAAATAGACATAAGGGGACGCCATGCATATAGGTTTTATTGGTTTAGGCAAACTGGGTTTGGATTGTGCTGAAGCGTTTGCTGAACGTTATAAAGTTTTTGGTTATGACATATATCCGCGCCACAGTCACAATATTCAAGTTTGTGCCAACGTGCAAGAAGTCATGGACAACAGTGACTGGTTGTTTATTGCTGTACCCACTCCACATGCCCAAGGTTATGATGGCTCGGTTCCTAACTCGCACATGCAACCTAGAGACTTTGGACATGATAGTGTAAAAGAAGTCATTCTCGATATCAACACCTATGCCAAACAGCCCAAGCGTGTGGTGTTGATAAGCACTGTGTTGCCGGGAACCACTAGGCGCCACTTTGCTCCGTTGTTAGATAAAAAACATCAGTTTCTGTATAATCCCTATCTCATAGCCATGGGTTCGATAAAGTGGGACATGGCCAATCCTGAAATGGTCATAATTGGAACTGAAACCGGTAATCCATTGGAGATGCAAGATCTCATTGATCTTTATCGTCCTTTAATGAAAAACAATCCACGCTACGTTACCGGTACCTGGGATGAGTGCGAAGCTATCAAGATTTTCTACAACACCTTTATTTCAGCCAAGGTGAGTCTAGTAAACATGATTCAAGACTTTGCAATCAGAATAGGCAATATCAACGTAGACGTAGTCACTGATGCCTTGGCACAATCTAATATGCGCATCATGGGTCCCAAATACATGACCGCAGGCATGGGCGATGCAGGCGCTTGCCATCCTCGAGACAACATTGCTCTACGTTGGTTGGCTCAAGAATATGACATAGGCTATGATTTGTTTGATACTATTATGCGGGCACGTGAAGTGCAGGCCAAAAATATAGCCAAGTACTTGGTTGACTTAGCCACCATGCATCAAATGCCTATTGTAATCAATGGCAAGGCCTACAAGCCAGACGTAGCATACTGCATAGGATCATATTCAACACTGATTGGGCACTACATTCAAGAAGCAGGGTTTTCAGTTAACTATCTTGATCCCTTGGCCGACGATGCCACTGATGTGGTACAGTCTGTGCAAGGTCCTTGTGTGTTGCTCATGGCCCATAATCGACAAATAACCTATGGTTACACAGGAGATGTGAGAGATGACATGTTTTATGCCCCCATTGCAATGGGGTCAATCATAGTTGATCCCTGGAGAAAGATGTCGTCACTGTCAGGGTATCAAATCATACATTATGGTAACACCAGAAAATAAACGTTGGGGCAAAATCTGGTTCAAGCCATGGTGGAGCGATTATAAAGATCTTGTGTATGTAAACGAACCATTCAATGATCCCATCAGTCTTGAACGCTGGAAACGTTTGGGTTATACTCAAACTAAGTTTACCGGTGACATGTATGACATGCGCAAAGCCGAGCCTGCCTGGATCTCACCTTTTAGAATACATTTACCATGGCAACATTTTTCTTGGTCGGTCTATCGCATGGGCCCAGGTTCTGTGTTGCCCAATCATTCTGATATCTACACTCGTTTCAAAAAGTTGTATAAGATCAACAACAATGACAGCATATTCCGAGCCATAGTTTTTTTGGAAGATTGGCAGAGCGGTCATTATTTTGAGATAGCCGGCGACCCAGTGACGCACTGGATAGCAGGTGATACTTATATTTGGCAATATGACGTTGAACATCTAGCAGCCAATGTAGGTACAACTGATAGGTACACCTTGCAAATCACAGGAGTCCCAAATGAAAATCCATTCCTATAATGAATGGGATCCCCTGCGAAGCATAGTGGTTGGCAGTGCTCGAAATGCCAACTGGCCTTCCAGCGATCCTGTGTTTGCGTCCGAAAGCGAAAGATCCTTGTGGAAAGAAACTCCAGTTCCTTCGGGCGCGGTGCCTCAGTGGATTATAGATGAAGCCGAAGCGGAATTAGACGATCTAGCCCGCAAACTGCAACAGCTTGGGGTGCAAGTTTATCGTCCTGCATCAATGGATTTCGTGCAACTGGGTGGTATGTACAATTACTGTCCAAGAGATAGATTGTTGGTAGCAGGCAGCGACATTGTTGACCCTGCCATGTTGTATCCTTGTAGAGACATGGAGGTACATGCTTATCTAAACATAGTTGCCAGTTGCGCACGTTATTTGCACATGCCACGCAATGAAGGCATGGTGTTGGATGCTGCCAATGTTTGCCGGCTCAATGACACCTGGTTGTATCTTGAAAGTGTATCGGGGAACTTTAAGGCCTATAAATGGTTGTGCGACCAATTCCCAACTATCAACATAGAATTATGTAAATTTTACCAAGGAGTGCATATCGATTCTACCATTGTGCCACTACGCGAAGGTCTAGTATTGGTAAATGCCAGTCGTGTGAATCCCAGCAATTTACCCCAGGTGTTTGCAAACTGGGATGTGATCTATGTGGATAATGTGGTAGAACAAAGTTTTTATCAATATCCTTACGCCTCAAAATGGATTGCATTAAATACCTTGGTAGTGAATCCCAATACAGTGATCATGGACCAAGATCAGCTGACCTTGATTCACAGGGTTGAAAAATATGGCATCACAGTGATACCACACAAACTCAGCCACAGTCGCACTTTGGGAGGGGGTTTTCACTGTGTTACTTTGGACCTATGGAGAGAATATGCTTGACCCACAACAATTGGCACAACTAGTAGAAAACCAAATACGCATGGCTGTGGCCAAACAAGTTGAACAAGCAGTGGGCCAAACCGAATGGATTCAAGATCTAGAACAACAGATCATTGGTTTTGTGCAGGATCGAATCACAGCTAAATTTGCCAACATTGGCACTTTGCCTGATCTAGTGTCCATTGTGGAACAAAAAGTTGGTGACATGTTTGCCTCAGGGTTTGTGCCCGATCTTGACAAATATGTTGATCAAGCCCGCATCCGACAAGCTGTGGATCTTGGTGTAGAAAAATTTGCAGCACACGCCATTGACAATCTTGCTTTGGATCCGGCATGGATTGCCAAGATAGAAACTATGATATCGCAAAGAATGGAAGACCGTGTCAAGGCCAGACTGAAAGAAATCGATATAAATCTTGCATTGAGCCAAATTGTTTTGCAGCATAGAAACACACTTACAGAAGAATTGGCAAAAGATTTTCAAAGTCAAGGCATAGCCGATAAAGCATCAACTAGACAACTCACTGTGATGGATGGGGTGGTGGTGGTAGAAGGTGAAACTGTGACCCATGACATCATAGTAGAACGCAACACTGTTCTCAAAGGTGATGTAGTGATCAGTGGCAATCTTGGTGTGCAGGGTCGAATCGCAGTGGACAATAAAGCTTGGCAAGAACTCGGTGATCATGTGGGCAAGGTAACATATGATCGTATCAAAAACGATTTTGCCCGAGAACTCACAGATAGCATGCTCACCACAGTGCGCGAAGGTATAGAAATTCAAAATGTCACGGTGGAAGGATCACCATTGATCGCAGGCAATGCTCTGAGTCCAGGCATAAAATCGACCAATATAACTTCAGTTGGCGCATTGGAGAGCTTGCAGGTAGATGGTCCGGTCAATTTGCAAAATACAGTGACCGTGACTCGTGGTCGTGTAGGTATCAACACTCAAGGGCCAGACAGTGTGTTGTCGGTATGGGATGAGGAAGTCAATGTCAGCATAGGCAAGATCAGCAAAAACACGGCATTTGTTGGCACTGGACGTCAAGGTAATTTGGTGCTAGGTACCAATCGACAGAATCATTTAGAAATTGACAGCAATGGTATGACTACTGTGCGACAGTTACGCATAGGACGCAATACCATCTCTTGGTCAGCGGAAACTCCGGGCTATAGTGGAACCAAAGGTGATGTTGTGTTCAACATCAATACCACAGCCGAAGGAGTATTTGCATGGATCTGTCTCGGAGCATTTCGTTGGCAAGCTCTACGAGTCAAGTAAATGAGACTGTGTTGGATCATCAGCGAAGATTTTGCCAGCACCCATATCACCGCTGATCAAATCAAAGATATTGCTCCCAGTTGGGGTAGTTGGCGCACGTGGCGAGCCTGGAATACAGACAATGTGTTGTGCCATGATGCTGTCAAAGCCCATGAGCTCATACAGCGGACTTTTCACTTGGTATGTAACTTTTACACTGCCAACAAAAATTATGCAATATTGGAACGACCATCCAAGGTCAATCTTTACGAAGGTGATTTTCCTGTCGCTTTGGACCGTCCTGAAGAAATCATTGCCATGCACTTGGTGGCTAATCAAAATGATTTGGTGCTGTTATTGGGCTTTGATTTGTCTGAAAAAACAAATGATGATCGATTTGAAAATCATAAAAGACTGAATTATATCAATGCATTTCGTGCAGCACTGAATTCCCATGTCAACACTCAATGGGTACTGATAGATCATCCTGGTGAAGTGACCAAAAAAATCACTCTGCCAAATCTCAGCAAAGACAGTTTTGACAGTGTGCTGAAACAGTTGAAGGACACATAGACTGTTTGTAGCATTCACTGGTAGTTCCTTGCATAGTTTGATTGAAACATCGAACAAATCGTTACTTGAATTATAGTGATATCACTGTTATAATAATGCATGACCGCTAAATTTGGTTTTTGTTGCAAATGGCTCAACGATCCCAGTGAAACAGCAGGCATGAAAGTCAATGCCAAGGATCGCGATATCAATGGTAGATCAACCACTATGCGCTGGTTACGTGAGCATACTGACCAAGCCGAACAGCGTCAATGGGATATCATGAATCACAATGCCCGTGCTGCACTGAACATAGTCGAACGTGTGGGCAGTCTCAACGAGCATCTGCGTATGGTGCGTTTGGGTTCAGAAATGTTGCAGGGTTACACAGAACCCACATGGATGGACTGGTGGCAACAGGCAGACATACAACGGCATCTAGAAAAAATATTTGCCCTTGTGGGCGCCCGTGCTCGTAAACTGGGTGTGCGGTTGAGTTTCCATCCCGGACAGTTTTGTGTTTTGGCGTCAAAAAATGATGATATCATAGAACGTAGCATTCAAGAATTTGAATATCATGCTGACATGGCGCGTTGGATGGGCTATGGCGCCGGCTGGCATGATAATGGTTTCAAGATAAATGTACACTTGTCGGGCAAAGGTGGGCCTAACAAATTCCTGAGGACGCTGGATCGGCTGTCGCCCGAGGCCAGGAATCTAATCACTATAGAGAATGACGAGATCGGAAATGGAATTGATGTTGCTCTTGCTGTGGCTCATCGTGTGGCTCTTGTTCTAGACATCCACCATCACTTTATCAAAACCGGCGAATATATTGAGCCCGAGGATCCTCGTGCGCAACAGGTTCGTGAGTCTTGGCGTGGTGTGCGCCCTGTTGCTCATTTTAGTGTTAGTCGCGAAGATCTTCTTGTTGGCCATGATGTTTCAACTCGCCCCGATCTTGATCGACTTCTTCGAGCAGGTTTTAAAAAACAGCAGCTCAGGGCACATTCAGACTTTTATTGGAACCATGCTGTGAACGAGTGGGCTGCCACTTTCGCCGAACACTGGGATATCCAATGCGAAGCCAAAGGGAAGAACTTGGCACGCGATCAGTTTGCCGAAAGCCACATCTTTGATGTATAGTGTTTTTCAACATTGGGATCCTCTTAGAGTTTGTGTGGTAGGCAGGAGTTATCCTCCGGAGTTCTATAGTTGGATCAAGTCTACCAAACTTAGGAAACTGTTTGAACGCATCGCTACAGAAACCGAAGAAGATTTTGGAAAAATTATCAAAACCTTGGAAAAATTTGGGGTAAAAGTAGTACGTCCCAATACACCAGAAATTCTAATTGATTCATATCTAACATCAAATCAACGTATACCGGGTCCCATAAGCATGAACCCGCGAGATCAAATGATCATGATTGGTAATACCTTCTATGTTTATCCCTATGATAACATTTCAATCAAAACCAGTGGACGAGCAATACCATCCGTGGATGGCTGGAATAAACAGGTCTATGATCAAATACGCGGAACTGATTGGCCCAATGACTTTGTAGAGTTTGACCGTCTTCCTGAATGGATCCAAAAAGAAATACGAACACTACACAAGGATGTAAAGTATCGTGAAATTCGCGAGGACCACAAAGAAATTGCACAAAAATCATCGATGTACGATTGGTGGGCACCTATCATCGAGGAAGTTAAGAGATCTGGTAATTCTATCATTACCAATCTTGAAGACTCTTTGCTTGATCAGATTCCGGCCAATGGAATCATGCGTATTGGAAAAGATTTATACTTTGGTGGAGTTAGTCAAATTGACAACATTCCGACAACTCAGATAGCAAACAAATATTTTTCTAATTATAGATGCCATTGGATCACTACCGGAGGTCATATTGATGGTTGTTTCACTGCGGTCAAACCGGGCCTGATAGTCAGCATAATGGATATGCCCACCTATGCTCAAACGTTTCCTGACTGGGAAGTTGTATACCTCAAAGGAGAGAGTTGGTCGAAGGTCCGACCATTTCTGGATCTCAAACAAAAAAATCAAGGACGTTGGTGGATAAAAGGGCATGAATACGATGACGAATTGATTGATTATGTGGAAACATGGTTGCGCGATTGGACAGGATACGCAGAAGAATCTGTATTTGATGTAAACATTTTAGTTATCGATCAAAAAAACATTATCGTTAATGGATACAACAAAAAAGCATTCCAGGCGTTTGAGCGCTATGGCGTTACACCACACATCTGTCCAATTCGGCACAGATATTTTTGGGACGGTGGAGTCCATTGTTTGACCTTAGATTTAGATAGAGAAGGCGACAGGCAAGATTATTTCCCTTATCGGAATTAACATCTTCTATTGTATAAAATGTTGCAGTTAACTTTGTGTTGGATACATTTGGGGTAACTTATTCAATGGCCAAACGCATTTTGATTATGGGCCTGCCAGGTGCAGGGAAAACCTTCCTAGCAAAAGCATTGAAAAAATATCTAGAGACCCAAAGCGACCTAAGGGCCGAGGTAAAATTGATCCATGCGGATGATGTGCGTAAGAAGTACAACGACTGGGATTTTTCTTACGAAGGCAGAATTCGTCAATCCATCCGCATGAGAGAACTGGCCGATGGGTTATCCAACGATTTTGTTATAGCCGACTTTGTGGCGCCTTTGCCTGAAACGCGGCACAACTTCAAGGCCGACTGGACCATCTGGGTAGACACCATAGATGCTGGACGTTTTGAAGACACTAACAAAATGTTCGTACCGCCAGATGTATATGACTTTCGCGTAACGGAACAGAATGCTGAAAAATGGGCTGAGTTCATCGGCGCGCAGGTCCTTGAGAATCGTAGGCGGCCGATACCGGCCAATAGCTAGAGTGATTGCATGGATTTTTACCGCTCAAATTTCACCATAAAATCTTTGCATGTTCGAAACATCTGTGGAACCAAGTTCTTTTTTTCATCAATCAGTTGTTTGAGATCGGCAAATTCTTTCTCGTACTCAACTGCTTTGAGTGCGTTTAATACTAATTCCACGCAGCTCACATGACTATCATCGGCAAGGTCAAACAAATCATCATATGGTTTGCCTTGTTGTTGCAACAAGGTGTCAATGATTCTAGTCCATTCTGCATTGTCAATACTTACCGGAGTCAGTAAACACACGGTATCACATTCAAACACTTGGTCAAATGTAGAAGTATGCACTCCTATACCTGTTGCTTCCACAAATTTAAAACTGCTGGTATCGGTGGGATCAGTGATATTATCACAGTTCATCAAAGCATGTGTGTAGTTTGCCCACACGCCTGTCTTGATCCATGATAACAATGAAACTATCACCGAACTGAGATGATGTTTTTCTCCTGTGAGTATAATGTAATATCCATTGGCCAGCAAACAAGCCAATTCATTTTTATCGGCCGCCGTGATATATGTTCTTTTGCTCCAGGAAATTTTTCCTGGCAGCATGGCGATCCAATGGTACGCTTTGTAAAGCAGGGTAGAATATTTAGACATATCAACCCCAATGGCTCATGATGTTGGCTTCTATGCAATAGGTTTGGCTTTGACAGCACGTTTCTTGCGGCTAGAATTTTTTTTGGCTACCGGTTTATTGGCCCGAGCATCTTCTAATTTGGCTTGTGGCTGCTCGATCTTGTAGGGCGCAGAATCTGCAATGTCAGTCAGTATCCTTTCCGCGGTTGGCGACAAATGCGGCTGTTGTTGGCCACCAAAATACTTTTTAAGAAAATTTAACATGGTGTCTCCTTAATCTCATACACTGTATTTAAGCAAAAGTGTGATAGATATGCAAAACTATGCGTGATTGGTGTTTTATCATGATATTTTGCGTAAAAACTACAGTGTTATTGATTTGCAACAAAAATGGTAATATGCTATAGTGTTTGCATGCATAGGATGACAGTAAATATATCAAGATGATCGAACTCATTGCCACATTGATCATGACGCACATGACCATAGTATCGGTCACGATATATCTCCATAGGCACCAAACCCATCTAGCACTGGATCTTAGCCCTTGGATCAGTCATCCCATGAGATTTTGGCTTTGGGCAAATACTGGTATGCTGACCAAAGAGTGGGTGGCTGTGCATCGTCTGCACCATCAAAAATGCGAAAAGCCAGATGATCCGCATTCTCCCCAAATTCATGGTATTTGGAAAGTATTATTTGGTGGTGCATGGCTCTACGCCGATGCCAGTCGAGACCGCAAGATGATCGAACAGTACGGTCGGGGCACCCCGGATGATTGGATCGAGCGCAACGTCTATAGCCGTTATCCCAATTTGGGATATCTCGTGATGTTGATAGTGCTCACTGCTCTGTTTCACGGATGGGGTATAGTGATGTGGTTGGTTATTGTGGCATGGATCCCGTTCTGGGCGGCCGGAATGGTCAACGGTATGGGACACTGGTGGGGTTATCGTAACACCAACACTCCAGATTGCAGCCGCAACATATTCCCTTGGGATCTGTTAGTGGGCGGCGAATTTTTGCACAACAATCATCATGCCAATCCTGCCGCAGCCAAACTCAGCCACAAATGGTGGGAGTTTGATATTGGCTGGGCTTACATACAGATTCTGCGAGCTTTGGGTTTGGCAACAGTTAGATCACGATAGTAGACCTAGCTCTTATGCCTGTATAGTTTGCCAAAAAACTACAAAAATATTGCAGGACCGCATAAATAAAAATGCTGCAGGACCACATTTTAGACCATTTCAAACATAGGAGAACAAAATGGACTTTACCAAAATTGATTTCGCAAAGCTTGATCCAACCAAACTGTTTGACGTGGCGGCTGCTATAGACTTTTTTGAAAAGGGCAGCGAATGCGTTTTGGACTGTGTGCCCGAGCAATTCAAAAAACCTGCAGGTGAAATAACCAAAGCTGGTTTTGAATTGGTTCGATCCCAGCATGAGGCATTTATCAAATTTGGTACTGTGGTGCAAAAACAACTCAAATCTACCGTCTAATTCAAAACGGCAAATCTGTTGCTAGACTTTAAAATCCTACTCG
>Ga0194128_10011633_pt1 | contig 10157 bp, 12 predicted proteins | sample TA2KigCa65mmetaG_FD_148650 | JGI IMG/M metagenome (GOLD analysis project Ga0194128, IMG submission 148650) | Freshwater microbial communities from Lake Tanganyika, Tanzania - TA2015037 Kigoma Deep Cast 65m | ecosystem: Environmental > Aquatic > Freshwater > Lake | place: Tanzania: Lake...
CGCGTGATGTGGCCAAGAAGCTTCATGAAGCCCAGATTGAGCGAGGAGACTTCGCTGCCGCTGAACCTTTGGCTGATTCATTTGAGCTCCCTCTTGTTCTCAGTGCGTAGTGGGATGTCTTGCTAGCTATCGATACACCACGATTCCCAATCACCCCGGTGATCTTCCGGAAGGTACACTTCGCGCCATTTTCCGACAGGCAGGTATCAAAGTGGAGGACTTTCTTGCTGCCAGATAACAGTGGTCCAGATGCGAGCAGATGTTTTCTGTTTTGGTGTTTGATGACACCCCCTACGCGCCTGTAGATCTATTAACTCTGCAAACCAGCCATGTTTGGATGGTCATTATCAAGAATCGGTTGAGGATGTGTCCTGACAACGCTAGCCACAGTTGCAGAACCCTTGGCTTGGCTTGACCCACCCCCTTTGCCCAGCTGGTGCTGCAGGCGGCGGTGCTGCACAAGGCGGTGATCTGTTTTTGCTCGACATGGGCGAGCCGGTGCGCATCATTGACCTGGCCCGGGAGTTCAAGGCCCTGCCATGCTCTGGGGGGTCGCCAGCATCTGATTGCTGCGTGGTGGTCATCGGTCATCCCGCCCTCCGCCAGCGCTGGCAGCAGGTGCTCGAAGCTTCAGGCGCTCCCCTTGGTGTGGTGGTTCATCCACGCGCCTGCGTGTGCCCATCAGCTCAGCTCGCTCTCGGTTGCGTGGTGTTCGCCGGCGCTGTGTTCAACGCCGATACCCAGCTGGAGCGTGGGATGTTCGTGAACAGGGCGCCGTGGTCGACCACGACGCGCTCAGCGTCTCCTACAGCCAACTGGGCGTGAACGCCGCCATGGCGGGCGAGGTGCTCGGCTGTGGTGAGAGCCGCTTTGCGGAGCTGGATTTGACACCACGCGCTGCGGATCTGAGCGAGGGCGTCAGCTGCGCAGGCTTCTCAAGCTGATCCGCTGCCCCCGTCGCTCGCCCCAACCGCCTTGCGCCTCAGCCTCTGGCGCGCCACCGGCTGCACTGGTGCTTGGTTGGTGCCTCAGGCCGTTGCCCGCAAACGAGCGCAGTATGGCCTGTAGGGCTGCAAGTCGTGCGGCGCCTGATGCGGCTGAGCGTTGTTGGCGGTGCAGGGGCCAGGGGTATTCCCGGGCTGCAGCTGCTCGTGGATCCGGGGGGAGCTCCGCCTTGCCTGCCGCGGCGCTCAGGCCTGCGGCCTCGTCAGCGCCGCTGGTATGCGTGTACCATAGCTTGACCGGCGAGTGTTCGGCGTGGGTAGGGTTTGGTTATTCGACATCCAGGGTTGGATCACCCTGTTCCTGGGCGGCCTGCTGGCGCTGATCACTCTTTTCTCGTCTTACAGCTATGTCCACATCCCCTTCCTCGGCGCCGTCGCCCTTAATCAGCAAGTCGGAGTATTACTCCTCCTTGCCCTGGTTCCGGCGCTTGTTGGCGATGCTGAACTGGCGACCCGTTGTCGACTACGAGCTGAGAGAGATCGAGTTCAAGCAGAGAGAGATCGAGTTCGAGAAGCGGAAGCAGCAGCTCGAGAGCGAGGACGCGCGGCTGAGGAAAGAAGACGAGCAGCTGAAGAGAGACAACGAGCGGCGGAAGATCGCGCACGAGCAGCGGATGAAGCAGCTGAGGAGCGAATCCTTGCGAGTGAGGAGCGAAACCGAGCAGATCAAGAGCGATATCGAGCAGATCGAGAAAGAGAACGCGCGGCTCGCCGAGCTCAACGCCAAGCTGAGTGCAATCTCGTCCAGCTCCGCCACCAGCTCGACCCCTCCCCCCTCAACGCCAGGCGAGTTCGAGACCTGATTTCGCTCTTGGAGGAGTACGGCGGAATGGCTTCGTGAGCGCCGCTGACGGCTGGTTGCTGCTGCAGACCGTTGCCCGCAAACGGGCGGAGTGCGCTCTGTAGGGCTGCAGGCCGTGCGGAGCCTGGTGCGGCCGTGGGTTGTTGGCTGTGCAGGGGCCAGGGCTATTCCCGGGCTGCAGTTGCTCACGCCTCCGAGCGGAGTTCGTTCCGTCTCACGACAAGCGAAACCCCAATGGCGACTTCACCAACTTCATGGACGGCCTCGATGGCCTGGTGGCCGGCTGCATGGTGGTGGCCATCGCCGCTCCCTGGCCATTGCCCTCGCTGCGCCCTGGCCCCTCTGGGCCCTGGTGGGCGCCCTGCTCGGTTTCCTGCTCTGGAACTGGAGCCCCGCCAAGGTGTTCATGGGTGATGTAGGCAGCACCTTCCTGGGCGCGGTGTTCGCCGGCCTGGTGCTCCAGGCCCCCACTTGGCCCGAAGCCCTCGGCCTGCTGCTGGTTGCCACCCCCCTGCTCGGTGACGCCTGCCTCTGCGTGCCCCGCCGCCTGCTCGCCGGCCAGCGCGTGTTTCAGGCCCACAGGTTGCACCTCTTCCAACGCCTGCACCAGGCCGGCTGGCCCCACGCCCGCGTCTCCAGCCTCTACATCGCCGCCACCGCCCTGCTGGCTGCAGCCCTGCTGCTCGGCGGCTGGCCCTGGGTGGTGGGTTTGGCTGTTGCGGAGCTGTTGCTAGGGGTTTGGCTGGATCAGCGCGTGGCGGTGCCCTTTGCTGTGGCGTCCCAGAGCTGAAGCCACACCGCTGGTTGTTCCTTGGAGCCGGTGGCCACGGTCGCTCCGTTGCTGATGCCATCCGCGCTCAGGGTGATGCCCTGCTCGTATTCCTTGACGACAGCCGTCCCGACGGTGAGCTCGTGGCCGGCGTACCGGTGATCGGAGCTCTGTCTCTCGCCCAGGAGTTCAAGGCCCTGCCATGGTGTGAAGGGAAGCCGGCACCTGATCGCTGCGTGGTGGCCATTGGCATCCCGCCCTCCGCCAGCGCTGGCAGCAGGTGCTCGATGCCTCAGGCGCTCGCCTTGGTGTGGTGGTTCATCCCCGTGCCTACGTGAGTCCATCGGCTCAGCTCGCTCCCGGTTGCATGGTGTTGGCCGGTGCTGTGGTCAACGCCGATGCCCAGCTTGAGAGGGAGGTGCTCGTGAACAGCGGCGCCGTGGTCGACCACGACGCGCTCTGCGGCCCTTACAGCCAACTGGGTGTGAACGCCGCCATGGCGGGCGAGGTGCTCGGATGTGGTGAGGGCTGCTTTGCGGAGCTGGATTTGACACCACGCGCTACGGATCTGAGTGAGGTCGTCATCTGCGCTGGCTTCTCAGGCTGATCCGCTGGCCTGCTGTCCTGCTGATCCGCTGCCCGAGCAGTTCGCCACCTCCCGGCCCCAGCGAGCACCGCAAGCTCCTCCGCGACGCCCTGCGCCTCGCTCTCTGGCGATCCACTGGCAGCACCGGCGCTTGGCTTGCGCCCCAGATCGCTGCCCGCAAACGGGCCGATTGTGGGGTGTAGGCCTGGCAGTGCCCGGGCGGGTTACCGTGATTTCACGGATGCTCCGATAGTGCGTCCGTACTATCCTGTGTTTGGGGTTTGGGCCGGCTACGGTGGTTTTGGGATTTGACCGTCAAGGCTGGATCACGTTTTTCGCCTCTCTGCTCCTTGCCCTGATCACGATGTTGACCAATGACGCCCATGTCGATCTCCTTGGAGCCGCTTCCGTCGATCTACCGCAGAAAGCAGGAATTCCTTGCATCGCTGCCGCCGTGGCGACGGCCATAGAGCAATAAGTTGGCATCCAACGATCGACATCGACGTGGAGCGCTACGCGATCGAGCAGAGGATACAACGGCTCGAGCGCTTCGAGCGGGAGCGCTTGTCTGGTTCGATCCCACCCCCTTCCACAGGAGATTCCTCCAGTTGATCACCACCGACCTCGCTGATCTAGCTGGTGGATCGCCCTTGTGACCCAGTCCTTCAACGCTATCGAAAGCGGCACTCGGCGACGCTTGTCCCATTGCTGGGAGCCTCCTTCAGGGGCGCTATCCCAATGATGAGCTCATCGGTATGCAGTTGAGACCATTTCTGCTTCGCCGCCGCCTGATGGCCCTGCCGCCGTTGAGTCGGCGGCTGCTGCTGGGCACCATCGATGTGCTGTTCATTCCGCTGGCGATCTGGCTCAGCTTCTGGCTGCGCACAACTGAACCCCTCAGCGACTGGTTGCTGCGCACGTTGTGGCTGTTCCCCGCCACCTGGTCGGTCGCACTCAGCATCTATGCCTTCACGGGCCAATACCGCGGCCTCACCCGTTATGTGAGCAGCGCAGCCATCTATGCGGTGGCCCTGCGCAATGCCGTTTCGGTGGTGCTGGTGGCGTTGCTGGGCACCCAGCTGCCGGTGCAGATGCCCCCCCACAGCCTCTGGCCCTTGCTCTGGCTGCTGCTCACCGTGCTCACCGGTGGTGTGCGCTTTGCCCTGCGTGACCTGCTGCTGCAGGCCAGCCAGGCCCCCAGCCGGCGCCGCACCCGCGTGGTCATTTATGGCGCCGGTTCCGCTGGCGCCCAGCTGGCCGTGGCCCTGCGACTGGCCGGCAGCCACACCGTGGTGGCCGTGCTCGACGACAAACCGGCCATGTGGCGGCGCGAGCTCGACACCCTGCCGATCTTGCCGCCCCAGCGGCTGGTCGGCCTGATCGAACAGCAGCAGATCGAGCAGGTGTTGCTGGCGATCCCCTCGCTCAGTCGCCGCCGCCGGCGCCAGATCGTCGAGTCGATTCAGCACCTCGGCATTCCTGTGCTGCAGGTGCCAGCGCTCGAAGAGATCGCCAGCGGCCGCGCCCGCATCACCGCGTTGCGGCCCATTGCCATTGAAGAGCTGCTGGGTCGCGATGCGGTGCCCCCCGACCCTGCCCTGCTGGGGCCAGGGGTTGCCGGGGCGGTGGTGTGCGTGACCGGTGCCGGCGGTTCAATCGGCAGTGAGCTGTGCCGGCAAATTCTCAAGCTGGGGCCCCAGGCTCTGGTGCTGCTTGAGAGCAGCGAGCCAGCGCTGTATGCCATTCATCAGGAGCTGCAGCGCCAGCGTCCTGATGGGGTGCCGCTGGTGCCGGTGCTGGGCAGTGCCGCCGAGGCGGCACTGGTGCAGCAGGTGTTTGCCGCCCACGGGGTGCAGGTCGTGTTTCACGCCGCCGCCTACAAGCACGTGCCACTGGTTGAGGCCAACCCCTTGGCTGGCCTGGCCAACAACGTGGGTGCCACCCGCGCCGTGTGCAGCGCCGCCGCCCGCGCCGGCCTGCGTCAGGTGGTGCTGATCTCCACCGACAAGGCCGTGCGCCCCACCAACGTGATGGGTGCCAGCAAGCGCGTGGCCGAGCTGGTGGTGCAGGCCCATGCCCAGCAGGCCAGCCAGCAGGGTCTGCCCACCCGCTTTGCCATGGTGCGCTTTGGCAATGTGCTGGGCTCCTCAGGCTCGGTGGTGCCCCTGTTTCGCCAGCAGATCGCTGCTGGCGGGCCGATCACCCTCACCCATCCGCAGATCATCCGCTACTTCATGACCATCCCCGAAGCGGCCCAGCTGGTGCTGCAGACGGCGGTGCTGGCCGAAGGCGGTGATCTGTTTTTGCTCGACATGGGCGAGCCGGTGCGCATCATCGACCTGGCCCGCCAGATGATCCAGCTCAGCGGCCTCACCCTGCGCGACGAGCACAACCCCGACGGCGACATCGCCATTGAGTGCACGGGCCTGCGCCCCGGCGAAAAGCTCTACGAAGAACTGCTGATCGAAGCCGACTCCGAACCCACAACCCACCCCCTCATCTACCGCGCCCGCGAAGCCGCCCTGCCACCCGAAGCCCTGTGGCCCCAGCTCGATGCCCTCGAGGCTGCCCTGCACGCACGTGATGAGCCGGCGGCTCTGGCGCTGCTGGCCCAGCTGGTGCCCGAGTGGCAGCGGGGGCAGCCAGAGGGTGCTGTAACGGCCTGACAGCTGTCCACCGAATTGAGGTAACCCAAGGCAAGCGCAGATGGCTAAGTGAGCCACGGCTATTTTGCGCGTTGCTCAGCTGAGCTCATAATCGCTTGCCCGCTCACATGAGAGGCCTAATTTTTTGCAAGCTATTTATGTGTTTATGGTCATAAACAGTCAAAATTGGTGTCTGCTCGCGAGGGCGAGTACAGCGGCGGTGGGCAGGCCGATGTAGCCAAGGCCAAGGATGCAGCAGGTGGAAGCCAAGCGTTTGCGTTCAGATACAAAAAAGCCCCCGCCGGGGCGGGGGCCATTGAAATTTCAGCGCAATGAATACCAAACGCCACGGCCGCGCCCGTGCTGGCTCAGCGTGCCGCGTTCTACCAACAGGCGGAAATGCTGCTTCAGGGTGTTGCGGCTTGCAGCCGTGAGCCGGATGGCCTCACCGATCGTGACCCGGCCATGTTCGCGTGCAAACTCGACGATCTGCAACTGCAGCTCCGGCATTGCTGCCAGCACGAGCTGCTCGCGCTCCACTTTGATCTCGAGCCGGCGGATCTGTTCAGTGAGGGAGCGCAGGAAAAACAGAAGCCATGGCTCCCAGTTGGGAAGCTCGGTTCGAATCGTGGCCTGGGTCTGACGCAGCGCCAGGTCATAGGCCTCCTTGCTTTTCTCGACCACGCTCTCCAAGGAGCTGTAGGGCACATAGGCGTAACCCGCCTGCAGAAGCAGCAGGGTGGTGATTATCCGTGAGAGACGTCCATTGCCATCTTGAAACGGATGAATCTCGAGGAAAACAACGATACTGATGGCGATGATCAGCAACGGATGAAGCTGGCCTGATTTGCACTGCTGTTGAACCCAATCCACCAGCTCGGCCATCAAACGTGGCGTGTCAAACGGCGATGCAGTCTGAAAAACAATACCGATCTGGGTGCCTGTGTCGTCGAAAGCGGCAACACTGTTGGAATTGGTTTTGTAGCGACCACGGTGCCAGGCATCTTTCTCGCTGTAGCGCAGCAGAATCTGATGCAATTGCTGAAGGTAGTTTTCGCTGAAGGGAATCTCCTGCCAGGAGGCAAACACCAGCTCCATGAGCTCGGCATAGCCTGCCACCTCCTGCTGATCACGGGTCGCGAAGGCTTTGATCTCGAGGCTGCCGAGAAGCTGCTCCACCTCGCGGTTGCTCAGGCGGCTGCCTTCAATGCGCGTGGAGGAGCCGATGCTCTCGATGGTGGCCACACGCCTGAGAGCCGAGAGACGCTCAGGTGCAAGCGTATCCAGGGAACGCCAGGCGCCCTTGAATTCATCGATCCTTGCAATGAGCCGCAAGATTTCCGGAGTGATCCGAAGGGCGTCGGCGTTAAGTATGCGCCAAAAATACACCCATTTACACCCATTTACAGAGTTGGTCGTGGGTGTTGATCAGCTGTCGTCGATTTCGATGCCAGCGCTTCGCAGAGCAGCGATAAAAGCTTGCCTTTGCTGGCTAAGAGCTCGGCGTTGCCCAGATCACCGCCCTCGCCCACTGGTTGCGCCACCAGCCCCTGCCCCGCAGTGCCCTTGGCAGCCAGGGCATTCGCGTTGGCCCGGCCGATTGGCCTACCCCCAGCCCCGCTGAACGCCGCAAGCTGCTTCGCGATGCCCTGCGTCTCAGCCTTTGGCGGGCCCCGGCAGCACCGGCGCTTGGCTGGTTCCCCAGATCGTTGCCCGCAAACGGGCGGATTGTGGTGTGTAGGGGGTGTAGGCCTGCGGCCAACGCAGCTTTCAGGCCGGCGGCCTCGTGAAAGCCGCATGAACGTTGATCGAGAGCGAGAACCAACGGCTCGCCGAGCTCAACGCCAAGCTCAGTGCAATCTCGTCCAGCTCCGCCACCAACTCGAGCCCAGCGACCCAACACCCAACGTGTCTGAGATGTGATTTCCCTGCTGGATAAATAAGGCGGGTTTGCATCGTGATGGCAAGAACCGGTCTTCAGAAACCGTACAATGTCCGTACGTTTTGTTGCTCGCTACGTTCCATGGTCCGAGTCCCGCCTCCGTCCTCCCGCTCGCTCAAGGCGAGCCGCATTGAGTTGAGGGCCAGTCAGGCCGATCGAGATCTGCTGGATCGGGCCGCCGCTGCTCTCAGCACCGATCGCAGTTCCTTTTTGCTCAGTCAAGGCCGCCTGGCAGCCCATCAAGTGCTGGCTGACCGTGAGCACTTTGTTCTCGATGCCGCTGCCCAACAGGAATGGGAGCGGATCAACAGTTGCCCCGCTCGCGTCCTGCCTGGTCTGGAGCGTCTGTTGGAGCGGCCTTCACCCTTTGTGCCGCAGGCATGAGTGGATACCGGCCGCCGGTGCTGCTGGCGGCCAGCCATCAGCTCGGCGGATTCCAATGTCGCTCCCAGGCGCAAACAGCCTGGCTGGTTGAGATGGCCCGGCAGGCCCATGGAACCGGCACCACCAGGCTGTTCGTTGTGTCTCCCGTCGATCAGCCAGCCGTGGTGGCCTATTACGCCTGGTGCATGGCGAGCGTGGCCATCGCTGATCTGCCTGAGCGGCTGCGCCGCGGTGCCGGCCGCTATCCCCAGCCAGTGGCCTTGCTGGCGCGCCTGGGGGTGGATGAACGCCATGAAGATCAAGGCCTTGGAGCTGCCCTGCTGGCTGATGTGATCACACGCGTGGCCAGCCTCAGCGATGCCATTGGCTGTCGCGCGTTGCTGGTGCATGCCGAATCAGAGCAAGCCCGGGGGTTCTACGAGCATCTGATTCCAGAGTTCCAGCGCTCACCCACGGATCTCCTCCATCTGGTGCTGTTGCTCAAGGACATCCGATGCACCCTGAAGGCCTTCGGCACTTGATCTGCGATACATGCCCGCTGGCAGTACCCGGCCTGATGGGGCTCCTGGCCCTGGCTGGCGCCGCTGTGGTTTCCGGTTCCGGTGCCTCAGGCAGTTGCCCGCAAACGGGCGCCGTATGGCGTGTAGGGCTGCAAGCCATGCAGAGCCTGGTGCAGCTATGGGTTGTTGGCTGTGCAGGGGCCAGGGTCCTTTCGGGGCTACAGCTGCTTGCGGATCCGGGGAGAGCTCCGCGTTGCCTGCCGCGGCGCTCAGGCCGGTGGCCTCGTGAGCGCCGCTGGGTTCCCTCGGGGGACGCTGGCCGTTGCTCAGCCCGGGTCGAACAGCCGTTTGCCGTCGGCGCGTTTCTGGCGATGGCGCCGCGCTTCCCGCCGGGTGAACTCGCTCACGGTGGGGTTGGCTACCACCGGATCCACATGGGCCACCTGCTCCCACAGATCCCGTGGCGCCCAGCGCACCGTGTGGGCCACCCGGTCGTGTTTGGTCACGTGGCACCAGCGGCTGCTGCCGCAGGCCGGGCAGAACAGCTCCTCCAGCCATTCGTTGCTGAGCACCAGCACCGGGTAGGCCTGAATCACCAGTATGGCTTTCTTATCGGCCATGCCCCTGGCCTTGAGCTGCTCGGAGCTGAGCAGGTGCAGGAAATACTTTTTGCCATTGCCCTCGATCCGCTGCTCCGGGTGGGCCGGGCAGAACAGCTGGCGCCGTTGCGGCCGCCGCGAGCGCCTTGGTGGCGGGTTGCTTGCGGGGTTGGCAGGGCTTTCGGTCATCCCAGCGGCAGGGGCTGCTGGTCAAAACGTAGCGCCAGTGCTGCAGATTGCGGCAGTGGTGCCTTCAGCGCTTGGCCAGGGCTTGCAGCTGCGCCCGATCGCAGCTGGTCCACGCGGTCTGGGCTTCTGGCGTGGTGGCCACACCGAGCTTGTCGAGGGCGTTGCGGGCCTGCAGCTGCTGCGCCGTGAGCTGCTGGCGCCGCCGCTCCTGTTGCAGTTCCCAGAGCCGACGCTCCGCCCCATCCCGTTCGCGCCAGCGGGCCAGCGCCTTGTCGTGGCGCTCGAGCTCCAGCTCCTGGTCGTCGCGGGTGTAGCGCTTCAGCAACGCCGGATCGGGGGCTGGGGGCTGGGGCAGCGGTACGTAGCTCTGCTGGTTGAGCTGGTTGAGGGCGGCGTTGCTGCCGTTCAGGCTCTGCACGTGCTGTTTCACCGCCGGTTGCTGTCGGCGGCAGCGGCTCACCAGGGCATCCAGTTGCCGCTGCCGCTCAGCTTCCGCAGCCCGCTGGCGCTCAGCCTGCAACCAATCCAATCCATTGCAAGCCACCAGCAGCAGGGTTGCCGCACCACACACCAGCAGCGTGTTGGCCCGGGCGCTCAGGCGAAGGATGGCGAGAGCCTTCGACTTCTGCATGGGGCAGAGACAACACGTTCCAACCAACCGGACGGCGCGGTGCCTGTCAAGCCGATCCGTGCCCCAGCCGCCGAGCGCCCCGCAGCAGCTCGGCCTCGGTGGCGGC
>Ga0194128_10011637_pt1 | contig 10155 bp, 7 predicted proteins | sample TA2KigCa65mmetaG_FD_148650 | JGI IMG/M metagenome (GOLD analysis project Ga0194128, IMG submission 148650) | Freshwater microbial communities from Lake Tanganyika, Tanzania - TA2015037 Kigoma Deep Cast 65m | ecosystem: Environmental > Aquatic > Freshwater > Lake | place: Tanzania: Lake...
AGTTGGCTACCTGATAGACCGTGCGGATTTGCAAGTGGTCTTGTAGGTTTTCACCGACCCCAGCAAGATCATGAACAATCGGCACGCTCACCGCCGAGAGCACCGCAGCCGGACCAATCCCAGAAGCCTGAAGCAGGTGCGGTGAGCTGACCGCGCCGGCTGACAAGATCACTTGATCGCGCATCGATATCCGCTGTTTGCTGCCCTCGTGGAGTATTTCTATGCCCGTCACCTCATGGGCGGCATTGGCCCAGGCGGACTCAGCATACTGCCGCTGATGGGTGGTTTCAGGAGAGATTGGCGCAGTAATGAGTCGCAAGACCTGCGCCTTTGTGATCACTTTTAAATTTGGGCGATGACGCACAGGATGCAAAAACGCATCTGCCATTGACCAGCGAATCCCCCGACGCTGTGTCACGTGAAAATAGGCGCAGCCGGAGTTATCACCACGATTAAATTCCTCGATTGCAGCAATGCCCTGCTCGGCAGCAGCCTGCCGCCAGGCATCCAGAATCTCCCAACGGACGCGCGGAGACTCCACTCGCATTTCGCCACCCACGCCGTGCCAGGGGCTGGCTCCGCCGAAATAATCTTCCATTGCGCGATAGGTGGCCAACGCCTCGGACCAACTCCAGCGTTCATCGCCCGTTGCTTGAACCCATCGGTCATAGTCCGAGGCCTGACCGCGCATGTAAATCATCGCGTTAATCGATGATGAGCCCCCAATCACACGGCCGCGGGCATAGTGAATAGATCTTCCGTTGAGGCCGGGATCCGGCTCGGTCTTAAAACACCAATCGGTTCGTGGATTTGCAATCGCAAACAGATAGCCGACCGGAATCTTGATCCAGATCCAGTCATCCTCGCCACCCGCTTCGATCAGTACAACCTGACGGCTAGGATCTGCAGAGAGTCGATTGGCCAGCAGGCAGCCCGCACTGCCAGCTCCGATAATGACAATATCGGCCTGCATGGCCAGCCGCCTAAGCGGACCTCTGCAACACGAAGCCTTGAACGGTCTGCGAGCGGGTCCGGGCGATGCTCATGAGAATACCGGCGCCAAAGCCCAAGGTCACCATTGCAGTACCGCCATAGGACATCCAAGGCAGCGGTACGCCAACAACCGGCAGCACCCCCGTTACCATGCCCATATTGACAAACGCATAATTAAAAATGGTGAGAGAAATTGCTCCGGCCAAGAGCCGGGAAAATAATGTTGGCGCGCCAATCGCAATCCAGAGGCCGCGTAGAATTAAACCCGCATAAAGACTTAACAGCAGCAGATTGCCCAGCAATCCAAACTCCTCGGAGTAGGCCGCAAAAAGAAAGTCAGTGGTGCGCTCTGGAATAAATTCCAGATGGGTCTGTGTGCCCTGCATCCAGCCCTTGCCGAAAATGCCGCCCGAGCCCACCGCGATAATCGACTGAATGATGTGAAAGCCCTTACCCAGGGGATCACGCATGGGGTCCAGCAGTGTGCAGACGCGCTGGCGCTGATACTCCCGCAGTCCCGGCCAGTTCACGCCATCTGCGCAGGCTGCATCACCGAACACAATCAGCAGCAGCACCCCAAGAACTCCGATTCCAAGGGCCACCAAAACCAGGCGCCACGGAAGGCCGGCAAAAAATAAAACGAACAGGCCCGCCGAAAACACCAATATCGCAGTGCCCAAATCTGGCTGGGCGAGAATAAACGCGGTGGGCACCATCAGCAGCAGCACCGCCATGAGCCAGTGTTGAATTGTGCGCAGTCCCTCGACCCGATGCACTAGCCAGGCCAGCATCATGGGCATGGCAATTTTCATCAACTCGGAGGGCTGAATCCGGGTAATACCGATATTCAGCCAGCGGCGGGCGCCCTTGGAGACGTCACCAAACAAAGCGACTGCCAAGAGCAGCAGTACGCCGATGACAAACAACGGCACTGCGACCCGATGAATCATCACCGGCGGAATGTGAGCAACGAGCCACATGATGAGAACCGCAATACTCAGGTTGCGAATGTGGCCTGCAAACCGGCCATCAAAATCATTGCCGGCGCTGTACAGCGTGATGGTCGAGAGAAAAGCAATGCCCAAGAAAAACAACATAAATGGGCCATCGAAAACCGCAACCCAAGGCTGAATCCTTAGCCAGATGCCCCGCCAGCCCCTCGGGATAATCTCACTGGCCACGGGCTGCCCCCTTTTTTGACAAGACATGATCAAAGACAAGCCGCGCAATCGGAGCGGCTGCGGCCGCTCCGAATCCGCCGTTTTCCACAATCAGGGCCACTGCCACTTCGGGCTGCTCAGCCGGCGCAAAGGCCATGTACAGCGAATGGTCCCGATGCCGTTCTGCCACTCGGGCTGCATTGTATTTTTCATTCTGGCCAATGCTGATCACTTGTGCGGTGCCAGTCTTGCCCGCTACTCGATAAGGCGCTCCAGCAAAGACTCGGGCCCCTGTGCCGGACTTATTAACCTCCACCATGGCATCGATCACCAGATCAAGGTGCTTGTCACTGACCTCGACCTTTCGCATTAACTCAGGCTCCGTTTTGATGATGTCTCCAGTGTTGGGATCCTCAATGGCCTTTACGAGCTTTGGCTTCATGATCACGCCGCGATTGGCCAATCCTGCAGTCGCGACCGCCATCTGCAGCATCGAAAATGAGTTGTAGCCCTGCCCAATTCCAATCGACATGTTCTCACCGGGATGCCAGGGCTGCTTGAAGCGCTCCATCTTCCACTTCGACGAAGGCAAGATTCCATTGACCTCACCAATCAAATCCACACCTGTTCGTTGACCAAATCCCCAGGGCTCAACGTATTGATGGATCATGTCGACGCCCATATCGCGGGCCACAATGTAGTAGTACGTATCACTCGAGACCACAATTGATTTACGCAGATCAACGATGCCGTTGCCCTCGGGCTTGCTGTCTCTGAACTTGTGATTACCAAACATAAAAAATCCGGGGTCACTAATCGTGTCCTCTGGCTTTCGAGTGCCCGACTCCAAGGCTGCGAGTGCCATAAAAGGCTTGTAAGTCGATCCAGGCGGATAGGTGCCCCGCAGCGGCCGGTTGAGCAGTGGCTTGTCAGGAGAATTATTCAGCGCATCCCAGGTTGTTGAATCAATACCATCAATGAAAAGCGCTGGATTGAAATTTGGCATCGACACAAAAGCAAGAATTTCCCCGGTCGCGGGCACCAGGGCGACCAAGGCGCCGCGGCGTTTGCCGTAGGCCTGCTCGACTGTCCGCTGCAGTTCACCATCAATCGAGAGCCGCAGATTCTGCCCGGGGACGGGCAGCCGACGCGCAAGGCTTCTCACCATCCTGCCACCCGCGGTAATTTCCATACGGTCAAAACCAGTTCGGCCGCGCAGCTGCTCCTCATAGGCCTGCTCGAGCCCTAGCTTACCGATGTGCGAAGTTCCAAAATAGCTTGATGCCAGGTCGGACTGCTCGATGCGTTCACGGTCGCGCTTGGAAATCCGGCCGATATGGCCTAACAGATGCGAGGAGGAATCCCCATAAGGATAGTAGCGCATGCTGCGGACGTTGACCGACACGCCCGGAAGTCGATGAAGGTGCACAACAATACGGGCCACCTCTGCATCGTTGAGTGTTGGTCGAAGCGGTATGGTGTCGAACCGTCGAAGCTCGCTTTTCAGGCGTCGAAAGCGGCGCAGGTCAAGCTCATCAATTTTGATCAGGGTGGCCAGAAACTGCAGCGTCTCCTCGAGATGGGGCACCTTATGCGGCTCAATCTCAAGGGCAAAGCCCGATCCGTTGCGAGCAATGATATTGCCATGCCGATCAAAGATTTCACCGCGAGGCGCCTGAACTGGCAGTAAGGCGACACGATTTTCTTCTGACAGCGCATGAAAATCGTAGTATCGCCATATCTGCAGGTATGCAAAGCGCAACAGCAAAAGAGAAAAAGCAATGAGCACCAGTGCCGCAACAAAGGAGGCGCGCAGCCGAAAATCTTTTGAGTCGTTGGCGCGAAATTCAGTTATCACTTGCGCAATCCCCGAATGCCTATCGGCCGATCGCTGCCGTTGAGCTCTGTGGCCGATTCAGTCGATTCAAAATACCAATCGTCATCGGTAACCACAAAGCGGCGGTCAGCAGCGGCGATACAAAAAATGTCCAGATCGGACCAACGCCCGAAAAGAATAAATGAACCAACACCACAATCACCTTTGCCAGAAAAAATAAAGGCAGCAGCTGTAAGGCCTGGCCAGCCAACGAATACCAAAGAAGGCGCCGATGCAGGGCAATCGCCCCGTACGACAGAATTGAGTAGGCTAGCGCATGCTGGCCAAGCAATGAGCCGGCATGGACGTCCATCAGCAGGCCCAGCAGCCATGCCAATGCAATGCCGACCCGCCGTGGCTGAAAAATGTTCCAAAACACCAGAATCAGGGCGAGGAAATCCGGGGCAGGAAAGCCCCCCCAGGGCAACATTTCGAGCACAAAGGCCACCGCGATCGAGCCTGTGATCATGGAGGTCGTTGGCGCGCGGCCAAGCATAGTCCGTTTCATCTCCGAAGCCTCACTTATTCATCTCGCTTCTGGCTTTGGGAATCGGCCGATCCAGCTCGCGAGGGGCCGGCGGAATCAACTCTTGATCAATCAGAATCACCAGAACGTGCTGCAGCGTGCCGATCGGCGCCACCGGGGTTGAGGTGATGCGCGGAAACTGGCCACTGCCCGCCCGCTCGACCCGATTGATTTTCGCGACCGGCAGCCCACTGGGATAAAGGCCATCGAGGCCTGACGTGACCAACACATCGCCCACTTCTACCTCGGCGTTGATATTGAGGTATTTCAGCTCAACCTGCTGGCCATCGCCTGTGCCTGAGGCCAGGCTGCGAAGGCCCGAGCGCGGCAGCGCCACGGGGATCATCAATGATGGATCGGTCACCAGTGACACCTCCGCAGTGATCGGGGAGACCCGGACCACCTGGCCCACCACACCCTGGGCGTTGATCACGGGATGTCCCGGCGCAAGACCGTGTTGGCTACCGCGGTCAATGACGATGCGATTGGAAAAGGCGTCCCGAGTCTCATGACTAATCTGAGCGGCTATCGTTTTGTGTTTGATCGATTTGCGAAGATCAAATAACGATCGAAGGCTTTCATTCTCGATTCGCAGCTGCTCGACTTGAAGCAGGCTGTCAGAGTTTTCGATCTCTTTACGCTCTAGCGTGACGCGCTGGCCGACAAGATCGGACACGGCAGATGCATAACGGGAGAACCAGATCACGCCATCACGCGGCAAAATCAGCAGCTGTTCGATGGGATACAGCACCATGGCCAGCCCCTGTCGCAGCGGCTTGAGCATGCCAAAATGCAAGTCGGAGTAAAGCATTCCGATCGCTGCGATGACAGCGATCAGCATCCGAAGCCGGGCAGGAAGGCCTTGTTTAAAAAGCGGTGGAGGACTCTGCGAAAGTGCCATATCTAGGTGATGGCACTCCCCTTATTCGTGGGCAAAGACATCCTTGAACTCATCAATCCGGTCTAACGCAGCGCCACAGCCCCGCACCACGCAAGACAACGGATCCTCGGCAACGTAGACTGGAAGACCGGTCTCCTCTGACAGCAAGCGATTGAGATCCCGCAGTAGTGCGCCGCCACCCGTCAGAATCAGGCCACGCTCTGCAATGTCTGCTGCGAGTTCTGGGGGCGTCTGCTCGAGCGCGTTTTTGATGGCCACCACAATCTGGTTCAAGGGCTCAGTAAGGGCCTCCAGAATTTCATTACTGGAAACTGTAAAGGTCCGTGGAATTCCCTCGCTGAGATTGCGTCCGCGAACTTCCATTTCACGAATTTCGCTTCCAGGGAATGCGGAGCCGATTTGCTTTTTGATGGCTTCAGCGGTCTGCTCACCAATCAACATTCCAAAATTGCGTCGGATGTAGTTGGTAATTGCCTCGTCGAATTTGTCTCCGCCGACCCGCACACTTCCTGCATACACGAGGCCGCCCAGAGAAATCACGCCGACTTCGGTCGTGCCGCCGCCAATATCGACCACCATCGCACCATGCGGCTCTGAAATCGCCAGGCCCGCACCGATGGCTGCGGCCATCGGTTCCTCAATCAGGTAGACCTGGCTCGAGCCTGCTGACAATGCTGACTCACGAATCGCTCGACGCTCGACCTGGGTGGATCCGCAGGGCACGCAGATGATGACGCGAGGGCTCGGGGAGAGAAATTTTTTCTCGTGCACCATGCGGATGAACTGCTTGAGCATCTGCTCCGTCACAGTAAAGTCAGCGATGACCCCATCCTTCATAGGACGAATGGCCTCGATATTGCCTGGCACCTTGCCCAGCATTTGTTTGGCCTTGTGGCCAACGGCTTCGATCACTTTTTTGCCGCCGTTGCCGCCCTCGTATCGGATGGCCACTACGGAGGGCTCATCCAAAACGATGCCCTTGCCCTTGACGTAAATCAGGGTATTGGCAGTGCCCAGGTCAATGGCGATGTCCTGGGAGAAGTAATTACGAAGAAATCCAAGCATGAGAACCCTGCTGCAAAAGGAAAGGATAATAAAGCAAACATCCCGCTTGATTTTTTCATTGTGAACCTAGACGCCCAAGACCTCGAAAAACTTGCCCGGCTCGCCCGGCTCGCCCTCTCCGATCGGGAGCGTGATGAAACGCTGCCTGCGCTGCAGTCGGTACTGAACTGGGTTGGCGAACTCTCCCGGGCCCCGACCGCTGGCGTTGAGCCAATGGCCCATCCCCATGATGTGGGCCTCAGGCTGCGGGCCGACGTGGCCGAGCCGCTTCCGGCCCGAGATGACCTGATGGCCAGCGCCCCTCAGACCGCCGGGGGCCTGTTTATCGTTCCTCGGGTCGTGGAATGAGCGCTGCAATTACAGCGTTTTCAGACCTCTCGGGCCTGGCCGCAGGCCTTGCCCGGCGGGACTTTAGCGCCGAGGAGCTTGCCCAGTGGACGCTTGACCGGCTGGCGGCTGATCGGACTAACTCAGTGCTCGCACTTCAGCCAGAGGCCACACTGCGGCAGGCCAAAGCCGCCCAACAGCGGCTCGATGCCATGCGGCCTGAAGCCGCGCAACGCGAAAGGCCCGGGTTTTCACTGCTGGGGCTGCCGATTGCCCACAAAGATATTTTCGTTACCCGCGACTGGCCGACGACAGCCGCCTCAAAAATTCTCCAAAACTACGTCAGCCCCTTCGATGCGACTGTTGTCCAGCGGCTGGCGGCAGCTGGCATGGTCTGTGCCGGCAAGCTGAACTGCGATGAATTTGCAATGGGCTCAGGCAATACTCACTCGGCTTTTGGGCCGGTGAAAAACCCCTGGGACCCGCTTGCAGTGCCCGGCGGATCATCAGGCGGCTCTGCGGCGGCAGTTGCGGCGGGCCATATCCCTGCTGCCACCGGAACCGACACGGGGGGGTCGATTCGTCAGCCCTCGGCCATGTGCGGGCTTACTGGCATCAAGCCCACCTACGGCCGGGCCTCGCGGTGGGGGATGATCGCCTACGCCTCCAGCCTCGATCAGGCCGGCCCGATTGCAAGAACTGCGCTGGACTGTGCGGTGCTGCTTGCGGCGATGTGCGGCTTTGATGCCAAAGATTCCACTAGCCTGCAGCTCGAAGAGGAGAACTTCGCAGCAAAAATCAATCAGCCATTTGCAGTCGGGCCTGCAGATGCGCCGCTGTCGGGTCTTCGGGTAGGCATGCCAAAAGAATTTTTTGCCGACGGTCTTGGCGCTGAGGTTCGATCCGCTGTCGAACAGGCTTTGACGGAATTCAAACGTCTCGGTGCCACCCTATGTGAGGTGAGCCTGCCCAGGACTGCGCTGAGCATTCCCGCCTACTATGTCATTGCTCCTGCCGAAGCCTCCAGCAATCTCAGTCGTTTTGACGGCGTGCGCTATGGCCATCGGGCGGCAGCGCCACGCGACCTTCTTGATTTGTACTGCCGGTCTCGGGCCGAGGGCTTTGGGGCCGAGGTAAAACGTCGAATTCTGATTGGCACCTTTGTACTTTCACATGGCTACTACGATGCCTATTACATCCAGGCCCAGCGCGTACGGCGGCTTGTTGCCCAGGACTTCGATGCCGCATTCCAGGGTTGCGACTTGATCGCCGGGCCCGTTGCGCCCACGGTTGCCTGGAATATCGACCAAGCAGCGAGCGACCCTCTTCAGGAATATCTCGCTGATATCTATACCCTTGGCGTAAATCTCGCAGGCCTGCCCGCCCTATCGATGCCGGTTGGCTTTGGATCCGGAAGCAGCACCGGAAAGCTCCGGCCGATCGGAATGCAACTCATTGCGCCAAGGCTCAAAGAATCGCTGCTCCTAAAGGCTGCCCATCATTTTCAGTCGGCGACTGATTGGCATCGAAAAACGCCTGAACCTTTCGGAGCGGCACAATGAGCTGGGAGATTGTGATTGGCCTGGAATGCCACGTCCAGCTGAAGACCGCATCAAAAATATTTTCACCAGCATCGACTCAGTTCGGTGCCGCTCCCAATACGCAGGCCCATATGGTCGATATGGCACTGCCCGGCGTTTTGCCGGTCATGAATCGCGAAGCTGCCGCCTGCGCGATACGGTTTGGGCTTGCGGTGGGCGGACAAATCGCCCATCGGTCCATCTTCGCAAGAAAGAATTATTTTTATCCTGATCTGCCCAAGGGCTATCAGATCAGCCAGTATGAGACCCCAGCGGTCTCCGGCGGCCAAGTCGTGATCAGTATCGATGGCCGGCAGCGTCATATCGAACTCACAAGAGCCCATCTGGAAGAAGATGCCGGAAAGTCAATCCATGAAGGCATCGCGGCGATACCTGCGGGCTGCTCAGGAATCGATTTAAATCGAGCGGGAACGCCACTTTTAGAAATTGTGAGCGAGCCTGTAATGCGATCCGCAAAAGAGGCGGCCGCTTATGCACGCGCACTGCACAGCCTGGTGACCTGGATCGGAATTTGCGATGGCAACCTACAAGAGGGCTCATTTCGTGTGGATGCCAATGTGTCAGTGCGGCCGGCCGGACAGCAAGAATTTGGCACCCGCTGTGAAATCAAAAATCTAAACTCTTTTCGCTTTCTTGAGCGGGCCATTGAGATCGAGGCCCAGCGGCAGATCGAACTCATTGAAGACGGCGGCCGGGTGATTCAAGAGACCCGTCTCTATGATCCTGATGCAGAGCAGACCCGCGCCATGCGATCAAAAGAAGATGCCCACGACTACCGCTATTTCCCGGACCCCGATCTGCCGCCATTGATCCTTGAGCCTGCATGGATTGAAGAAATTCAATCTCAGATGCCGGAGCTGCCCGGTGCCATGCGGACGCGGCTGGCCGAGCAGTTTAGTCTTTCTGACTACGATGCCTTGATGGTCTCCGCCACGCGTGCTACTGCCGATTATTTTTTTCAGGCCCTGGATGCGGGCCGATCACTTGGGGTTGATCCAAAGGCAGTTGCCAACTGGATCATGGGTGATGTCGCCTCAAGTCTTAACCGAGATGGCCTGGAATTCGAACAATGCCGGGTCTCCGCAGTGCAACTTGCTGGGCTCATTGCACGCATTGCCGATGGAACAGTCTCCAACAAGATTGGGCGTGAAATTTTTTCAAGTCTCTGGGCCGGTGAGTTCGATTCAGCAGATGCAGTGATTTCCGCAAAGGGACTGCAGCAGATTCAAGATACTGGCCTGATTGCCCAGCTGGTGGATGAAGTCTTGGCTGCCAACCCCAAAATGGTGGAGGAGTTTAAGGGCGGCAAAGACAAAGCCTTGAATGCCTTGGTCGGTCAGGTCATGAAAAAATCTCAAGGCAAAGCCAACCCGCAGCAGGTGACCGATCTGATCCGATCAAAACTCTAGACCACTTATTTTTTATGGCCTCCACCAATTCGTTTCATCAGCATGCGGCTGCTGGCCAGCCCACGGCCCAGATGCGAAATTTTGGCGATGGCATCTTTGCGTTGGACTCGGGCTACGTGCGAGATAAATTCGATGCGGTTCATTTGATTGTTGAGCAAGGCCGAGTTGCAGTGATCGATACCGCAACCCAGTATGCCGTTCCACGAATTCTTGAGGCCCTCGGTGCCCTGGGCCTTGGCCCCGAGTCCGTCGACTGGATTTTGCTCACTCATATTCATTTGGATCATGCGGGCGGCG
>Ga0194128_10011645_pt1 | contig 10150 bp, 9 predicted proteins | sample TA2KigCa65mmetaG_FD_148650 | JGI IMG/M metagenome (GOLD analysis project Ga0194128, IMG submission 148650) | Freshwater microbial communities from Lake Tanganyika, Tanzania - TA2015037 Kigoma Deep Cast 65m | ecosystem: Environmental > Aquatic > Freshwater > Lake | place: Tanzania: Lake...
GCTGGGGGCGGTGCGGCTGGGGGCGGTGCGGCCGGGGGCACTGGCGGCTGGCCGGGTGGCGGCGGGGGATGGTTCCCCCCGGGCGGTGGCGGGATGTTCGGATCGCTCATCTTCTGGTTGCTCCACGGGTCTGGCCGGGTTGCTCCGACGGCAGGACATTAGCCGTCCGCCCGTGGTGGTTGGTGCACGAGTCCTGCGCACGACCTGCCCGTCGACAATCCGGCTGCCGTTGCGCCGCACAGCGGGCGACACGGGTGTTGCGAGGGCGTGCAGTGGACCGGGGTCGATGCTGTGCTGCGGCGCGACGGTAGGCTCGCATCTCGTGTCGACTCCATCACCTGAGCTCTTCGACCGGATCGTCAACCTCACCAAGCGACGCGGCTTCGTCTACCCCTCGGCAGAGATCTACGGGGGGTTCCGCAGCACCTACGACTACGGGCCGGTCGGCGTGCTCCTGCTCCGCAACGTGAAGGACGCCTGGTGGCGTTCCATGGTGCAGTTGCGTGGCGACATCGTCGGACTGGACGCCTCGATCCTCTCGCCGCCCCAGGTGTGGGAGGCGTCGGGCCACCTGGCGAACTTCACCGACCCGCTGGTCGACTGCACCAACTGCCACCAGCGCTTCCGGCTCGACAAACTCGACGACCCCGAACGGTGTCCCAACTGCGGTGCCGTCGGGGCGTTCACCGAGCCACGGCAGTTCAACTTGATGTTCAAGACCCAGGCCGGCCCCGTGGAGGACGCTGCCGCCGTTGCCTACCTGCGTCCGGAGACGGCGCAGGGGATGTTCATCAACTTCAAGAACGTGATCGACACCACGCGCGTCCGCCCGCCGTTCGGTATCGCCCAGATCGGCAAGTCGTTCCGCAACGAGATCACCCCGGGGCAGTTCGTGTTCCGGACCCGCGAGTTCGAGCAGATGGAGATGGAGTTCTTCGTGCCGCCGGCCGACGCCCGACACTGGTACGAGTACTGGTGTGCCGAGCGGTACCAGTGGTACCTGGATCACGGGATGCCGGAGCACCTCTTGCGCCTGCGGGCGCACGAGTCCGACGAGCTGTCCCACTACAGCTCCGGCACCTCGGACGTGGAGTTCCTCTTCCCGTGGGGTTGGGACGAGCTCGAGGGCATCGCCAACCGCGGCGAGTACGACCTGAGCCAGCACGCCCAACACTCCGGCGAGCGGCTCGAGTGGTACGACCAGGCCGCCGACGAGCGTTGGACGCCCCACGTGATCGAACCGGCCGCCGGGGCCACCCGGACCGCCATGGCGTTCCTGATGGCGGCCTACGACGAGGAGGAGGTTCGCGGCGAGACCAGGGTCGTGCTCCGGTTCCACCCACGGATCGCTCCGTACAAGGCGGCCGTGCTCCCGTTGTCCAAGAAGCCTGAACTCACCGGACCCGCTCAGGAACTCGTCTCCTCGCTGCGGGCATCGTTCGTGTGTGACTACGACGAGACCCAGTCGATCGGTCGTCGTTACCGGCGTCAGGACGAGCTCGGCACGCCTTTTTGCATCACGTACGACTTCGACTCCCTCGACGACGGTGCGGTCACCGTTCGTGATCGGGACAGCATGGAACAGGAGCGGATTCGACTCGACGAGGTGTCCGGTCGGATCGCCGAACGTCTCGTGTGAACCCGGTCGAGACGATTCCGGGATCCGCTGACACAACGGACCGTTAGCATCCGCCTCCGGTGGACCAGACCCGCAACCTCGACCCGGCGATCGTGCGGGCGGCCGAGCAGCTCATCGAGTTCGATCCGCAACGCCTCGTTCGGGCCCTGCACGGAACGTCGGGCGCCACAGCGAGGCTTCTCGGTACCGGTGTGGGCGCCGCTCCCGGCGCAGCGTCCGGTCCGATCGCCACCTCCTTCGACGCTGCTCTCGACGCTGCCGATCGCCACGAGTCCCCGGTGCTCATCGTCGAGGAGACCGGCCCGGCCGATGAGCCCGCCATGCGGGTGGCGTCGGCGGTCGTCACGGCGCGGGGCGGGCTCGCCAGTCACGCTGCGGTGGTCGCACGTGCCTGGGGACTCCCGGCGGTGTGCGGCCTCAGCGGTATCCGAATCGAGGGCGACGCCGTCTGGTTCGACGATGTCCGGTTGGCCGAGGGTTCATGGGTCAGCGTCGACGGGGCCACGGGCGAGGTTCGACTGGGTGCAGCCGACCACGGGGCTGCCACCGGACTCGACGAGGACCTCCGTGAGGTGCTGAGCGCCGGTGACCATCTGGTCGGCGGGTGTCCGGCGGTGTGGGCCAACGCCGAGACCGCCGCAGAGGTGGCCACTGCGGTGGACCTCGGGGCGATGGGCGTCGGCCTGTGTCGGACCGAGCACCAGTTCCTCGGCGATCGAATCGGTTCGCTGCAGTCTCTGCTGCTCGGAGCGGATCGTCGAAGCGCCGCTGCCGGGGAGCTCGCCGAGCAGCAGCGGTCCTCGATCGCTGCGGTCCTCGGCGCCGCCAATGGGATTCCGGTGGTGGTGCGTCTGTTGGACCCGCCGCTGCACGAGTTCCTCCCCGCGCCGGAGGATGACCGAGCCCCGGCGGACCTCCGGGACCTGGCGAAGCGGTGGCGGGAGCACAATCCGATGCTGGGGGTCCGAGGTGTTCGCCTCGCTGCGGTCGCCCCCGCCGTGTTGGAAGCACAGGTCAGCGGTGTGATCGCTGCGTTGGGTGACACACTCGAATCCGGAGTGCCGTGCGACCTGCGGGTGTTGGTGCCCATGGTGTCCTGGCCGACTGAGCTCGACTGGGTCGTTGCGCTGGTCGCCGCCGAAGCGGTGGCCCGATCGATCGACCCGCCTCCGGTGGGGGCCATGGTCGAGACCCCCTCAGCGGCGCTGGGCTCCGCTGCTCTGGCGCAACGTGCGGCGTTCCTCAGCATCGGGAGCAACGACTTGACCCAACTCGTACTCGGCCTCAGTCGCGACGACAGCGAGGTTCGGGTGATCGAGGAGTACCGCACCCGGTCGGTGCTCGACGCCAGTCCGTTCGAGACGCTCGATCCGGCCGTGGTCGATCTCGTCGCGCTCGCAGTCGACCGGGCGCCGGGCGTGTCGTGGGGTCTCTGTGGTGAACACGGTGCCGATGCTGCGTCGCTCCGCCGGTTGGCCCGGGTACCGCTCGATTACGTGTCCTGCTCGCCGTATCGCGTCCCGGTGGCCCGGTTGGCCCTCGGGCAGATCGCTGCCGCCAAGCTCCTCGGACCGGCATCGACCTGATGGGGATCCTCGACGAGGACGTGGCCCGGGTGCGGGAGAGCACCGACATCGTCGGGCTCATCTCGCAGTACACGCAACTCAAGCGGGTCGGCCAGCGCTGGAGCGGACTCTGTCCGTTCCATGCCGAGAAGACCCCGAGCTTCTCGGTCAACGACAGCGAGGGTCTCTACCACTGCTTCGGGTGCCGGGCGTCGGGTGACGCCATCACCTTCGTGCGGGAGATCGAACACGTCGACTTCGTCTCGGCCGTCGAGGTGCTCGCAGGCCGATGTGGGATCACGCTCCGCTACAGCGACAGCGAGGAGCACGAGGGTCGACGACGTCACGCTCGACTTCTCGAGCTGATGGAGCGAGCAGTCGAGTGGTACCACGACCGGCTGCGCACCGCACCCGATGCAGGCGCAGCCCGTCGCTACCTGCGCCACCGCGGATTCGACTCCGACGAAGTGGCCCGGTATCGACTTGGATGGGCGCCCGATGACTGGGACCGGCTCGTGCGGGGACTCGGTGCGCCCGCAGAGGATCTCGAGGCGGCCGGTCTGGGGTTCACCAACCGGGCCGGGCGTCTCCAGGACTTCTTCCGGGCCCGGATCCTGTTCCCGATCGACGACGAGCGGGGCCGGCCGATCGGCTTCGGCGGCCGGAAACTCCCCGGCACCGAGGGCGCCAAGTACCAGAACTCCCGGGACAACGTCCTCTACAACAAGTCCAAGGCCCTCTACGGTCTCGATCGGGCCAAGACCGGAATCGTCCAAGCCAACGAGGTCGTCGTGTGCGAGGGGTACACCGACGTCGTCGGCTTCGACCGTGCCGACATCGGTCGTGCGGTCGCCACGTGCGGGACCTCGCTCACCGAGGACCACGTGCGGGCACTCAAGCGCTTCTCCCGGCGCATCGTGCTCGCCTACGACGCCGACGAGGCTGGCCAGGCCGCCGCCGAGCGTGTCTACGCCTGGGAGCAGGCGCACGAGATCTCCGTGTTCGTCGTCCATCTCCCGCCCGGGGCCGATCCGGATGAGCTCGCCCGGAGTGATCCTCAACGGTTGCGCTCATCGGTGGTCGATGCTCGACCGTTCCTGTCCTTCCGGGTCGAACGGGTCATGTCCGCTGCGGATCTCGACTCGCCCGAGGGCCGAGCACGGGCTGCCGACGCTGCTCTGGTGGTGGTTGCGGAGCATCCCGACGAGTTGGTCCGGGATCAGTACGTGATGGATCTTGCGGACCGCTGTCGGGTGCCTCCCGACCAGATGCGGGCCCGGCTGGAACAGGTCCGGCGAGCACCTCGGCCGTCGGGCGACGCCGACCGGAGGAGTCGCGGCCTGGACGAGGCCGAGCGACCGGTTTCCGGTGTTGGCCGCCTTCCGGAATTGCATGACGGTGTGGAGTCCGAGGCGCTCCGTTTGCGGCTCCACCATCCGGAGGTGGCCGCCGGGGCGCTCGACGCCCGAATGTTCTCCCACGCGCTCGCCGCAGCCGCCTACCGGGCGGTGGAGGCGTGGGGGTCGCCGGCTGCTGCGGTCGACCACGTGCCGCCCGAGGTGGCCGAGGTCCTGGCGCGCCTCGCCGTCGAGCCGCTCGAGATCGATCCGACCGACGTCCTGGCCAGATTCGCCGGTGAGGTCGGGCGGCGCACCCTCGCCGACCTCGAGGCCGAGGCCCGCAGTTCGATGGATCCGCTGGCGTTCGCCGAGGTGGTGTCGTGGCTGAAGGTGACCCTCGACCATCTCCGCCGGCCCAACGTCGACGTGGACACCCTGATGGAGTTGGTAGCCTTCCTCCGGGCGGAAGTGGTCCAAACCGATGCGGAATCCAGTGGGAACGTGTCGTCCGGGACTGCTCCCGAACCGGTTGCGGAGACGTCGGACGTGGGGGAGTTGGAGTAGCTGGTGGGCATCTGGCAGTCCGTGCTCGACGCTGAAATCGAGTCGCTCGCAGCGATGGCTGCGCAGGCCGACGGCGTCCTACAACTCGACGATGCGCTGAGTGTGCTGCAACTCGAGATGACCGACGAGGTGGTGGAGCAGACCGTTGAGTTCTGGTCGGCCCGTAACGTGGAGGTGCGCATCGAGGTCGTCGACGATGTCGATGAGATCGAACCCATTCTCGTTGAGGAACGCCGGCCGAATCCGGCGAGATCAGAGCGAGCTGCGACGCGTCGTTCCGGACGGACCTCCCGACAGGGCCGCAGTGGTGTTCGGGCTCGCAGCGGTGGTTTCGCTCGGCGGTCGTCTGCGGACTCCGTTGCGTCCGACCCCATGACGACGTACCTCCGTGAGATCGGTCAGGTTTCGCTCCTCACCGGCCAGGAGGAGGTCGATCTCGCCAAGCGGATCGAGGCGGGCGTGCTCGCTGAGGAGCGGTTGGCCGATCTGAACGTCTCCGGGGAGATCAAGCAACTCGGAGCAGGCGAACGATCCAAGCTCCAGCTGAGCCGACGTGACGGTGACCGCGCCCGGGAGCAGCTCACTCAAGCCAACCTTCGTCTGGTGGTCTCGATCGCCAAGCGGTATCTGGGACGGGGTCTTCCCATCTCGGATTTGGTCCAGGAGGGCAATCTCGGACTCATGCGTGCTGTCGAGAAGTTCGACTACACCAAGGGGTTCAAGTTCTCGACCTACGCCACATGGTGGATCCGTCAGGCGATCACGCGGGCCATCGCCGATCAGGCCCGCACGATCCGGATCCCGGTCCACATGTTCGAGTCCATGAACCGGATCCAGCAGATGCAGCGTCAATTGACCCAGGAACTCGAGCGGGAGCCCACGATCGAGGAACTGGCGAAGAAGGCAGAGCTCACCCCGAACCGGGTGCGCGACATCCTCAAGTTATCCCAGGACACGCTGTCGCTCGATCAGGCCGTCGGCGACGATGACGACGGCTCGCTCAGTGACTTCATCGAGGATCAACACGCACAGGCCCCTCAGGATGTGGCCACGGCCAACTCGCTGTCCGAGCAGATCATGTCGGCGCTCGACGATCTCTCAGAGCGCGAGCGGGACGTCGTCCGGATGCGATTCGGTCTCGATGGACACCATCCTCGGACCCTCGAGGAGGTCGGGGTGGCGTTCGGTGTCACCCGGGAGCGGATCCGTCAGATCGAGTCGAAGACATTGGCGAAGCTCCGACACCCACACCACCGGGCGAAGCTCGAGGACTTCCTCCGGGCGGACTGATCCCATCGAGATCCGTAACCGGCGCACACCTGGACGGCCGGGTGACGGCCGGCGGTCGTGACTTCGTGCCGCAGGACCGCCCAGTGGGGCCGGGCCGCAGGGCAGTGCCGCATGACCGGGCCGCAGGGCAGTGCCGCCGCCAGTGCCGCCGCCAGTGCCGTCGTCTGCGACATTGACTCCGCAGCGGCGGAGGTTGGGGTCACCCTGGGCGGCCGCTATTGTTCTCAGGCCTCCCTCGGGAGGTGCTGTCCGGGGTAGCTCAGCTGGCAGAGCAGCTGACTGTTAATCAGCGGGTCGTGGGTTCGAGCCCCACCCCCGGAGCAAACCAAGCAAATAAGGGGATCGGGGTCGATCGACAGCGGTTTAGCGTGGTCACACCCGTTTCCCGCATGGCGGCGATCGTCAGCTCTACGGAATGGGTTCCTCGGCGGTCTCGATGCCCATCCACCGGCGGAGCGATTCGAACATGTCGTGGTTGGCGTGGCGCAGCCTCGGGTGCTGCATCCACGCCTCGATGATTTCGGTCATCGGGGCCTGCCTCTGGTGGTGATGTCGCAAAGGAGCCCGGCGGCTCGGTCGCCACGGCGTGGCGCACCTCGCCGCGGAACCGCAGGGGCCGCTGTCGACGCACACAGCGGCACGACGGCAGTCGCTCATTGCTCCGTGGCGTGCCGTCCCTTGGTCACGGCCGGTGGCGACCCGCAGCCGGCGTTTGACACCGGTCTCCATCGCAGAAACGACGACGAACCTCGGGAAGCCGAACCGCTAGGAAACGTTGCAGTACCCATTCAAGGGGTCCGGGGCCTTAGAGCACTCCGGCGTATCTTTTACTGAAACCCACTGACCGCCCTCCGACTTGAGGACGAAAGCATAATCGTATCCTCCTGGGGGTTCGTCCCCCGAAGCGTCGCCGGCGGCGTAGCCACCCGCGCACTGGTAACCTATGAGAAAGCGAGTATCTTCGAGCGCAGCGAGGATGGCCGTGGAGGTGCAGGGAGCCGTGCCGCCCGAGGGCCCCGAAGGCTTGGTCGGCGGGGCTGTGGGGGAGGTGGGCGACGACGAGTCGCACACGGTCTTACCCTCGGAGGAGGCGGTGGACAGGGCGTTGTCGGTCTCGGGGCCGAGCTCACCGTCGACCTCGAGGCCCGCGGCGGTCTGGAACGCGACGATGGCGGCGTCGGTCTTGGGGCCGATGATTCCGTCGACCCCACCCTCGTAGCAGCCCACGTCCTTCAGCTCCTGCTGGACTTTCTTATCGAAAACCACCGTCTGGGCCGACTCGCCGCCGGAGGCGGTGTTGGTGGTCGCGTCGCTGGAGGCGGTGGTGGTGGTGGCGGTCTCGTCGCTGCCGCAACCGGCTAGGAGCACGAGCGCAACAATGGGCACTGCGGCCCATCCCAAGCGGCGCCGATGCGTCGGACACAAGATGGCGTTCGAGTGCAGCATGTACATCCTCCGAGGATCGTGAGAAAGCGACCGTAGTTTGCGACTTCGCCAGGGATCAACGTCGGCCCCGCGCGACTCCGGGGCGGGGTGCTGGCCGGCCAGCTCGACTGGTCGGCGGCCAACGGCTTCAACGGCCGGTCGCGGTACCGACCGCGTGAAGTCGGAGGCGGCCGGCCCAGCCTAGGCATCGGGTTCACCGGCAGCGAGCGCCTCGAAGTAGCTCCGCAGCGTGGTGGTCCCGCGAGGCGGGCCCAGCCCGTCGACCTCGCCGGCCACCACGATGAACTCGCCCAGGTCGCCGAACTGCTCGGAGGCGAGTCGCAGCGCGCGCACCAGCCCTCGGGCCGCCCGCAGCGGGATGCCCGTGATCTTGGGGCGCTTGCCCACCACGTCGAAGGCCAGCAGTGCGGCTTTCTGCTGGGTCATGGTCTCGGGCCCGCCGGCCTCGACCTCGACCTCGTCGCCCTCGGCGGAGTCGGCGAACACCTGCGCCAGGTCTCTGCCGTGGATCGGGCTCATCCCGTTGGACCTGTCGCCCACCAGGAAGGCACGGCCGCGCTTGGCCATGGTGAGCAGGGCGCCCATGTCCGAGAAGTAGCCACACGGGCGGACGATCCGGTGGTCGAGACCGGACGAGCGCAGCTCAGCCAGCACTTTCTCGTGGGCGACGGCGATGGTCAGGCCGGCCAGCGCCGGATCCTCCGGGTCCTGCATCGACACGCAGACGAACTGGCGCACACCGGCGGCGATGGCGAGGTCGATCAGGGTGTGGTTGCACTCGTAGTCGAACTGCTCGAAGCTGAGCCGGTCGCACCCGCCACCAGCACCCGCGTCCCGTGGCCCGCTCGACTCCGCCGCGCGGGACCGACCCGTCAGCCACGACGCTGGCGGCGCACCCGGCGGCCGAGCTCGAGGACAACGACGCCGCAGCGTGGCGGGCAGGATGGGAGGCCGTCTGGCGCTCCGCTGCGCCGCTCAGATCCTCCGAGCCGCCGAGCTCGATCGGGACCGTCGGGCCGCCTCCGACAAGGGCCCGACAGACACCTGAAAGCGCCCACAGCGCTCCGATCTGCAACCGTCTGTCGCCCGCTTGTTAGCGGGTCTGGCGCTAGTGAGCACAGCGTTGAGCGCCGACTACCTGTTCATCAGCGGGTCGTGGGTTAGAGCCCCACCCCCGGAGCAAACCACCGAGTCCCCTTGCGTTCATCCCCCGTCAGGCTGACCGCTGCGTGTGCGAGGGAGAGGGGTCTGGGGATCACTTGCAGCGATCGGGGACCCGCTGGTCGAGGCTCCGGTAGCGGTCCTGAAGTTCATGGCGGTCGTAGCCGTCGAGGCCGTCGTAGCGGGCCTTGGCCCGACCCTCGCCGATCAGGACCGTTCCGAGATCGAGGCCGTCCCATTGGATGTAGGCGATCTCTCGGTCGTACTGATCGACGGTGTCACCACCACCGTTCTTGACGATGACCCGTCGACCGCCGACGAGTTGGCTCACACGTTCCTTGGCGTCCTGGAATCCGCACTTACCCCGCTCGGGCGTGTCGATGCCCTGGATGCGGATCCGACGGCCGTCGACGTCGAGCGTGTCACCATCGACCACGTAGGTCACGGTTCCGAGACGACAGCCCGACACCAATGCCATCGCCGCCACGACGAGGGTGATGGCACCCACGCGCACCCGAGATCTGACACACCTGCCCATTGCCTCGTTCCCTCAGTGATCGCCGTTCCGCTCTGCCCTGCGGATTCCCTCGGGCGGAGACCTCGCCTCCGCCAGCCAGAACCTCCATTCCGACCTGTAGTCGAGGTTACTCCGTGAGTCGAACGTCGTTCATCTTCGACCGAGGAACGTTTCGAGCAGATCCGAGACCACCTCTTCCCGATCGAAGGACTCCTCCACGCTCACTGCGGCTGCCGAGGTGAGCCGGTCGGCAAGCTGTGCGTCGCCGAGGATCCGTCTGATGGACTCGGCGAGGGCCACTGCGTCGCGTTGATCGACGAGCAGTCCGCTGACCTCGTCGGTGATCAACTCAGGCACACCGGCGGTCCGAGTGGCCACGACCGGCACACCGATCGCCATGGCCTCCATCAGCGTCACGGGGATGCCCTCGGCGTCCCCGTCCGGTGTCTCGACCGACGCCGAGACCACGACGTCGGCGGACTCCATGGCGTTGAACACGTCGTCGTGGGACCGGGGGCCGAGGAACCGCACCGACCCCGACAACCCGAGCCGTTCAACCTGTTCCTCGATCGCCGGACGGAGCTCACCATCTCCGATCAGGGTCAACTCGGCGTCGGTTCCGTTGCTC
>Ga0194128_10011654_pt1 | contig 10146 bp, 5 predicted proteins | sample TA2KigCa65mmetaG_FD_148650 | JGI IMG/M metagenome (GOLD analysis project Ga0194128, IMG submission 148650) | Freshwater microbial communities from Lake Tanganyika, Tanzania - TA2015037 Kigoma Deep Cast 65m | ecosystem: Environmental > Aquatic > Freshwater > Lake | place: Tanzania: Lake...
CACCCAAGGTGACGCTGCTCTCATATCGACGATGACGATTGCGCGACACAGGAGAGAACGCCAAATCCCGAATGTCGCGCTGGCCGCCGCGGACCTCGACGACCAGCTCGAAGTCCCGGTAGTGCTCTTTCAAGTAGTCCAGGTCGGACATGAGCGCCGCGATCAACTTCCGGTCGACGACGTTCTCGAAAGTGACGATGCCCTGCTCGCGCCACTGGGTCAGCTTGGACTTCAAATCGAAATCGGGAAGCTCGGGCAAGCCGTCGACATACGCATCGATATCCGCCCCGGGCCGGTCTATCCAGGGCACGGTGGCGTACCAGTCCTGCTGTGTCTGAATACGCCCCATCAGATTGCCCTGGTCAAGGTGCTTGCATCGGCGTCGCGACGGGCGGCGGAAATCTCGCCGTCGATGCCCAGGTAGCTTCGCACGTGCTCCAGGTATCGGCCCGCACGTAGTGCGACATCCTCGGATGGTTGGGACAGGGACATCGCCAGCCGCTGCAACTGCCGGACCTCCTCGAGATGCTGCTTCGCCGCGAGCGCCTGCGTGATGCTGGCGTCATGTCGCCGATGCAGGTTCAACGAGCGGTTGCGAAAGACCATTCTTCCCTGCTTGAGTACTTCCAGGTACAGCAGCCAGTCGCCGGCCACCTTGAAGTCGAACAATCGTGCACCGGCCGACTCGAAGGCGCGAACCAGCGCGGTGCGCCGGAACAGCGCCGCGCTCACGCTGGGAATGGTGTTCTTGATCGTCATGCAGTCGCGGATCTCGTCCATTCCAGACGCCACATACGAATCCCGCCATTTGCGCGAGACGTCCTTCGTGTAGTCGAGGTAGTCCGGTGCGATCTCGCGGCCCTGCGCGTCGATCTGGCGCGACTGGCAGTAGGCAAGCACGATTTCGGGATCCCGAAAACACGGGACAAGCTCGTCGAGCAGGCCGGGCTCGGCGAGATCGTCGGCCTCGGCGATCCACACCAGGTCGCCGGTGCACGCGCGCAATCCCTTTTCCCACTGGCGAAAGGCGGATCCGGAATTCGCCGGGTTCACGATCAGGCGCGAATCGCAGGGCGCCTCTTCCAGGGCGTCGCGGATCACGCTTACGCTCGCATCGCGCGAAGCGTCGTCGAGCACGATGAGCTCGTAGATCGGGTATTCCTGCGCCATCACGCTGCGCAATCTCTCCCGGATGTGCTTCTCGTAATTGAAATTCGGGACGATCACCGACACCCGCGCGCAGCCGCTCGTCGCGTGCATCAGATCCAGGAGATACGTCTGCATCGAGCCGACCGCGCCCGCCTCCTGGGCCGGCGGGCGATCGAGCAAGGCGCGAAGCTGGACGGCGAAATCCAGTGGATCCAGGTGCCGTGCCAGGCGCCCGCCATGCGCAAGGATGAATTCCGCTGCTCCGGTCGTTCCCTCGAAAGCGACCACGGGAATTCCGGCGCTGGCCGCCTCGGTTACCACGTTGGGGAACGGATCCTCCCGCGACACCAGGGCGTAAACCGAAGCTGCGGCGTAAAACGGCATGGGATCGCGTTCGAACCCGGCCAGGCAGAAGTGATCGTTAAGTCCAAGGGAATCGATCCGGCGCCGGACCTGCGCCTCGAACGGTTTTTCCGCGTGTCCGACCCACGCGAAGCGGACATCGGATCGATCCTTCACGAGGTTCGCAGCAGCCTCGACCAGCAGGTCGGCGCCCTTGCGCGGATCCAGATAGCCAACGCCGAGAACGATCTTTGCATCTTCGGGCCACCCGAAGCGGCGGCAGACGATCTTCTTCGCTTCCGCGCGCCGGTTGACCCAGGGGTTGCGCCGCAGAAGCCCCTGCGGCCGGATGAGGCACTTCGCGTCCGCAACGGGTGCGATCTCGACGAAGCGCTCCCTGACCAGCGTCGCCGGGAACACCAGCGCATCGGCGTGCCGCGCCATCTCTTGCGCCGCGCGCTCGAGGTTCATGTGGCGCAGGACGCCGGGCAGTTCGTGGATCAGTCCGACGACGCGAAAACCGAGCCGCTTGAGCTGTCCGACAACTGGCCCACTGACGGTCGTATTGGCGATCGCCTGGAATACGCCCTTGGCGCGAAGCTGCGCGAGCCAGTTCGCGGTTCCTTCAGCGCCCAGCCTTAACGCCTCCGCGGTTTCCGCGGCGGCGGCAAAGTCTTCGAGAAGCGGTCCGGTCCCGAGGCTGAGGATGTACGGCCGCATGCCCATGTCGCGAAGCTGGCGTGCCATCGAGAGAACCTGGAACTGGGCGCCGTGCGGATGCGCATCGTGGCTGACGATGAGAATGGCTTTTTCGTCCGGATCCACGGCCACGCCGTCCAGTGCGTCGCGCGTCGCCTGCAACCAGGCATATCCGAACCGTGCATCGGGCTCGAGATGGGCGCCTTCCGCCCATTCGTTCCACGCATTGACGAATACCAGCCTTTCATCCGGTTTGGCGGCGTCGGCGACCGTGCGTTTGATTGCGTTGACCAGCCACCGCTTGTACAAGCGCGGCGAGCTGTGAAGGAAGACCGTTCCGGCACTTCCGCGCCGGGGGGTGTTATCCCAGCGGGGGCAAACGGTGCGATAGAGCCGGTAGCCCGGCGACGCGTAATTCTCGCTGCGCGTCGGAAAGATTCGCCAGTCGAAGACTTTGCCCGTGAAGTTCGAGTCGTCAAATGGGATTTCGGCGGTGATCTCCGGCGGCGTCGAATTGTTCGGCGGGAATTCGATCGCCGCGTCGAATCCGTATTGCGCCGGATCCACCCGGTCGAACGACTGTGTGTAGGCCAGGTAGATCGGGCCGATGCCATGGGCCGCGCACCACGCGCGCCATCTCTGGGCCGTTTCGGACGCCGATGGAAGGAGCCCCGGACGGTAGACGAGGATCACCGGCCTGCCGTCGATCCGCAGGTAGCGCGGATCGCGCAGGTAGCGCGCAATGTGCTCGATGAACGCCAGGTCGTCGGACGGCGAATGCTTCTGGGCAATCAGCACCTCCTGGTCGCGCCCGTCCCAGCGGCGCGACCAGCTTTCGTTCGCCCAACAAAGGCAGAACGGCAGATCCAGGGAGCCATCGGCAAGGTAGTTCTCGAGGGGGCCCTCGAGCAGGCGCTTTCCGCCGAACCAATAGAAATAGAAAGCGAACGCACCGATCCCGTAGAGTCGCGCCAGCTCCACCTGCCGGCGCTGGACACTCGTGGACAGCAGGTTGTAGTAACCGAGCTCGCCCGGGACGTGCGGCTGGTAGTGGCCGTGAAAGAGCGGCCGGGCCGGCCGGACCTTGCTCCATTCCGTGAAGCCATCTCCCCACCAGGCGTCGTTCTCGGGAATGGCATGGAACTGCGGCAGGTAGAAGCAGACGAGCCTTGCCGGAACGTCGGCCGGAGGGCCTTCGGTCGTCAGCGGAACGAATCGATCCGTGCCGGTTTCCACCTCGGCGGCCAGCTCGGGCGCCACCCGCGCCGCCTCGCCGCGCCAGTACGAACGCAATCGTCGCAGTATCCGTCGCGGGATTCCCTCGGCCGTCTCCCGCAACATTCGCAGCGGCCACGTGATCTTCCAGGAGGTGCTGTCGAGAAGCGCCGCGATCCGCTCTTGGAGCGCGGTAATCTGTACATCGCGTTCGCGCAGTTCTTGCTGCAGTCTCGTTATGCGTCCACGCAACTCGTCCGGACCTGCCCCGGAGAGGCTGTCCTGTTCGCTTGGATCATCGGTCGGCAAATGCGGCTTGCGGTCGGGCACGGTCGCGCAATTGTACGGGCCCGGCGAGAAGATTTCAAAGTCGCCGTGGATGTCGCATGGAATCGTCGCGCGATATTCAGTGACGCGAACACCGCCGAGGCGGTGGAGTTGCAGGAAACTGCTCCGCCGCGAGAGCGAAGGCCTCCCATGCGCCACATTGTCGCCAGGCGCGTGAAGTTCGGCACCGCGTTGGTACATTCATCACCGCGTTGCTACATTCATCGTACGGAACCACCGCTTACAGTAGACTTGTCGGACGCGTCCCCGCGACGCCGGAAAAGCGAATTCCTATCAAACACTACCAGATTCAGCAACCACAAGGCAAACTCGTGCGCGTGGTGCAGGGCGAAGTCTTTGATGTGGCGGTCGACCTCCGAAAAGGCAGCAAAACCTTAGGCAAATGGGTGGGTGAAGCATTGAGTGCGGAAAACAAAAAACAACTCTGGATACCAGAAGGCTTTGCGCACGGGTTTGTGGTGCCTTCGGAATCGGCGGAGTTTCTATACAAGACCACCGACTACTACGCGCCCGCGCATGAGCGCTGCATCCTCTGGAACGACGCGACACTCGCCATAAAATGGCCCGCGGGCATCCAGCCCATGCTCTCGGCAAAAGACGTCCAGGGTAAGTCGTTTATTGAGGCGGAGAAGTTTGCCTGATGCGCCATTTTACTGCATCCCCCGTCGAAATGTTTGCCTGCATCTGGCGCAATCGCGATCTCATCAAGACTTCCGCCAGGCGCGAAGTGCTGGGGCGTTACCGCGGCTCCTTCCTCGGTCCGCTCTGGTCCTTCTTCAACCCGCTGTTTATGCTCGCCGTCTTCACCTTCGTCTTCAGCGTCATTTATCAGGCGCGTTGGGGCGGTGGCAGCGGTTCGAAGACTGAGTTTGCGCTGGTGCTGTTCGCTGGCTTGCTCGTATTCAACCTGTTTGCCGAGTGCATCAATCGGGCACCGGGCTTGATTCTCTCCAACATCAACTACGTAAAGAAAGTCGTCTTTCCGTTGGAGATTCTTCCCTTCGTTGGCTTGCTGTCGGCGCTGTTTCACACGCTCATCAGCCTTGCAGTCTGGCTGATCGCGTACGTCTTCTTCTTCGGTATTCCACACCTCACCGTGCTATATCTGCCGCTGGTGTTGCTGCCGTTCTGTTTGTTCCTGATGGGCCTGAGTTGGGCTCTAGCCTCGTTGGGCGTTTTCCTGCGCGACGTCTCGCAGTTTATCGGGTTGCTGACGACTGCCCTGATGTTTCTCAGCCCCATTTTCTACCCTGTCACTGCATTTCCAGAGGATTATCGCTACATTCTCTACCTCAACCCGCTAACCATCGTGGTTGAGCAAACACGCGACGTGCTGTTCTGGGGTAAGACACCGGATTTCTTCATGATGGGGATTTACTGGGTAGTGACCTTGGGTATCGCTTGGCTGGGCTTCGCGTGGTTCCAGAAGACAAGGAAAGGGTTTGCTGATGTCCTCTGAAATCGCCATCAAGGTCGAGAATTTGAGCAAGTGCTACCAAATCTACGACACCCCCCGAGACCGGCTCAAACAGTTTGTGCTGCCGCGCCTGCGGCGACCTGTTGGTCTGCCGCCCAAGCAGTATTACCGTGGATTCTGGGCGCTCAAGGATGTTTCCTTCGAGATCAAGAAAGGCGAAACCGTCGGCATCGTCGGCCGCAATGGCAGCGGCAAATCCACACTGCTGCAAATGATCTGCGGCACGCTCAGCCCGACCACGGGGAATATCACCACCAACGGACGCATTGCGGCGCTGCTGGAGCTTGGCTCGGGCTTCAATCCAGAATTTACCGGCCGGGAAAACGTTTACATGAATGCATCGGTTCTTGGCTTGAGTAAAGACGAGATCGATGCCCGGTTTGATGAGATTGTTGCATTTGCGGATATCGGCGAGTTCATCGAGCAGCCGGTTAAAACCTATTCAAGCGGGATGATGGTTCGGTTAGCGTTTGCGGTGCAGGCGCAAGTAGAGCCAAATATTTTGATCGTTGATGAAGCGCTGGCAGTGGGGGACGCGAAGTTTCAAGCGAGATGCTTTGAACGTCTCAAGCAATTGAAGGAGGCCGGTACAAGTATATTGCTCGCAACACACTCGACCGAACAGATCGTGACGCACTGTTCTCGTGCTGTGCTGCTTGATCATGGCAATGTTATTGAAATGGGAGATCCCAATCGCGTTGTAAATTGTTATCTGGATTTGCTATTCGGTAAGGCGCGCAAACAGCCCGACCCACAGAAAGGTTCTGATACATCAACCTCGCTGAGTCGGCCTTCATCCGGGCACCTCAATTTTGACGGCGATGTCTTTTCTACGCGTCCCGGTTATAACCCTCTGGAATATAGGTGGGGTGATGGGGCTGCCAAGATAACAGACTTCTGTATGTTTTCAGAAACTGATGCTTATCCAACGGCAATAAACACAGGGCAAACGATAGTTCTTGATGTGGCGGTTAAGTTTCTTGATACATTGCGGCGCCCCATATTCGGCATAAGAATCAAAACCAAGGAGGGTGTTACGGTCTATGGCACTAACACCGAAATCCTGGATATTGAGAAGTTCAAGTCGAAAGGCCGTGCTGGGGAAACCGTCGTTGTCAAAGTCGACTTTGTTTGCCGACTTGCTCCGGGTGATTATTTCATTTCGCTTGGGGTGGCCACAAGTCAGGGAGAAGAAATCACTCCTCACGACCGTAGATACGATTCCATCCACTTTCAAGTGCGGCCAGTGACAACATTTTTCGGTCTGGTAAATACCGATCTTGATATAGCAGTAGCGGAAGTGACCTTATGACTCAGGCACTTATCCAAGCTGGCTACAGCTACAACGAACAGACTTCAATATGGATTCGCCAGGAGTACACAGGCATTGCCTACAGTGACGGCGATGAGGTTGAGAAACGCATTGCGTCGATCGTTAGCAGCGCCACCGACCTCGGTGTTCTATCAGGCGAGTTGCGCCCACACTGCACGGATTGGCCGTCCCTCTATCACTTGAGCGGCACCCGCGCCAATATTCTGCGCCCCTTCGAGTCAGACCTGCGTGGCGACATTCTGGAAATTGGTGCTGGGTGCGGCGCGATTACTCGCTACTTGGGTGAGTGCGGTGGCAATGTACTGGCCCTTGAAGGCAGCCCAAGAAGGGCTGCCATTGCAAGGGCCAGGACACGTGATCTCGATAATGTCACCGTTGTCAGCGATAAATTCGACGCTTTTAGATGTGACAAGAAATTCGATGTGGTTACCCTCATCGGCGTTCTCGAGTATGCCAATTTGTTCACCGCTGGGGAGCATCCAACGTTGTCTATGTTGGAGCGTGTTCGATCGTTTCTCAAGCCCAATGGCAAACTCATCATTGCCATCGAGAATCAACTTGGTCTCAAGTATTTCGCGGGTGCGCCGGAGGATCATCTAGGCATCCCTATGTATGGTATTGAGGGGCGCTACCGCAATGATCAGCCGCAAACATTCGGACGTAAAGAGCTTGCCGGCTTGATTAAGGAGGCGGGGTTTAAGTCGACCGAGTTCTTGGCACCGTTCCCAGATTACAAATTACCCGTTTCCATTGTTACTGAACACGGATTTTCTTGCGATGCCTTTGATGCGGCGGCATTGGCGTCGCAAAGCGCATGTCGGGATCCGCAATTGCCACCGATTCTAGCCTTTTCCCCTGAGTTGGTATGGCCGGCTATCGTCAATAATGAATTGGCTCTCGATCTTGCAAACTCATTTTTGATTGTTGCAAGTCCAGATGGGAGCGAGGGTTCGGTTTCTTCAAGCATACTTGCTTGGCATTTCACGACGGACAGGCGAAAAGCATTGTGCAAGATTGCTGAGTTCGTCGAAGTCGAAATGAATCAGATTGAAGTGCGCTATAGACGTCTTGATCAAAATGCCGCCCATCCTGTTGCGGGTGGTCTTCTGCAACACCATCTACCCGAGCGAGATGAATACCGGCGCGGCAATGTGCTGTTGCTTGAGATTGTACGCACCGTGACGCGGGATGGGTGGCGCGTTGAAGATATTGTACATTGTTTGCGTAACTGGCTGGAGTTTATAGCTGCATTGGCAGTTGAGCAGGGTCATGCTATTGATTTGTCAGATCCGTGTTCTCAATTGCCAGGCAGTTTTTTTGATTGCATCCCGCAAAATATAATCGTATCTAGTGACGGTAGTTTCCATGTCATCGATAATGAATGGACCGTGAATGATGAACTGGAAGTGGGATATCTTGCTTTCCGATCCTTGTGGTCACTTCTGCATACCCTTAGAAGATTTGGTCGTTCGGCAACGGGCGATGTTAAAACACGTTATGACTTGATCCTATCCAGCATGATTGGCATGGGGTGGTCCATCTCGCATCAGAATATTGCGAGATGGATAGAGATTGAATGCAGAGTTCAATCAGAGGTCGCGGGTCGGTTCATTGCCTCCGATGGCGTGGAGGATTGGCTGAAAAATGTTGCGTTGCCAATTTTTGATTTGAGCCAAACCGTGACCGAGCGTGACGGTCAGATTGCCAACCTGAGCCAAACCGTGACCGAGCGTGACGGTCAGATTGCCAACCTGAGCCAAACCGTGACCGAGCGTGACGGTCAGATTGCCAGCCTCAATCAAGCTGTGACCGAGCGCGACGGACAGATCGCCAACCTGAGCCAAACCGTGACCGAGCGCGACGGGCAGATCGCCAGCCTCAATCAAGCTGTGACCGAGCGTGACGGGCAGATCGCCAGCCTTAACGGATCCATCAAGGAGACTCTCATCAGTACCAGCTGGCGCCTGACCAGACCGCTGCGTTGGATAGGTAGGAGAGTTCACCGTGCGGCACACGTTATGCGGCTTGCACGCCAGTACATGAATCATTGAGGCGGTCTAGTTGCGGGAGGGGTAAAACTTGTTGGCCGTAGCCTTGAAATCATCTGGCTTTCCGGTTTTAAGGGATTTATACAGCGTCTGCGAGAATATTCAGCTATATCAATCCAGCGCACATACGCTGCGCCCGATGGAACTGCCTTTCTCCTGAATCCGATAGATCTTTCTGAGTCAGGTGGCTCAATAGGATCAAACCAAAAAGTATCACTTAGCTTGAAAGGTCAGGCTATTGGTGCCGGGTACCGATTTTGGAAAAGTTATAAACTACCAACGACGGTCGATGTCATCGTTTGCGTCCATAACGCGCTGGATGACGTGAGGAATTGTCTAAGTTCACTCGTTAGGTACTCAGTACCGCAATGCAACATCATCGTTGTGGATGATGGTAGTTGCGATGACACGCGTGCTTATCTTCGAGAGTTCTGTGCGGAGCAATTTGCGACCTTGCTCCGCAATGAGACTGCCATGGGGTACACCTTTGCGGCGAATCAGGGCATGCGAGCATCATCAGCTGGATACGTGATTCTGTTGAACAGTGACACGATCGTAACGTTAGGATGGCTGGAGAAAATGGTTGCATGCGCTGAGTCTGACCCAAAGGTTGGATTGGTAGGGCCGTTGAGCAACACAGCTTCATGGCAGTCGGTTCCGAAAATTGAGGAGGATGGTGATTGGGCTACCAACCCTTTGCCCGAAGGTCTCTCCATCGCGGAAATGGGTGGGCTGGTTGCAAAGTATTCAGGCCAGGTCTATCCGCGAATGAGCTTTCTGAACGGTTTTTGCCTCTTGATCCGCAGGAAGGTCATGGACGACATTGGCCTCTTTGATGAGGAGGCTTTTGGCCGTGGATATGGGGAAGAGAATGACTACTGCCTTCGCGCACGTCAAGCGGGCTGGATGCTAGCTCTGGCGGACGATGCCTACGTGTATCACGCTCAGTCCAAGAGCTATAGCCATGAGAAGCGAAAAATGCTTGCGGATCATGCTGGGATGCAACTCGCCGCCAAGCATGGTGGCGATATCATTGCGCAAGGAGTGGATCAATGTCGCTGGGATCGTGTGCTGGTCTCAATTCGCGCAAGGGCATCGGCGAACCTCTTCCGGGAGAGTCTCGTTTCAAGCGTACGGACAAGGTGGGAGGGGAAGCGAATTTTGTTCGTGTTGCCTGTCATGCACGCTGGGGGCGGGAGCAATGTGGTCATCACAGAGGCACGGGCCATGATGCGCATGGGCGTTGGCGTAACGCTCTTGAATCTTGCCGTTCACAAGCGGGCATTTGACCAAAGCTATCCTGGTCTGGATGTGCCCGTTCTCTACGTCGACTCCAGCGCCGAAATTCCTGATCTTGCCGTGGCGTACGACGCGGTGATCGCAACGGCCAATCGGTCTGTCCAGTGGATTGCGCCTTTGCAGTCCGCTGCCGGCGGGCCGGTCTTGGGCTATTACATCCAGGATTTCGAGCCCTACTTCTTTACTGAGGGATCCGCGGACTACCAGGCGGCCATGGCGTCATACACCCTTGTTCC
>Ga0194128_10011655_pt1 | contig 10145 bp, 11 predicted proteins | sample TA2KigCa65mmetaG_FD_148650 | JGI IMG/M metagenome (GOLD analysis project Ga0194128, IMG submission 148650) | Freshwater microbial communities from Lake Tanganyika, Tanzania - TA2015037 Kigoma Deep Cast 65m | ecosystem: Environmental > Aquatic > Freshwater > Lake | place: Tanzania: Lake...
CCCGACCGCTGAATCGTAGTCAGGCAAAATTCCGCTTACAAAACCTCTAACCCCCTCTTTACCAAAAACTTAGAGGCCGATTTCTGTTTGGAGCCGAGACTAAGATCCGCCCGACGGCTATCGCATCGATTTCGAAAGCCCGGCGGATGCGCCCGAAGAAACCGAGTACAAGCCTACTTCTTGAGCAGCGGCTCGATCACCTTCATCACATTCCGCGCGACGATCTTGTTGCCTTCGGCGTTCGGATGGATCTCGTCGCGCTGCATCAACGCGGGGTTCATCGCCACGCCTTCCAGCAGGAACCGCATGCGCGTCACGCGGTGCTTCTTTTCGAGCCCGGGATAGATCTGTTCGAACTCCTTGATGTAATCGGCCCCATAATTGCGAGGCAAAGTCATACCGGCTATGACCACCTTCGCACCCGACTCCTTGAACGCCGCGGTCATCTTGTCCAGATTGTCGCGCGTGACCGTCAGCGGAAGGCCGCGCAACCCGTCGTTGCCGCCGAGTTCCAGAATCACTAAATACGGCTTTGTTTCCAGGCCTTGCGAAAGGCGCGCGAGGCCGCCGCTAGTGGTGTCGCCGCTAATACCCTGGTTGACGACGCGGTACTTGAAACCTTTCGCGTCAATCTCCTTTTGCAGAAAATCGGGATACGATAGTCCGGTCTCGACGCCATATCCGGCTGACAGGCTGTCACCAAAAGCAAGCACCACCGGGCGATCGTCTGTCGCTTCCGTACGCGGCGGCGTAGACGGTTCCGGCACGGATTCGGCGGGCGGGGGCACTTTTGTACCGCATCCGGCCGCAAGAAGCATCAAACTAGTAAGAAGTAGTTGTCGCGTCACCTTCTCTCCATCCTATGGCATACACTGAAACACAACCGGCTATCTGTGTCCGCGATCTGCACAAATCGATCGCCACGGCCACGCACACCGTCGACATTCTACGCGGGCTTTCCTTCGACGTTCCGCGCGGGCAATTCGTCGCCATCATGGGCGCGTCGGGCAGCGGTAAGAGCACGCTGCTTGGTTTGCTCGCGGGGCTGGACAACGCGTCAAGCGGCTCGATTCAACTGGACGGCGAAGAGATCACGGGACTCGACGAAGACTCGCTGGCTCGCCTGCGCGCTAGAAAGTTGGGCTTCGTGTTCCAGTCGTATCAGTTGATTCCGACATTGACGGCGGAAGAGAACGTTTTGCTTCCCGCGGAGTTGGCGGGCGTCAACGGCGGCTCGGCCGAGAGAGCCCGAGTGCTTTTGGAAAACGTCGGCCTAGCCGAACGGCGCGATCACTACCCTGTGCAACTTTCCGGCGGAGAGCAGCAACGGGTGGCGTTAGCGCGCGCGTTTGTCTTGAAACCTCCAATCTTGATGGCCGATGAGCCGACTGGGAATCTGGATACCGCGAATGGTTCCGTGGTTTTGGATTTGTTGCTGACGCTGAATAAGCAAGAGGGCACGACGCTGGTGATGGTGACGCACGACCCCGCTCTGGCGGCGCGCGCGGACCGGCGGATTATGATGCGGGACGGGGTCATCATCGCCGATGAGCAATAGCTTCCCGCTCAAAACGGCGCTGCGCATCGCCTGGCGGGAGTCGCGCGCATCGGCGGCGAAGTTCGCCTTCGTCATTCTCGCGGTCGCGGTTGGCGTCGGCTCCTTGACCGGCGTGCGCGGATTCTCACGCGCGTTTCGAACGATGTTGCTGAAGGACGCACGGACCTTGATGGCCGCCGATATGACCGTGCGCGTCTTCGAGTTGCCGACGCCCGAGCAGCAGCAACTCTTCGATTCGTTCGCGTCTCGCGGCATCGATCGCACTTGGATCACCGAGACCGTTTCGATGCTGAGCGCGCCGTCGATGACCGCGCCGCTGCTGGTCGCTGTAAAGGCCGTCGAGCCGGCGAAGTACCCGTTCTATGGCGAGATCAAGACCCTGGATAACCGGCCGTTGAGCGAGATGCTCGCAGGCGCGTCGATCGCGGTGTCGGACGACTTGCTCGTGCGGGGCGGGGTCAAGCAAGGAGATCGAGTGAAGCTCGGCGGCGAGGAGTTCGTGATCGCTGGAGTGCTGACGTATGAGCCCGATCGCATGTCGGGCAGCGTCAATGTTGGACCGCGCGTGATGATCACCCGCGCAAATCTGGAGAAGGCCGGCCTGCTGCAACCGGGCAGCCGCAGTTCGCAGCGATTCCTGTTCCGGTTCCCTCCGCTCAAGGCCGATGCGATGATTCAGTCGACGCGCGGCGAGTTGATCAAGGCGTTCCCCGACGGTGTGATCGCCGACTATCGCCAAACGCATCCGCTGATTACTCGCGGGCTCGACAACGCGACGAATTTTCTGAGTCTTGTCAGCCTGATCGCGCTCGTCGTCGGCTCGTTGGGCGTTGCGATGGCAATGCAATCGCACCTCCAGCAGAAGCTCGATTCGATTGCGATCATGAAGTCGCTTGGCGGCCGGTCTTCGCAAATCCTGCGAATCTACTTGCTGCAGGCGATGATGATGGCGATGGCGGGCGGCGCGGCGGGGCTGGCCGTCGGTGGGATCGTACAAAAAGCGTTCCCGTTGTTGATTGCACGGTTCTTCCCGGTTGCGCCGGTGGTCGAGTTTGCGTGGATGTCGATTCTGGAGGGATTCGGGCTTTCAATTCTTTCGACGCTGTTGTTCGTGCTGCCGCCGCTGTTGAGCATCCGGCAGATTCGCCCGATTCTCATCTTCCGCCGCGACATGGAAGGTGTGCCGGCACCGCTGAAGGAGCGCTGGAAACAGTGGCGCGCGCCGATCGCGGCCGGACTGCTAATCTGCTTCGGTGTAGCGGGAATGGCGTCGTTCCTGATCGACGCGCCGAACCTGCAGATCGCCGCGAGGATTGGCGGCTGGTTTGTCGGCGGATTGATCGGCGCGTTGCTGTTGTTGCTGGGGCTGTCGTGGCTGTTATTGCGCGGCTTGCGCAAATTGTCGCGCGTCGCGGTATTCCGACTGCCCACGCTCGCGCGGCACGGACTCGCGAACTTGTATCGCCCGGGCAATCACGCCGAGGCCGTTCTGGTGGCATTCAGTCTCGGAGTGATGTTCACGCTGACGATCTACTTGTTGCAGCATTCGCTGCTATCGCAGATCGCGGCCAGCGCGCCGCCCGGCATGCCGAACGTGTTTTTGATCAACATTACGAGCACGGATCGCGAAGACGTCAACGCGTTTTTGAAAGCGCGCAAAGATGTCGAGGGAAATCCGGAAGTGATTGCCACTGCGGCGGGACATTTGAAATTGATCGACGGGCGTGCGATGAATGAGACGACACTGAAAGGCCCGTCGCGAAGGTTCTTTCGTGCGCGGACGATCACCTGGTCGCGCGCGATGCCGCCGCAGTCTGAAATTCTGCACGGCGCATGGTGGCAGAATCCGGATCCGAAGACGCCGCTTGTATCGGTCCTCGACGATGCCGCGAAGGCGCTCGATTTACGCGTGGGCGCGGTGACGGAATGGGAAGTGTCGGGTAAACGGATTTCGGCGCGCGTGGTGGCGGTGCATCGCAATGAAAGCGTGCGGCCGGGTTCGAACGCGGAGTTTGTGTTTTCGCCGGGGGCGCTCGACAGCGTGCCGGTGTTGTATTTCGCAGCGGTGCGCGCGGCGCCGGCGCAGATCCCCGTGTTGCAGAAAGCGTCGTTCGAAAAGTTCCCTGCGATCACGGTGATCAACCTGGCCGACGTGCTCGACCGCGTGCAGGAGGTGATCGACCAGGTCGCGCTGGTGGTGCGATTCATTTCGGCGTTCGCGATTTTGGCGGGAGTAATTATTCTCGCGTCGTCGATAGCTGGTTCACGCTTGCGGCGCGTCCGCGAGGTGGTGATTCTGAAAACGCTGGGCGCCACGCGCACGAAAGTCGCGGCGATCTTCTCGGTTGAGTTTTGCATCCTCGGCCTCGTGGCCGGGGTGATGGGAAGTTTGCTCGCGGTGGCGTTCACCAACGTCCTAATGGCGCGTGTGCTCGACGCGGAGTTCCGATTCGAATGGGCTCCTAACTTCGTGGCGGTTGCGGGTAGCGCCTTCATTGCGATCCTGGCCGGTTGGATGGCGAGCTTCCGGATCCTGGGCCAGAAGCCGCTCGAAATTCTGCGCGGCGAGTGAGAACTTTTTCTTCGGGCTGGCGCAAGAGTTGGTGTAGGCGAAAGCAACTCACCAATCCACAACAGCCTACAAAAAGGACTCTCAGAAAATGATTCGCAACTTTCTCTTTGCCGCCGCCTGCTGCGTGCCCGCCTTTGCGGTGACGCCGATTACTTCATGCGGCCAGACTCTTTCCACCCCGGGCGAGACGTACGTTCTAACCGCCAATTTGACCTGCGCTCCGGTGGTTCCACCCGCGGACCCGACCGGCCTGCGCGTTGTCGCCGACAACATCGTGATCGATCTGCAAGGCTTCACCTTTACCGGTACCGGTGCGTTTGCGGGTATCATTACCGCTTCCCAAGCGAGTTGCATCGCAGTCAAACGGCTCGAAGTAAAGAACGGCACGATTAAGAACTTTGGCACGGCGATCAGCCTCTGTGCCCCCGGCTCGAATCCGCCCGCGATGAATGCGAAGATTCACAATCTGGTCATCCGCAACTCGCAGATAGGTGTCTTAATCGGCGGCGCTTCCGGCAATGTAGTGAAGAACAACCGGTTTATCGACATCAACCTTCCGCAGGCGCCGGTGAATACGTTCACGGCGTACCGCACCGGCACCGCGATTTACGTTGACGACGCGACCGACAACAAGGTCGAAAATAATGAGATCGAAGGCTCCGCGGCCAACGGCATTGCCCTGGACCATGGATCGGTCGACAACGAAGTGCAGCGCAACACGATCTCCCGCTCGGGTCGCAACGGTATCGTGATCTTCGGAGCGGGTGTAACTCCCGCTCCGTACCCGGCGTCCGACAACAACCTGATTCGCGGCAACCGTGTGATCAACAGCGCCGACAAAGACATGCGCGATGAAAACCCGGCCTGCGGCTCCAACGACTGGATCAAGAACGTGTTCCAGACAACAAACAACAGCTGCGTTCACTAAGGCGCAAGTTGAATCCATCTTCGGAAGCCGGGCTAGTTCAGCCCGGCTTCCGGCGTTTTGAAGGGGTTGATGATACGCATGCCGTCGATATCAAGGCCGTCGTGCATGTCTTCGGAAACCAACACCTCGCACTCCGTTTGTCGGGCCGCGGCCACGATCAACGAGTCGTACCAGGAGAAGTTGAAACGCTCACGAAAATCGAGTGCGCTTGCTAGCAGTTCGCCCGAGGATTCGACCACAAGGAAATCTTTGCGTGTCTTTGCCAGGATTTGCTTCATCTCAGCCGTGCTAGGCTTGACGCGGTATTTTTTCTGCATGACCGAAATCAGTTCTTGAAAAACCTGATAGCTGAGAACTCCTGCACCCGTCCGGGCCGCCATGCCGAGCAACGTGCGGGCTCGCTCACCCCTCTGACCAGCTTCGCTGTCGAACGCATAGATCAGGACATTGGAGTCAAAGAAGGCTCTAGCGCCGTTCATTCATCTCTTCCCGGGTGAACTTCTGGCCGCCGGCGCTGAGGTGCCCAAGCGATTCGAATAGATCCTCGATGTGTGAACGTTTATTGCCTCTTGCGTAGTCGGCGATCCAGCTTCGAACCAATTCGTTGAGAGTGGAGTTTTGACGGCGTGCCGCCTCGCGCGCGGACTCGAGGACCTCGTTTTCAACAGAAAATGTGACGTTCTTAAGCATGAATCCAGTGTACACGAAGCTTCTCGTGTACACTAGAGCTAGATGCACACGAGTGAGCGGTTGCGATATTCTCGGCAGATCCTGTTCCCCCCGATTGGCGAGGCGGGGCAGGAGAAACTACTCGCCGCACACGTCGCAATCGTAGGCTGCGGCGCCCTTGGGACCTTTCAAGCGGCCGCGCTTGCGCGTGCGGGTATCGGAACTACTACAATTGTAGACAGAGACTTTGTCGAGTACTCCAACCTGCAGCGACAGTGGTTGTTTGATGAACAGGACGCAGCGGAGGCAATGCCCAAGGCGGCGGCCGCAGCCAAGGCAATCGCCCGGATCAACTCCAGCGTACGCGTGATTCCGCAAATCGCAGATCTAAATACTTCTAACGTAGTAGAACTATTGGAAGATGCTGATTTCATTCTAGATGCGACGGACAATTTCGAAACCAGATACCTCATCAACGACTACTGTCTGGACACCTCGAAGCCATGGGTGTACGGAGCGGCCGTCGGCAGCTACGGAATCACAATGCCGGTTCTGCCGGGTGTCTCTTCTTGCTTAAAGTGTGTCTACCCAGAACAACCCACCGGTGGCCAGCCCACTTGTGAAACGGACGGCGTCTTGGGTTCTATTACATCTGTAGTGGCGGCTATACAGGTTGCAGATGTGATTCGATTTGTTAGCGGGAACGGATTCAAGCATCGAATTACTACAATTGATGTTTGGAGCGGCATCACACGCCAGATCGATCAGCCAGAGCGGGATCCGGACTGTCCGGCCTGCGGGGCGGCCGGGGAACTTTCACATTTGAGTGGCGAGCGCCGCGCGCCGATTTCCCTCTGCGGTCGCGACGCCGTTCAGATCCACGAACGACGGAACCCGATCAACCTTATGGAGCTCCGAGAACGCCTGGAAAAAATCGCCACCGTACGTGCCAATGAGTTCGCACTTCGTTTCTTTCCAACACCTTACGAGATGACGATCTTCCCGGACGGCCGGGCGATCATCAAGGGAACGACCGACCCGGGTGTTGCCCGGAGCCTTTACGCGAAGTACATCGGTGGCTAAGGGCTACTACTTACCCACAACAAATAGCTGTTTTCCACATATACTCCACAACAGAGCGTGTTATCATTCCGACGTGGCTCCTGTTGGCCAACAGTCGTGGACTCGCAAAGAACTCTGCCGCGTCCTAGCGCTTGAGGAGAGACAACTGCGCACATGGGAGAAGCAGGGGCTGATCGCTCCAGCGGAAGAGTACGGCTTCTCGCACATGCGGACGCTCCGAACGCTGAACGCGCTGCGGGTGCAGAAGATTCCCGCCAACAAGATCCGTGAATCGGTGGAATCGCTCAAGGTTCGGCTCGGCGACGAGCAAAACCCGCTTGATCAGGTCAAGATGTTCGCCGATGGCAAGCGGATCGGTGTGCAGTTCCGCGGTGAGAGGCTCGACCCCGTGAGCGGCCAACTGCTATTCGACTTCGAGGCGAAGACTGAAGGCCCTCGCCTGCTTGCGGCGCGCCCCGAACCGCAGCGGAATCGCGAGCAGTCGGATTTCTGGTTCCAAAAGGGCCTCGAACTGGAGCAGTCGGCCGGAAAGACCGACGAAGCGATCGAAGCATACACAAAGGCCATCGAGTTGAATCCCAACGCCGCCGGCGCGTTCGTCAATCTCGGAACGATCTACTTCCACAAGCGCGACTGGGCGCAAAGTGAGCGTTACTACACTGGGGCGATCGCCGCGGATCCGAACTACGCGCTGGCCCACTACAACCTGGGCAATCTCTACGACGAACGCAACAACTCAGAGAAAGCCCACGAGCACTATCACATCGCGCTGAAGCTGCAACCGCAATACGCCGATGCCCATTACAATCTGGCGTTGCTGCACCAGGGTCAGGGCGACATGATGCGGGCGCTCTCACACTGGCAGACCTACTTGAAGCTCGATCCGGCTTCGCAGTGGTCGGGCATTGCGCGCCGGGAGATCGAAAAAATCAAGCAGTCGACGATCGTCGGCGGCACGAAAACACAGCGCGCCTAGGCCACGATCTGCGAACATAGAAGCTCCGGATGGACCTCCACGCCACCCTGCGCGAGTATTGGGGTTACGAAACCTTTCGCCCCAAACAGCAGGAAATAGTCGAAAGCATTTTGGCCGGGCAAGACGTCGCCGTCGTGATGCCGACCGGCGGCGGGAAATCGCTGTGCTACCAGATGCCGGCCATCGCCAGCGGACGGCTGTGCGTGGTCGTGTCGCCGCTGATCGCCCTGATGCAGGATCAGGCGTCGCAGTTGGCGCAACTCGGCGTGCAAGCAGCCGTGCTCAACAGCTCGCAAGAACAAGAGGAACGCAAAGGCGTATTCCGCAAACTGTTTCGCAACGAACTGCGGCTGCTCTATTTGTCGCCGGAGCGGCTGGCGATCGATTCCACAGTGGAATGGCTGTCGCAGTGCAATCCGGCGTACTTCGCGGTCGACGAAGCGCACTGCATTTCCGAATGGGGGCACGAGTTTCGTCCGGAGTATCGGCAGCTCGCGCTGCTGCGCGACCGGTTTCCCGATGCGCCGATCGCGGCGTTCACGGCGTCGGCGACACGCAAGGTGCGGCACGATATCTTGTCGCAGTTAAAGTTGCGCGAACCGCGCACATTCATCACTTCCTTCGCCCGCAAGAATCTGAACTATCTTGTGCGCGAATCGTCGAAGAAGGAAAAGGAGAAGCTGCTGCTGCGGGCGATCCGGCATCATAAAGGCGAGTCGGTGATTGTGTATTGCCCGACGATCAGACTAGTCGAAGAAACCGCCGCGATGTTGAATGACCGCGGAGTCAGCGCGCTGCACTATCACGGCAAACTCGATGCCGACAAGCGACGCACGCATCAGGAGCAGTGGATGAACGGCGAGGCCGATGTCATGGTCGGAACGATCGCGTTTGGACTCGGCATCAACAAGCCGGACGTGCGCGCGGTGATTCACCTGTCGCTGCCGAAGAGTCCCGAGCAGTATTATCAGGAGGCTGGCCGCGCGGGGCGTGATGGGCTTGCCGCGGACTGCATTCTCTTGTGGTCCCGCGGCGACATCGGCGTACTCGTGTCGTTTATCGACAAGCTCGAAGACAAGGCCAACAAAGACGCGGCCTGGCAGCGGTATCACGCCGTCAAACGGTTCGTCGAGAACGATACCTGCCGCATGAGGCAGATCTGCGAGTACTTTGGCGAATCGCCGAAGTCGTGGTCGACGTGCGGGGAGTGCGACGTATGCAACGGGCTGCCCGAGTGGATGCAGAAGGACGATCAACCGGCGCGGCGGATCGTCTACGACGCTGGCGTGAGCAACGCGCAGTTAACGTCGATGAAATCCTGGCGGCGCGATTTCGCGAAGAAAAATCATGTGCTGCCGTATGTGATCCTGCACGACCGCACCTTGACCGAGCTCCTTATTCGCCAGCCAGCGACCCTGGATGAGTTGATACAAGTTCCCGGCATCGGCCCGCAGAAGGCTCGGAAGTACGGCGAAGATATATTGGAAGCGTTGTTCGTGGCGTTGGAGACGTGATGAAGATTTTGGCTTTGCATTCCCTATCGCTGCTCGCCCAACCGCTCTACGAGTAGGCTATCGCGCACAGTCGGAATCACGCACAGTCGCTGGCGAAACGCGAGAAATTCGATGAAGCCATATCGGCGTATCAACGCGCGCTGAAGCTGCGGCCGGAACCGGCGCCGCCGCATCTGAACCTGGGGCTGGCGTGTTTCAAATCGCAACGCTGAGCGGAGCCGGTGACGTCGTTGGAATAATTTTCCGCCAATCGCCGAGCCGCACATCTGCGCGCGTTTGAATCGCTGCTGCCGAGCTGCGGCAACGCGGTTCTGATCGGCCTCGCGACGGCGTAATTGAATCGCGGCGCGGAGGCGCAAGAATTGCTGGCGCCAATGATCGCGCACGGTACGTTCTCTGAACTGCTGTCCACACTCGGCCAAGCCAATTTCCTGGAAGGCCAGGACGACGACGCGCTGGCGGCGTATTGTCAGGCGCAGGCTATCAATCCGAACCTGGCGACGTTGCGCCTTTCCACGGGCGCTGTGTAATGTCGGAAAAAGTAAATCGACGCCGCCATGTACGAGTGGCGCGCCGAGCGCATGCAGTATTTCGACAGCGCCGAGGCCGCCTACACGCTGGGCGCGGGCTCACGGGCGGCGTTGCCTTTATCTAGTCCGAAGTTCCCCTTGGCAAAACGGGGCAATCGACACACTCCAAACGAGTTAGACGAAGAGGAGGGTGTGCGGCGCTGGGAACAAAGTGTTAGGGTGTGACGCCGAGGAGGTGAAAAGCGCGGAGTTGAACGGGGGTAGGCGAGGCAAGCATTTGGAAGGACTGGTCGCGCATGCGAACCTGATTTTGAG
>Ga0194128_10011657_pt1 | contig 10142 bp, 10 predicted proteins | sample TA2KigCa65mmetaG_FD_148650 | JGI IMG/M metagenome (GOLD analysis project Ga0194128, IMG submission 148650) | Freshwater microbial communities from Lake Tanganyika, Tanzania - TA2015037 Kigoma Deep Cast 65m | ecosystem: Environmental > Aquatic > Freshwater > Lake | place: Tanzania: Lake...
CACTGTGTCGTTTCCGTTTTGCTTTCATCTTGATGTCTGTTGTTGGCTATTCCCCGCTCCTTCGCTTCGCGAAGGGGCGGGCCAGCAGACACCAAAAAGTCTTACTTAACCAGTGGTCCGAATTTTGGGGGGAAGCTCACTGTTCGGCGCAATTAGTCCGGAATACAGGCTCACCGGAAACAAGGCCATCGGAGTGCAGGGCAATCCAGCCAAGACGCCGTGCATCGGAGAGCATCACCGTCTGCCGCCTCCCATCACCTTCAGCAGTTGCGGCGGTGAATGCATGCAGGCGATCACGACCGAGATGGCCATTGACGCCATCCAGAGAATTCAACGATGATGCCGGTCTGGGCCACTCACATCATCGATGAAGAGAATGTCGGCGACATGGTGTGTTGTCCGGCCGACTATTTCGATCTGCCGGTGGCAGGACGCGTCGACTTCCGCAGCCTCCTTGCCGATCCTCTGCCGGAAGAAGGCTGCATCATCTTTGGCGGTGGCGGTCTGCTCCATGGCGAATACGTCGCCATTTTTGAAAGACTCGAACGGAAACCAAACCGGAAACTGATCGCCTGGGGACTGGGCCTAAACTTACACGGCGAATTAGAGCTCGACTATCGGACCTGGCTCGATGTCTTCGACTTCGTTGGCGTGCGCGACTATCAGAGCCGTTTCCGATACATTCCGTGTGTTTCCTGCTGTCACCCAGCCTTCGATCAGATCCGGTCCGCTCCGCGATATGAAGCGGTCATTTACGAGCAGCGACTCGGACCGATAATCCTGGATGGAGCTCCGAAATGGCCCGTGCTGAACAATCGCAAGCGTCCGAATGAATTCCAAGCCGTGCTCGATTTTCTCGCGTCTGGGGAGACCGTCATCACCAACAGTTACCACGGAGCGTGTTGGGCGCTGCTTTTGGGAAGGAAAGTTGTGATCTACAAACCATTCTCGTCCCGATTTCACGGGTTGAAACCAGCCGTCCAGTTCTGCGCCGAACATGACTGGCGCGACAAGATTGCCAAAGCAGAGCGAGCGCCGTCGAATTATCTCGATGAATGCCGTGTCTTGAATGCTGCATTCTTTCGGGAAGCGTCCTCGTTGCTGAGGGTAGCGGTCTGATCTACCCATCCAAAGGACACAGGCGATCCCTCGATCCCCCAGATCCCCCAAGTGTGTCTTGCGAGTTCGGTTAAGCATCTGTAAACTTCGGTCAATCCGCGACCAGATGGTTGCCGAAGAAATTGAAGTTCACCCGCGTTTCCGATAAATAGCCTTCCTGGCAGCCGAGCAGACCGCCGAAGAACGCGCGCGTCGCCGCCAGGTCGCGGACGGTGAAGGCCAGGTGAAACGCGCTCGATGACGCGCTGGACGACATGCCGACGCACTCCTTGGTCGCGCTCAGGCGTTGGGCGGCCGCGGCGACCGAAGCTGCGGGGTGGCCGTTTCGTAGGCGTCGGCGATCCCCAGAACCTCCGCCTCGCCCCACGGCGCCCCACGATCTGGAGCGAGAGCGGCAGCCGATCAGCGGAGAAGCCCATGGGCACCGAGACAGCCGGACACCCCGTCAGATTGTGCGGTGTCAAGAAGGGGCGGTGCAGCCACGGGCAGGCCACGTCTTTGCCGTTGACCCGGGCCATGAGCGTGGCGATCGGTGCCGCGGTGGCAGGCGCCGAGGGCAGGACGATGGCGTCCACCCGCCGGAACAGTTCCTCGACCTCTCGCCGCAGCAGCTCGCGCTCGCGGAGCGCACGCACGTAATCGTCGAGCTGAACCTGCAGCGCGCTTTCCACTCGCGCGCGCACGTCCGCGCCGTAGCCGTCGGGATTCTTGGTGTAGAACGGCCGATGAAACTCGGCGAACTCCGCGCCGCGGACCGCCGTCATCGTTCGCTCGATGCGATCGTAGTGGGGGAACGGCACCGTTTCGACCCAGGCGCCGAGCTCGCGGAGCGTGCCCACCGCCCGCTCGAACGCCGCGCTCACCTCGTGATCGACTTCGGCGTGACCGGTGAAGTCCGGGCACAGCGCGATTCGCGCGCCGCAGATGCCGGCGCCGAAGCGCGCCGAGAAGTTCTGGAGCGGGACGTCGCGCGACATCGGGTCGTGCGGGTCGTAGCCGGCGATCGCTTGGAGCACCAACGCCGCGTCGCGCGCGGTGCGGGTGATTGGTCCCACATGATCGAAGCTTAGAACGTTCGGGCACACGCCGGCAAGGCTGACGCGACCGTGGGTCGGCTTGAGCCCCACCACCCCGCAGAACGCGGCCGGAGTGCGGATGGAGCCTCCCGTGTCCGAGCCCAGCGCCGCCGGGCACAATCCCGCCGCCACCGCGGCTGCCGAGCCACCGCTGGACCCGCCCGCGATCCGCTCCAGGTTCCAGGGATTGCGCGTGGTGCCGTAGTGGGGGTTGATCGTGGTGGCGGCCGCGGCGAACTCATGGGTGTGGCACTTGCCGAGCAGGACCGCGCCGGCCCGCTTGAGGCGCGCCACGGACTCGGCGTCGGCCGCGGGAACACGGTCGCGGAAGAAGCTCGAGCCGTGGGTGGTGCGAATACCCGCGGTATCGAAGATGTCCTTGGCACCGTAGGGGACCCCGTGCAACGGACCACGGTGGCGTCCGGCGGCGATTTCAGCCTCGGCCGTCTTGGCCTCGCGCCGGGCCAGGTCGGCCGTGACCTCCAGAAACGCGAACAGCTTGGGGTTCAGCGCCTCGATGCGCTGCAGGTGGGCCTCGACCACTTCGACGGGCGACAACTCACCTTTCCCGATCTGGTCCGCCAGATCCCACAGGTCGGCGAAGCACACCGACTCTTTGTCCATAGCGCTCGACGGATAACACACTCCCGGAGCGCCCGCAATCCGGGCGATGCGACGTCCTGCTTCCACCTTCTCTCCCAGCCGGGCCAGTCGCCGGGCCGAATCCTCGGCGTACCGGCGGATAAAGCTCAGGGCGCGTCTCCTCGGCGGCGAGCGGCGTCGCGCCGAGGTCGATCCCGAACATTCCCGTGAACCACTTGTCCGCGCTGAACGTGCGGTCACGGGCGAGATTCGGGTGCGGCCGAATGTCGAGGTCGGCGTCCTCGAACATCGCCCACACCGCGAGCGTCTTGAGACGCTCGCTGGCGTAGGTGTCGGATCGCGCCCACGCACTCGCCCTGGTACATGACCGGGAGACCGCCCTGGATCGGCAGGTTGCCGGGGAACCTCAAGAACACGGGGCGCTCTTTCACCCGGTCTTCCCAGAACCATATCGGGAACGCACAAACGAAAGAGTAGCGAAAACGGGCTTTGGTGTCATGGGGTTGAATTGGCCGCAACAATCGCCGAGCGCGCTAACCGGGCAGTGGCCGCCGCTCGCCGCATCCAGCGCTGGCGCCAGCTTGTGATTCCAGCGAGCAAGATCGGAGATTGGACCGGTGCCTCGATTGGCGGCACAACAGCAGGAATGGCGACGCTGGGCGCTGTGCGGACGTCTGCACATTCGCGCTCGCGTTCCTGCCAAAGACCAAAGGCTTCGCGGAGTCGATCTCGCAACGGCAGCCATTCGGATTCCAGGACCGATTCGTCAATCGTCTTGGTGGCCTCGTCGAATTCTTTGGCAGCGATATCGAGCAACTCGGCTAGATTTAGTTCCGTGCCCATCTCACCCAAGAGATGACCGTCGAGAACCAACTCCGCGGCGTCGGCTTTCTCTTCGATCTGACTCTCCATCTTTCGATCAATCGAGCCTTCGCAAATCAGCCGATACACATTCAAATCTTTCCGGCTGTTCAACCGATGAGAGCGATCTTCCGCTTGCACGACCTTGTCCAGCGCCCAGGGATACGACAGCAGAATCTCGTTATTGCACAGGTGGAAGCTGTGGCCCTCGGCCATACACTCAATGCCCGCCAGCAGGATGGGAATCCCGCCGGCTTGGCCCTGCTTGAAGACCGCCGCGATTTTGCCGCGTTGCGCCTGGCTCGTGCGGCCGTCCAACACGAAATGGCGCACGCCGGCGTCATGCAATCGCACGCTCAGAGTGTCCAGCGGATCGTGAAACGGGCTGAATACGATCGCTTGTTCCCCGCGACGAAGAGTCTGATCGATCAGCGTCAATGCCGCCGCCAATTTCGGAATGTAGGTCGGTCCGTGACCCAACGGCAGCAGGGATGAGTTAGGAGCCGCTGCCACCATGCGCAGCGCCTGGAGCCGCACGCCAATCGCGGGCATGCCGTTTTTATCGACCGGCGTCCAATCCAGATAGCTCTTGTAGAGCCGGGCCTGGCTTGTGCCCATCGGCACGCGATAGACATGGCAATTCTTTTGCACAATCTGCTCGCCAATATCCTTCTTGCGACGGCGGAGAATAATTGGGGCCATCAATTTCCAAATGCGATGGATATTGCAGACTTGCGGGGTGAGCTTAACGAATCGGCGCTTGCCGCCATTGCGTTTTTCTTTCTCCTGTCGGGTCAAGTTGCGCTCGCTCACACAGAACGTGGCGGCGAATTCTTCCTTGTCCGTGATGGCATACGGCCAACGGGCGTGGCCTTCTTCCTGACCGCCGCAGGCCCACCAAGCGAGCCAGAAAACATCAGGCACACGGTTTTTGATTGGAGTCGCGGTCAAGACCAACCGATGCGGTGCGTTCATTTGTAGAACGCCAGTTGCAATTTCGGTAGTTTCACCGCCCTTCATCCGCGTGCCTTCGTCCACGATTACGGCCGCAAAGCAATCCTGGCACAAATCCGCCAGCGAAGGGCTCAACACGCATCGAGCGGGGTAATGCATCTTGACGACTGGCCGTGAGCCGTCGCGGTCCGGCAACCGGTGGCCCCATTCCTGGACGTTTCGGGAGAAGGTTTGAAGCTTGGCGATGCAGAATTCTCGGATGATTTCCAACTGTTCTTCTTCCGTCAGATCGTCCCATCCACGATTCGCTTTGACCAGTTCGTTGCCCTTCGCGTTCTTGAGTTTGACTTTGAACTTCACTTTGGTCTGCGGAGCTGCGGTTTGAGTGCGATCGTATTCAGTCCGTGCGGCATCATCCGTGAGGAGGCTATGGGCCGCGTTGATGCGCTTCATCATCTCTTCGGCATTCGGGTCATTCGAGACGTCGGGATGATACTTTTTGCAGAGAACTCGGTAAGCGCGGTTGATTTCTTCTTTGGAGGCGCAACGCGGCACGCCCAGCAGTTTGTAATATCCTTTTGCATCCGACGCGATCTGCCCACCGACGAAGGCAGCACGGACCTCCTCGAATGTACAGCCCAGGAATTCCAGCAACGCTTTGGGATGGGTCTTGTATGGATTGGGAAAATCCCCCACGCCATTGCTGCCGAGTTGGGTGTAACTGGTGATGTAAAAGCCTGGCGGGAGGGAGCGTTTGCCGGTGACGGGGTCAATGCTGGAGAGTTTGAGGAATGTCGCCTGGCTATCGAGCGCAGTGACGTGAGTTTTGAAAATGCTCCGACCTTCCTCGACAAATTGCCGGTGCAGATCGCCCGGCTCGATAATCAGCACGGGTGCCTTCGGGATGATTTGCGAATCGGTGAAGCCAGAGGGATGTGTCGGCGAATCGGCGTGACGGGGTGCCGGCGTGACGGTGTAGCCGACCTTGAGGAAGGCCCAGGTGTAAGCGGCCCAGGTTTTGCCCAAGCCCGGATCATGACCGAGGATGGCCCCTGGCACCAGGGCCAGGCGCGCGTAGTCTTGTTTTTGGAACGGTTTTAACTTCATGCGTTGTGCTCTTTGATTGCTTTGTGGGATTGCGACTTCGGGAATTTGGAACATTCGTTGTGGTAAGGTGCGGCCCGGGATTGCTTCAGCTTGAGAACGGCCGCATCCTTACTGGCGTGACAACGATCACCTGCAAGATTTCGGAAAACCTGAATGCCGAGTTGGAGGCCATCGCGGAGAAGCGAGGCATCTCCAAGTCAGAGTTTGTGCGCGAAGCGATTGAGCGCAGCCTTGAACGGCAGAAGTATCAGGTAAAGCTATCGGCCTGGGACGTGATGAAGGAAGCCTGCGGCGTTCTCAAGGGCGGTCCCCGTGATCTGGCGACCAACCCAAAACACACGAAGGAGTTTGGCCGAGACTGACCAGGCCGTTCAGGCTCGAACCACCAAAAGGCAGTTCCGCTTCACGAGGCAATCCTACCAAATGACTTTGACGGGATACTGCCTGAAGGCTGAATCGTGGCTGACAATCTCCCAGCCTTCGGCCAATGCCTGCGCGACCAGCATCCGATCGAAGGGGTCTTTGTGATGCGAGGGCAAGTTGGATAAGTGCAACACATGTTCCAGGTTCACGGGTAAGATCGTCAGGCCACTTTGTTGAATCCAGTCTTCAAGGAGCAGCCGAATCGGCGCGCGAAGCGTCAACTTGCCGAGCCCCATTTTGATTTGCATTTCCCAGACGCTGACCGTGCTCAGGATAAGCTGGTTGGTGGGGTCCTCACAGGCCGCCTTCGCGCTGGCCGAGAGCTTCTGCGGTTCGGCGTCGGCCCAAATGAACGCGTGGGTATCCAGCAGAAGCTTCATTCCTTGCCCAGCCAGAATTCGTCGGACAAGGGTTCGTCAAAGTCCTCGCTCACCCCCCATACTCCCGGATGCAGTCCCAGTTTGCGCTGCGGCAAGGCGGGCGACGCTTTTTGATTTGGCACCGGCACAACTTTAGCAACGGGCAGATTGTGCTCGGTCAGAAGAACCTCCTCTTGCTTGGCGAGACTCACCAAGTCTTTCAGGCTGGGGGCCTCGGTCAGCACTTCAATGATCTTCATAGCTCTCTCTCCAGTTCATTTGCGTCAACTGGCGGATATAGATTGGCGCAGAGCAAAGGTTCATGCAAGGAAGGTTTGCCGGCAACTCCAATCCAGTTTATGCCGAGAGAAGCTGTTCCAGTGCCTCCAGGAGTTTCAAATTTCGCTGGAATCCCTCCGGATCGATCCCGGCGATGTCCGGCACCTCTGGGATGACAAAATACTCAGCTAATTCCTGCAAAGTGAAGTCAATCCCGATGTCCACGTTCACCTTGGGATCGCGCAGTCGGGCTTCCATGAAACAGCGTTGCTGACTCTTCTCATCTTGAAGAAGCAAAGCCAACTCCTGGCCGCTGTATTCTATCGTTTCCATCTCTCCTTCCAAATTGGGGCGCTGTCCAAATCGTGTGACGGACACGCTCCGACTCGTCAAGGGATAAGCTTGCCCCGCCCGGAAGAGGGTTTGATCCTCCACGACGAGATCCTTCTTGCACTTGAGGAAATCCTCTTCATCCAAATAGCCAAGCCGCTGAAGTTCGGGCAGCGGATAGAGTGGCGCGCGGCAAGCGTGATATTGCTTGACCGCTTGTTCAACGGCCTCTTGCAGTTTCGGACAAACCCGCCACACGCTTTGGTGTCCGATGCCGGCGGCGCGCAGCAGATCATCGCGCTGGTTCCGCTGCATGACCAGTTGCATCGGGCGTTTGCTGGCCAACTGATTCAGACGAACGGCTTCTTCCCGGAGAACACGGGAACTCTTTTGGTCATACAACGACAGATGAGTGCGGATCGTGCCGTCTTCGCCGAGCCATAGATTGAAATCGGTGCGTTTGGATGAATGCCGCGCTCGCCATTCCTCCGCGATGGCCTTCCAGAGATGCGGGGACTCGTCGCACTCGTGGGCATACCCTCGAATCTCCGGACCGGTCCGAAGCAGGCGACGCTTCTGAGCTAATTCTTTGGTGATTGCGTCCAGTGCTTCGTGCGAAGTCGCCGTCTGTTGAAAGCGGCAGCCGGTGCTGTGGCCTCGGGCAAAATAGATCACGCCGGTTTGGAACGAGCCGTCCTCGGAGAAGGCATGATCTTTGATGTGGGTCATCGGATTGCCTTCGAGGGTCAGGTGTGCCCAGACATGTCGAGCGAGTGCGCCGTGCGGAGCGCCCGGCGCAAAGATGAGCCGTTGCAACGTCGCGTTGTTGGCGATGAGCAATCCTTCGCCGTAGATCGTGAAACGATCCAGCGCCATCATCAGTGTGGCCACAGTGCTATCAATGGTCTCTGGAGTCGTGCGGCCATCGTGGGCAGTGAAAGCCGCGCGGACCGCGGGCACTTCGCTGTCGGTTAATAAGGATAATCGATTCCGATACCACCAAAGATCCCAGGGCGGATTGAACGTGCCCAGGTCGAAGCGCCAGTTGACTTCCGCAAACAACGGGAACAGTCGAGTCACGTCGGCGGTGATCCGTTTGATGGAAAGCGCTTTCTCGTTGGTCTTCTGGCCTCGACACGGATCAATGTCGCAGCCGAGCAAGGCACGGGTGCTTTCGTTCACGCAAGCCTGAAGAAGGTGACCTGCGCCGCATTGGAAATCGCACAACGCCGGTCGATGTTCAGGAAATGGACGGCCGAACAGTTGGCCCACCTCGATCGGTGTGAAGAATTGGCTCTGACCTTTGCCAGCGGCATTGGCGGCAGAGTCCAAAAGTTCCTGGTAGATTTCCGGATTGATGTTCGTTTTTTGCATTGGTCAGAGCGTCTTTCCTACGCTGGGTGTGCTGTGCACTTTGGCGCGGACGTGCGCGGCCACGTGCGCGTTGACCTCGATGAGGAATTGCTCGCTCACGCGAGTAAACTTCCCAGCGCGCGTGGCCTGGGACAGTTGCAAGGCCAACTTCCGGACCGCGCTGCGGTTAATGTACGGAGTCGTGAGATTCGATTTGGCAGGTGTTGGTTCAGTGCTCATGGCTAATCTTCAATCATCTCTCTGGCATTTTCTTTTGCGACACCAAGGTGGGTTTCAAAAGTTTGTTCGCTGACAATTTCCACGTCCTCGCGAGGATCAAACGCGCCCTCGGCCTCCGCAGCCTGGAACGTCTCGTAATCGCCCGAGGCGAAATTGTCGAAATCGACCACGTGAACATCCATGTCGCGAGTAGTGACAATGCTCTGGATAAGGCCGCCCTCAACCGTGATGAGAATTTTGGGTTTAGAGTTTGTGCTCATGGGATTGATAGAAACTAAAAGCGCCAGCGATGTTTCACCCAGAACGGAAACTCCTCACTGGCGGAACGGAGCTGGATCGGGTAATTCGAACTCGCCTCCTTGGCGACCAAGCCTTCATAAAAAGGGCATCCCGCGAGAGTGTTGCGTTCTTGGAGCGTGCGCCAGGCCTCTGCTGATTTCTGCTGTGGGAAGGAAGGGCAGGTGTAGATCTGGTCGTCATCGACAAACTCCGGTCCTAATTCTTGCCGAACGAACGTCTCCAGCCATTGCCTCCGAGTTGAGTAGGGGAGATGTTCGGACACCCAATCCAAAATAATCAGCGTGCCCCGGCCGATACTGTGGCGGCGTTCCAGGGCTTCGCAGTCCAGCCACTCCAGCGGAATTCTCGCTCGGAGTTGAGCCAGAGCCTTGGCAAACTCCGGCTGGATGCTGAGCCTTTGGCCATGGCGGTTGAACATCGTCCCCGTGGGAACATGCACCAGCGCCCGCCAGCCGTTGTACTTCGGCTCACAAAACCATTCACCGTGTTTGGGGCGCGCCTTCTCTAGCGGCCCGCCGTTAATCGGACGGGCTGGATACGTGATCGGGTTCATCGTGCCTCCAACACTCCGTTTCGGTTGGTGAACCACACGTCCATAGTCCACATGTTTTGAAAGGGTTTATCGACGGCAACGAGGAACATCGCTGTCGGATCGACCTTGTTGCGCCACAGCCGAAATTGCTTGCCGAGGTGCCGGCGTGGACCGCCGATGCAAGTCAGCTCGTACGGGGCCTCGAATTCATCGGGCGGGATCGCGCCCACGGAGAATTCTAAATGGCCATGTCGGACGGTTGTAATTGGATTCATGATTTCAGAGCGAGCGATTGAAACTGCTGTTGGTAAGCTTCGAGAAAACCCTGCGCCTTGATGTTGCGATCCCAGAGGCACGCAAATGTGACCAACTCGCGCACGAGTCTGGGTTTGGCCAGCATCCTGAAACAAAGACCGAAGGATGCGGCGCGGGGGCCCCTCGGGACTGACGATAACCTTTCCCCTGGCGTGCTGGAATTGCGACTGATGAACGTAACTCGCAGGCAGTGTAAGACTTTTTGGTGTCTGCTGGCCCGCCCCTTCGCGAAGCGAAGGAGCGGGGAATAGCCAACAACAGACATCAAGATGAAAGCAAAACGGAAACGAC
>Ga0194128_10011664_pt1 | contig 10135 bp, 10 predicted proteins | sample TA2KigCa65mmetaG_FD_148650 | JGI IMG/M metagenome (GOLD analysis project Ga0194128, IMG submission 148650) | Freshwater microbial communities from Lake Tanganyika, Tanzania - TA2015037 Kigoma Deep Cast 65m | ecosystem: Environmental > Aquatic > Freshwater > Lake | place: Tanzania: Lake...
CGCCGGCCGTTCGAGGTGTTCACAAACCGGCAACCCCCGAATGGCGCGCATCAAGTATCATGACGTCGAACTGCGTGTCAGGAGAATAGAAGATGACCACCATTCAAAGCGTGACCGCGCCACCGCTGTGCGCCGCGCGGCCGGCAACCGCGTGCGCCGCGCCGGAGAGCAGGGAGCCTGAGGACTCCTGGTCGGAGTCCGCCACGAGAGGCCGCGACGCGCTCGACTTCGGGACCATCCGCAACGCGCGCACCGCCGCCATGCTTCCCATGATGGACGCCGGCGTGCAACTCGCCCTTAACGCCGCCACCGCCGCGGTGATGGGCGGCGCCGCCTCTGCTCTGGTCAGCGTTGAGGGATACCTCGCGCACCATCACGTCCGCGTCGACTACAACGTGTCCGCCGCCGGACTGGCCGGCGAGGGGACCATCGGCGGCATTCCCATGCGTGACGGCATCGCGCTGCTCGGAGAAGGCGGCAACGGCGTGATGACGAGCCAGGTGGGCAAGGCAAAGCTGGAGGCCCACGGCCACATGCACGGCGAGCGCCTGCACGTGGACGGCACGTTGGGCGGCGTCACCATGCACATGACGATTGGCGAGTCGGCTGAAGAGGGCGATTTGAGGCTGAGCGGGTACCTTAATGGAAGTGAGTTCCACGAGGACCTCGCGTTCGGTCCCTCAGAAGACGCCGGCGCCATCGAGATGGTCGCCACCGGCCACGTGGGGCGCCGCAAGCTGGAGCGCAGCTACGTCATCCGCCACGGCGAGGACGGCGCCCTCGCCATCGACGGCCAGGGGCGGCTGGGCCGCGGCAATCCCACCGACCTGCACATCGAGATGCACGTCCAGAGAGCTTAAGTCTCCCCCGCTCATCCTTTCACCAACCCCAACGTTAACATTTCGTTGCTGGCGTGAGCGCGCAACTGCTGCTATTCTGTCACGGATGCACCTTGAGGAGGGGACCCGGGCTTGCTGATCGCCAATGCAGCCGCGAATATCGCCCCGCTGCCGACGCCCGCAGCCGCGCCGCACGCCGTCGCGCCCGTGGAGCCGGTAGACTCCGTGTGTCTCCAGAAGCCGGTCATGGTCGCCCTCGGGGACAGTCTCACTGCGGGCACGCAGGACGGCGTCCAGAGCGCCGACCGACAGATGGCCTGCTACTTTGCCCTGATCGCGGGCGCGGCCGGGATTGGCGTGAACCTTCCCCTCATCAACGGCAGCGTCCCGCCCGGCTTCTGGACCGGCACCGTGTTCGACGTTCGCCACGTGGTCGCGCTGCGCCAGGACATGGTGAAGAAGGTCGGTCCCATTGCGGCCATGCTGGAGTACGTCGGCACGCCCGACGACCTCTCTCCCGTCTGGAAAATCGACGGCATGGGCAAGCGCGATCCCGCCACCAGGGATACCGCGGAGCGCCCGCAGCACAATTTCGCGGTGGCCGGATACGAGCTGCGCCATCTCAACGACGTCCGCAGCATGTGGGATTACGTGCGCGAGCTGCGGGAGTCGTTGGACGAAAAGGGCGGCCTCGTCATGGAGTTGCCTGGCACGCGCGAGATTCTGCAGAACGGCGAGGACGCCGGTCGGGGCTCGCAGGTGGATCAGGCCATCCGCTTGCAGCCCGACCTGGTGCTTTTCTGGGGCGGGGCGAACGACGCGCTGGTGCCCGCGTTCGACGGCGTCATCGACGATCGCACCCTTACGCCGATCGTGGATCAAGTGTGGGATTTCTGGCACAAGGACCTGCTCACCAACAAGTGGTCCCGCCGCCAGTCCGATCACCCCATGAAAGGATTCTACAGCGCGCTGAGCGGTCAGCAGGGCGCGATTACCCGACTGCTCCGGGAGACGAAGGCGGAGATCATGCTGATGAACCTGCCCAACATCGCAGCCGTTCCGTTCCTGCGCGAGCTGGGCAGGCCCATGGGCCCGCTGCCCTTCCGGGTGATTCTCCAGGACGGCACCGACGTGACCGAGCAACTCGAGCGCTACGTCATCCCCGACGCTGTAAATGGCGAGGGCAAGGAGGGCCGCACCCAGTTTCCGCCGGGCACGAAGGTGGGGCTCACCAACCTGCTGGGTAAGCTGGCCGCCTCCAACATCCAGAACGTCGCCCAGATGCACGAAGAGATGCGGCGCCTGGAGGCCGAGGGAGCCTTCGACGAGTGGGAAGTGCTCGACTCTGATGAGATCGAGCGCGTCGACGACCGCATCGACGAATTCAACCAGGTGATCGCGCGCGCTGCCCGCAATCCCCGCGTGCACCTTGTGGACATGCACGCCGTCATGAACGACATGCGCGACAATGGCCGCGATTTGCGCGGCGCCGGTCCGCCGGTGCGCGTCACCACGAGGATGACCGGCGCGGCCGGCAGTGACGGCGTGGATGGCATCTTCAGCTACGACGGCGTGCACCCCAGCAACACCGGGCACGCGGTGGTGGCCAACATCGTCCTGGATAAAATCAAGCAAGACCTGGGAAGTCGGGACAAATTCCGCGTTTTCAAGGACGCTCCGCCCATCGACGAGAAAGTGGTCTATAACTCCGATCCGCACCGCGGCGAGCGGCCTGCCCTGATCCTGATTCCAGACGTCGCCCCGTTGCTTGCGCCGGATCCGCAAGGAATGTTTACATCAATAAGAAAACCGCCCGACGTGCAGGCGGCTCCCCTGGCATTTGACCCGGTCTCAGCCCTCGACGGCGGTGGTCTTTTTGCGCAGGGAGGTGCGCAATGTCCCTGAAGTCCAGGTGATCATCCGCAGGATGAACTCCAGGTAGATCTCGCCCACTTCGATACCGGCCACCTCGACGCGGCTGCGTCCCCAGTCCACCAGTCCGCCGCACCAGTGAGGCGCGAGGTCCGTACAGAAGGCCGCCGTGCGCCCCTTGCCGGCCTCTCCCACGACCAGCATCGGCCGTTCCAGGCCGACGTCCAAGGTTGGGGATTTGCCACGGCCGCGCACCTTGATTTCCGCGCCGGAGAGCAATACCTGCGCGCTGGCCCGCGGGGTAACCGCGTTGTACCCCATGATGGTGGGCGGCCGCCGGAAATTCAATCCATCCACCAGGGGATGGCTGCTTGACGGCCACAGCACCAGGCCGGTCGGCACGTTGCGCCGGTCGTCGTCGGTGCTCATGCGGACCGGCAAGAGATTCGCCAGTCCCGTCGCGCGATATCCCCCGGATTTTCCGGTAAATGTTTCCCAACCGCCCACCATCAATAGACCCATGCCTTGCTCGCCGACCATTGAGACGATGTTGCGATCCGCGGCGCTGCCCAAACGGCGCGCGGAATAGTCACTGAGGACGACCACGTCCCACTCGCGGCGGCCTTCCACCAGCGCGCGCGGCGGCTTCTCCGTCGCGTCGTGGTGCAGAAATGGCATGCCGGCCCATTTCAGCGCGCCCACAAGATAGCGCCCCGAGCTGTTTTTCGAGTCGCCCAGGTAGAGCACGCGCGGCATGCGGCGGCGCGCGACGCCGTCCCCGCCGCTCATGAGTCCCGCCCGGGACGGTCAATGATTGCGCCCACCAGCTCCTTGACCGGCGCCATGCTGCGCCCCATGGCCGCGGAAATCGCCCGCAGCTCGTTCATCAATCCCATGAAGGTCTCCGGCTTCAAGGCCTGGGGCCCGTCCGACAGCGCCTCGGAAGGCCGCGGGTGCACCTCGATGATGAGCCCGTCCGCCCCCGCGGCAAGCGCCGCGCGTGACAGTGACGGAACCAGGTCCCACTCGCCGGCCGCATGGGAAGGGTCCACCATGATGGGCAGATGGGTTCGCTTCTTGAGCACCGGCACCGCGCTGATATCCAGGGTGTTGCGCGTCATCCGCTCAAAGGTGCGAATGCCCCGCTCGCACAAGATTACCTGGGAATTTCCATGGCTTAAGATATATTCCGCCGACATCAGGAATTCTTCCAGCGAGCTCATCAAGCCGCGCTTGAGCAATACTGGCTTGCGCGCCTTGCCCAGTTCCTGGAGCAGGTTGAAGTTTTGCATGTTGCGCGCCCCGACCTGCAGCACGTCGGCGTACCTGGCCACCATCGGGATGTCTTGCACGGCCATCACTTCGGTGACCACCGGCAAACCGGTGGCCTTGCGCGCCACCGCGAGAATCTCCAGCCCTTTTTCGCCGAGGCCCTGGAAGGAATACGGGCTGGTCCGCGGCTTGAACGCGCCGCCGCGCAGCATGTGGGCGCCGGCCCGCTTCACGGCGTGGGCGGCCTCCAGTGTCTGGTCCAGCGACTCCACCGCGCACGGTCCGGCCATCACCACGAACTCCGGGCCGCCGACCGCAATCCCGCCGATGGTCACCGTGGAACTCGATGGCTGAAATTCCCGGCTGGCCAGCTTATAGGGCGTCTCAAGCGGGGTTACCCGCTCTACGCCTTCCATTTCGACCAGGGTTTCGATGAGGGATTTTCCGACCCCGACCACGCCCAGAATAGTGCGGTCCGCGTCGCGCGAAATGTGCGCGCGCCCGCTGGCGTCCTCAATTCTTCCGATGACCGCGCCGAGGTTTTTCACCGACGCTTTCTCGCGCATCACTACAATGATCATGCTCTTCGCGAACTCCTTTCGCGCGCCAGGGCATCGAGCGCGCCGCGCATCTGGTGTGTGAAATTACCGGCCGCAAACACCCACTGGTCCGGCGCAGCGCTTTCAATGCGGCGCAGCAGGGCGCTTCCGATGATGCAGCCGTCCGCCATCGCGCCCACTTCGCGGGCCTGCTCTGGCGTGCTGATGCCGAACCCCACGCACAGGGGAAGGACGGTGAAGCGGCGGCACTCCTGAATGAATTCAGCCAGCCGGGGCGCGAGGTCCTCGCGCGTGCCGGTCACGCCCAGGGACGATACGACGTATAGAAATCCGCGGCTGTGCAGGCAGATGAGCTGCACGCGGGCCCGGCTGCTGGTGGGCGATACCAGGTAAATCAAGTCGAGGTTGTGCGCGTTGGCCGCGTCCTGCAGCGGCGTGCCTTCCTCGGGCGGAAGGTCTGGCACGATCAGCCCTTTGATTCCGGCGGCGGCGATGGCTCCGCAGCGGGCCTCGAGTCCACCGCGCAGCAGAGGGTTGTAGTACGTCATCAGCACCAGTGGGACGTCCACCGCGGCGGCGACCTTGCTCGCCAGCTCCAGCCCGCGGTCGAAGGTGACGCCCTGGTCAAGCGCTTCCCTGGAGGTTTTCTGGATCATCGGGCCGTCCGCGACCGGATCGGAAAACGGCATTCCCAGCTCGATCACGTCCGCACCGTTGCGCGCGACGTTGAGCGCAATTTCAACGAAGGCGTCGGGATTCGGCCATCCGATGGTCAGGAAGGGCATCAGCGCCGTCTTCTTCTGGCCTTTCAGGCTCTCCAGGCGATCTCGAACGGGCGAAGTGCGCTTCTTGCGCGGCGTGCTTTTCAAGATAACCGCGCCTTCACTTCCTCAAGGTCCTTATCGCCCCGCCCCGAAAGACACACCAGGAGCACGTCGTCCACGGACATGTCCCTGGCCATCCGCATCGCGTGCGCCAGCGCGTGAGAAGGCTCCAGCGCTGGCAATATTCCCTCGATGCGCGACAATTGCTGGAACGCGATCAGCGCCTCGTCGTCGCGCACGCAAACGTATTCAACGCGTCCCAGGTCCTTGAGGAACGCGTGCTCCGGCCCGACGCCCGGATAATCGAGGCCGGCCGAGATCGAGTGCGTGTCGATGACCTGCCCGTCGGCGTCCTGCAGCAGGTAGGTGTGCGCTCCGTGCAATACTCCCGGCTGGCCCTCGGTGAGCGACGCGGCGTGGTGGCCGGGCGCGTTGTCGGTCCCGCCGGCTTCGACGCCGATGAGGCGTATACAAGCATCCGGCAGGAACGCATAAAACATTCCCATGGCGTTGCTTCCGCCGCCCACGCAGGCAAGCACGGCGCTGGGCTGGCGGCCGGCCAGTCGCTCGATCTGCTGGCGGGCCTCAACTCCGATGACCGCCTGAAAATCGCGCACCATGCTGGGGTAGGGATGGGGCCCCACCACCGAGCCGAGAATGTAGTGGGTGCTTTCCACGTTGGCCACCCAGTCGCGCAGTGCCTCATTGGTGGCGTCCTTCAAGGTTTGCGTGCCGCTGTGCACCGGCACGACCTTCGCCCCGAGCAGCTCCATGCGGAATACGTTGTGGGCCTGGCGGCGCATGTCTTCGACGCCCATGTACACGATGCAATCCAGGCCGAAGTGCGCGCACACCGTGGCGGTGGCGACGCCGTGCTGTCCCGCGCCGGTTTCGGCGATGATGCGTTTCTTGCCCATTCTCATGGCAAGCAGCGCCTGTCCCAGGCAGTTGTTCAGCTTGTGGGAGCCGGTGTGGTTGAGGTCTTCCCGCTTCAGATATATCCGCGCCCCGCCGCAGCGCCCGGTGAGACGCGGCGCGAAGCTGGTCGGCGTGGGACGCCCGCTCCAGTCGTGCAGCAGCGCCATCAACTCGGCCCAGAAGGCGTCGTCTGCGCGTGCCTCGCCCCACACCCGCTCCAGCTCGGCGAGCGGAGTCATCAGGGTTTCCGGCACGAAGCGGCCCCCGAACGCGCCGAACTTGCCGCTCGCGTCGGGCCAGGATTTCGTTGCCGCCATCAGCCTTTTGCCTTCCAGTAGCGCCACACGGCGCCGAACGCCAGCAGCATGAAGAAGAAGCCGAAGATACCGCGCGTTGACGGATCGCTCAACGCGATCCAGGCAACCACGGCGAGGACCGCGCAGCCCAGGCCGGCGGCGAGCCAGGTAACCTTGCGTCCGGCTTGTTTGCCTTCCTCGGCCATGCACTCGAGCTGCGCGAGATCTTCCCGGTGTTTCTTCTGCAAGGCCTCCTGGCGCTGCAGCGCCTCTTCAAAGGCCTTGTCCATCCCAGTCATCAGTGCCTCGTCGTCTCTTCCTCGGTGTCGTACACTCCGTACTTTTTCTCAAGGTTGCGGACTCCCTGCACCCAGAGGCCGATGTGCAAGTTTCCCTGGGAGATGTACACGTTGGCGCGATCCAGGTCGGTGACGCTGTTGGCGACCAGCGCCTTGCGCTGCTCGCGGTAGCCGGTGAGGAGCAGGCGCGCGCCGGTGACGTATTCGTCGTGCACCTTGCGGATCTCGTCGTTGGGGATCACGATGGACCGCAGATTGTCGTAGAATTTTTGATAGTTCGGGATGACCTTGTTGGAAAGCTGCTTCATGAAGTCGGTGTTGGTGGCCGCCTGCACATGATGCTTGCGGCTGATCAGCGTGTGCGCGTTGAGCGCCGTCCGCTCGTACCACGCATAGCCGCCGAGGTCGTCGAGATATTCCTTCAGCGCCCGGCTGGCCGGCGTCCACTTGAAGTTCTTGGGACGCGGGGCCGGCGGGCCGGTGAGCAGGGGACCTTGCTTGTCCAGCGAGTGCTTGTTTTTCTCCCACAAGATGATACCGAACAGGAACACGGCAACCAGCGAGACGACGATGATCAGGGTACGCAGCGCGGCCTTCTCTTCGGCCGGATCGATGCGTTCCGGATCAAAAAGCTCTTCCTTCTTGCGAGCCTTTTCCTTTTTTTCGCGTTTGGGGATGGGCTGGCCGGCCAGCCCCAGGTTAAGCTTCACTTCTTCGCTGGACTTGAACGGCTCGCTGAGCGGATCCACCATCCGCTCCACGGCGTCGGCGATCTCCTCCGAAACGTCTGGATTGACCAGGTTGACCCGGCGAAACAACTCGCCCGCAATGGGACGATCCGACAGCTCCGGGGCCGGGATTTGTGTGAGCAGCTCGTAGAGACATCCGCCCAGCGCGCGCAGCTCCGGGCGGGTCTTGCTTTTACCCGGGATTGTGCCGCCGCGCAGCAAGCGGCTCATGCCGATGTCCATCACCTTGAGCTGGCTGTCGTCGGTAAGGATGATGTTGACCGGCCGCAATTCCCGAATCACCACCGAGGAGCGCCCCGAGACGTGGTCGATGAGCCGCAGCAACTCTCCGGCCCAGCGGACCACGTGCGCCTCGTCAGGCTGTTCCAGGGAGGCAACCTCTTTCAGGGTTGAGCCCTCAACAAGCTCCATCACGACGTACACGTGTCGGACGTGAAGGCGGCGTACACCTCGGGAAGCAGCACGTGCTTCACATTCATGCGGGCCTGCGCTTCGGCGAGAAACTGTTTGACCGCCTTGTCGCGCTCGCGGGCGGTGACCGGCATCTCCCGGAGCAGAACGGCGCGCTTCTTGTCGCGGTCATTGGCGCGATACAGCGTAAACGCTTCGGTGCGGCGGATCACGTCTTCGATTTCGAAGCGGTTCTCGAGAACGTCGCCAGGTGACAACACCGGGCCTACCTCCTAACCTGTGTGGAAATTTCTATCCGAACAGGAGACTTCCCCCCATGAAGCCGTCAGTCGTCAGCAATCAGCCAACAAGGCTGAAAGCTGACGGCTGACTGCTTAAAGCATGAAATCCCGCCCGGCGATGGGCGATGGCTTCGAGCAGATGCTCTTCGCCAATCTCGTCGGACCCCTCGAAGTCGGCCACCGTGCGAGCCAGGCGCAGCACCCGGTCGTGGGTGCGTCGACTCCAGCCGAGCCGCTCGGTGGTGGCGTCGAGCAGGTCGCGGGCCGCCTCGGGGACGGCGCAGAACGCGCGCACTTCAGCGGGGGTGAGGGTGGCGTTGAGCCGCGGCACGGCACCGGGCCTGGGGCGCGCGCGATGGTGCTGGCGCGCGCGTGCTTCGGCCACCCGGGCGGCGAGATCCCGGGAGGACGGTCCGGGCCCGCCCTGGTCCGTGGCGGTGAGGCTGCGGCGCGGCACCTCAAGTTGAACGTCGACGCGGTCGAGCAGGGGACCGCTGAGCCGCGCGCGGTACGCCTGGACGCGGCGCGGAGGACAGGTGCACGGTCGCTCCGCGTCTCCCAGAAAGCCGCAGGGACAGGGGTTGAGCGCCAGGACCAGCATGAACCGCGCCGGGAAACAGGCCGCCGTGCTTGCCCGCGACACCGTCACCGTGCCCTTCTCCAGCGGCTGGCGAAGCGTCTCCAGCACGTTGCGCGGAAACTCCAGCGCTTCGTCGAGAAACAGCACGCCGCGGTGAGCCAGCGACATCTCGCCGGGCCTCGGGTACGATCCCCCGCCCACCAGCCCGGCCGCCGAGCACGAGTGGTGCGGCGCGCGGAACGGTCTGCGGCGCACCAGTCCCTGACCCGGTTCGAGCTGGCGTGCCACGCTGTAGACCTGGGTAACTTCCAGTGCCTCGTGCTCGTCGAGCGGTGGCAGGATCGACCCGAGCCGCTGGGCCAGCATGGTTTTTCCCGAGCCCGGCGGGCCGATCAGCAGGGCGTTGTGGCCGCCTGCCGCCACCAGGGCGAGCGCGCGGCAGGCCATTCCCTGGCCGCGCACGTCGTGGAAGTCCAGGTCGCCGTCGTAGCCGTCCTCGTCCGCCATCGCGGCCGGCACGCCGGGCGCGATCTCGTATCGCGTGGAGCCCTCGCGCAGCGAGGCGACGGCCTCCTTCAACGTGGCGACCGCCACGAGGCGCAGGCCGCTGACGTTGCGCGCCTCCGCGACGTTCTCCTCGGGGAGGTAGAAAGGCGCTTCCGGGCGCAGCATGCGGTGGTGCATGGCCGCGGGAAGCACGCCCGGCACGCCCCGTACCCGCCCATCGAGGGCCAGCTCGCCCAGGGCGGTCACGCCGGCCAGCGCCGTCCCGGGGATTTCGTCCTGGGCGCCGGCCACCGCGAGCGCGATGGGGAGATCGAAGCAGGGACCCTCCTTGCGAAGATCGGCGGGTGCCATGTTCACGGTCAACCGGGTGTCCGGAAACTTCAGGCTTGCCGCGCGCATGGCCGAGCGGATGCGGGCGCGGGATTCCGACACGGCGGTGCCGGGCAGGCCCACGATGTCGAACGCGGGGATGCCGTTGGCCACGTCCGCTTCGACCTCCACCTCGTGGGGCTGCAGCCCGACCACGGACACGGTCCGAACGCTGGCGATCATGGTTGAACCTCCTTCAACTTCGAGTGGCTTTCGCGGCGCGCGCAACCGCGCAACGACGCGTTTACGACAAGGTTCGCGCGGGTCCGCCCGTGGGCAGGAACCGGAAAGCCTGAACCGAATTCACCCGCCGTGGATGTCAAGCGGATCGTCGGGTTCGTCCTTCTGGGCTCGGCAC
>Ga0194128_10011670_pt1 | contig 10129 bp, 6 predicted proteins | sample TA2KigCa65mmetaG_FD_148650 | JGI IMG/M metagenome (GOLD analysis project Ga0194128, IMG submission 148650) | Freshwater microbial communities from Lake Tanganyika, Tanzania - TA2015037 Kigoma Deep Cast 65m | ecosystem: Environmental > Aquatic > Freshwater > Lake | place: Tanzania: Lake...
GCGGTGTCCGGGGCTGCCGGGACGACCGCGCCGCCGAACCCGGCCGCGACGGCGGGAACTGGGGCGGCGGGAGCCGCGCCGGCGGGAGCCGCGAGAGTGGCCGCCGGCGCGCCGCCGGTGAAGGTGCCCGCGTTCGATGCCACCGCCCATGCAGCGGCGCTGCAGCAGGCGACGACGGCCACCGAGGCGATCACGCTCGGCGACGAGGCGAAGGCTGCGCAGCAGCCGGCACTGGCCGACCGCGCGTACGCACGCGCGCTCGAGCTCGACCCGGCCAACACCCTGGCGAAGCGCAAGCTCGACGTCCGCCCGCTCGATCCGGCCACCGACTTCCCGGGCCTCGATGACGTCCCGTTCACCCAGTCCTGGATGGTGCGTCCGTTCCTGAGGCTTCGCGGCAAGGAGCTGTCGCGGACGGAGCGCGCCGCCGAAGTCGAGCGCTGGAATGCGGCCCGCGCGTCGATCGACGCCCGCGTCGCCGAGGCGGCCGACGACCCGTTCCTGACCAAGGTCGACCGCATGCGCAACGACCTCGCCAACAAGCCGTTCTTCGAGAACTTCGACTACGAGGTGATCGAGTCCACCCGCCCCTACGCGCTGTTCGTCGAGCTGAAGGGCAACAACCTCACCGAGCGCGACGCGCGGCGCGAGGCGGTCGAGGAGGCCTACGCCCCCTATCTCGCCGCCTACGACAAGTCGATCCACGACTACCTGTTGCCGCTGTCGCCGAAGCCGCCGACGGAAGACCCGACCATCCCGGTCTTCATCCTCCTCGACCGCGCGAGCTACGACCGCTTCTTCCAGCAATTCGAGGAGTCGAGCGGCCATCCCGGGATGCGCGCCCACTTCACGCCGCGCGAGCGCTGGTGCTTCACCTACTCGCCCGAGGTCACGGCGATCCGCTCGCCGGAGTTCATCGAGGGCACGCAGGCGCTGCTGCACGAGATCACCCACGCCTGGGTCGACCGCATCGCCACGGACGACGGCACGCTCTTCAACATCCGCACGGTGCAGACCCACTGGTTCAACGAGGGGATCGCCGAGTGGATGTCGTGCCACTTCCGCGACGGCGAGGCGATCCGCTTCCAGCCGTGGAAGTCGAGCCGCATGCAGGAACTGACCCAGCGGCCGGCCGGCGTCCGCATCCCGTTCCGCGCGGCGCTCAAGGTCGGCGCCAACGCCGGCCTGCTCGAGGCCGAGGCGTCGCAATGGGCGCGCGAACAGAAAGTGGTCGACGCCGGCCGCGCGACGATGATCATGCAGAGCGGTTTCTATGCCGACATGTGGCTCTGGATCTTCTGGCTCGAGTACGCCAACGACGCGCGCGAGCGCAAGCGGTTCCAGGACTACGCCAGGCTCGAACTCTCCGGCCGCGGCGGGACCGCGGCGGTCGACCAGCTGTTCGCCGACCTGCTGGCGCAGAAGGACCTCGAGGCGCAGGTCGACGCCTTCCAGGCGGCGGTGGCGAAGGGGACGCTGAAGCTCCCCGAACGCGAGCTGGTGGCCGAACGATGATCGCGCTGGCCTGTCCGGGCCGGCCGACGCTGCCGGTGGGCAAGATCGTCGCCGTCGGCCGCAACTTCGCCGACCACGCCCGCGAGATGGGTCATGCCGCGCCCGACGCCGAGCCGCTGCTGTTCCTCAAGCCCTCCTCCGCGCTGGTGCCGGGCGGCGGCTTGATCGAGCTGCCCGAGTTCAGCGACGAGATCGACCACGAGGTGGAGCTGGTGGTGCGCATCGGCCGCGACGGGCGCCGCCTCGACCGGGCGCAGGCGGCCGCGGCGATCGACGCGATCGCGGTCGGGCTCGACCTCACTGCACGCGACCTGCAGCGACGCGCCAAGGCGGCCGGCGATCCGTGGGCGGTGGCCAAGGGCTTCGACCAGTCGGCGCCGCTGTCGGCGCTGATCGCGCTCGACGACGCCGCACGACTCGCCGCGCTGGCGGTCGAACTCCGGGTGAACGGTGAGTTGCGCCAGCAGGGCGCGACGGCGGCCATGATCACGCCGGTGATCGACCTCGTCCGGTTCGCGTCGCATCGCTTCCGCCTCGAGGCGGGCGACCTGATCTTCACCGGCACGCCGGCCGGCGTCGGCCGTTTGCGCCGCGGCGATCGTGCGCTGGCGACGTTGCGCGACGTCGACGCGGCGACCGGGGCGGCACCGTGCGCGACGCTCGCGATCGAGTGCCGCTGACGCAGCGGGGAATTCCCGCTCCGCCGCTCACGCCTCCTGCGTCACCAGCAAGCCAGCCGGAGCGGCCGCCCGCGGCGCCGACTGCGCCATCCACTCGAGCATGCGCGGCTCGGTCCCGAGATCGGTCCAACCGACCTCGGTCGGCAGCGTGACCACCGCGAGTTCGTTGGCGCGGCCGAGCACGTCGGCCGAGAAGTTCGCGACCGGCAACGCGGCGTAGGCGGCGGCGAAGCGCCCCTCGCCACCGGCGCGTCGCGGCAGCGCGTCCATGGCCGCAGTGAGTTCGGGAAGCTCGCGGGCGAATGCGGCCAGCAGCGTCGCGGCACTGCCGACCAGCACCATCGTGTTCCACGATGCCGTGCCGGAGCGATGCAGCAGATGGGCAAGGTCAGCCAGCGGCTTCTCGACGAAGCGGACGACCTGGTCGAGCTCGCCCGGGGCGGCGTCCCCGACGGGAGCGCCATGCACGATCCAGCCGTAGTCGGTGGTCGGCGCCTCGGCCTGCGCGCCGAGCAGCACGATCCGGCCCGAGTGGCGGCGGACCGCCTCCTCGGCACGCCGCAGGGCCGCGCGGAAGCACGCCTCGTCGCGCACGCCATGGTCGGACGCCGCGATCAGCACCAGCGCGTCGGGCGCCCGCGCGGCGATCGAGCGCAGCGGCAGGAGCACGCCGACGGCGGTCCCCCGATCGCACGGCTGCACCTCGATCCGTGCGTCGCACCAGCCGTGCAGCTGGGCGGTCGCCCGATGGAGTTGGCTCTGGTCGACGACGACGGTCATCCTCGCCGCCGGCACCAGCGGCGCCAGTCGTTCGAGCGTCTGCTGCAGCAAAGAGCGGCCGCCCTCGAAGCGACAGAACTGCTTCGGGATCGCCTCACCGAAGAGCCGCCGCGTCAGTGGCTCGAGCCGACGGCCAAAGCCGCCCGCCAGCACCAATGCGTGCAATTCCCCAGGGGTTCCAGTGAGCCGTCGCCGCGCCTGCGCCGCCATCGCCTTCCTCCGCGTCTGCGCCGCGTATCGGAAGAAAATGCCGTGCCCCTGAAGCGATTTGCGGCCGGGTCGTGACGGCGCCGCTTCACGCGCCCTTCACGGACGCTTCATGGTGCCCCCCTAGCTTCCCGCCCCGACTTGAGGACCGCACCCCCGTCGGAGGCTTGCATGCACCGCCAGAACTTGTCGCACCTGTTCGCCGGCACCCTCTGCGCCGCCGCCCTCGCGCTGCCGAGCTTCGGCCGCACCGCGGCGGACGACACCGACCTGGTCAAGGTCGATGCCGGAGTCCCGGCCTACACCAAGGTCGCCGGCGTCTCCGGCAACCTGAACTCGATCGGCTCCGACACGCTGAACAACTGCATGGCGCTGTGGACGGAAGGATTCCGCAGCCAGTACCCGGCCGTCCGGATCCAGGTCGAGGGCAAGGGCAGCTCGACCGCCCCTCCGGCGCTGATCGCCGGCACCGCGCAGCTCGGGCCGATGAGCCGCGCGATGAAGGCGACCGAGCTCGACGACTTCCAGGGCAAGTTCGGCTACAAGCCGACCGAGATCAAGGTCGCCATCGACGCCTTGGCGGTCTACGTGCACAAGGACAACCCGGTCGAGAAGCTGACTCTCGCGCAGGTCGATGCCCTGTTCGGCAAGCAGCGCAAGCAGGGTGCGGCCAGGGACGCGCTGACCTGGGCCGATGTGGGCGTCACCGGCGACTGGGGCGCGGTTCCGGTCAGCCTTTACGGCCGCAACTCGGCCTCCGGCACTTACGGCTTCTTCAAGGAGCACGTGCTGAAGAACGGCGATTACAAGGACACCGTGAAGGAGCAGCCGGGTTCGGCCTCGGTCGTGCTGGGCGTGACCGAGGACCGCGGCGGCATCGGCTACAGCGGCATCGGCTACCGGACGTCCGGCGTGCGTGCGGTGCCGGTGGCGAAGGACGAGAAGAGCGATCCGGGCAGCGTCGGGCCGGCGTCGGTCTACGCCGGCAAGTACCCGCTGACGCGCTTCCTCTACGTCTACGTCAACAAGGCGCCGGGCAAGCCGCTCGATCCGCTGGTCCGCGAGTTCCTGACCTACGTGCTGTCGCAGCCGGGCCAGCAGGGGGCGCTCAAGGACGGCTACTACCCGCTGCCGGCCAAGATCGCGAACGAGGAACTGGCGAAGATCAAGTGACGGAAGACTCGGCGCAGCGGACCTGATCGCCGCCGGCGACTCCGAATGACCGAGCAGACCCCCACCCGGCCGCCGGATTCCCTGCCCCGGGGCGTTCCGGCGGCCGGCGCTTCCCGGCTCGAGCGCCGCCGCCGGCACGACCGGCTGGCCCGCTGGGTCGTGTCCGCCGGCGGTGTCACGATCATCGTCAGCGTGCTCGGCATCCTCGCCTTCCTGGTGGCGGAAGTGGTGCCGTTGCTGGTCCCGGCGCGGGTCGAGCCGGCCGTCGCGCACGCACTGCCGCCGGCGGCGCCGCTCGCCGTGCTGGCCGACGAAGACGCGACCCACGTCGCCGTGCTCCACGACGATGCGCACCTCCGCGTCGTGCGCCTGGCGGACGGGACCATCACCGGTGACCACCCCTTGTTCGGGGCCGGCGACGCGGCGAACGTCCGCCTCACCTGCGGCGCCGCCCGCTTCGGCGACCACGGCTTCGTCGCCGGGACCAGCGACGGCCGCGTCCTCTCGGTCGCGATCCGCTTCAAGCAGGACTTCTCCGCCGCCACCCCGCGCGTGGAGACCGAAGTCGACCCGCCCGAGATCACGGAAGTCGACCCGTTGCGGCGGCCGGTGATCGCCTGCGCGTCGAGCACGCGGGAGCTCTCCTCGGCCACCATCGCCACCGTCGGCGAAGGCGAACTGGTGCTGGTCGAGACGCAGGTCGAGGAGAACCTCTTCACCGGCGAGCGCACGAGTTCCACCCAGCGGCGCACCCTCGCCGCACCCGCGCCGTTGCGCCTCCTCCTGATCGACGCGCGCCGCGAGAACGTCTTCGGTTCCGGCAGCGACGGCCGGCTGTTCTGGTGGAACCTGCGGGAGACGGAGCCGCGCGAGCCGCTCGGCACGACCGTCGGCGCCGCCATCGGCGCGCTGACGGTGCTGCTCGGCGATCAGAGCCTGGTCGTCGGGCAGGAGGACGGCTCGCTGTCGGTCTGGAATCGGCTCTCCCGCGGCGGCGGCCGTGCGCAGTTGGTGCGCACCCACGACTTCCCGCCGCTGCCGGCTGCCGTGCGCGCGCTCGCCCCCTCCTGGCGCGATCGGACGTTCGTCGCGTTGTGCGCCGACGACACGCTGCGCCTCGCCTACTCGACCACCACCCGGGTGCTGTGGGACGGAACGGCGCCGCTCGCCGGCGCCTGCGCGCTGGCGCTGCAACCGAAGAACGACGGCGTCGTGCTGGCGGCGCCGGGCCGGCTGGCGACGCTCGCCGTCGACAGCCGCCATCCGGAGGCGGGGCTCGGCGCGTTCTTCGGGCGCATCTGGTACGAGGGCTACGACGAACCGGCGCACGTCTGGCAGTCGAGCTCGGGCAGCAACGAGGCCGAGTCGAAGTTCGGGCTGATGCCGCTGCTGTTCGGCACGCTCAAGGCGACGCTCTTCTCGCTGCTGTTCGCCGTGCCGCTGGCGCTGCTGTCGGCGATGTACGCCTCGCAATTCATGCACGGATCGCTCAAGCGCTGGGTCAAGCCGGCGGTCGAGATCATGGCGTCGCTGCCGAGCGTCGTGCTCGGCTTCCTCGCCGGCCTCTGGCTGGCGCCGCGCGTCGCGCAGTTCTTCCTCGCGGTGCCGCTGTTCCTGCTGCTCGCTCCGCTCGCCGTGCTCGCCGCGGGGTCGCTCGCCGAACGGCTGCCGGCGCGCTGGCGCCACCGCTTCCCGGAAGGGGTCGGCGCGCTCGGCTCGATCGGCGTGCTGACCTTGACGCTGCTGGCCACCGTGCAGCTGACGCTGCCGCTCGAAGCGGCGTGGTTCGGCGGCGACTTCGTCGCCTGGATGCGCGATGCGCTCGGAATCAGCTACGACCAGAAGAACTGCGTGGTGCTCGGCCTGGCGATGGGCATCGCCGTGATCCCGGTGATCTTCGCCATCGCGGAGGATGCGTTCTCGAACGTCCCGCGCAGCCTCGTCTCCGGCTCGCTCGCGCTCGGCGCCGATCGCTGGCACACGGTCACACGCGTGGTCCTGCCGACCGCCAGCCCGGGCCTCTTCTCCGCAGTGATGATCGGCTTCGGCCGCGCGGTCGGCGAGACCATGATCGTGGTGATGGCCTCGGGCAACACGCCGGTGATGGACTGGAGCCTGTTCAACGGGCTGCGCAGCCTCTCGGCCAACATCGCCACCGAGATTCCCGAGGCGCCGCACGGAAGCACCTTCTATCGCACGCTGTTCCTCGCGGCGCTGCTCCTGTTCGCCGTGACCTTCATCGCCAACACCGCGGCCGAGCTGGTGCGCCAGCGGCTGCGCGCGAAGTACGCCAGGCTCTGAGCCGCCGATGCCCGACGCCACGCCGCCCGCCGCCCGCGCCTCCGACCGAGCTGCCGCGCTCGCGCCGGGAGCCGCGCGCCCGCGTCCGCCGGGTGGACGCGCCTTCATCTGGCTGTGCGGCGGCGCGCTCGGCTTCAACCTGCTGCTGGTCCTCTCCCAGCTGCTGCTGATCGCGTGGAACGGACTCGGCTACTTCTGGCCGCGCGAGCTGGTCGCCTTCGAGCGCGGCGCCGAGGGAACGCTGCTGGGCGAGGTCCATGCGCGCGAGCAGTACCGCCCGGCCGGCATCGACCCGGCCACGCTCGCCGGCGACCTCCCGTGGCGCATCCAGCTGAAGATCGCCAATCGCGAGCTCACCGGCACCGACTTCCTCTGGCTCGACGAGCGCGAGGTGACGGCGACGCGCCGCCCGGCCGACGCGGTCCACGTCGAGCGGCTCGAATGGGGCGCGTTCCACGGCTTCCTGCGCGACGTCCGCCGCGGGGACGAACTCCTCGCCGCCGGCGACGCCGCCTGGCCGCGCTTCCTCGCGCTGGTCGAGGAGAAGCGGGTGCAGCGCGACGCCCTGCTCGAACTCGAGCGCGGCGCCGTGGGCGACGTCAACCACGAGCTCGAAGAGCTGCGGCTCGAACGGCGCCGCCCCGACGCGGCCGCGCGCGCGACCGAGCTCGATGCGCGCCAGGCGACGCTCGACGCGCAGTTCCTCGAGCTGACCTCGCGTCTCGACGCGATGCGGACGACGCTCGCGGCGGAGTCGGCGCGATTCGTGACCGCCGACGGCAAGGAACAGCTGCTCGAGATCGGCGCGATCGTGCACGCGCTGCGGCCGAACGAGCTCTCGACGCTCGACCGGCTCGCGTTGTGGGCGTCGCGCCTGTTCGCCTTCCTGCTCGAGGAGCCGCGCGAGTCGAACACCGAGGGCGGCATCTTCCCGGCGCTCTTCGGCACCGTGATGATGGTGTTCCTGATGTCGGTCGCCGTGGTGCCGCTCGGCGTCCTCGCCGCGCTCTACCTCCGCGAATACGCGCGGCAGGGAGCGCTGGTCCGCGTCGTGCGGATCGCGGTCAACAACCTGGCCGGCGTCCCCTCGATCGTGTTCGGGGTGTTCGGGCTCGGTTTCTTCGTCTACGGCGTCGGCGGGACGCTCGACCAGTGGTTCCATGCCGAGGCGCTGCCGCAGCCGACCTTCGGCACCGGCGGAATCCTCTGGGCGGCGCTGACGCTGGCGCTGCTCACCGTACCGGTCGTGATCGTCGCCACCGAGGAGGGGCTGGCGGCGGTGCCGCGGGCCGTCCGCGAGGGATCGCTGGCGCTCGGCGCCACCAAGTTCGAGACCACCTGGCGCGTCGTGCTGCCGGCGGCCGCGCCCGGAATGCTGACCGGCGTGATCCTCGCCATCGCGCGCGCGGCGGGCGAGGTCGCGCCGCTGATGATCGTCGGCATGGTCAAGCTGGCGCCCGCGCTGCCGATCGACCACCACGCACCCTTCATCCATCTCGATCGCAAGTTCATGCACCTCGGCTTCCACATCTACGACGTCGGTTTCCAGAGCCCGAACGCCGAGGCGACGAAGCCGCTGGTGTTCGCCACCGCGCTGGTGCTTCTGGTGCTGGTGGTGGCGATGAACCTCGTCGCCATCCGGCTGCGCAACCAGCTGCGCCAGCGCTACGCCTCCTCCGCCGTCTGACGGGATCGCCCACGCCATGACCGAGCCGACCGCCCCACCGGACGACGCCGCGATCCTCGAGGTCGAGGACCTGCGCCTCTTCTACGGCGAGGCGCCCGCGCTGCACGGGATCTCGCTGCGCATCCCGCGCCGGCGGATCACCGCCTTCATCGGCCCCTCGGGCTGCGGCAAGTCGACGCTGCTGCGCTGCTTCAACCGGATGAACGACCTCGTCGACGGCGTGCGCACCGAGGGCGACGTCCGCTTCGAGGGCCGGACGATCCTCGGCAACGCGGTCGACGTCAACCTGCTGCGCCGGCGGATCGGGATGGTGTTCCAGAAGAGCAACCCGTTCCCGAAGTCGATCTACGACAACGTCGCCTACGGCCCGCGCGTCCACGGCGTCCGCAGCGCGAGCGCGCTCGACGACCTGGTCGAGAAGAGCCTGCGCGGCGCGGCGCTGTGGGACGAGGTGAAGGATCGCCTGCGCCAGAGCGCGCTCGGATTGTCGGGCGGCCAGCAGCAGCGACTGTGCATCGCACGCGCGATCGCGGTCGAACCCGAGGTGGTGCTGCTCGACGAGCCGTGCTCGGCGCTCGATCCCGTGGCGACCGCCAAGATCGAGGACCTGATGCTCGAGCTGAAGAAGGACTACACGCTGGTCATCGTCACCCACAACATGCAGCAGGCGTCGCGCGTCTCCGACCTGACCGCGTTCCTCTACATGGGGCGACTGATCGAGTTCGGTCGCACCGACGAGCTGTTCGTGAAGCCGCGCGAGAAGCAGACCGAGGACTACATCACCGGCCGCTTCGGCTGAGAGCGTGAGAGGAAATCCCGGACCGCGCCCGCCGAAGCGTCGCACCCGCCGGGCGAGGCGCGCCGACGGCGCGGATCAGCGGAGAGGTGCGGCGAGGAGGCGCAGCCCTCCGGGGGCGCGCCCCGGAACCAGGTGGCCGGACGCGGGTTCAAGTGCGGCCGGCGTGCCCGTCGATCGCGGGCAGCGTCGGCCCGTCCGCGCCCTGGTTCCACCGCCGCAGGCTTCCTGCGGCAGGCCGGCGCGGGCAGACTTACCGCCGTCACGGGTCCGTGGAGGGATTCCATGCTGCTGCCGCTCCTCGCCGCGTTCACCCTGCATGCCTTCGGGGAGTGCGCGGAGTGCAAACGAGATGACCTCTGCGCGCCCCACCAGGAGGCCGACGCCAAGGCGCTCGAGGCCGCGCGCGGCAAGATCCGCTCGAAGGACGTCGCCGAGCGCGAGGCGGCGATCGAAGCGGCAGCGGCGCTGACCGCGGCGCACGCGAATGCCCCGTCAAGGGCGGTGGTCGACGTCCTCGAGACCGCGCTGTCCGACAAGGACTACTCGCTGCGGGCGAAGGTGGTGGCGAAGCTGATGGACGGTCAGCACGCCGACGCGACGGTGAAGGCGCTGGTGGCGGCGCTCAAGGACCTGCGCGGCGAGTTCGCCAAGGTCGGCCAGGACCGCGCCGGCGCGCGCGGCGACGACCGCGCCGAGATCCTCACCCGCGATGGGACGCGCTACGTCGCCGACCTGGTCGCCGCGCTCGGCAAGCTGCGCGACGACCGCTCGGTCGATGCCTTGGCCGACGTCCTGAAGCAGCTCGGTCCCGACGCCCCGAACGAATTCGCGCAGCCGGTCGCGCTGGCGCTGCTCGAACTCGGCTCGCGCAGCGCGATCGACGCCGTGATCGACCGCATGGTCGCCGCCGAGGGCACCCGCAACGGCGCGCGCAACGCCGGCGGTGGCAAGGGGGGCGGCGGTGGCAAGGGGGGCGGCGGCGGCGGA
>Ga0194128_10011672_pt1 | contig 10129 bp, 5 predicted proteins | sample TA2KigCa65mmetaG_FD_148650 | JGI IMG/M metagenome (GOLD analysis project Ga0194128, IMG submission 148650) | Freshwater microbial communities from Lake Tanganyika, Tanzania - TA2015037 Kigoma Deep Cast 65m | ecosystem: Environmental > Aquatic > Freshwater > Lake | place: Tanzania: Lake...
CAGCCACGCAAACCGCTGCATCGGATATTCTGGATCAACAATCGTTGCGTCACACGCTCGAGCGCGCGATGGCGCATCTTGATCCACGTTCGCAACAGGTGATTCAGCTCAAGTTTTTTGCAGAACTTTCCAATGAAGAAATCGCTCTGAGTATGAAGATCACGACAAACCATGTCGGCGTTCTTCTGTTCCGAGCACTCAAGAAATGTGCTGATTTTTTACCAAACACGGGTCAGCCTGAAGCCTGACTCCTCATAGAAGTCCCGTATGAACTTCCGTAATAAAAACCAAGGAGATTCGTTTCAGAAGGCAAGCGAGATGTTTACTCGCCTGTCTCATGATTCAGATTCGCCGGCGCGTCCTGGATTTAAAGAAGCGCTCAAACAGCGCATTCTCGACGCCCGGCACACACAGCGTATGCCTTTTTTTGCTTGGTTTCAGCGTATTCCGCCCAAATTGGCGGCCGGAGGAACGGTCAGTCTTGTGGTGGTTATCATTCTCATGCTCGTGCTTAATCCGTTCTCTTCATCCATTCCGGTGGTGTATGCACAGAACAATTTTACGCTTTCGGCGGAACGAGAGGATACACTCGGAATCGATCCGACGACCGGCTTTATTTTAGAAAGTCGCGAGCCGCTCGATATGGATTTCATTCGGGAGTATTTGAAAACCGATCTTGAGGTTCCGTTTCAGATCGAAAAAGTTGATGATTTTCATGCGCGCGTGACGTTTAAAGACAAATTGTCGAGCGGTCAAATGGTTCGATTTTTGTTGCCGACCGAGGTTGCCACCACAGCAGGAGCAACGGAAGCCCGGCCTTATGCATGGGCGTTTCAAGTCAAATCGTCGTTTCAGGTATTGAATACCATCCCCGGAGATAAAACCGCTGAGGTGCCGCTTGATGCCGGAATCGAGGTCGTGTTCAGTCATGAGAACGTTGATGTTGAAGATTTTAAACGCGCGTTTTCCATCGAACCGAATGTGACAGGTCATGTGGAAAAGAATCGCCGAAGCATGGTGTTTGTACCAGATACGTTAGAACCAGCAACACTGTACACGGTTACGATCCATAAGAACCTTCATCCATCCGGGTCGGATCAGACGCTCGGCGAAGATTACGTTTACAAATTTGAGACATCTGAAGATTTGTCTCGTCGTTCTACCATCTCCTTTCAGCAGCAGATTGTCACGGCAACACCCACAGAAAATGTGCAATTTCAGCTTGCATTTGAAAACTACTATTCCGACAATACGCCGGTCGGTCTCACCCAGTTTACGATGTATCAATTCTCCTCATTTGAACAATTCAAAACAAGCTATCAATCCTCGCTTGTTGATTCATGGAGAAAAATCAAACCCATTCGTTCCTTTGTGCCGATTGATCAGTTACGTTCTGTGGCTTCGTTTACTCCCACCGCACTCAACCAATCGTATTTCCCAATGTACGAAGTGCCGTTTACTCTTGATGAGGGATATTATGGCGTGCTGGCCACCTACGAAGGACACGAAGTATGGCTGTTCCTTCAATCCAGTTTCATCAGTGCGACCCTGATCCATGTGGAGGAAGGTGAATCGCTTGTGTGGGTTCATAACACCAAAACCGCGAAACCGCTTGCGGGCGTTCGTTTTGCCGGCATCGATTCTGTGACAACGGATCAATCCGGAATTGCAAAAATCACCTTGCCGGACAATACTCAATGGCTGGAAGTTCAAAACGAACATCGGAAGCTTCTTCTGCCGAGCGTCAGTGGAAACTCGTCTGTGGACGGCGAATGGTGGAGATGGAATCGCGGCCCTCTCGTTCATCACGATTACGTGGGATATCTGTATACGGATCGCCCCGTCTACAAAGCAGGTGACGCCGTGTCTGTGTGGGGATTTTTGCAGCATCGGGATGCACAGCCGCTTCCTTCCGCACTGACATTGCGTATCGTTCGTGACACGTACGGATATTTCGAGGGGGTGAGTCGTCCTGGAGAAGTGGAATATGTGCGTGTCCCCATCGAGCCCAGTCGTGAAGGTATCTTTACGACACACATAAAACTTCCTCCTGTTGGGAGTGGACAGTATTCTGTTAAGATTTCACATGGTGATGAGCAACTTGTCACTCGAACTATTCAAGTTCAGGAATATCGCAAGCCGGTGTATTACATGAATTTTGAGGTGAAAGAACCTGCGGCGATTGATGGGGAGACGGTTCATTACGACGTGTCCATGAAATTTTTTGATGACACGCCCGTACAGGGAAAGACGGTCACCATTCAGTCACCGGGAGACACACAAACGGTCACACTGGATTCATCCGGTCGTGCAACAGGCGCGATCAAAGTGACGACCGCCTATGGAAATTACGCCTCTGTGACGGCTTCGATTGATGAGGCGGGTTTTGAGCCGATCGCCGTCACAGATAACCTAGAAATGTATTTTTCTTCGATCTCTCTCCAGACAGAGGCTACGCTCAAAAACGGGACGTCAACGCTCTTCATTGATTCACGCACGGTTCATGTCACGGATTCAAACGATCGTGAAGAGCATCTCAAAACAATTCGTCCAGGCACGCAGGTTGATATCCAAGTCATCGAATCGTCTTACGAGAAAATCTCAGAGGGAAAACGGTATGATTTTATTCGAAAGACGGTTTCCGAGCAGTATCGATATGAACATCATGAACGGCAAGTGGATAGTCAGACCGTGCTGACCAATGCACAAGGAAAAGCTACCCTCACCTTCCGCACACCAAATAAAGACTCTCACTATCGTTTTGAGCTGCGCTCGGTTGATGAGAAAGGTCGCACATTCACCTCAACGGTTTATGCATACGAAAACAACGATTCGGTTTATGACTCCGCTTATAGTTTTGATGAATCCCTTCAGCTTGTCTTAACGGATAGGGATCAATCTGGCATGGAAAAAGTGATGTACAAATTAGGTGAACGCGTTTCTCTGGACGTCCATCAGTACGGAAAAAAGTTTGAGATGATTCCGGGCGGTTCATTCTTGTTTGTGCAAGCACAGCGGGGAGTGAAAGAATACGCGATCACGCAAACGCCGAATTATACCTTTCCATTTGAAGCACGTGATATTCCCAACCTGTATATTTTCGGGGTGTTCTTTACCGGAAACGGATATGTGATTCTTGGCCATTCTGGTTATTCAACATCCGGGAAGTACATCGGGTTTGATTCCACGACACGCAAGCTCAAGGTGACCGTTGAAACAAATGCGGAAGAGTATAAGCCCGGCGCAGAAGCTGAAGTGCGAGTTCGTGTGCAGGATGCGCAAGGGAAGCCGGTTGCGGCGAATGTCAACATTAGTGTGGTTGATGAGGCATTTTTCGCGGTGTTTCCGGATTCCGCGGATCCAATCGGATCGCTCTATGTCAGTTTACCCAGCGGTGTTCGCGATATTATTTCGAGTCATGAACGAAAAGCCGAGGCGTTAGGAGCGGAAGGTGGCGGTGGGGGTGATGGAGAGATTCGCAGCAATTTTCTTGATACCGCCGCGTTTGTGACGCTTTCCACCAATCAAAACGGAGAAGGCACAACGCACATCAAACTTCCCGATCCTATCACCTCGTGGCGACTCACCACTCACGCGATTGATGGAAATCGAATTCAAGGCGGTGTGTCTACAAAGAAGATCTCCACCACACTTCCGTTCTTTATCAACGCAGCCATTCAGCCGACCTATTTGTTGGAAGATGAGCCTGAAATTATTGTGGCCGCTCAGGGAAAAAATCTTCAGCTATCCGACCAGGTTTCCTATGAGATTTCCGTGAAGGGAACAGATATTGGTTCGTCTGTGCAATCCACCATAGGTCAACGCGCACATCTTCCATTGCCCCGTTTGCCTGAAGGAGAACAGACGATCGTGATTAAGGCGAGCACACTCGGAAATCTCAAAGACGGGATTGAACAAAAAGTGCAAGTGGTTTCATCTCGATTAACTGAGCCTGTGGTCAATTCCTTTGCACTGGCGGAATCAAAAAAGTTGAAAGGAGCGGATGATGGACTAACGTCGGTGACGTTCGTGGACGGAAATAAAGGTAAGTATTATCAGGATTTGCGCTGGATGTCCTGGCGTTACGGTGATCGCGCAGATGAGGCAACCGTGCGTGCGATCGCAACCGAACTGATCAACAACACGTTTGGGATGCAAGAGTATGTGCCGGAAATAGACGCAAGTACATACCAGCAAGGAGGTATCCGTTTGCTTTCGCATGCGGATGTCGATCCGATTCTCACAGCAAAAATTGCATTGTTTGAAGACACACCGTTTGATGAGGTTGGATTGCAAATGTATTTGCTTAGCCGTTTGTATGATAAGGATGATAAGCAAGGGATGCTTTCACCGGAAGAAGCCGCTTGGGCGTACGCAGGACTTGTCGCGCTCGACACACCGGTGTTTGCTGAGTTGAAACGGTTTGAACAACAACCATTATCCGATGAAGCCAAACTCGCCGTTGCGATTGCGTATTTGTTCGCTGGTGATGCCGAAGGCGCACGTGCTCTCTATCAGGAGTTTATGAAGGACGCGAAGCGTGAACTTGGCTATGTCTGGGTGGAACGTGAGACGCCGGAAGAGTCCATGGAAGTGAATGCGGCATTGTATGTGCTTGCCTCCGGGCTGAACGAAACTCAGGATCGAGATGGACTCAATGATCATTTGGATCGTTTTTCCTCCGGAGAAACGCTGGTCATTCTTGAAGAGCTGCTTGCGGTGAAGCAGGGGATGGCGTTTGCAAAACCGGGCGCCTCAAAACTCTCTTACACCTTGCGCGGTGAAACCAAGAAAATTGAACTGGAACTTGGTGATACCGCAACGATTGCCGTGAGCCCGGATGAACTCAAAACGTTAGATGCGCAGGTGATCAGTGGAGATGTCCTGGCGATGACATCCTATCAGCAGCCAGTCTCGACTCTTTCAAAGACCTATGGAAAGATCGGGGTGCAACGAAGGTACGTGGGAGATTTCAAAGAGGGAAGCGTTGTGTTGGTCGAACTGACGTATCAACTGAATCCTTCGCTTCCCAAAGAGTTCTATGAAATAACCGATAGTGTTCCTTCCGGGTTGACGCCGGTCACGTATCGGGGAGGTTATGAGACCGATCAAACATGTGTCACCTTTCCCGAAACAGACACCGACCAAACACTCACCTTCTTCGTGTACAGCGGTTGGAACAGTATGAATTGTCCACCAAACACCATCCGATATTATGCACGCGTCATGAATACCGGAACGTTTAAAGCGGAGCCGGCGGCTATCCGCTCCATGCGTAATCCTACACTCGTGAATTACTCAGATGCTCAAACGGTTACCATCACACCTTAGGTTTGGTAAAAAAATTTTACCCCCTCGACAGGCTCGGGGAATAAAATTTTTGGGGGCGCTCATTAGCGCCCTCCTTTTGGTTTTGGGAGGAATGGTGATGTGGCGCATCTGGCCTGAGCCTGTCGAAGGTCAAAAACCATTTGATCCCTTAGCTGAAGCTCGGGGAAACAAATCGTATCACCTCAATACCATCCCCAACATCCATCTTGTCTTCGAATCCGTGGGCAAAACCGTTCTTGATTCCCATCAACAATTTTCTCCAGTTGACGCAGCTATTCTCCCACATCATACCGACATTGGCCCACGCCTCGATGCCTCCTGGGCCGAAATCGCGCAACATTCCAAACCGGAAGTGATTGTGCTTGTCAGTCCCGCACATTGGGACCAAGGGACCGGCGTGCTTCAGACAACAAAAGGGACATGGAACACACCGTTTGGATCGGTTCGTACAGACAATGAGTTGGTTGATCAGATTCGCAAACAGGCTGACATTGCGTTTGAACCGACGTCATTTGAAAACGAACATGGAATCGGTGTCCATACACCTTATATCGCTCACTATTTTCCTAATGTTCCCATTGTTCCGATCATTGCACAATCAAAAGCAGGTTCAACGCTTGCCCGGGAATTTTCGCACGTCGGTGCACGTTTGGAGAAAAAAGCGTTGTTCATCTCAAGTATAGACTTCAGTCATTATCTACCGGCGCCCATCTCTGCTCGCCACGATGAGGAGACTCGCCGAGTGATCTCGGCAGGCAATGTTGAACGCATCGATCAGATGGGACCGGAGTACATGGATTCTTCCTTTGCGCTTCAGTCCTATGTATTCTTGCAAAGGCTCACAGGATGTCGGTCGCAAGAACGGTGGCATGGTCAACATCCGGGAACGACGTATTTTGTTTACACCTGTTCCACAAGATCACCGCTTCGTATCAGCGCTGTCGGGGACATCATGCTTGCCCGAGCTGTTGGCTCGGCTCTGGAACCAAGGGATCAAACAACGCAAATGGCGTTACAACGGACGAACGATTTGTTAGCGAGCGTGACCGCATTCAGTGATCTGACATTTGGGAATTTGGAAAGTGTGCTGTCGACCAAAGGTCAAGCACTTCCAAAACCCTACAGTTTTCGTGCGAATCCAGCGCATGTTTCCCTTCTTCAAGAATGGCGAATCTCTCATCTTTCCGTTTCGAACAATCACAGCGAAGATTACGGAAAGCTGGCGTGGGATGAATCGGTGAGTGTGCTGCAGGAGCAAGGGTTGAATCCGATCGGTGGATATGCAAACGAGCCTGTGGTGAATTCCACAACCGCGGGAGGAAAACACATCGCCTTTTTGGGTTTTCAAACCCTCAACGTTCCATTTTCAGCGCAAAAAATAGCGGATGCGATCAACTCTGCGAAACAGACTCACGATATGGTGATCGTGTCTATGCATTGGGGAGAGGAGTATCAGCCTGTCCCAGAACAGGCTACGGTTCAGTTGGCACACACACTGGTGGATGCTGGAGCGGATGTGATTTTCGGACATCACCCACACGTTCTGCAACCGGTGGAACGGTATAAAGACAAATTGATTTTTTATTCGCTTGGAAATTTTGTGTTTGACCAACGTGGTGAGGAACAGAATCGCAGTCTGATCGCCACGGTTGATGTGTGGGATGATGGAAGTCTTTCGTATCTCCTCACACCTGTCGTGATAGAGCATTATTTTCCAAGGTTGAAATCATGGTGACCAATGGGATCAGGCTTCATCCTGTGACTAGGCATCACCCAAATATTCCCTGAGCATATCGAAGGGATCGTTATCCCTTTGTCCCGTCTATATTTATCCACAAGCCGATGGGCTTGTTTTTATTTTTGCTTAAATAAGCGAAAAATGAGATGCAGAAAAATGGTTCCTTGTGTTGACGTGTGTCTTGCAGTGGAATAGAATGGTTTTGAGTGGAAGAAAGTGGGGATTGCTCAAACGGGATTTCCCGACGGAGCGATGCTCACTTTTGTTTCAAATGAGCTAATTCACTCTCACGACCGCTTGTGTTCATCGGCGAATACAAACACGCGCTCGACGACAAAGGCAGGATTGCGATTCCCACGAAGTTTCGCAAACAGCTTGCCAAAGGAGCGGTCGTGACCAGAGGTTTGGACACGTCCCTCTTCCTGTTCCCCAAGGAGGAGTGGGACAAGCTCGCCGAACGTTTGGCGAATTTGCCCCTGGGGCAGTCCAATAGCCGCGCGTTCGCCCGACTCATGCTTGCGGGCGCAATGGATGTGGCATTGGACAAACAGGGGAGGGCCGTGTTGCCGGAATACCTCCGGGAGTACGCCGGGATGAAAAAGAATATCGTCCTGGCCGGTTTGTACAACCGCTTGGAAATTTGGGATGAGCAGAAGTGGGCGGCGTACAAGAAAAAGGTGGAAAGCGACGCGGACAGCGTCGCGGAAAAGCTCGGAGAATTAGGCTTTTAGAGGATGGGGTCAGTGCGACAATCGACGACCTGACCCCATGACCCTGTGGACGGCGGAGCGTGCGGTTGTGACAGACCGCATCATCGGCTGCCCAATACGCCGGTAGTTGCCGGCGCGTATGGAGGACTGTGGCCCAAATATGTTCAACCATATTCCAGTCCTCCTGAATGAGGTCCTTGAGTACCTCGATCCGGAGCCGAACCGATCTTTCATTGACGGTACCGTGGGGCAGGGGGGACACGCCGAAGCAATCCTTCAACGTGTCACCCCTGTGGTCCGTCAATCGAGTAGCCGGTTGCTCGCCATAGACCGCGACGCGGCGAACCTCGCGATCGCAAAACAGCGACTCGCAGGTTTCGGCGATGCGGTCGTGTTCATCCACGACAGTTACGCACACGTCAAACGTCACGCTCTCGCGAACGGGTTCGCGCGTGTGGACGGGATTCTGCTCGACCTTGGGTTCAGCTCCGCGCATGTGGACGACCCGGGCCGGGGGTTCTCGTTCCAGCACAACGGCCCGCTTGATATGCGCTACAACCAGTCGCGCGGAGAGACGGCGGCGGACATCGTGAATGCGTGGAGCGAGGATGAACTGGCACGTGTGTTTCGGCAGTACGGCGAAGAGCCAAAGGCGCGCGAGATTGCCCAAGCGATCATCGCGCGGCGAAAAGAGCGTCTGTTTGAACAGACGCAAGATCTCTCCGAGTGTGTGCAGAAGGTGATTCCGCGGCGCGGGAAGATCCATCCGGCTACGCGCGTGTTCCAAGCATTGCGCATGGCCGTTAACGACGAGTTGGGCGAGCTTTCGCGCGCCCTTCCTGATCTGATAGATCTTCTCCAGCCGGGCGGACGAATCGCGGTGATTTCGTTTCACTCCCTTGAAGATCGAGTCATCAAGACGTTTTTAAAAGAGCGTCGTGATCTCTCGATGGTGACGCGCAGGCCGATCGTGCCGACGCGCGAGGAGATCACACGCAACCCGCGTTCCCGTAGCGCCAAACTTCGCGTTGCACAAAAGGTATAACTCATTACGCCATACGACCCCACCGTATGACTTCCATTGCCTCTTCCTATTCTTCAAATCGGTTCACGATCGCGCGCTGGTTTGACACGAATATTCGTTGGTTGAATATCGCTTCGCTCGCCCTGCTGTTCGTGCTTGTGGCGATTTATATCGTACAAGTCAATCGCTCCGTCTCAACCGGGTATCAAATCCGTGAGCTTGAGTCCCAGATTCATGAGTTAACTCTCCTGAATCAGAAACTCGAGATCACCACCCAACAAGCACAATCGTTAGAAACAGTGACACGCGCAACGGCCATGCTCGGGCTCGTGCGAGCCGACCGGCCGGAGTACTTGCAGACCGCCGGGCCGTCGTACGCATTGGCAGAGTAAACAGACAGGAAGTGATCCTGTGTCCCGCCTAGAGGACCAAAGGTTCGTTCAGAAATAAGCGAGGTCTTCAGATCTCGTTTTTTTATTGGATACGGACCGTCTCCGTCGAAAAAAAATGACCCCGAGAGTGAGGTCAGGAAGAGGACGTGTTTGGACGAAGCTCGTGCGTCAGTCGTTGTTGCACGCGCGTCGGGCGCCGTTGACAAGGTGCAATGCCATCGCGCACAGGGATGCGAGCGATTCGGCAATGCGCGCGTCCACTTCAGAGATACGCGGATTGCGTTTCTGATCGGCGTGCGCGAGAATGAAACCGGCGCGGGCGCTGATGGCGTTCATCGCTCCGATGGCGCGCGCGATCGCCCAGTGACCCGTCGCGGCAAGCGCGTCGGCGTACTGCTGAGAGTACTCGGCGCGATCCATCCAGCCTTCAGGTAGCGAGCTTTCTTGTGGGGTGGGAACGAGCTTGTCAACGCCCGGAAGCTCTTTTCCGGCCCAGAAGCACTCACCGAGACGTCCCGAGAGCACAGGGATCGCGCCAATATCGCGGCGCTTGACGAGTAGGTCGGTCAGACCGATGTTCGTCAGAGCGATGTAGAAGCTCTCGCGGAATCCCGTAGGATTGAACGTGTCGTGGGGCGGATCGTAGAGCGCGCGCACCTTCTGGAGATCCTGCACGTTGTAGCGGCACTCGCAGTGCTGCTCTCGGTTCTCCGCGAAGAAGCGAGCGACGGTCTGCTCCGGGCTCTCCGTCAAGTCGGGCTCGTCGTCGTAGTTGAACACGTCCAGGCTCGGAATGGCGTGGCGCACGAGCACGACACGCGCGCGGCGGCGCAGTTGGGCGTAGGCGCGCGGATCGTCTTCATCCGCGAGGTCGTCCGCGAGCGTCGGATGCGTTCTCACCTCGTTTCCGGCCTCGCACAGGAATTGGATGATC
>Ga0194128_10011674_pt1 | contig 10128 bp, 9 predicted proteins | sample TA2KigCa65mmetaG_FD_148650 | JGI IMG/M metagenome (GOLD analysis project Ga0194128, IMG submission 148650) | Freshwater microbial communities from Lake Tanganyika, Tanzania - TA2015037 Kigoma Deep Cast 65m | ecosystem: Environmental > Aquatic > Freshwater > Lake | place: Tanzania: Lake...
CGAGGATGGCGTGGCTGCGGCGGTAGCCCCTTGTGGGCTTCGCGCTGCCAGAAAATCTTGCCGGTGTCGAAATCGAGGCAGTACGTCATCCAGCGATGTTCGATGGTCGGCTTGGTGTTCCCCCCCCCGGATAACCGCCGGCGAACATCTTGTCGCGCGGGCCGTCGTGGAGCGCGGCGGTCACGAAGATGCGCTTGCCCCAGATCACCGGGGATGACCACCCCCAGCCCGGCACGTCGGCCTTCCACACGACGTTTTCCGTCGTGCTCCACGAATCGGGCAACGTGACCCCGTCACCCAGGCCATCGACCTTGGCGCCGCGGAACTGCGGCCAGTTCATCGTCTGGCCAAGGGCTGCGGAGACGACACTCAATACAATCAGCCCAGCACAAGCAAGCGGTCGCATCGTCGGACTCCAGAATACGCGAGCTTCGTGGATAGGGTTAGCCGATTTCCGCCCGCAAGGCAATTCCAACGAAAGGTCCTGCCATGTTTTCAATGTCCCGCGGAATCCTTTGGGGGGCGCTCATCGGCTTTGCAACCGCCTGTGCCGCCCACGCGCAGACGGCAAAGGTCATCGTCAAGAAAGATGTCGTTTACGGCAACGTGCATGGCGCCGGTTTGCTCGCCGACATAGCTTACCCCGACAGCAAGGGGCCGTTTCCGGTCGTTCTGTCCGTTCATGGCGGGCGCTGGGTAGGAAGTCATCGCAGCGATCCGGGCGAAGGGGCCATCGACGTCAAAAAGTGGGCCGGCTTCGGGCTCTTCGCGATGTCGATCGACTATCGGCTCGTCGGTTGCTCGGCGCCGCCGGCGTGCTACCAGGATGTGCAATGCGCCATTCGCTGGGTGCACGCCCACAAGGACAAGTACCCGATAGATGCCGATCGCATCTTCTTGTTCGGCATGTCGGTGGGCGGGCATCTCGTGTCGCTGGCGGCCACCCTGGGCGACGGCCCGTTTCCGCGCACCGGCGGCTGGGAGAAGCACGCCAACACAATTCGCGGCGTCATCAGCCTGTCGGGCCCATATGATCTGGAGAAGCTCTCGTGGGGTCCGTTGTGGAAGCCGGCCAGCGGCGATCCGATGACTGCCCGTAAGCTCGCGTCGCCGATCCAACACGTCGGCGCCATGACGACCCCGCTCCTGATCCTGCACTCCGACAACGACGGCTCCGTCCCCATCCAGCAGGCGCGCGACATGGCAGCCGCTCTGGAAAAAGCCAAGGCGCGCCATCGCCTGGTCGTTTTCGAGAAGAAAGGGCACATGCGCATCACCGACGACGTGATCAGAGAATCGCGAGCGTTCATCGAAGAACTCAGCAAGCAATCCAACAAGAACTGATCCACGAAGAGACACGAAGGTCACCAAGAATGGAGATGCAGATTCCGCACGGATCGCAATAGCGCCGTCTTCGTGTTCTTCGTTGCCTTCGTGGATCATTCAAGGCGGCGGCGTTGCGCCGGTTTGCGTTGTGATCCGCCCGTAGTGCTCAATCCGGCGATGTTTGGCGAAATTGAAGAGCCGCTCCTTGTACGGCCTCACGAGATCGAGATCGCAGCGGCAGACGACCAATTCGTCGCCAAGCGTCGCGCTCTTGGCCACGATTTCCCCGGAGGGGGCGATAATCGCCGTCTCGCCGATCTGGCTTACACCTTCCTCGACGCCTGCCTTTGCCACTCCGACGACCCAGCAGCCGTTCTGATACGCCCCGGCTTGCATGCTCAACAGGTGATGAAAGTCGCACAAATGGTCAATCTCCGGCTGATCGGGGATGTGATCGGGCGTGTTGTAGCCGAGGAGAATCAACTCGGCGCCTTGCAATGCGAGCACGCGGTACGTCTCGACCCAGCGGCGGTCATTGCAGATGCACATGCCCACGACGCCGCCGAAAGCGTGCCAGGCACGAAAGCCGAGGTTGCCGATCTCGAAGTAGCGTTTCTCCAGATTCTGGAACGGATGATGCGGATGACGTTCGGCATAGCCAGGCAGGTGAATCTTGCGATATTTGCCGACGATCGTTCCGTCGGCGGCGACAAGGATGCTGGTGTTGTAGCGATGCTTGACGCCGGCCTCGACGGCAAGCTCCGCGTAACCGAGACAGAAGCCGATGCCCAGCCGGCGCGCTTCGTCGAAAAGCGGCTGCGTGACCGGACTCGGCATGTCTCGCTCGAACCAGGCGTCGAGCTCGGCCTCATCGTCGATCCACCAGTGTGAGAAGAAAGCCGTGAGCGCGCATTCGGTGAAAACGACGAGTTCGCAGCCGCGGGCACGTGCCTCCCGCAGCTGGTCGATGAGTTTGGCGACGACGTCGCTGCGAGAGGTTTGCCGGGAGATCGGCCCACTCTGGGCCGCAGCGATTGTGAGGTAACGCGGCATAGTCTTCGGGCTCCTAGTGGATTGACGCTAGCTGACAGTATACGCGCACGGGAAGCGCTGGTTCGCGGGGGGAACGACGCGCTCAATCAACGTGCGCGACCATGCAATACGCAGAAGTGATGGAGCAAGATGTAGAAGCAAGGTTGGCAAGAGGATTACGAGTGCGTGCCTACAGCACGGCGAAAACGGTCACTTCCAGCGCATGACGGCGGCGAGGTAGGTCTCTTTGTTCTTCAGGAGCCCTTCGTAGGTCGTACCGAGTTCCTCGGGCTTGATGCGATGCGTGATCAGGCCGTTGAGGTTGAGGCGGCCGTTGGCGAGCAACGCCAGCAGCCACTTTTGCGCCTTGTTGATGTCCCAAGCGCCGGCGAGGCGTGTGTGGGCCGGTTCGAACAATTGATTGCCGTGGGCGCCGGTGACTTCGATGTAACGGCGATGCAGATCGTCGTAAAAGTTGACGTCCTTGGCTTTGCCTCGCGGGCTGCCGACAACGACGACCTGCCCGGCGTCACACGCCAGCGACATCGCTGTCGGGATAGCGTCCGGAACGCCCGTGGCGTCGGCGACGATCTCGGCCCCTTTCATGCCGAGGAATTCGTTCATTTGTTGCTTGAAGTTGGGATCGTTGGGATCGAGCGTCAGATCGGCGCCGGCCTTCATGGCGGCGTCGCGGCGCATCTTGACGCTGTCGATGCCGATGACCGGGTTGGCTCCCGCCGCCATCGCGCAGCGCAACGCCGCCTGGCCGATCATGCCCAGGCCGAGCACCGCGAATGATCGGCCCAGCGTCAGTCCGGCGCGGATCGACGCTCCCATGCCGTAGCGTAGGATGCACGCGAGCGCGGCTTTTTCGAAATCGAGGTTGGCGGGCAGCTTCCAAAGTCGGCCTCGCTCGTGGCCGATCGTCAACAGCTCGGCCGAGGCATGGTTGCCGGGAAAGCTCACGCGATCACCCGTTTTCCACCCAGTGACGCTCTTGCCGACAGCGACGACGGTTCCGGCCGCGCTGTATCCGGAGCGGAAGGGGAACTTCCAGTCGGGCAGGTTTGGATCGAGCAGCCATTGGTGCGTGCCGGTGTAGACGGCCAGCTCGGTCCCGGGGCTGATGGCGCTGACCTCGGCGGCGACGAGAATCTGGTTGTCCGCCGGATCGGGCAGATCGACCTCGCGCACTTCGGTGGCAAACGGCTTCGTAATGACGGCCTGGCGTGCTTTCATGTGAACTCCAGATTTGAAACGCAGAGTGCGCAGAGAGCAGAGGCAAGAGTCTCACTGCGTCCTCTGCCCACTCTGCGTTTCAAGAACAGAAATCATTCACGGTAATTATTGACAATCCTCTGAATCCCGTTCTTGGGCAACACCTCATGGACATTGATCAGCAGCCCAATCTGCGGATTCAGCAAGCGCAAATGCGACAAGACCTGCGCCTTTTCCACGGGATGCAGTTTCTCTTTCGCCTTGCATTCAACGATGACCTGATTCGCGACAAGGATGTCCGCCCGGAACCCGCAGTCGAGCTTCACTTCCTCGTAAATGAGCGGAATCGGTTTCTCCACCTCGACGAACAGGCCCAGTTTGCGAAGCTCGTAGGCAACGCACGCTCGGTATGCGGATTCGAGGAGGCCCGGCCCAAGAGCCTTGTGCACCTTGATAGCGGCGCCGATGATCGACTCCGTCAATTGATTCAACGTCATGGCAGCACTCCCCCATTTATTGAAACGCACAGAACGCAGAGAGCATCAGCAGAAATCTCTCTGCGTTCTCTGCGAACTCTGCGTTTCAAATTCCCTCCCACTCAATATGCAAATCGTAGGGATCATCGCAACGCGCGGAAACCGGCATGAGCGAAACTTCCGAGAGTCGACTCGCCGACTTTTTGGCGATCAATCGCACCGTCGGCATCGTGCTGCTCACGGTGCTCCTCTTCGGTCTGGGCGAGCAGCTTTGGCAACCGTTCTTGCCGCTATTTCTCAAATCACAGACCAGGCCGATCGCGGAGGAGACCGCTCAGACCGGAGCGCTCAGCAATGTCGCGCTGTGGTCCATCGGCATCTACGCGTTTCTGCTGAACCTCTTCCAGGGCTTCTGCTACATCGGTGGCGGGCAACTAACCGGCTGGCTCGGCGATCGCGGGTCGCTCATCTTCTTCGGCTTGCTCACGATCAGCGGCTACGCGATCTTCCTTTTCGTTGGCAACGTCTGGGCCACCGTACTCGCATGTATGTTGATTCTTGGCTGGGAATCGCTGTCGATGCCGGTCACGTTCACGACGGTCGGGGCGACGCTGGAGAAAGAGAAGCAGGGGATGGCGTTCGCCGTGCAGTCGATCCAAAAGCGCTTGCCGAAGATTCTGGGCCCGATGTGCATCGGCATCGTTCTGTACTACCTTGGGCAACATTACGACGAGGACGAAGCGCGGCGTGTGGGCATGCCGTGGCTGGTGGGGACGGCGTTTGTCCTGGGCATCGCATCGGTGCTGGTGCAGTGGCGCTTCATGCCGCACCGCGACCCGCCGCCGATGGAAGGAGGCTTTTGGGATGTCGTAAGCCAAATCCCGCCGGAGCTAAGGCGATTGTTGTTCGCTGAGGTGCTGACGCGCTGGTGCGATTGGCTGGTGCGCGAGCTGGTCGTCGTGTACCTCGCGGTCGAGCGCGGGCTGAAGAACTACGAGATTGCAGGGCTGATTACGTTGCAGCATTGCGTGGCTCTGGCGACGTATCTGCCGATCGGGCGCATGACGCAATCCGTCGGCACGCAGCCGTTCGTCGGGCTGACGTTTGTCTTCTTCGCTCTGTTTCCCTTGGCGTTAATCCTCGTTCCCGACGGCTGGATGTGGCTGGCGTTCGTCGTCTACGGCCTGCGCGAGATCGGCGAACCGGCGCGCAAGGCGATGATCACGCTCAACATGCCCGAGCCGATTCGAGCGCGTGGCGTCGGTTTGTACTGGGGCATTCGGGCGTTTGCCATCTGCGGCTCAGCCCTGGTCGGCGCCTGGGTATGGCAGATCGGCGGACCGAAAATGCTCTTCTACGCCGCTTTTGGCATGGGCGTCCTGGGAAGCATCGCGTATTACATGTTCTGTTCGGATATGACGCCAACGCGCCACGATACATAACCCAACCTATTTTCGTTTAGCGTTCGCGCGGCCATGCGAACGCTAAACAAAATCTAGACTGCCCGAGGACTGCGCATGCTAGGATTCCGCATCGAGCCGCTCTACTGGTTCCTCGTAGCCGTGCCCGCAGCCGCGATCATGCATTACACGCACGTCGCCGACCTGTGGGTTTTTCTCACTGCCTGCGTCGCCATTATCCCGCTCGCCGGGCTCATGGGCCGCGCGACTGAGAACCTGGCCGAGTCGATGGGCCCGAGCATCGGCGGGCTCTTGAACGCCACCTTCGGCAACGCGGCGGAGCTCATCATCGCTCTTTTCGCGCTAAACAAGGGCGAGACCGACCTCGTCAAGGCCAGCATCACCGGGTCGATCCTCGGCAACATCCTGCTCGTGCTCGGTTTGGCGATCGTCGCGGGCGGTTGCCGATACCCCAAGCAGACGTTCAATCGCACGGCGGCCAGCCTTGGGGCAACGCTGCTGGCGCTGGCATCGATCGGCTTGATTGTGCCCACGATTTATTACTACCTGACCAAGAGCATCAGCAACGAGCAGACACGGGCGAAGCTCAACTTCTTGAGCGAGGAGATCGCCATCATCCTGGCGTTGATGTACGTCTTGAGCTTGGTGTTCACCCTCGTGACGCATCGGCATCTCTTCGCGGGGCCGGAGACCGAAGCGGACGTGCACGCTGAGCCGCCCGAATGGTCGCAGATCACGTCGTTGATCGTGCTTCTTGTGGCAACGGCCGGTGTCGCCTGGATGAGCGAGATGCTCGTCGATTCCGTCAAAGAAGCCGGCGAATCGCTAGGAATGAACCACGTCTTCGTCGGCGTCATCGTCGTCGCCGTGATCGGCAACGCTGCGGAGCACTCGACGGCGGTGCTGGTCGCGATGAAGGATCAGATGGACCTCGCCGTCACCATCGCGATTGGCAGCAGCATTCAGGTGGCTCTGTTCGTCGCGCCGGTGCTTGTGCTAGCGGGTTTGTTGATGGGGCAGCCGCTCGATTTGCACTTCTCAATCATGGAGGTGATTTCCGTCGTCATCTCGGTCGGCGTGATAGCGCTGGTCAGTCAAGACGGCGAAACGAACTGGATGGAGGGAGCGATGCTTCTCGCGGTTTACGTGATGCTGACGCTGGCGTTTTATCATCTGCCGCCGGAGACGCATTGACGGCCGTTCGCGGCTTCGCGCTCGCCAAACGCGAGCGGCTAGACGTTTTCAATCGCCGCCGTCATCGCCTGGACTATTTGCGCCAGTGAATCGTCGGAGGTGCAGAACGGCGGCATGGCGTACAAAACATTTCCCAGCGGGCGCAGCATGACGCCGTGAGCGAGACAAACGTTTCGCATGGTGCGGCCGACGTCAGCGAGGTAGCCACCGGGCACGTCGATCTCCACGGCCGCGATGCTGCCGCGGATACGGACTTCCTTGACGCGCGGATGTTGTCGCAATAGTTGCAGCGAATGCAACCAGAATTTCTCCATGCGGCGCGGCGCTGCGAGTGGACTCGATCCGTAGCGCAAGCGGCCCACCTGCGCTACCGTCGACGCAGTCGCACCGAGCAGTTTCCGATAGTTGCACACCGCCACAGCGCAGGCCAGCGGGTTGGCGGTAAAGGAATGCCCGTGGAAGAAGGTGCGCGTCCGGTCGGCAGTCTGAAACGCCTCGACGACGCGCGGCGACACCAGCGTGGCGGCGAGCGGCAGGATTCCACCGGTCAGCGTCTTGGCAGCGCAGACAAGGTCCGGCGTTCCCTCACCCCCAACCCCTCTCACGGAGGGCGAGGGGAGAGCGGCTTGATGCGCCCACAGCGTTCCGGTGCGACCGCCGCCCGTCATCACTTCATCGACGATCAACAGCAGGCCATGCCGACGCGTCACTTCGGCGATCGCGCGCAGCGTCTCGGGTGAATGCATGCGCATGCCGCCGGCGCCTTGCACCAATGGCTCAATAATGACCGCTGCCGTCACACCTGCATGCTGTTGCAAATGTTGATCGAGTTGATCGGGATCGACCGGGCAATGTTCCGCGCGGAACATTAACGGCTCGAATCGGCCAAAAAACAGCGGATCGCGACCAACCGACATGGCGCCGAACGTGTCGCCGTGGTAGCCATGCTCGAAACCGACGAATGATGTCCGCTGCGGCTCACCGCGATGACACCAGTATTGGTAGGCCATCTTCAGCGCCACCTCGACTGCGGTGCTGCCGTTGTCGGAATAGAACACACGTCCGCCGCACCAGGGCATCGTGCCCAAGAGCAAGTCAGCGAGTTCGACGGCATACGGATGCGTGACGCCGGCGAAGAGCACGTGATCGATCTTGGCCTGAGCGTCGGCCAGCGCTCGCATCAAGGGCGGATGCCGATGTCCGTGCAGGATGGTCCACCACGATGAAATGGCATCGATCGCACGGCGTCCGTCGGCGAGTTCGAGAAATTCGTCCTGAGCGCCGACGCACGCCAACGGCTCGTCCGCGCCGATAAGCGGCGTGTACGGATGCCAAACGGAACGCCGATCGTCGGCAAGAAGCGTCTGCTCCCTTCTCCCCCCGGGAGAGGGGCCGGGCATGAGGGTGAGTGCGCCGTGGAGGCGCTGCAACTCCCCGCGCTGCCGCGCCGCGCATGCTGCGATGCCTTCCATGGTCCACTCGCCCGGGGCCTCCAATGCGATTACGCACTGCCCGGGCCGATGGCGGCACACCTGCTCCAGCGTGAACGGATCGTTCGGTCCGACCAACACAACCGCGATCGGCTCGATGTTTTCTACGTTCAGCGCGGCCAAGCTTTGCAGCGTCCGTCCGATGCCGCCCAGCTTCGAGGACGACACGAGAACGACCGGACGATCCAGTGCCCGAATCAGGGCAAGTTGCAACTCGTCGTCGGTAAGCGGCGAGAACGCCCCGCCGAACGTCTCGATGACGAGCCCGCGCTTATCGTCTAGCGTTCGCGGCAAAGCGGCGACGATTTCGCGCGCCGTCGGAACCGTCGCGCCTTCCGCGCGAGCGGCTAACAGCGGCGCCGCCGGCATGGAAAATCGACATAGCGGCGCGTGAACGATTGCCGACGGCCTCAACGCTGCCAAACGAGCGGAGTCGGATTCACCCGTCTCGATCGGCTTCCAGTACTCCCAGCGGTCGGCGAACGCGCTGAGCCACAACAGGGCAAACGTCGTCTTTCCAGCATCCGTGTCAGTGCCGAGGATGACGAAATCGCTCATGTGGCGATTATATTTCTGGCAGGCCGACTCGCTTTTTTGCCATACGATATCGCTGCACAAAGATTTCGGAGGTAATCATGAATCGCACAGTCGTTCTCGGCATCGTATTTTCGATCGCAGGCGGTCCCGCCCTCTCACAGGACAAATCCGAGTGGGTCAGCCTTTTTAACGGCAGGGACCTCACCGGGTGGACGCCAAAGTTCAGCGGGCACGACGCCGGCGAGAACTATCTCGACACGTTTCGCGCCGAGAACGGCGTCATCAAGGTCGCCTACGACAAGTACAAGCAATTCGACGGCAAGTTCGGCCATCTCTTCTACAAGGACAAGTTCTCGCACTACGACCTGCGCCTGGAATACCGCTTTCTCGGCGACCAGTCAAAGGGCGCTCCAGGATGGGCACTGCGCAACAGCGGCATCATGTTTCACAGCCAATCACCGCAGAGCATGCGCAAGAATCAGGACTTTCCCGTATCCATCGAATTTCAATTCCTCGGTGGGTCCGAAAAGGGCGATCGGCCCACCGGCAGCATGTGTTCGCCTGGAACGAACGTCGTCATTAAGAACAAACTCGTCACGCAGCACTGCGTGAACTCCATTTCCAAAACCTATCGCGGCGATCAGTGGGTGAAAGCCGAATTGCAGGTCCGCGGCGCCGGAAAAGTGAAACATCTCATCAACGGCGAAGTCGTCATGGAATACGAACAGCCGCAGCTTGATCCAAAGGACAAGGACGGGGCGGCGCTGATCAAGGCGGCGAACGGCAAACTTTTCCTGGAAGAGGGTTACATCGCACTTCAAGCCGAGAGCCATCCGTGCGAGTTTCGCAATATCGAGATCCGCGTGCTCAAGAAATGACCAAACGCATCCTATCCCAGGGGCTCGGAGTACTTCGCCCCTGGGCTTCATGCTCATTTTTGCTTACATTTTTCGTGTAAGGTTTCTCATTTCGCTGGGTATGCGCTGGTAGCGAGGCGTTTCATGGCCATATCGCCGGACACCCGGCCAAGTTTGCTGGTGCGAATCCGGGATGCACAGGACATGCCGGCGTGGGGGATTTTCGTCGAGGTCTACGCGCCCTTGATTCATGGGTATCTGCGCAAGCGAGGCTTGCAGGACGCGGATGCCGCCGACGTGACGCAGGAGGTCCTGCGGCGTGTGGCCTCGGCGATTCGCCGTTTCGACTACGATCCGCAGCGCGGTGGTTTTCGCGGCTGGCTATTCACCGTCGTGCGCAACCAGTGGCGGAGCTTCCTTGAGCGCAAGGCCGAGCCAGGCAGCGGCGACTCGGCGGCCATGCAGATCGTCCATCTGTACGGCAGCCAGCGGCCTGCGATGCTGCTCCACTTGCAAGTGGTGGAAATCATCCGCCCGCGGCCCTGCTTGCCGCAGCACGCGCTGCACCGTTCGGGCA
>Ga0194128_10011677_pt1 | contig 10125 bp, 7 predicted proteins | sample TA2KigCa65mmetaG_FD_148650 | JGI IMG/M metagenome (GOLD analysis project Ga0194128, IMG submission 148650) | Freshwater microbial communities from Lake Tanganyika, Tanzania - TA2015037 Kigoma Deep Cast 65m | ecosystem: Environmental > Aquatic > Freshwater > Lake | place: Tanzania: Lake...
AGTGCGGCGAGCGGTCGCCCGCCCAGACCGGCCACGATCGGTAGCAGCAGGAAGGGGAGGACCAGCAGGGCGAGGTATAGCCAGCGGGTTCCCCGGTCGCCCAGATGGACCGCCAGCGTCCGCTTTTCGGAGCGGGTGTCCCCGGGGATGTCACGGAGGTTGTTGACCACGAGCAGTGCAGTGGCGAACGAACCGACGATCACCGCTGCAACCCACGAGATCCACGGAACGCCGAGGATCTGGACGTAGGTGGAGCCGGTGGTGGCCACCAGACCGAAGAACACGAAGACGAAGGCCTCGCCGAATCCGGCGTAACCGTAGGGACGGGGACCGCCCGTGTAGAACCATCCAGCAGCCATGGCTGCGATACCGACGACCACCAGCCACGGTTCGACGAACACGACGAGCGGCAGGCCGAACAGCGCCGTGATGACGAACGCAGCGATCGTGGCCGTCTTCACCTCCTCCGGAGAGGCCAGTCCGTTGCCGACGAGCCGGGGCGGTCCGACACGTGAGGACGGGTCGTCGGTGCCTCGTCGGCCATCCGCGTAGTCGTTGGCGTAGTTCGTGGCCACCTGAACCGAGATCGCCACGCCGAGCGCACACCCGGCGATCCACCACGACAGGCCACGGGCCACGCCGAGCGATGATGGACCGGCAGCGGCGGCGGTCCCGACGATCACCGGAGCCACCGCAGCGGGCAGGGTTCGGGGCCGGGCACCGAGGACCCACTTCCGCCAGCCGGTGGGCAGGGATGCTGCTGGACCCGCTCCGGCAGGAACAGGTCGGGGCTCGCTCATGACTCGCTGAGCCTACGACGCCGTGCGGTCGAGCCTGAGCGATGCCGGAGCGACCTGCGAGACCGCAGCGAGCACCGCCTCGGACGATGGTCCACTGCGTCGTGTGGCGGCACCGATCCGGTGGGACCGACGCTGATGAACCAGAACGAGTTCGAGCAGGACCAGCGGTCCGCGGCGTTCCACCCGCAGCGACTCGACGAGCCCCCAGTCCACGTCGAAGGTGACGAGCAGGTTCCGGCAGCGGACGCCCGATTCGTCCAACTCCGCTCGTTGGGTCCACGCCCGCCAGCCGAGCACCAGACCCGCAATGACGGTCACCACGGCGACCACGCTCGGCGCAACCACGTCGGTCGAACTCGCAACGAGACTGTCCCGCTGGGCGCCGAGCAGCACGAGCGCCACGGCGCCGAGCGGAGCTCCGAGTGCGAGGATCCGACCGGGCGACCCGGCCCGTAGTGCGACGACAGTGTCCACGGGGACCGACGGTACCGTGATGAGCGTGGCCGAGCGGATCGTGACTTGTGCCTGAGCTCGTCGGACTGGTCCTGCCGGGCGGGCCGGAGTTCGCCCGGGCGCTGCGGTCCATCTGGGACCGGGGCGACGTCGCAGCTCCGCTGCCGTGGGACGCCCCCGCAGCGCACCTCGAGTCGCTGCTCGCCGCCGTCGACCCTGACTGGGTCCTCACCCCGGAGGGCACGACCCGTTACCAACCAGCCGACGGCCACCCCCGGACACCCGTCGAGGCGGAACGAACCGAGTTGATCGACGGCGATGCGCTCGTCATCTGCACCTCCGGCACGACGGGTCGTCCGCGAGCGGCGATCCACACCCACGCCGGCGTGGAGGCTGCGGCGTTCGCCACCTCCACGGCTCTCGGGGTGGCTCCCGATGTGCGCTGGTTGGCGTGCCTCCCGCTGCACCACGTCGGTGGGTGTTCGGTCCTGACGAGGGCGTGGCACACCGCAGCAGGCCTGGAGATCGTGCCCCGGGCAACACCAGAGGTGGTCGAGCGTGCCGCTCTGGCCGGGTGCACCCACGTGTCGCTCGTCCCGACGCTGCTGCACCGCATCGATCCGACACCGTGGCGAGTGATCCTCCTCGGTGGAGCCGCAGCCCCCACCGACCGTCCGGCCAACACCGTTGCGACCTACGGTTGCACCGAGACCTACGGCGGCGTGGTCTACGACGGGCTGGCACTCAATGGCGTGTCGGTCCGGGTCACGCTCGAACCCGGCGAGCACTGGAGCGTCCCAGCTCCGATCGAGCTACGGACGCCGTCGCTGCTGCGGGCCTACCGGAGCGGGACCGATCCCGTTGCGGACGACGGGTGGTTCCGCACCGGCGATCTCGGGATGATCGATCCCGACACCGGCCGGCTCAGCGTCACCGGACGAGCTGACGACGTGATCGTCAGCGGGGGCGAGAACGTGTGGCCGCAGCCCGTGGAGGACGTGCTCGCATCGATGGACTCCATCGAGGAGGTGGCGATCGTCGGTCGCAGTGACCCGGAGTGGGGCGAGCGGGTGGTGGCCGTGGTGGTGCCGGCCGAACGGTCTCGTCCACCGACCCTCGAGGCGCTGCGCGCCGCAGTGCGCGCCGTGCTCCCGAGCGCCTGTGCCCCGCGGGAGATGGAGTTGCGCGATTGCCTCCCCCGCACGACGTTGGGCAAGATCGAGCGATACCGGCTGCGAACCCCCGACACCGGAGCGTCCCGTCCGTGAACCCTCCCCACACCGAACAGGCCTCGGACGCCACCTTCACACACGTGGCGATCGCCGTCGATCAGATCACCGATCCGTGGCCGCTGTTTGCGAGCGCTCTCGGCGGGCAGTACCTCGATCGGGGCCTGAACGACGGGTTCGGGTGGACACAGCTCCGGTTCGCCAACGGCTTCGTGGTCGAGGGGATCCATCCGGAGGCCGGCCGGGACTTCCTGCGCAATTTCCTCGCCCGCTCCGGGCCCGGGCCGCACCACCTGACCTTCAACGTCGCCGACCTCGATCGTACGATCGCCACGCTGCGCGCCGCCGGGATCAACCCGATCGAGGAGGATCGACACGATCCGATGTGGCGGGAGGTGTTCATCCACCCGTCCGAGGCCCACGGCATCGTGGTGCAGGTGGCGGAGTCCCACATCGGAGCGAGACGCACACAGGAGCCGCCCGAAGGGTTCCCCGACGTCGCCTACGACCGTCCCGTGGCGTCCCTCGGCCGAGTGGTCCACGCCGTCGCCGACCTCCCCGGCGCCGTTCGACTCTTCGGCGAGTTGCTCGGAGGCGTCGTGACCTCCCGGGGCGCAGCCGTCGACGGTAACCACTGGGTGGAGCTCAGCTGGGGTGGAGGCGGCCGGCTCCGGCTTCTCGAGGCGGCCCACGGCGAGGCGGCGTCGTGGGTCGGCGACCGTCACGGCCGCTTGCGTCACCTGTACTTCAGCTACGACGAGCCGGCGACGGTGCCCGGGGCGGTCGAGGTGGCCGAGGGCCGGTGGGTCATCGAATCGGCGTGCGGCACCCGGATCGTGTTGAACAGCACGGTCCACTGACCGTCTTCGCCCACATTCGACCTACAGGAGCATCCCACCGTCGACGACGAGGGTCGTCCCGGTGATCCACGAGGCGGAGTCGCTCGCAAGGAACACGGCGGCGTCGGCGATGTCGCTCGGTTCCCCGAGCCGCTTGAGGGGAACCATCTGCGCCACTGCATCCTCGTTGCGCTCCCACAGGGCTCGAGCCATGTCGGTCTTGACAAGGCCGGGACACAACGCCACCACCCGGACGCCGGGCGCCAGGTCAGCTGCGAGGGAGCGGGTGAGGTGGATGAGCGCCGCCTTGGTGACGTTGTAGTGACCGATCGACGTCTCGACGGACATCCCTCCGATGGAGGAGATGTTGATCACCACTCCCCCACGGTCACTCATCGACTGACGCCACGCCTCCTGGGTCCAGACGAACGCACCCCGCAGATTGACGTCGTAGGTCTTGTCGAGCCGCGGCAGGTCGATGTCGATCATGGGCCCCATGTAGGGACTCGTGGCGGCGTTGTTCACCAGGATGTCCAGCGCACCGAAACGCTCGACGGTCGCTGCGACGCACGCCGCTGCGGCCTCGGGGTCGCCGGCGTTGGCGACGAACGTGGCGAGTTCGCCGCCGGTGGAGCCGATCGCCCGCACCGCCTCGTCGAGCGCTTCGGCCTTGCGCGACGAGAGCATCACCGAGGCTCCCGCCGCCGCGTACGCCGCAGCGATCGCCTGGCCGATCCCACGGGAGGCCCCCGTCACGAGCGCCACCTTGTTGTCGAGTCTGCAGTCCACGGGCCGAACCTACCGGCTCGACAGGACGGCGAGCCCACTCCGTGGCGTTAGCTTGCCCCCATGTCCAACCGTCTCCTCGACCAGACCAGTCCCTATCTGCGTCAACACGCCGACAACCCCGTCGACTGGTTCCCGTGGGGTGAGGAGGCCTTCGAGTTGGCCAGGTCGACCGACCGTCCGTTGCTGCTCTCGGTCGGCTACTCGTCCTGTCACTGGTGCCACGTCATGGCACACGAGTCCTTCGAGAACGTCGCCACCGCCGAGTTGATGAACCAGTGGTTCGTCAACATCAAGGTCGATCGGGAGGAGCGGCCCGACGTCGACCGGATCTACATGGAGGCCACGCAGGCCATGACCGGCCACGGCGGCTGGCCCATGACCGTGTTCGCCACGCCCGACGGTCGACCGTTCTTCTGCGGCACATACTTCCCGGACCGGCCCCGGGGCGGCCAGGCCTCGTTCGCCCAGGTCCTCACCGCCGTCCACGAGGCGTGGACCGACCGGCGTGATGAGCTCCTCGAACAGGCCGGCCAGCTCACCGAACTGGTTCGTCGTGACGCAGTGCCGTCGGGGAACGACCTCCCCGCCATCGAGGTGCTCGACGAGGCGACCCTGGCGGCTCTCGCTTCCTTCGACGCCGCCTGGGGCGGCTTCGGTCAGGCCCCCAAGTTCCCCCAGACCCTCACCCTGGACCACCTCCTGCGTACCCACGTGCGGACCGGTTCGACCGCAGCGCTCGACGCCGTGGTGACGTCCGTCGACGCCATGAGCGCCGGCGGGATCCACGACCACCTCGGGGGCGGATTCTCCCGCTACTCCGTCGATCGGCAGTGGCTCGTCCCGCACTTCGAGAAGATGCTCTACGACAATGCGCTGTTGATCCGACTGCTCACACACACGTGGCAGGTCACGGGCGCTGAGCGCCACCTCCAGACCCTGACCGAGGCGATCACCTACGTCCTGCGGGACCTGTCGCACAGTGCGGGCGGGCGCTTCTCCGCCGAGGACGCCGACAGCCTCGCTGAGCCCGGCAGCGAACAGGCCGAGGAAGGCGAGTACTACCTGTGGACGCCGGAGCAGGTGGCGGAGGCCCTCGAGTCACAGGGCCTCGGTGCGCACACCGAGGCCTGCTGTTCGTTCTTCGACATCACCTCGGCGGGGAACTTCGAGGGCCGCTCGATCCCCAACCGGATCCGGCACCGCACGGATCTCGATCGTCCGACGGAGATCACCGAGACCCGGCGGGCACTCGCTGCGGTTCGTTCACAGCGGCCGCGTCCCGGCCTCGACGACAAGGTGCTGTGCGAGTGGAACGCTCTGATGATCACAGCGCTCGCCGAGGCCGGTGCGGCGACCGGTAACCGGGAGTGGGTGATCCAGGCCGAGCTCACGGCGCTGTTCCTCTGTGAGCGACTGCGTCGGGACGATGGCCGCTGGCTGCGCTCATGGCAGTCCGCAGGAGGTGCCGGCCGGGCCCAGCACCTGGCCTACGCCGCCGACCACGGAGCGCTCCTCGACGCCTTCCTGGCGTTGTACCAGGCGACTGGGCTGCTGCGCTGGCTCGACGAGGCCACCGCCGTGGCCGAGCAGATCGCCGAGCACTACTGGGACCCCGACGGGGGCGTGTTCACCACCGCAGACGATGCCGAGGAGCTGCTCACCAGACCCCGGGAACTCGCCGACGAGGCGACCCCGTCCGGGGCCAGCCAGACCGCCGTCGGATTCCTCCGGCTCGAGGCGCTGACCGGTGAGACCCGCTACGGCGAGATGGCCCGGTCGCTCCTGCGGTCACTCGGACCGCTCGCCGCCCGTCACCCCACCGGATTCGGGATGCTCCTGTGGGCGGTGGAGCTCGAAGCGGTCGGCATCACCGAGGTCGTCATCACCGGCGAGCGGCCGGACCTGGTGGCTGCGGTCCACCGACGGTTCCTGCCAACCGTGGTGCTCGCCGCCGGTGAACGCGGCGACGGCCCGCTGTGGGAGGGCCGAGACGAGACGGGTGGCGACGGCCGGGCCTACGTGTGCCGCAATCGTGCGTGCCGCTCGCCCGTCGACGATGTGGAGGGCCTGCTCGCCGAACTCGGCTGATCGCACGCTGTCAGGCCCAGCCGCCCCGGTGGAGGAACTCCAACGGGTCCGGCCGGCCCCGAGTGGCCGAGCGGGACGCCTCCGACGGGCCCGGCGCCCGACGCCCGAGCGCCAAGGTCCCGACCGCACGGAACCCGGCGGGGACGCCGAACTCCTCGGCGACGGCCGCCTCGTGGTCGAACAGGGCGAACCAGAGAGCACCGAGTCCAGCAGCCTCGGCGGCGAGCAGCACCGCCATGGCCGCCGATCCGGCGTCGACGAACCAGTACGGGACCGCCCATGCCTCAGCGGACGACCCCAGTCCGGAGCCGACCTTGTCCGACTCGCCGTAGCGGCGGACGTAGGCCTCGACGTCGACGACGACCACAGCGAGGACCGGGGCCCGCAGCAGGCCCGGCCATCGGAACCCGGATCGCCGCTCCTCGGGGAGGGTCACGTCCCAGTACCGAGCGCACTCGGCGTCCTCGAGAACGACGAGGTGGATCCCGTGGGTGTTCCCGGCCCTCGGTCCTGCGAACGCCGCAGCGAGCACCGGGTCGAGGATGTCGGAGCTGATGGGTTCGGGCGAGAAATCCCGGCACATCCGCCGGGAGGCGAGCAGGTCGCTCAGGCTCCGGGTCACCCGTACTTCAACAGGTCCTCGGCCATCACCCAACCACAGAGGATCAAGTGGTCGCCCCGGTCGGCGTCGAGGTGGTCGAACAGAGCAGCGATGTCGGCGGGAATTGAGGCCGGCTTGGAGGTCTCGTGGTCCACGACCATGGGCAGCGATCCGTCACCGGTCACGGTGAAGGACACCTCGTCGTAGGCCGAGGCGCTCACCTCGTAGCGCCGGGCGAGACGCTTGCCCCAGGCCCGCTCCTCGCCCGATGCCTTGTGTCCCGGTCGGGGGACGATGTCGACGACGGCCTTGAACGCCTCGGTGGCGCCCGGGTCGCTGAACCGGGCCCCGACGAGGATGTCCTCGTCGGGGAACGCTGCGAGCGCCCGGCGGAAGTTCTCGGTGATGATCGACTTCAAGATGGCGTCACGACGGGACGACCGCTTCACCACGGCGAGGGCGTAGACGATCGACGGGGTCCCACCGAGGCGAACCAGCGAGGAGACCGAGAAACCGCGCAGGTGGTTGCCCTCGCGCACCCGGCTGACGAGCACCCAGTCCGGGTTGTCACGGAGTTTCGAGAGCGTCCCGACCTCGTGCGGGAAGCCGGCCTCGGCACAGAGATCTGCGAGTTCGGCCAGTTCGGCATCCCCCAAGGCCACGCTGTCGATCGTCGTCACCTCTAGCGCCATACGTGCTCTCCTCGCCTCGGTTCCGCAACCGTCCGACGATGCCGGACGACCCCCCTAGTCCAGCGGTTTTGGGCGACGGCTGCAACTCGCGCCGCTCACGGTGACGAGCCGCTCAGACCGTCACTGCGGCGTGGCCGAGGAGGGCCCGGAGTTCACCGACGAGCCCACTCTGCGTGCTGACCTGATAGTCGTCGGGGAGACGCACCAACGATGCCTCGTCGAGCACGATCAGCACCTCACTGTCGCCGGGAAAGTCGGCGAACAACGTCTTGAGCTGCTCGAGCGTCCCTTCGTCGAGCCGCCGGGAGGAGAGATGCAGTCGCAGCGGGGGCGACTCGTCGATGACGGGTTCGAACACCGAGACCTCGGCGGGGATGAACTTGAGGGCGTCGTCCCGACGATCCACCCGCCCACTGGTGATGATGATCACGTCGTCGTCGAGGAGGTGGCCCACCTCGGCCATCATCTTGGGGAACACCATGACCTCCACGCTGGCCCGGAGGTCCTCGAGCGTGAACGTCGCCATGAGTTCGCCGCGACGGGTCCAGCGCTTGTTGAGATTGGTCACCACTCCTCCGAGCGTCCGGCGCTCGCCGTCGGGGACGTCCTCGAGATCGCCCAACCCGCAGTCGGTGCGCCGGGCGAGCGCCTGTTCCGCCCCGAGCATGGGATGGTCGGAGACGTACAACCCGAGCATCTCCTTTTCGAAAGCGAGTCGCTGGGACTTGTCGAACTCGACGTCGGGGATGCCGACCCGCTCGTCGAACACCGGGCCGTCATCGGATGAACCGAACAACGACATCACGCCCATGTCGTGCTCCTTGCGGCGGGCGACGGTCGCATCGATGATCTGGGGGCAGACGGCGAGCAGCCCCTGCCGGGGATGCCCGAGGGAGTCGAACGCACCAGCCTTGATGAGCGACTCGATCGTCTTGCGGTTGAGGACCATCGTGTTGACCCGCTCGGCGAAGTCCCAGAAGTCCACGAAGGGCCCGTTGGCACTCCGCTCGGCCACGATCAGGTCGACGAGCGCCGTGCCGACGTTGCGGATCGCCGACAGCCCGAAGAGGATCTGATCCCGCTCGTCGCCGTCATCGCCGACGGCCGACACGGGCGTGAAGTCCGACGCTGAGCGGTTCACATCGGGAACGAGCACCTCGATCCCGGAGGTTCGGCACTCGGCGAGGTACACCGCTGCCTTCTCGAGCTTGTCCTTGACGCTGGTGAGCAGCGCCGAGAGGTACTCAGCGGGGTAGTTGGCCTTGAGGTACGCCGTCTGGAACGCCACGAACCCGTAGCCGTAGCTGTGGGATTTGTTGAATGCGTAGTCGGCGAACGGCTCGATGATGTTGAACCACTGCTCACCGAGGTCACGGCCATAACCGGTGCGGTCGCAGCCCTCGACGAACTTCACGCGCTCGGCGGCGATCTTGGCTCGGTCCTTCTTGCCGCAGGCCTTTCGGAGGTTGTCAGCGTCGGCGAGGGAGTACGACGCGAAGCGCTGAGCGATCCGCATGATTCCCTCCTGGTAGATGCACAGTCCGTAGGTCTCACCGAGGATGTCCTCGGCGTCGGGGTGGAGGTAGCTGACCTCCTGGCGGCCGTTCTTGCGGTCGGCGAAGTCGGTGTGCATGTTCGCTGCCATCGGTCCCGGTCGGTACAGGGCGACGAGCGCAGCAACGTCCTCGAACGTCGTGGGCGCCAAGGACTTGATGAGTGCCCGCATGGCTGTGCCCTCGAGCTGGAACACACCCACGGTCTCGGCCCGTCGGAGCAGCTCGAAGGTGGCCGGATCGTCGAGCGGCACCGAGTCGATGTCGACGTCGACGCCTCGGCGGGACCGGACCAACTCGAGGGTGTCGGTGATCACGTCGAGGTTGCGCAGGCCGAGGAAGTCCATCTTGAGCAGACCGAGATCCTCGACCCCGTGCATCTCGTACTGCGTGACGACCGGTGCGTCCTCGGGGTCCTGTCCGGCCTCGGGTTTGCGCTGGATCGGGAGGTACTCCGTCAGCGGCTCCCGGGTGATGACGACCGCAGCAGCGTGGATGCCGTCGCCGCGTCGAAGCCCCTCGAGACCACGGGCGACGTCGATCACCTCCTTGGCGTCGGGGTCGGCGGAGTACATGGACCGCAGTTCTGCGGCCATGGCGTAGCCCTCGGCGTAGGCGTCGTTCCGTTCGAGGCACGCGTGCAACGGGGTGTCGCGGCCCATGACGAGGGGCGGCATGGCCTTGGCCACCCGGTCACCGAGCGCGTACGGGAAACCGAGCACCCGGGCGGCGTCACGCACGGCCGCCCGGGCCTTGATGGTCGAGAAGGTGACGATCTGGGCCACGTGGTCCCGGCCGTAACGCTCAGCGGCGTAACGGATCATCTCGTCCCGGTAACGGGAGTCGAAGTCCATGTCGATGTCGGGCATGGAGATCCGGCTCGGATTGAGGAACCGTTCGAAGAGCAGGTCGTAACGGATCGGGTCGAGGTCGGTGATCCGCAGGCAGTACGCCACCGCACAACCCGCTGCCGAACCGCGACCCGGGCCGACCCGGATCCCCGAGGACCGGGCGTGACGGATCAGGTCCCAGACGATCAGGAAGTACGCGCTGAAGCCCATGTCGGAGATGATCCGTAGCT
>Ga0194128_10011683_pt1 | contig 10118 bp, 9 predicted proteins | sample TA2KigCa65mmetaG_FD_148650 | JGI IMG/M metagenome (GOLD analysis project Ga0194128, IMG submission 148650) | Freshwater microbial communities from Lake Tanganyika, Tanzania - TA2015037 Kigoma Deep Cast 65m | ecosystem: Environmental > Aquatic > Freshwater > Lake | place: Tanzania: Lake...
AGGAGGGCCACTAGATGATTGATTCCACGGCGCCGTGCGCCTGAGGGCACGCATGGCCGAGCAGCCCAAGGACGCAGGGCGCAGCCCTTGGTGGCGCCAAGGGCAGGCCCGAGGACGCCGGGATGCGATGCGCCATGCGGGGCCTCAGGCGTGCGTGGTCGTGGAATCACTCATCTAGGCGCGGCTGACGTACTCGCCGCTGCGGGTGTCGACTCGGACCTTCTCGCCCTCGTCGATGAACAGGGGCACCTGCACGATCACGCCGGTCTCCAGGGTCGCCGGCTTGTAGCCGCCGCCCGAGGCGGTGTCGCCCTTGACGCCGGGATCGGTCTGGGTCACGGCGAGCTCGACGGCGCTCGGGACCTGCACGTCGGAGGGGCGCTCGTCGACCATCAGCAGCTCGACGTCGGTGTTGGGCGGGACCCACTTCAGCGCCTCCTCGGCGACCGCGCGCGGGATCTCGACCTGGTCGTAGCTGCTGTTGTCCATCAGCACGACGTTCGAGCCGTCCTCGTAGAGGTACTGCATCTTCCTGGTCTCGGTGCGGACCGGGCGGAACTTCTCGCCGGCCTTGAAGGTCTTGTCGATCACGGCCCCGTCCTCGACGCGCTTCAGCTTCGAGCGCACGAAGGCGCCGCCCTTTCCGGGCTTCACGTGCTGGAACTCGACGACCTTGAAGACCTTGCCGTCGACCTCGATGTGGGCGCCGTTCTTGAACTGGTTCGTGGAGATCACGGCGGGTCAGGGTAGCGCGGCGCCGCGGGCCAGATGTGGTCACGCCGTGCCACGGGGACTGACCGATCCTCGGCTACACGGCGCTGCTGCGACTGGTCGAGGACCTGCTCGCCGTGACCCGCGCCCAGGCCGGCGACTTCGAGCTGGAGCCGGCCCCGATCGAGCTCGACGCCGTCGTCCGCGAGGCGGCCGAGGCCCTGCGTCCGGCGGCAGAGGAGAAGGGGATCGAGCTGCTGATCGAAGAACCGGGGGGACCGACCGCGATGGTCGGAGACGAGGACCGCCTGGCGCAGGGCTGGGCCTCGCGATCTCGAAGGCGATCGTCGAGGCGCACTCCGGCGAGATCGCGGTCACGCGTACGGGGCCGGAGGGCACGATCGTGGCCGTGACGCTGCCCATGCGCGGCGCCTGAGCGCAGGGACAGGACCTTTTCGCCACCTGCGGGTTACGGCTCTTGAACGTCCACTCCGGGACCGTCAAGGCCAAGGCCCACCAGAGCAGCGGTGCCGGCCACTACATCGTCGCCAGGGGCGCCGACAAGATCGACTACCCCTCCCTGAAGGAGTGGGACGCCTGCTCGTGAGCTGAGATTCGCGGCGCCTCGCTGGCAGCCGCCCGGCATGAGAAGCTTCCTGGACATGACCACGGTTGACGCCCCATCGGTCATGGTGATCGTCGGCATCGCAGCCCTGGCCGGGATCCTGGTGCTCGCGATCTCGCCGAAGCTCGCGATTCCGCTCGTGGCCGTCGAGCTGCTGCTGGGGATCCTGATCGGGCCCCAGGTGCTCGACATCGCCAAGATCGACAGCACCACCAAGTTCTTCAGCGAGATCGGGCTGGCGGTGCTGTTCTTCTTCGTCGGCTACGAGATCGACTTCGAACGAGTCAAGGGGAAGCCCCTGAAGCTCGGGATGATCGGCTGGGCGCTGTCGCTGGTGCTCGCCTACGGCCTCGGCGGGATCCTCGCGGCGGCGGGCGTCGTCGTCTCCTACCTCTACACGGGCTCGGCGATGGCGACGTCGGCGATGGGGACCCTGATCCCGATCCTGCGCGACTCCGGCGAGCTCCGGACGAAGTTTGGCACCTATCTGCTGGCGGCCGGTGGCATGGGCGAGTTCGGCCCGATCCTTCTGGTCACCCTGATCCTCTCCACCACCAACCCCCTGCACGAGGCGCTGATCCTGGTCGCGTTCGTGGCGGTGGCGGTGATCACGGGTCTGGCGGCGGTGCGCTCGGCGTTCCACGGCTGGCCGCCGCTCGAACGCACGCTGGAGACGAGCAGCCAGCTCGCCGTGCGCCTGGCCGTGGTGCTCGTCTTCGGCCTGGTCGCGCTCGCGGCCGAGCTCGGCCTCGACGTCCTGCTCGGCGGCTTCGTCGCCGGCATGATCACCCGCCTGGCGCTGAAGGACCGCGAGGTCGGGGTGCTCGAGTCGAAGCTGACCGCGGTCGGCTACGGCCTGCTGATCCCGTTCTTCTTCATCACCAGCGGCATGGAGTTCGACCTCGACGCGCTCACCTCCTCGGCCACGGCGGTGCTGGAGATGCTGATGTTCGTGCCGCTCTTCCTCGTCGTCCGCGGGCTTCCCCAGCTGCTGCTCTACCGCAAGCAGATCCCGGCCCTGCGCGACCGCGCGGCTCTCGCCTGCTTCGCCTCCACCCAGCTGCCCCTGGTCGTCGCGATCACCTCGATCGCGGTCGAGCAGGGCCATATGCGCCCTGACACGAGCGCCGGCCTGGTCGGAGCGGCGATCCTCTCGACCCTGATCTTCCCGCTCGTGGCGCTCAAGCTGCGCCGTGACAGCGAAACCCGGCCGGGGTCGGGCGCCGACCCCGAGCCCCTGGCGCAGTCCGCCTGAGCGGGCCGCCCGCCGCGGGCCTCAGGGGACCGGGGTCAGCTCCTTCGGCAGCCCGCTGAGGTTGCGCACGCCGTCCTCGCCGACCACGACGAGGTCCTCGATCCGGACCCCGAAGGCGCCCGGCACGTACACGCCCGGTTCGACCGTGACCACGTTGCCGGCCCGCAACACGTCCTCGGAGCTGGCGGCCAGCCGCGGGGCCTCGTGGACCTCGATGCCGACGCCGTGCCCGAGGCCGTGGCCGAAGCGCTCCCCGTAGCCGGCGGCCTCGATCGGGCCCCGTGCGGCCGAGTCGGCCTCAGGGCCGCTGACGCCGGGCGCCACGGCCGCCAGCACCGCCTGCTGCGCGGCCAGCACCAGCTCGTACACGTCACGCGCCTGCGCCCCCGGATCGCCGGCGGCGAAGGTCCGGGTGCAGTCCGAGCAGTAGCCGTCGAGCTCGGCCCCCATGTCGAAGACGACGAGCTCGCCGGCGCCGATCTCGCGCTCGGAGGGCTCGGCGTGCGGCAGGGCTCCGTTCGGCCCCGCGGCGACGATCGGCGGGAACGAGGGCTCCGCGCCCAGCTCCCGCATGCGCGCCTCGCATCCGCGCGCGACCTCGCGCTCGCTGCGCCCGGCGAGTCCCGGTTCCAGCGCCCAGCGATAGACCTCGTCTGCGAGCTCAGCCGCGGCCGCGATGCGCGCGACCTCACCGGCGTCCTTGACGGCGCGCAGCTCCTCGACCAGGTCGCCCGCCGGAACCAGCTCGACGCCGTCGGGGACGGCGTCACGCAGCTGCGCGAGCCGGCGCACGCTGAGCTTGGCGTCCTCGTAGCCGACCCGCCCGCTCATCCGCCTGGCCAGCTGCGGAACCAGCTCGCGCTCGGCGCCCGGGCGCTCCCAGCCCTCCCCCAACTCGTGCTCGGCGCGCTCGGTGTAGCGGAAGTCGGTCAGGAACAGGCGCAGCTCGGGCCCGATCAGGCAGGCGGCGTTGGTTCCCGCGAAGCCCGTCAGGTAGCGGATGTTGGTCAGGTCCCCGACGAACAGCGAGTCGAGTCCCTCGCGGGAGACCAGCTCCGCCAGCCGCTCGCCGCGGCCGCCCGCCGCGGTGGGGTTGCTCAAGCCTCGTCCCCCAGATGACCCGCGATCAGCTCCAGGGCCTCGCGGTAGCCCTGCTCCCGCTTGCCGTAGACGCGGCCGATCACGAGCCCGTCGAAGACCGAGATCTTGCGCCAGCCCTCGCGGGCCGAGACGTCGGAGATGTGGACCTCGACCGCGGGCACGCCCGAGAACTCGAGGGCGTCGCGGATCGCCCACGAGTAGTGGGTCCAGGCGCCGGCGTTGATGATCGCGGCGTCCGCGCGCTCGGGCAGGCGGTGCAGGTGCTCGACGAACTCGCCCTCGTGGTTGGACTGGAAGAACGCGGCCTCGAGGCCCAGGTCCTTGGCGAAGCGGCCGATCGTCAGCTGCAGCTCCGACAGCGTGAAGCCGCCGTAGTGCTCGGGGTCGCGGCCGCCGAGCATGTCGAGGTTGACCCCGTGCATCACCTCGACCCGGTTCGAGGGCATCAGCCGCCCCCTCCCTGCGCCCGTTCGCCGCTGTCTCGGAGCTCCTCCACCGCGGCGCGGACCCTATCCGCATCGACGCTCTCGCCCCAGCGGGGCTCGCCGGGCACGCTCAGCAGCACGAACCCGACCCCGGCGCGGGTCGCCTTCTTGTCGCGCGAGATCGCCGCGACCACCTGGTCGGCGTCGACAGCGCCGTCCAGCCGCGTGGGCAGGCCGTGCGCCTCGAGCAGCGCCGCGACCTCCGAGCGCAGCCCGTCAGCCCCCGACAGCCGCAGCGCCGCCAGCAACCCGAGCCCGACGGCCTCGCCGTGGCGGTAGCGCCCGTATCCGGTCGCGGTCTCGATCGCGTGCCCGACGGTGTGGCCGAGGTTCAGCACCGCGCGGCGGCCCGAGTCGCGCTCGTCGGAGGAGACGACCTCGATCTTGGTCACCGCGCAGTCGAAGATCACCCCCTCGAGACCGGCCGGGTCGAGCGATCCGAGCGCCTTGACGCGGCTCCAGAGCGGCTCGCCCGCGATCAGCGCGGTCTTGACCACCTCGACGAAGCCGGCGGCGAGCTCCCCGGCGGGCAGAGTCGTAAGGGTCTCGGGGTCGGCCAGCACGGCCAGCGGCTGGTGGTAGGCGCCGACGTAGTTCTTCGCGGCGGGCAGGTCCACCCCGGTCTTGCCGCCGTAGGCGGAGTCGACCTGGCTGACCAGGGTCGTCGGGACCTGCACCACGGGAACCCCGCGCTGGTAGGTGGCGGCGCAGAAACCCGCCAGATCGCCGACCACTCCGCCGCCGAAGGCGAGCACCATGTCGTCGCGGCGGGCACCGGCCTCGGCGAGCTCTCCGAGCACCCGCTCGGCCTCACCGACCGTCTTCGAGGTCTCCGAGCCGATCACCTCGATCGTCGCCTCCACCGGCGGCAGCAGCGACCCGTGCTTGGCCAGCGCCGCCGCGTCGGCCACGCAGAAGGCCCGGTGCGGCAGCCCCTCGGAATCGGCGGCGCGCGCCAGCTCCAGCAGGCCCACGGCGCCGCGCCCGACCACCGCCGGGTAGGAGCCACCGGCGCTCCGCGCCCAGACCATGCGAGTCGCGGGCAGCTCGCGCATCCCCGCGAGCCAGGGGGCGGCTTCGCGCGCGGCCTCCCGGGCGTCGGCGGGCACGATCGCGCGGGCCAGCGACTCGTACAGAGGCCGGCGTGCGGCGAAGCGCCTGGAGAACCCGGCGCGGTCGGCCGCGAGGGGCCGCTCGGCGTCGCGCGAGGCGCGCTCCCAGGCGGTCTCCTCGTCCACCCGGCACCAGACGCAGAGGTGTCCGGCGAGGGCCTCGCGGACCTCCTCGCTCTCGACCGCGCCGCCGCCCAGCGCCAGCACGGGCGGGTCCGAGGCCGCGCTCTCGAGCAGGCGCAGCACCACCGCCCGCTCGCGCTCGCGGAAGGCGGCCTCGCCCTCGCGGGCGAAGAAGTCGGCGATCGGCTCTCCCAGCTCGGCCTCGATCAGCTCGTCGGCGTCCTCGGCGCGCACGCCCAGGCGCTCCGCCGCGGCGCGAGCCGCGGCGCTCTTGCCCGCCGCCATGAAGCCGATGAAGACGATCGCGGGCCGGCTAGCGCTCCCCGCTACCTCCGCCACCCGATCCGCTCCTCGTAGGCGGCGATCGCGGCGCGCACGTCGTCGATGTGGTCGCCGCCGAACTTCTCGCGATAGGCGTCGGCCAGGATCAGCGCCACCATCGCCTCGGCGACGACCCCGGCCGCCGGAACGACGGTCGAGTCCGTGCGCTCGCGCATCGCCTGCGCGGGCTCCTTCGTCTCGGTGTCGACCGAGCGCAGCGGCTGGGTCATCGTCGAGATCGGCTTGATCGCGGCCTGGACGACGAGCGGCTCGCCGTTCGTCATGCCTCCCTCGAGCCCGCCGGCGTGGTTGCTCAGCCGGTGCCAGCCGCGCTCGTCGTCGTAGAGGATCTCGTCGTGCGCCTCGGAGCCGGGTCGGCCGGCGACGTCCCAGGCCTCCCCGAGCGAGACCCCCTTGACGGACTGGATCGAGCAGACGGCCTGAGCCAGCCGCCCGTCGAGCTTGCGGTCCCAGGAGACGTAGGAGCCCAGTCCCGGCACGAGGCCGAAGGCGCGCACCTCGAACTTGCCCCCGAGGCTCTCGTTCCGCTTGCGCAGCCTGTCGATCTCCTCGACCATCGCCGCCGAGGCGGCATCGTCGAGGCAGCGGACCGGGGACTCGTCGACCGCGCCGAAGTCATCCGGCCCGAGCTCGGGGCGCTCGGGCGCCGAGATCGAGGCGATCTGGATCACGTGGCTGTGAACGCTGACGCCCAGGGCGGCGAGAAAGCCCTTGGCGAGGGAGCCCGCCGCCACGCGCGCCGCCGTCTCGCGGGCGCTCGCCCGCTCGAGCACGTCGCGGACGTCGCTGAACCCGTACTTGTGCAGGCCGGCCAGGTCGGCGTGGCCGGGCCGCGGCAGGTGCGACTCCTCGACCCCCTCGCTGCCCTCGACGGGCCAGGGGTTCATGCGCACGTCCCAGTTCGGGTAGTCGCGGTTGGCGACCAGCACCGCGACCGGGCTGCCCAGGGTGCGCCCGTGGCGGACGCCCGAGCGAATCTCGACCGCGTCGCTCTCGATCTTCATGCGGCCGCCGCGGCCGTGGCCGAGCTGGCGCCGCGCCATCTCGCGATCGAGCGCCTCGCGCTCGAGCTCCAGGCCCGCCGGCAGGCCCTCGACGATCGCCACCAGGCCGGGTCCGTGCGATTCTCCCGCTGTCGTGAAGCGAAGTTCCATCGGGCGCCTAGGTTAGTTGCGCCCCTGCGGCCGTCCGCAGCCGGGGTTGCGCCGCGCCATATCGTTGTCGCCGATGACCGCCAACCTCACATCCCTCCGGGCGGGCGCCTGATGGCCGCCCGGCGCCTGCTCGTGATCATGCTGGTCCTGCTCGGGATCTCGACCGTCGCCGCGGCGCTCGTCGGCAACCGCCCCCTGAACGAGGGTCGCACCGGGACGATCGGCAGCGAGACCACCGGGACCGCGCCGGCGGCCACCGCCCCCGCCGATGCCCCTCCGGCCGCAGCCGCGGAGGCCGCCGCGCCGAGGGGCAAGCGCGTCGGCGTCGAGATCTCCGCCAAGGGCGACGAGGTGAAGGTGATCCCGGTCCGACTCGGCGACCAGCTCGCCCTCACCGTGAGCTCGCCCAAGGCCGATCAGGTCGAGCTTCCGGCGCTGGGCCTGCTCGAGCCGGTCGTGCCGGGCGCCCCGGCGAGCTTCGACGTGCTGGCGCGGCGCCGGGGCGATTACGGCGTGCGCCTCGTCTTCGCCGACCGCCTCGTGGCCAGGATCGAGGTGACCAAGAAGCAGCGACCCGGCAGCTAGATGAGTGATTCCACGACCACGCACGCCTGAGGCCCCGCATGGCGCATCGCATCCCGGCGTCCTCGGGCCTGCCCTTGGCGCCACCAAGGGCTGCGCCCTGCGTCCTTGGGCTGCTCGGCCATGCGTGCCCTCAGGCGCACGGCGCCGTGGAATCAATCATCTAGGGGCCCTGCGGCTCGGCGGGGCGGCCGGCCCGCATCAGCAGCAGCCAGGCCGCCATCGAGGCGAAGGCCGCGATCCCGAGCGCGAGCATGACCGCCGCGAAGCCGCGCGAGATGCCCTCGTCGGCGCCGGTGCGGAAGTCCTCGCGCGCTGCGCGGCCGAGCTTCGCCTCGGTCTCGGACACCTGCGACGGGGCCCCGGTGAGGACGTTGTCGAGCCGGTCCTCCTCGACCGCGCTCGCCCCCGCGCGCTTGAGCGAGTCGTTGAGCTCGTCGGAGCCGACCTCGGTGAACAGGATCGTCCCCAGCGAGATCACCAGCGCGGCGCTGACGTAGCGGACCACGTTGATGATCCCCGAGGCCTCGCCGGCGTGCTCGGACGGGAGCGCCCGCAGGCCCGCCGCCGAGGGAGCCGAGAAGGTGATCCCGGTGCCGACCCCGACGATGACGAGCAGCCACCAGATGCCCCCGTAGTCCGAGGCCGAGTCGAGCCGCCCGAGCAGCAGCCCACCCACGCCGAGCAGGGCCAGGCCCGCCGCCACCGGCCATCGGAAGCCCACCCGGTCGGCCAGCGGTCCCATCGCCAGCGAGGTGGCGAACATCGAGAGCCCGAACGGAAGCAGCGCGACGCTGGCCAGCATGGCCGAGCAGTCGAGCGTGACGACGGCCTGCGCGTAGAGGTTGAAGAAGTAGATCACCCCGATCAGGAACAGCGTGTTGGCGAAGGTGCCGACGTTCGCGCCCAGAAGGGCGCGCTTGCGCAGCAGCCGCAGGTGCAGCAGCGGCTCGTCGGTGCGCAGCTCGAACAGGACCAGCCCGAGCCCCGCGCCCGCGGCGACGGCGAAGGCGGCGATGCTCGGCGCCGAGCCCCAGCCCCACTCCGGTCCCTCCTGCAGAGCCAGGATCAGGCCGAAGAGCGAGACCGCGAGCAGCGCCACCCCGAGGTAGTCGATGCGGGGCCGCTCGCTGGGGCGCGGCATCGCCCGCAGGCTGCCTGCTGCGAACAGCGCCAGGACGGCGACGTAGATCAGCGACCCCCACCAGACCCAGCGCCAGCTGAGAGCGTCGGTCAGCGCTCCCCCGATCAGCGGCCCGAGCGCGAAGCCGATGCCTCCGGTCGCCCCCCAGATGCCGAGCGCGAACCCCTGGCGGTCGGCGGAGAAGGCGATGCGCAGCATCGCCATCGTCGCCGGCATCAGCAGCGCCGAGCCCGTTCCCTGCACGAGCCGGCCGACGATCACCATCCACTGGTCGGCGGCCGTAGCCACCAGCAGGGCGCCGACGCTGAAGGCGGCGAGGCCGCCGAGGAAGACCGTGCGCTCGCCCAGCAGGTCGCCGAGCCGGCCGCCCAGGACGACGAAGGAGGCGACGGCGAGCATGTAGATGCCGACCGCCCAGCTGAGCTCGCCCGAGCCCATCCGCAGGTCGTCGGCGATCGCGTTCAGCGCCGTGTTGATAACGGTCGTGTTGACCGCGATCAGGAACAGCCCCGCGCACGAGGTGATCAGGACGACGGTCGGGTTGACCGTCCCCGCCGGCGCCGTGCGCGCGCCCCAGTCGGGGCTCGGGTGGGGCACGTGGAGCAGCGCCGCGTTGAACGCCCGTCTGACCTCGGTCAAGGCCGGGAATCTACCGCCGCGGGTGGAGCCACCGGGCCTGGGCGGCCGTCAGTCCCAGACGAGCACGAAGGTGTCGTCGAACTCCTCGACGACCGCCGGGAACTCCTGCAGCCGCTGCTCGCGGTTGAGGCGGTCGAGCGCCGCGAAGAAGTCCTCGGTGCGCCCGGCGGGAAGCGTCTGCCAGCGGACGCGGGCGATCTCGCCGCCGGGGTTCCACATCTGGTGCGCGGACCCCCGCGGGATCTCGATCTCCTCGCCCGTGGCGAGGTCGCGCTCCTCCCCGTCGACGACGACCCGCAGGGTCCCGGCCAGCACCTCGAAGCGCTCGTCCTGGGCCGGGTGCAGGTGCTTCGGGGGCGGCGAGCCGTCGGCCGCGTACTCAGTCTCGACCTCGAGCAGCTCCGGCTCGGAGCGGATCACCGTCACCGACTGGATCGGGGTCAGCGCAAGGGCGCGTCCCATCGAGCCGATCCTAGGCGCCCCGCGCTGCCTCGCGCATGACCTCCAGCGGCGGCTCCAGCCCCGTCCAGATGCGCAGCGACTCCGCCCCCTGGCGGACCAGCGCCTCGATGCCCTCGACCACGGCGGCGCCGCGGCGGCGTGCCTCGGCCAGCAGAGCCGTCTCGTCGCCGACGTAGACGAGGTCCATCACCGTCGTCCCCGGTCCCAGCCGCTCTGGATCGATCGGCAGCTCGGCGAAGGGATCGTCCCGGTCGGGGGACATGCCGACGGCGGTGCAGTTGACGATCAGGTCGTAGGCGCTCGCCCTCGCCCCCTCGGTGCCGACGGCCGCGAGCCGCTCGGCGGCGGCGCTGGTCTCCGAAAGCCCGGCGGCGAGCTCCTCG
>Ga0194128_10011688_pt1 | contig 10111 bp, 9 predicted proteins | sample TA2KigCa65mmetaG_FD_148650 | JGI IMG/M metagenome (GOLD analysis project Ga0194128, IMG submission 148650) | Freshwater microbial communities from Lake Tanganyika, Tanzania - TA2015037 Kigoma Deep Cast 65m | ecosystem: Environmental > Aquatic > Freshwater > Lake | place: Tanzania: Lake...
CGCGCCTCGGCTCCACGTGGCAGCTTCGGAGTCGGCGTCAGCGTGTCGGCGTACCCGCGCGCCCCTCACTGGGACAAGACCGGCGCGTGCGGGTCGGGCCGCGCTAAATACTGATCGCTTTGGCGCAGCGCCTCCCACAGCCGGGTCCGCAGGTCCGTGAACAATCGTGCCGCGCGCTCGGCGCAGTCGGCGCCGCCGTCACAGTTCCCGGGCTGAAGCCCGCCACGACACGCAGTAGATGGTTCATCGGGTCTCTCGCTCCTTGCCGTCGCCGAGCATAAGCGCCCGCCGCCATTCTGCCGCAGCCCCAATCCCACTCTGCCATCCGTGCCCCACACGTGCGTCCGCCTGGGCACGTCGCACCCAGACCGCCAGGGCCGCCGGCTCGTGCGGTGCTTGGATATTCGGGACATCGTATCCACCTTTCGGAAGATGTCCACGAAACCGGATCAAGCCCAAAGGCTATCGAGGAGCACAAAGTCGCCATTCCCCTTCGTGTGCGCGAACACCGGTTCACCGCAACCACCGGAGATGAAGCAGGTGGTTGGATACGTGAGCGGGTAGCCGAGGCGATCCACGACTTCCCCGTCTACCGCCAGGCCGCGGCGTTGAAGGCTGCGCAGTGGATCATGGTTTCGCCAACCACGAGCGCTCCTCCGGAGACGCGGGGATGCTCGAACCGCGCGTCCTGACCAAGGCCGATCGACGGAAACTGCGCCACGGGAGCGGCGGCAACCATCTGCAGCCACCCGTGAATATTATTCGGTTCATCGTGCACACGCGTCCCAGCGTCAAGCGCATCGAGGCCGTAGCTGCGACACACTTTGCGTGAGAGGCGCTGCCAAGTGTCGACGGTATCGAAAACTTCGAGGCCGACAATGTGTCCGTCGAGTGCGAAGACGGCTCCGATTTGATTGATCACGGGATGCAGCTGCGGCTCGAAATTCTCGAGGTCCTGGTGCGTCTTGGCGAATAGCGCGTCCATCGCCTCCGAGTGAGATTCCACCGCCATACGGTGAGACTTGGCAGTGATGTCGTTCCAGATGGCTCCTTGGTCGGCACGGGCGCGGCCAGATGCCCTCAAGGATGCGCTAACGTGCCGAGCCTTCTGCGCACGGCTCTTGCTGTACAACACATGGTCCGCAGAGCGGAAGTCTGGACGGTCGTACGACCACCGTCCTCGCTCGACGCATGACACTGGGATCGGCGTGATTGACTGCGGCGGCACCAGGATCGAGATATTGACGATCCGGTTTTGTTTCGCGCCGACGAGCGCTTCACCGTCCACGATCAGAACTGGCTGATCCGACCGGTTCTCGAACCTGAGCTCGGGAACCGAACCTGACGTCGACGTTTCAGTGACTTGGACGAGACCCTTGCCTAGGGCGTCATCGAGTAACATGTAGCGAGGCGGCGCATCGCTGGACCCGAGAAGCGGAAAGACAGTGAGGCGGCCGGCGTTCTTGGGCTGACCGACGGTGACCGCGGCAAGCGCGGTGGCGATGGGTGTCATTAGGCGTGCTCCTTCGGAACGTGCCATCAAGACACAAGACGCACGAGGCCCTGTTCGCTGACACTTCCCGCTGGGTCGCCTAGGTTCGGAGAGCTTCGGCCATCTCTACGAGAACCTCGAGCACGCCAGAATCGAGCATACGTTCACGCACATGCAGCCACGCGCCACGGCCCATAGGGACGGCGTGAGCATGCTGATTACGAATGGCGCCAATCTCACGGGCCGCCTGCTCTATCGCATTGAGCTTGTCCGGAAGGCAGGCACCACGTAGCCGCCTGTCGGCAGTCATCGCGTGGACTACGTGACGCGACTCCCCAATGGTGAGAAATCGGTGGTGACCGACGGGACTGTGAGGATCGATCTGATTGATGTCGACGAACCGTCGTCTTTCGCCATTCGACGTATCGACCAAGGCCTTACCCGCCGGTAGCTCCGGATCGAACAGCGTATATCGCGGCGGCATTGGGACACCGCGATTATTGCGGGCCACCTGCACTGGCCCTAGGTTCAGCAAGCGCTCGAGCACGTTGCAGAGCGGCAGTCCGGCGGCGCCAAAATCCGGTTCGAAAGGCAGATCCGCCACAACTCTTTCGAGGACCATCGCGGTGTACAAAAACGTTCGGCAAGCGTCATCGAGTTTCTGCGCAACACTTTCCAGTTCCTCGGATAAGGCGAATGGCGTCTGGACAGATTGCATGGCTGCCTGCGTGGTCATCGCCAAACGATTCGCCACAGTTTCAACCCGTCGTGCGCGTCGCTCGGCGACAGGAGCTTCGCCAAAGGCAACGACACCAGCAACCGAAGCGAGCGCGGCGTTGACCACGTCGTCCGGTGTAGATTTCGCAAGCGTTCTCGACGAGAAAGGTTCCTCACCCTGCTCGCGAAGCGCCCTGCGGACAGTTGCCACGCGGACGGTAGAGCCCATGTCCTTGCTGACAGTGACAACTGTCCGCAATTGGTCGATTAGAGTCTCGGCTGAAGTCTTGAGGATCAGTCGCTGGCCAGTAAAAGCCGATCGCCCGATGACGAGTGCTGGCAACTCGTCCCATCGAACCCCCGCGAGGGAAACGAATTGCCCCAGCATGGCCCAAGCTGCCGGCAGCCTGTGCCATGCGGTGGGAATCTTTGACGACTGCGCAACCCATGGCGCTGTATCGGCGAGCGGCACCAACACGGCGACGTGGTCGTCGGTGATCGCCTGAATACGCTCGGCTTCGCGAAGAATAACGGAGCGGAGCTCCTCGTCGGCGGGCGAGCACAGTAGTAAAGCCTGCACTGGGATGGAGGCTAGACGGTCTTTGAAGCGCGCGAAGTAGTTGGCGTCGTGCGTTCTGCTCGGCATAGGGAACCTTCGGATCTGATCGAAATTACTGGCCGAATCAGTAGGGATAGAACCGCGCCAGGTACTGCGCCTCAGAACCAGGTGGCGCGACTCGCAAGAGATGCTGAACGACGCCAGGCTGCAGACGCCGGAGCTCGCCGAGCACTTCTGTGGATGGCGTGCGGCCCGTAACTATCTCCTGGTCGAGTTGAGCCAGGAGGAAAGACGTTCTCGCCGCGTTGCTCAACTCTCGTCCAAGTCGATCTATCAGTTCCCGTGCTTCCGCGGCTTGTTCAGTCAGCTGGTAGCTCCTCGCCAACCACCGGACGGCTGACCAGCGCACAGAATCGATCACCGCACCGGAGGCCAGACGCTGGAGAATTATCTGGGGGCGATCGCCTCGGTCGAGGCGCAGCATCACGCAGGCGCGTGCCCATGAAAGCTCGCAGTACGCGAGTCCATACCCTGTGATGGCGGCAAGCGCCTTCGCCTCTTCAAACATCCGTTCTGCGTGTTCGAATTCATGAGGAGCGTCACATGCGCCGGACAAGCGCAGCCACTCGGAGAGAGGCCGCGAAATGTCTGCCCAGGCGAACGTGTCCCAGTGAACCTGTGAAACACTCGCTTGTCGCTGTAACGCCTTCACCGGAGACCCAGTGACGGCCTCCACTCGGCCAAGCGCACCCGCGACATGGAGTTCCGCACTTAGCGAATGGCGAAGAGCGGATTGGAGCTCAGTTTCCGCAAGCGGAATGACAGCTTCAGGTAATGGGTCGCCACTATCGGCTGCTTGTTGGAGGAGATGCGCCAGGATCTCAAGCCATAGCCCGCGAGGCCACTTGGCGCGCATGTCTTCACTGGGTCTAGCGATTTGGCCAGCGTTGTGCTGGTGGCGTGCTGCCACGCCGCGAACGAACTCAAGAATCCACATTTGGGCCGGGGTAACGTTCAGCCAATGCGTGAGGGCGAAGTTCGCTGCTCGCCAAATTGGTGTCCAATCGACGAACTGACTGCGGCCCTTCAGCGCAATCCGCAACAGCGTGTCGAGCATGGCTGGGCGAGTATCGGGACCTCCCAACTGAAGCAGCCGCTTCGCCAACGCGTCTCCAAACACCTCTTCACACGCAGCTCCGATGTTTGCCACTCCCACAATTCGAAGACAACCCTCAGCCGAGGTCACGGCGTCAGCCTCCTGCTCGCTGGCTACTAGAAAAGTGATTGGAGGTGCTAGGCGTGCTCTTAGCGCGAGAACTTTCTCTCGAAGATGGCCGACAGGGAGTACGCGGCCAGTTGCGTCGATAGCTGCGGCAGCGACGTACTCTGTCTTGACAGGGATGTCTGAAAGCCGCGAGGTCAAGGCGAGGGCAAGCGACAGCCCAAACGAGGGGCCGTCGACTGCGGTAACGCGTCGTGCGAATCCTCCCTCAATCCAAATATTTTCGTAGCGAAGGCCCGGCAGGTCTCCTTTGTCGCTGATCGACTGCCAGAGAACAGGTAGGGAACGAGTGAGCGCGATCTTTGCGTCTTCCCATGACGCAAACACTTCTCGGCCCAGTAAGGCGTCATTGGCGTCAGCACGGATCTGCCAGATCGCAGTGCCAGTGGGATGAGTACTCACGCACAGTGCTGTTCCAACCGTCGGCAAGGTCACCAAGGCTTGGGTCACTCGGCCGTAGACCACCACGAATCTGGCGACAAGTTCCTCGCGCGACGAGTGCGCTCGTCCACGGGTACAAATCCACTAGGCAGCACGCGTCTAACCATTTGACCGGTCGTGTCGAGCCGAGAAAGTGGTTTCTGTAACATTCCAGCAGCGCTTGCCTCGCGCAACAAGGCGCACACGCCTTCAAGATCGTCGCGACCGTGACAGACGTCCAACCACGCGCTCTGCCACGGTCCTTCCTCAGGTACTGCCGTTTCAGAGACATCGTCCAACACTAGTGCGAGGCGAGTGGCTTCGGCGCAAGCGAGCTCTTGGACTGTGCGGACCTGCACTGGCTGGAGCTGTCGTGCCCATCGGCGGGGCGCAGCTAGCACAGTCACTTCCCGACAGGCCAACGTTGCCTCCAGCCACTGTGTGGCAATTTCCGTATTCGCGGGGGCAGAATAACGCGCGACAATCGCGGCAGCCACGAAGTTGGCCCATGCTCCTCCCCGCTGCAGCAGTTGCGACACTTCGGAGCGTAACCACTCGTCAGCACTCCCGCACTCGGACAGCCAACGCAACGCTGGCGCCTCCACCGATGCCGCGGGCTCGACTGTGACGCCAGATATCGTCCAGAAAGTTACTCCGTCGGCATCTGCTGCAACCATCACTTCGCCTCGAGACGCACTGATCAGCACCACGCCCGCTTTGCGAAGGTCCACAGCTGCGTGATCTTGTTTGCCGGATTGAGCAAGCCACGCACCTTCGGTCGAACTCATGACCCGCACGGCCAGCAGATCATCTGGTCTTGATGCAGACAGTCTGACATTCCACGGCGCGCGGTCAGCGGACTCAACTCTGACGCCAATCTGTTCCAATGCCGGAATAGTCGCCGGGTTCATTGGTGTCTTACCTGACAGAACGGCCGCGAGGGTGACCCTGGCAACCACACCCGTTGCTTCACCAGCCGGCAAATCCGGCCAGGGATACGCCTCCGATGGACCCAGGCTATCAACACTGATGCCCATCGCCTTCATGTCCTCTGCTGACGGCACCTTGATCGGTTGCATCACTGGAATTCCCCTTCGCAAAACTTGCCATAAACAATCCGGAGCGCTTCAGCGTGTGTGAGATCCAGGCGTTCAGCGGCGATGTACTGTTCAACGTAGTCGCCAAGTCTGCGTAACGTGCGACTGTGTTGCTGGTACACGGCATTCCGAGTTTGTTGTGTGTTCGCACCGTGTCGCTCAACTATCGAGACGAAGGTGGTGCCGCCGTTTGACATCTCTTGGCGCTCGGCGATTGCTCGTTCGAAATTTACCTTAGCATCGGAGCGTAGACTTGCAGCGCACCCTGGGATGCACGTGACGGAAAGAGTCAAACGTGCATTCGAAATAGTCTCCGACTCGAACGGTTCTTTTGGAGCCTCAGTTCGAGCCAAGGTCTCTACATCATCGGTCGTGAACCGGCGTGCTGCCCTGGCTCGATCACGATCGAAATTTCGTAGGGCTATTCGAAAGTACGCCTTCACCCGTTCTTCCGAGTCCGGGTCGCCTTCATTAGTACCGCGAGGCCCCGTGCTCATGAATCTGACGAGTACGGTGTGAACGGCATCCATGCGGACCGCATCACTGAGACCCGTGACCTGAAAATGAAGGAGTTCCTCGTAGAGGATCACCGTGGCCTCACTGCGGAAAGTGTCGTCAGTTGTCCCAATACACGGACCGCAGCGTTGGAAGGCTTCTACGAGGGTCATGATTGAGCCGCATTCCACTGCACCGCTTGCTCACAGGCCCACCGGCGCCGCGGTGGCTGCCATTCTATTGACTCGCCTTGGGCAGCAATCCTCCACGCATCGCCCGACGCAGAGAGGTGGCTTCGCTCGGGAAGTCCCGACCGTAACGGTCCGCCAAAGTACTCCCCGAGCCGTCTCTCGACAATCGGCAGGTGGCTCTGCACATCGTCCAAGTGTCGACGCGAGCGATTTGCTAGAAAATCCGCCAGGACGTACTCGACTGACACATCGCTTCCGTAGCCGGACGTCTCCGCTGGCACTAATCGAACCCGCAGATGTCGACAGGCAATTCCTCGCGCGACAAGCCCTACGTGCTGTGGAGTCAGTGGAACGGACCTTCCGAATCTGGCGTCATGCACGTCCCTTCGCTGGACATACAGCTCAAGGTGCTGCATGCCATCTCGACGCTCGATTAGGGACGCGGCTCGGTCGATCGAGATTTGTAATACTGAGAAGTATCGATCCGTATCCGACTGGCCAGCGTCTCCGCACACGGTCTCGGACGCGGCGACGAAGTACGCGATGGGCCTCCCCAAATGATCGCGGGCCGCCAGCAGGCGCTGGGCGACAAGATCGACGGCTCGCCAGGCTTCGCGGCTGATGTCGACAAGCTGCTGAGCAACCTGAGGTGTGCGGCGACGCATAAGGTCGCCTAACCTAGTTAGCGCATCGTACGGCAGCTTCATTCCTGACTTGATTGCATCGACGATCACATTGAGGTCCGAGATGCCGTCTGCCTCGCAAATGCTTATCGCGTTGCGGACGACAGTGCCGAAGCCAGGTCGCCTCGCGTCGAGCACGCTCGGCTCGATCAGATACGCGGCCACAGCAACATAAGCAGGCTGGTTAAGAAACGACGCGTGAAGGGGCCACGGAAAACCAGGAACTGAGGCTTCAAGAGCTTTGCGAATGTCCGAAGGACGGTAGACCGGTTCCGAGCGTGCGACCAGTAGGCCCGCGACAGCGACGGGATCGGAAGGGTCCTCGAATCTGCCAGATTCATCAACAAAAAACCCCCATCGTTGCATGGCTTTGCTCACTTAGCCCTCAGGCTTTGCTCTGGTTAATGGTGCGCGTGGAACGTCCGTACTGACACTTGGGGTTATCCATCGAGCCAAAGTAGATCGCCCGCGGGAACCAGAATCGGGTCCACTCGAAGGGGGTTTGTTAGGGGATGCATGAAATAGGTCTCGCCGGGAAGTACCGCGACGTCAGTGAAGATACGCTCGTGGTTCCCCTCGTCGTCCACGGCGGAAATAACTTGTCGGCCCCATCGGTCGTACTGAATGCTCTCGATAAGAATGATGCGCGGAAAAACTCGACCCTCTGGGCGACTCAGGTACTCCAAGAAAGCGTCAGCCTCATCGAGAAACTTGCGCCCCTGCTCCACGAGTGGACGCCCCGCATCCTGCGGTCGGTAATGCGAGAACGCATTTCTCAGCGCTGCGATTCCATCAGCGCCCGAGGGTAAGAGTGAAGTTGGTGCAACGTCTCGCTTGAACAATGCAACCTCAGGAATGGTGTCCTTCTCGAGGTGTTTGTCGAGGACCTCTATCCAAATGAGGAGAGGTCCCAGACTGGCCCTGCCGAGATCTTGGGGAACCAGCTCCCAGTTGCGCAGCAACTGTTCGGGCGCAGTTCGGTACGCCGCCTGCGCGACGAACCGAAGCATTACGCGCGCCACGTACTCGAGACGACGAGCGACGTCAGCGACCGCCCCGCGCAGCGCTTCGTCGTCGTGAACGAGAAGGTTGGTGCGAGCGCGCTGAACCGCCTGACGGACCGCCTTCAGACCATCAGGACGGACTGGGTCGGGGAACCCTAACGTCTTCAGAAACCAACGCGCTAACCGCTCCGCTGTCGGACTATCCGGAGGCTCCTCACCGCGGAACTTGCGAATCGCGGCCAACAACGCTGGCCTGCCAAATTCACTCGCGATAAAGCCGACCAAATCCGGTTCACGAATCAAGAACTCGAGGAGCTGAATCTCCTCTGGCCCATGCGTGGGATATCTCAATCTACCTAAACGAACGTCATCATCTCCCGACTGAGCTTCACTCCAGAACTTATGAGACCCTTTGTAACGGTGCGTGACAAAGCGACGACGGAGGTCTTCGCGAGAGGCTTCGGGAAGGTGCGCGATCAAGAAATCACGAAGTTCCCGCAGGGGAGTAGTGCCTCTTCGCACGCCGCGTTCGCGGTCGGATTGCGGCGCCGGCGGGCGAACGGCACCCTTGACTCGTGAGGATTGGGCACGTGCAAAAGCAATGTCTTGAGAGGCCAAGAGGTCTGCGGACGCATTCTCTGAGTCGCTCGGGCGGTCATCTAGCCCCTGTGCGGATTCGACGCGCACATCTGACGGCCCGCTTTCGTCGGCCTCGATCGCGAGTCGCCGTCGCGGTGAGGGTCGCTCGGTTCTCTCTGACCGAGCCGAGATTAGCCCCTCTCTGACGGCACTTAACAGAGTGGACCAATCGTGGACGTCCCAGTGGCCGCGGCTATGAGCCAGCCGGTTTCGTGCTAGCCACGCAGTTCTCCACAGCTGATGTGGCTCGTTGCTGGCGTTTGGACTGTGTTCCTGCAAGAGGTCCTGGACATACCCAAAGAACAAGGCCAGAGCGACGCCGCGGGCAGAGGGTTCACCAGAAAGGTACTGCTGCCAAGCCTGTCTCAACGAATGACCGATCTCGCCTTCTGTTGATTGAATGAACTCCTCGACTGAACCTTCGAGATCGCGCTCTCGTTGCGCGGCGGCGGCGAGGATTTCTGTGGCAACTCCGTCTTTAGGGCCATGAAGAGCCAACTCCATCTTGCGGACGCCACGGTAACTCGGGACACCCGACGTCAACGTATCAACGAAGACGGTCGCCGACGCGCGCGGTGAGAAGCCAGCGGCACCGGCGCCAATCAGAGGCAGACCCACCTGCGCACATTTCTCGGCACCAGCCGATTCGAAGACGTGCTGGTAAAGTTTCGGCAGCTCCGGCTCGAGGATCGATCGATTCTGGTCGAAGTCGATGGTGATCGCGTGCAACAGGAACCGGCATGGAAGGCGAAATCCAGGCGTTACGTAGACGTCCCCGAGATGCAGTTGCGGCTTCGCAGCTTCCACGAACTGTTCGAGCTCAGGTCCCGCAGCGGCCCAGAGCGCACGCGAGACACCCCCGCCGTGAGACAAGTAGTTGTCATCAGAGCTAACGATCGCGTCCACAGGCTCCGGGAGGGATGACAGATCCCCATACAAAACCCGAACCGTATGGCCAGAGATCTTGAATGTCTGCGACTGATTGGCCACGGCCCTCCCCGTCAGAAACGTCAGCGCCGTTGTCGTCTTGAGGTCCTTATTCTATGCGCCTCAGGCTTTCCGAGGACGCTGGTCGACCACATCGACCGGTTCTCGCGGCTGGCGTTCAAGGCGCAGGGGCAATGCCGGGCGACCGTGGAGACCCTGGCGCTCATGAAGAGTCCACCGGCGGTCTTCGCGAAGCAGGCCAACATCGCGAACGGCCCACAGCAGGTCAACAACCGCGTGCCGGCGCCAGTGCTGCCCGCGCGCGCGGGAAATCAGGAAATCGAGCCGAACAGACTATTGGAGGCACATGACGAACGGCTGGACGGCGGAACGGCGAGCGCGGCAGTCAGCGGCGATTCGCACCTGGCGCCCGTGGGAGCGGTCTACCGGGCCACGAAGCGTGGCCGGTAAGTCACGCGTGTCACTCAACGCCTGGAAGGGCGGGCAACGTCAGCAGTGGCGCGCGATTGCGAGGCTTCTCGCGCATGAGCTTCGAGCGCAACGCGGACTGCTGATTGGCTGAGCCGGCGAGATTGCTGCCACAT
>Ga0194128_10011689_pt1 | contig 10110 bp, 7 predicted proteins | sample TA2KigCa65mmetaG_FD_148650 | JGI IMG/M metagenome (GOLD analysis project Ga0194128, IMG submission 148650) | Freshwater microbial communities from Lake Tanganyika, Tanzania - TA2015037 Kigoma Deep Cast 65m | ecosystem: Environmental > Aquatic > Freshwater > Lake | place: Tanzania: Lake...
GCCCTTCCACCAGGAACCCGCTCACCAGCACAGCCATAAACCACAGCAGGATAATCAGGTCTTCCCGGCGATTATCCAAGCCGGTCGGGCGAATGACATAGCGTCGATAGGTCAGGCCAGCCACACCAATCAAACACAACAGCCCAAACACATCGAGGGTGAGCGAAAACAGCAGGTAGAAGTTTCCATAGAGGAAATGCATCCCCAGGTCTTCATGCACCGCGACCATCAATGTGCCAATGAACAAGACCAGGAAGCCGCTATAGACCAGGAAATGCAAGAAACCTGGAAACTCTCGCAACGTTTTTTGCTGCCCCAGGCCCTGCACTAAGAGCACTTTGGTCCGCTGCCAGAGGTCCTGAAAGCGGTTCTCTGCCCGTCCCTGCCTCCACAGGCAGAAGTTCCTGTAGAGTCCCAGCCCCAGCAGTCCAAAGGACGCTGCCATGGCCAGGTAGACCAGCTCCCCCGCGACGATATTCCCGTAAATTTCCCTCGTCGGTTCCATAGCTCCTCAAGGCTCCCCTTCTTGCCCTCCCGCCCTCCGCCCGCGCCCAGGAACGAGGGCTCAGGGTACAAGAGGTGCACAAGACGAGGAGTACTAATGATTCGGCGCTTTGCCCTCGGCGATATTGGTCGGCAGGTCATCACCCAGCAGCAAATTGCGCGGATAGAGAAAATGGTCGCGCTTGTAAGCCGCCAGGGCGAAAATGCCCGTATCCATACGAATCGCGTCACACGGACACGCTTCGACGCACAAGCCACAGAACACACAGCGCAGCTCATCAATGGTAAAGGCGATCGGGAATTTTTCGACCGTCGGGTCTGGATGTTCTCCAGCCTGAATGTGAATGCATAACGCTGGACAAGACGTGGCACAGAGCATGCAGGAGGTGCACCGTGGCGAACCGTCTTCTTTCCGCATCAAACGATGCCGCCCACGGTAACGCTCCGAAACCTGTGTCGGTTGTTCTGGGTATTGCTGCGTCACGGTGTGCCGCTGCCCGAACAGGTTGGTCACGAAATGCCGGGTCGTCACGGCCATGCCCCGGAGAATCTCAGGCAGATAGATTTTTTGCCAAAATGTGAGGGCTTGCATATCTGCTCAGCTTTCGTGAGTAAACGACCATCCGAGATCGCCAATTTTGGCGTAACTGAGGCCAGCATATGCCGGCACAGCTTCGGCAATATCCTGCAAGACGTTCTCGGCGGCAGCATACGACCATGCCTGTCCAAGAGCCTGCGCCAGCCGGGTGTAAATCTGCCAGGCAGGCAACGCCTCACCACGTGGGGCAAAGGCCGCATTGATACGCTGCACGCGCCCCTGAAAGTTGGTAAAGGTGCCGTCCCGCTCGGCGTACGTCGCACTGGGGAAGACCACATGCGCGTGCTCACAGCCAGGCAACTGGTTCGACGCCTGGACAATCAAGCAGTCCAGTTGGGTTGCCCAGCGTGCCACTGTCTCCGCCCCAAAGGCTGCGACCAGATCCACCCCGATAGCATACAGCACTTTGACAGCCCCCTGGTCAATGGCCTGTGCCAGCCTCGTAAGCTGGTCGGCGGTTGCTGGGGCTGGCAACCCCATATCCTGGGCGCCGCGGGTGTTGGGATTTTTGTCAGCGCGAATCAAGAAGGTATCTTCATCACCTGGCATGCCAGGATACAGTACGACATGCGTCGTCTGGACGACTGCAGAAGCCAACCGGGCGAGCAAGTAACTGTCTTCATTCGTGCCTTGCGGTGCGACTACAATGCCTACGGCCTGTCCCCCGTGGCGTTGTACCGCCTCTACCATCTGCGCTATGGCTGTGGGCCACGTGGTCTGCTGCAGCGCGTCGCCTTGCCGGAGCTGCGGCTGCAAGAGCCGCTGCACGTTGATGGAGGTATAACCAAAGCGGCCAGCATCGCACATCCAGGTCACGTTGACCTCGTCATTCTGGCGTGGCTTGAGGCGATAGACGTGCCCGTCGTGGTGATGGATGTTGATGTTGCAGCCACGCGCACAGCCTGGACAGACAGAGCGGGTTTCGCGTAAGAACCAGACACGGATCTTGAAACGGAAATCTTGACTGGTGAGGGCGCCCACTGGACAGATGTCTACCGTATTGCCAGCATACGGGTTGTCCAACTGCTTGCCCGGAAATGTCGCAATCTGCGCCGAGTCACCACGTTGGAATAGCCCCAGTTCGTTGGTCTGGGTGACTTCCCGGCAAAAACGCACACAGCGCGTACAGAGGATGCAACGCTCTGAGTCAAACACCACGTCTGGGCCAAGGTGCACCACCTTGCGTCCATGCGTTTTTTCTTCCTGGAAGCGACTGTGGTACAGCCCATGCTGCATATAATAGTCTTGCAAGCCACACTCGCCAGCCTGGTCGCAGATAGGACAATCGAGAGGATGATTGATCAGCAAAAATTCGAGGACACCACGCCGCCCTTCCACCACTTTTGGCGAATTGGTGAAGACCACCATATTATCCGCCACCGGCGTATTACAGCTAATCTCGAGCTTTGGACGCCCTTCGAGTTCGACCAGGCACATACGACAATTGCCGGCAATGCTGAGCTTGGGATGGTAACAATAATGCGGGATCGTCATCCCCGCCTCATGCGCCGCCTGAATAATCGTGGCGTCGTCACGCGCGGTAATTTCCTTGCCATCGATCGTGAGCTTTTTTGCCATGCTGTCGTCCCTATCCGTCTACCCACCGCGCGCTATTTGGGGGCCGCACTCAGCGACGTCCATAACCCAATGGCTGCCAGATTCAGCAGCGAGATGGGAATGAGATATTTCCAGCACATGCTCATGAGCTGATCCACCCGCAGGCGTGGCAGCGTCCAGCGTATCCACATCATGACGAACACCAGGAACAACGTTTTCAGGAGAAACCAGAAGGGACCCGCGAGCACATCTGGCACAAAGGGGATGGGAATGAGCCCGGAGAACCCCCCGAGAAACAGTACGACCACCAGTGCACTGGCCACGAACATGTTGGCATACTCAGCCAGGAAGAAGAGCGAGAAGCGAAAACCGCTGTATTCCGTGTGATAACCTGAGACGAGTTCTGACTCCGCTTCGGCCAGGTCAAACGGCGTCCGGTTGGTCTCTGCCAGGGCGCCAATAAACAGCAGTACCGCGGCAAAGAAACTAAACGGGAAGCAGCGCCAGACAAACCAGTTCCAGACCCCGCCGGCCTGCGCTAGCGTAATATCTATGGTGCTCAGGGAACCCGCCATCACCACCCCAGCCAGGATGGAGAAGCCTACCGGGATTTCGTAGCTCACGAGCTGGGCCGCAGAACGCATCCCTCCCAACAAGGACCATTTATTGTTCGAGGCCCAACCTGCCATGATAATCCCGATGACCGTCAACGTGGAGAGCCCGTAAATATAGAGCACGCCGATGTTGAGGTCCGACACAATGAGCACTTCACTGAATGGCAGCACCACGAACGACATGAAGGTCACCCCGAAGATCAACATCGGGGCCAATTTGAAGAGGGGCTTATCAGCCATGGCTGGAATGATGTCTTCCTTGAGGAGCAATTTGATCCCATCCGCCAGCGATTGCGCCCAGCCGTGCCAGCCACCCACGCGCATAGGGCCAAGCCGATCCTGCATGTGCGCGGAGACCTTGCGTTCCAGCCAAATCAAAAACATCGCTAGCACGGAAATCACCCCGATCAACGCTCCGGCCACGTGCAGCAATGCAATGGTGTACCAGGGAATCCAGGGCCACGTTTTCAGAAATGGTAAGATATATTCAGCAATCGTTCGTAGCAACCAGGCTACCCATTCGACCACGCCTGCGTCCTCCCCCTCTCAGCTTGCCGTCCTTACTGCCAACGTGTTGGCTGCTTGAGCCAATCGAGATCCCGCTTACCCCAGGCGTAGACCAGGCCTACCAGCAAAATGGCCAGAAAGATCACCATTTCGAGGAGGACAAAGGGGCCAGCTCCCTTCAGGATAACCGCCCAGGGGAAAATAAATACCGTTTCAATGTCAAAAATGAGGAAGACCAAACCGATAATATAAAAGCGCGGATTAAAACGCACAAACCCGGTGCCGCTGGATTCTTCACCACATTCATAGGGGACGAGCTTTTCGGCATGCGGATCAGACGGGCGAATGAGGCTACTGATAAAGAGGTTCAACGCCACGAAGATGAGCCCGATCAGCAGGAACCAGAAGGCGTTGTAATACCCGTCAAACATGACAGCAACTCCTTATAAGAAGGTCGGTTGGAGACGGGCCCTAGTCTACCCGATGCGTTCTTCTACTGTCAACTGTTGGCGGGGATAGCGGCAGAGGACGACAATAACCGGACAAACCACGAGCCCTCGAGGACACTGTCGTCGGAGCAACAGCGCACAGAGGGCTCGTGTGGACCGCCAGACTTAGTGGAAGGACTGGCCGCAACCGCAAGTCGTTTTGGCATTCGGATTGGTAATCTTGAAGCCAGACTGCATCAGGCCGTCAATGTAATCCACCTCGGCTCCAGCGAGATACAGGGCGCTCTTCATGTCAATAAACACTTTCACGCCATTGCTGGTGAAGACCTTGTCATTCGGGCCTTCTTCTTCTTCCAACCCCATCTGGTACTGGAGCCCAGAACAACCACCCCCTACGACGCGCATACGCAGGGCATATTTGTCCTGCATATCCTCAGGCGTGAGCTCCCGAATCTTCGTTGCCGCCGCTTCCGTAATCGTAACCATCGTCTTTCCCCCTACCTCTTTAAGGATACAATCATGTATAGTTTTCGACAGAGACTCTCGCAACAGATTGCCACAAATATACGGGTAATGTACCATAGCCCCTGGGGAAATTCAAATAATGGGCGAGCGCGTGGCCACGGGGAGAGCGCATACGGCCGAGTAGAGAGAATTGCGTATTTTCTTGACATCTCTCTTTGATGTCCTATAATCGCACCCTATAGGGACTCGAAAACCCTTTATGTTATGGGGTTTTGCGGTTTTGCCAGGCGGGGAAATCTCTCTGGAGACGCAACAAATATCGACTCCTGCGAGCGACTTTCTTCATGGATGACTCCAGGCACAGCCGCAACAGATGTTCCCTTTGACAAACCATCATGATTCCCAATGCTCAAGGAGGTGTTGGCAGGCGAAAGCATACGGTGTGAGCACGTCAGGCAAGAGAGATCGTTCCAGAAAACCGTGCGAGGTTGATAGCACACGCAGACATATACCGTACCTTGTGAACACTCCGACAGCACGCAAACCGTTCGAGCACGAGCGCAGTGTTCCAGCTGGATACAAGCTCACAGAGGAGAGTAGAGTTATGACCAGGCGTTTTGTCCACATGGCCCTGATGGGCATGCTGATGCTGGTGGCAGTCTCCAGCGCCATGGCGCAGCAGGTCCCCCAACCTGTCGTACGGATGGGGAACTGGCTTGAAGTCGGTAAATGATCTATTCATGCATATTCTCGCTTCCGCGGACATTCGTTACCGGACGGTGCACAATTTTGACTTTGACAAGAATGTCCGGGATCGGACCACGGCTCGTGACCCTGACAGCACGGCCACGCAAGAAGGTGATTTCGAGGGTTCGTTTGCCGAACTGCGGCTTGGCGCGGAATTCCGTTACCAGAAAAGCCTGTATGCCCAGGTGTTATTCGAGCACCAGCAGATTTTTGATGGAAGCCTGATTGACGACCGCTCCAACACCAGCAATCCAGGAGGCACGGATGTGTTTGGACGTGGCGCGTCGACCGAAAATCCTGGTTTCCACATTGAGCGTTACTGGATTGACTATACGTTCCCTGGGACGCCGCTTCGGATGCGCGTAGGGGCAGACCTGTGGACGACAGACCAGGCGGGGCTGGTGGGCGATGACGACCCACGCTTTGCGATCTTCGCAAAGTTTGGCGATCTGGATCTGTCCGCCGCGGCAGTCATTCAGAACGAATCGCAGCGGATTGGCTTGCAAAATGACAACGATTTTATTTTCTACACCTTTGGTGCTGGCTACAATTTCAAGCCGCACCGAGTGCAGCTCGACATCACGTACTTTCGCGATCGCTTTAATGGCGCCGATACGGGTACGGTTGGCGCACGCTCCGGCCTGGGATTTACCGGGCAAAAGACGGACAGTGTGTTGATTATGCCCAGTTGGAGCGGCAGCTTTGGCCCCGTACGTGCCCTGGTCCAGGGGAATATCCTGGTAGGGACAGCGCGTGGCGGGACAGCTGGTCGGCCAGCAGGGGTCGTGAGCGGGCGTGACTATGACATCTTTGCCGGCGGTGTGGTGGCCTATGTTGACGCGGATTTTGGTATTGCGCGGCCATTTATTGGCCTGATCTATGGCTCTGGTGACGGCGACCCGACGGACGACAAATTGCATGGCTTTATGACCTTGCCACAGCGCGAAATTACGTTGATTACAGGGACACCGTTTTTCTCGCATCTGGAGACGAGTACGGCTTTCTCCTTGCGTGACTATGCGTGCCCTGCGCGCTTCCAGGGCGTGCGCGGTGCCGCCCCGGCGGGGAATCCGCTGGCTATTGGCTCCGCCGTGCTTGGCGGTACTGCTCCGGCAGGTGCCGAATGCGCCCACACCACGGGGAATCCGTTTAATGATCGTATCGGCAATACCTCGCACCTGGGCATTAACACCACGTACTCCAACCCCGGCACCTTGTTGATCCCGGTGGGCGTACGGGTCTTCCCAGTGAAAGGCCATGAGATTACCGGCTGGTTTGTGTATCGTGCGCTGGCCAAGAGCCAGCTGCTTGAGCGTGCCTTTGCCCCAGAACTCGCCGGACGGAGTATCAGCAAGTCGCAGTACTATGAACTGGGCGGCTTTTACCAGTGGACGTTGAATCCGCACTTTGATATCCGGCTCTCGGGTAATATCGCGATTCCAGGCGAAGGCTATAAAGACCTCGCCAGGTTAGCCAACTGTAATCCAGGCGGTGCCTTCCGGGCCTGTGAAGGCGATGACGTCGCGTTATCGGCTGAAGCACGCTTCCGGGCGCGCTTCTAGGTTCTGTATCGTAGTGACACAAGCCCCAGGAAGGGCAGACATGTCCGACCTTCCTGGGGGCGGAAAGGAGGCGCAGTCGGTTGACGTCAGTTCGACACAACATGGATGCCTTGCGAGCATATCCTCCATTACACACTGCTCAAGCATACTGAGAATCTCCTGTCCGACTTCCTTAGAGAAGGCACTGTCTCACATCGCAAGGTGGTTCTAGGCCCTGGACGTATGCCAAAACATCGAGGAGGATAGTCATGAGACGGTTTACAGTAATAGCCTTAGTGAGTGTGCTCCTGCTGGCCATCGCTTCCATTGTGACAGCCCAGCAGACCTCCCAGCCAGTCGTGCGTATGGGCAACTGGCTCGAAGTCGGCAACGATCTCTTCATGCATCTCATTGCCACGGCAGACGTGCGCTACAAGACCGTGCACAATATGGATTTTGAAAAGCGTGTCCGCGACCGCGTGTCCGGCCGTGACCCCGATAATACCGCATCGCAGGAGTCAGAGATTGACGGGTCGTACGCGGAATTACGCCTGGGCGCGGAATTCCGTTACCAGAAAAGCCTGTACGCCCAGATCCTGTTCGAGCACCAGCAGATTTTCGACGGCAATCTTATTGATGACCGCTCCAATACCTCGAATCCGGGTGGTACCGACGTCTTTGGACGCCCCGCTTCCACAGAAAATCCTGGCTTCCACATCGAGCGCTACTGGATCGATTATTCGTTTCCTGGGACGCCTATCCGCCTCCTCGTTGGTGCCGATCTGTGGTTCACAGATCAGGCGGGCCTGGTGGGAGATGACGACCCGCGCTTCGCCATTTTTGCCAAATTTGGCGATCTCAGCTTCTCGGCAGCCGCCGTTATCCAGAACGAGTCACAGCGGATCGGCCTGCAAAATGATAACGATTTCATCTTCTATAATTTTGGGGCTGCCTATGATTGGAAACCCCATCGCTTTCAGCTCGACATTACCTATTTCCGGGACCGCTTTAACGGGGCAGACACCTCTGTCTTCGGGGCGCGTGCCGGGCTGGGCTTTACGGGTCAGAAGACCGACAGTGTCTTGATCATGCCTAGCTGGAGCGGCAGACTGGGGCCAGTGCGCGCGCTGTTGCAGGGCAATATCCTGGTCGGGACGGCGCGTGGTGGGACCATTGGCGTACCGGCTGGTGTACCGGCACGGCGGGATTATGATATCTTTGCAGGCGGTGTTGTGGCCTACGCGGAAGCGGATTTTGGCATCGTGCGCCCCTTTGTTGGCCTGGTGTATGGCTCGGGTGATGGGGATCCCACGGACGACAAGTTGCACGGCCTCACGACCCTGCCGCAGCGCGAAATTACCCTCATCACTGCCACGTCGTTCTTTGGCCATATGGACACGAGTAACGCTTTTGCTACCCGGGACTATGCATGCCCGGCCCGTGTGCAAGGCGTACGTACGGTGGCGCCAGCGCGCGAACCGTTGGCGATTGGCGGTAATGTCTTAGGAGGGGCTTCTCCCACGGGCACCGAATGTGCACATACTACCGGCAATCCCTTTAATGATCGCATCGGTAACGCCATGCATAGGGGCATCACTACCACGTATTCGAATCCAGGGGCACTGGTGATTCCGGTGGGGGTGCGGGTGTTTCCATTAAAAGGGCATGAAATCACTGGCTGGTTCGTCTATCGGGGTTTCGCCAAAACGGAACTCCTGGAAATCGCCTTTGGTCCGGAACTGCGGGCCCAGGGGAGGAACAGCATCAGCAAGTCACAGTATTACGAGCTGGGTGGTTTTTATCAGTGGACCATTAATCCACATTTTGACATTCGACTGGCAGGCAATATCGCCATTCCAGGCGAAGGCTATAAAGACCTCGCCAAATTTGCGGACTGTAACCCCAATGTCGCGGGGCTACAACGGTGCAGTGGCGATGATATCGCGCTGATAGGCGAAGCCCGTTTCCGGGCACGCTTCTAACCCTAGCACCCGGAGTAATGCCTGACAAGCCGGTAGATGCGCGCTTGTCAGGCTGAGGCGATGCTTCACAGCAAGAAAGGAGGTGCCGCGAGGGCAATCCAGGTTCGACACTGAGCGCTTTGCGAAAATGTTCTCCGTCCATTGCTCCACCTCGTCTCGAATTGCTAGCTCGAGTGCGCTATCTCATTTCGCAAGGTGTCTTAGCAGTGTGTTATACGTGCATCTCTTATGGAGGACCAACCGCAAGGCGGTTATCACAAGGACATTGTGAGATGACAGAGGGAGGAACTATGCCACGGCTGATTCAGACAGCTCTAGTGAGTGTTGTAATTCTAGCGATGACCTCGCTGGCCATCGCCCAGCAAACGCCGCAGCCCATTGTACGCACCGGCAATTTCTTCGAAGTGGGTAATGATCTGTTCATGCACATTATTGCGACAGCGGACATCCGGTATGTCACGGTCCATAATTTTGACTTTGATGACAACGTCCGTGACCGGGGCAGGAGCCGCAACCCCAGCGACACAGCACAACATGAGACGGAGGGAGACCTCTCTTATGCCGAGCTGCGCTTGGGAGTCGATGCTCGGTATCAGAAAAACCTGGTGTTTCACCTGTTGTTTGAAAACCAGTCGGTGTTTGACGGCAATCTCATCGACGACCGCTCCAACACCAGCAACCCTGGTGGCACCGACGTCTTTGGACGGGGTACCTCCACAGAAAATCCAGGGTTTCGGGTCGAGCGCTACTATATCCGTTATGAGTTCCCAGGCACGCCCCTGCTGCTCCATGTAGGCGCGGATTACTGGAGCGTGGATCAGGCTGGTTTGCTCGCCAATGATAACCCGCGTATTGCTGTGGAAGCCAAGTTCGGCGATATTCAACTGTATGCTTCGGCGGTCATCGAACGCGAAGCGCAGCGCCTTGGCCTGCAAAACGACAATGATAGCATCTATTATGTGTTTGGGGGCTACTACGACCTGAAGCCGCATCGCTTCCAACTGAATGTCGCGTACTTCCGGGATCGTTTTAACGGTGCCGATACGCAGGCTGTGGGCTTCCGTTCGGGCTTAGGCTGGACCGGGCAGAAGACCGACAGTGTCTGGATTGCCCCGAGTTGGAGCGGCAAAATCGGGCCAGTACGGG
>Ga0194128_10011692_pt1 | contig 10107 bp, 8 predicted proteins | sample TA2KigCa65mmetaG_FD_148650 | JGI IMG/M metagenome (GOLD analysis project Ga0194128, IMG submission 148650) | Freshwater microbial communities from Lake Tanganyika, Tanzania - TA2015037 Kigoma Deep Cast 65m | ecosystem: Environmental > Aquatic > Freshwater > Lake | place: Tanzania: Lake...
AATGGGAACGGCGCATCCCGCCTCTCCGCCGGCACCCCTCAGAGTTGAAGCCCCAGAACCTCGCACAGGCCGGTACGAGAATCCGGCTGCCTCATTGCCGTTTGAGTTTGATGACGGTGTCAATCGGATGCCAGGTGTCCTGCCACGGCACGCGGATGGTGACGCCTTGCTCCTCTTGCTTCAGAGTGGCCTTGCGACCGGAGCGCAACATCACCGCGTCGCTGAAACGACTGCCATCCTTGGGCGGGGGCAGCTTGAGCACTCGCTCGTGCTCCTTCAGGAACGCGCCGACCGCCGGCGGCCTCAACACGTGGACATATTCGAAAGCCCCATCCGTCGAGCGCGTGGCCACGATACCGTTCGTCAAGTTGACGATCTTGCTGCCCTGCGGCGTGGGAAAAGCCGCGCTGGCGTAAGTGTTCTTCACCGACTCGGCAATCGGTTCCAGCAACGCACCGGCCATCGTCAGGTACTCCTTCACGTCGGGCTCCCACGTCATATCGGTGTACGGGTCCGCCGCCCAACAAGCGCCGCCGCCCTGCGTGTTAATACCGGCCTGGAGAATCGTGTACTTCACGATGTGCTCCGGCGAAAGTTTGGCCGTGCCGCCCGTGGACCACCACAATCCGCCTTGCAGGATGCCGACCTGACATTCCCAACCCGGCCACGTATTGACGTCGCTGTAGGCAATGGGGGCATACCTTACCCAAGCCCCGACGGGATCGGCGCAATCCATGCCGGAAACAAACTCAGCCATGGGATTGTGCTTCCAAAGCGTCTTCTTCAAGCGTTCCTGGTCACAGCGTCCCCAGCCGCCGTCAATCCAATAACCGACGACATCCTTCGCGTAGCGGCTGCCCATTTCGTCAAAAATCTCGTTCATGAAATTGTTCCAACGCACGTACTTGCCGGGCGCCCAGGCGTCCGCTGGCGCGACGTTCGTGGATTCGTTCCAACCCAGCCGTTCCTGGTCCGCAGGCTGCATGTCGTGACCGTCCGAGGTGTGGATATAGAGGAACACCGGGATGCCCTTTGCCTTGAACGCTTTGACCATTTCGCCGATCACGTCCCGTTTCGTGGCGTGGCCCGGACCGCGCCATTTGTCCATGGCTTGGCTCGGAAACATCACGTTCATGTCCGCGTGCCAGGCGGTGAACACAACGTACTCCACCTTGAAGCCGGCCACGTCGTTTGCGAATTTCTCTGCGTCGAACCCGTCGCCCACTTCATCAATCGTCTTCGGCACGCTCAGGTCCGGGTGTTTGGTCAGCGGGTAAGCCTTTCCACCCCAGCCGTGATGCGCAAAGAACCCGTATTTCAATTTCTTGAAAGCCGGATTTTCCTCTGCCGCGACTAGTGACGAGGCGAGCAAGGCCGTGAAAACGAAACTCAAAAGGTCATGCTTCAGCTTCATGGATTAAGGGTGTGCATAGCCATCCCTCGCGGCAATGGACAAATCCCACGATTCCATAGACATTTGGTCGGTGCTCCCCTGGTGAGGCATCGGGTCCCATCCCCAGACGCTCCGCAATCCACCCCACCATCACCTGGCTGCCGTGAAGTAGGGCGTCGCCTCCGCCGCAAGCGCCCCGCCAAACGCGACTTTCGCCGGGCGAGCAACGCTGAAACTGGTTTGGCCGTCGTAGCCAGCCTTGGCGAAAGGGGCAGGGCCAACATCTGCCCGCTCTATCCACGGCGATTGCCATGGTCGCCGGCGTTGTGCTTTACTTCGGCGTGATTCGACGACGCCTGTTGCGCAGCGAGGCCGGGCTGCCGAAGCGCGCGGTCTGAATTCTCCATGATTGAATCTGAGTCCGACATTCGAAGTCGTCCGCCAAAACCGGCGCGCTTGACCTTGCCGGCGGAATTCTCCGGTGGCGAGTAGAGGTTGCCCTCCAACCGAACCGCGTCACTTGCGCCGAGGTGCGAAAGCGTGGCCTTGGGCAGCGCCAGCAATCCCAGATTGCCGAGCGGGAAAAGCTGATCGGGCGCGCCGGCGCCAAAGCGCTCGCGCAATCTTGCGGGGAAGCGTGTGTCCGCAACAGTGAGAACGACGGGCATCATAACCGTTCACGCCAATGCCGGTCGTGACGCGCCGCATGGATGACGGCAAACACAATGACCGCATCCTCCCGGACAATGAAGAAGATGCGGTAAGGAAAACGCCGGGCCAGAATGCGCCGGACTTCCGGGCGTCGCCGCACGCGCAGATGGTGCAGGGGATTCTCGAAGGCACGCTGGATGGCGGCGCGAACTTCAAAGGTGAGTTCCAATCCCAGGCCCGCTTCCCGCTCGTCATACCAAAGCGCGGCTTCGGTAATGTCCGTCTCGGCCTCCGCGCGGACGAGGCGGCGGCGGCTCATGCCTTAAGCCGGGCGCGAATCCGGGCTTCCACTTCCGCCCACGAACTGCCGGCGTCAGGGTCTTTCTCATAGGCGGCCAGGCGCGCATCCAGCAGCGCCTTCTCCGCGTCGGTCAAGCGCTCATCCGAATCGAGCCACTCCTCACCATCAAGGCGGGCCAGCTTCAAACGGATTTCCTGGCGCTCCGCAGGCGTCAACTTGGGCAACTCGGCTAAAATCTCGGCTTTGCTCATCGCAGAAAATTAACTCCAGGGCGCGGCACTTGTCAGCCCGAAATTCTTGCGCCGAGTTTCATTCCTCCTCGGTCTCGCGGTCGTGGCCGGAGCGGATGCGATGTCGAAGGTCTTCCAATCGCTGATGGCCGCTGATGGCCGAGAACTGCGGGTTCAACCTGCGTCAAGCTTCCGCTGCAAACTTCTCCACTGCCGCCCGCACTTCTTCCGGGCGCGAAACCATTTCGTAACACCACTCGCCGAACTTGCCGCTCGCTGTCACCGCCGCGCACCACCGCAAGGCCGCTGCCTTCTTGGCTTCCTTGTATTCGTCGCGTGCCGCTTTGGTTTCGAGAATCAAATGTCGCTTTGGGTGCCCGACGCAACGCACGATGAAATCCGGTTCGTAAATCCTCATCCGCTCGTCGGCAAGATACGGGATGCCGAAACCCAGGCGCCAATTCTTCACGAATGACCCGACCTTCGGATGCGTATCGAGGTGGTAAGCGGCGGATTGTTCCCATTGGCGAGTGTCCAGCACCACGCAGTTGACGTGGCTCTTGTTCACGTCGCGAACGTCACGGCTCGTCTCGCCGTCCACTTCGCGCGTGCTGCCCTCGCCGCGATTGGCCTCCAGCACCGGCAACTCCGGGGCTTCACCGGCGGAAGTGTCCGGGCGGATGGCTTCGCTCAGCATGTCGGCGGCCCATTGGTAGTAAGGGGAGATGGCCAGGTCGCGAATGTCGTTTGGCGGAATCACAGCGACACTATCCTCCATGAATCGCTCGACGATGGGCAGAAGCTGCGGGAACAACACTTGCGGCGGCACAGCGCATTGCCGTTGTTCCACCAGACGCTTCACCAAACCGCCCGCAAGGTCGAACCCGATCTCCTGAACTCGTTTGCCGCGCCGAAATTTCTCCAGCGTCGCTTGGTCCACCTTCGCCGGGCCGCTGAAGCTCAATCGTCCCGCCTCGGTCACGCTCAACCCTTTCACCTCGACTTCTGGCGGAATGTTCAGTGGATCAATCTTCACCAGCCCGACCTGCTCCCAATTCACGGTTACACGGTTGCGGATGGCGAACGTGTAGCTTTCCACGCGCGGAAATTTGATTTCAAGATGGGCACGCTGGGGCAGCGCATGAACACGATGCACTTTTGGTTTCGAACCGCCGCCTCCACCGCTTCCCTTGAACGGGATGACCTCAAACGGCACGCCGAAAACTTTCGACACTTCTTCGCCGAGTTTCCCGTCAGCGTTCGGCGTGTAGTTGGCGCGCCGCAGGCCGCGCCCGATGACCTGCTCGCAAAGCAACTGCGACATGAACGGTCGGATGCCGATGATGTGCGTGACGGTGCTGCAATCCCAACCCTCCGTCAGCATCCCGACGCTCACGATGCACCGCACGTCGCGGCCTGGCGGATGCACTGGGCGCTCCATTTTCTTGGCCAGTTCCGTGAAACCCGGCGGGTAAACTGGATTCCCGTTGAGGTCAATTGGCCAGTCCGTCTTGCCGACCGTGTCGAGCGTGAACCTCATCCAACGATGCTCGTCGCTCTTGGCGCTGCCGCTGTCCGTTTCGTGAACGACTTTCGAGTCCACGCGGATGGTGTTGATCCGGCCCTCGCGGTTGAGGAGGTCTGAGAACCCAGCCGGCGGGATGTTGCCTGGCCCTTTGCCTTCGGCCAACCATTCGTAAATTACCTTGGCGATCTTCGTGTTCTTGCAGACGAGGATGTAAACTGGCGGGCGCGACTCGTTTTGCCTTTGCCACTCGGACAGCGTCTCGCGCCATTCGCCACCGAGGATTTTGATTGGCGCGTCCGCCCATTTGAGGATCGCCTCCGGCTTGGGTGTTCCGCGCTTGCCGCCGCGTTCGGTGGACGACAGCGCATTGGGCCGGTTCGGGTCCATTATCCAGCGCCAGATGTTGAAATACTTGGCGCGCTCGTCGCCCGTCGTGTCGCGGATGGGCAGTTGTGGAATCTTCACCAAGCCCGATTCAATCGCGTCCACCAAACCGAAATCACTCACCACCCAAGGAAACGGTTTGTTCGCGTCCTTGTTGACGCGACTCAGAAAGTAGGGCGTGGCCGACAAATCCACGCAGAAGTTGATGTCGCGATGTTTATGAATCCGATCCAAGCCGTCCACCCACACCGTCGCTTCCTGCAAATCGTAATCGTCGTCGTCATCGTCTTCATTCTCGTCTTCGCCGTTCACCGCTCGGATGCGATAGGCGTGATGCGCCTCGTCGTCCATCACAAGAATGTTTTGTTTCCCGGCTGCGTCCCCGAGCACGCGTTGCAGCCACGCGGTGTCGCTCTCGAAATACTCTGTGTAACGGACGCGCGCGCGGTTAAGGCTGCCGTCGGCGGCGCGGTCTTCCTGCACGACTTCAATCCGCCCTGACAGCAGTTCCTTCTCGAAATCGCCGGGTGTCATGTAGCGCTTGCCGCGCGCCGTGGTTGTTCTGTCACCGAGAATCACCCATTCCTCGACTTGCTCCGCCTTGCCACGTTTGCTCACGCGGGACGGCACGCCGCCGGTCTGCAACGTCTGCCGCTCGAACACATGCCAGTTCGTCACCAGCACCCAACCTTGCGCGAGGAACTTCATCAAATGTTGCGGCACGAGGTCCCGCGTCCGGTAAAGACTCGCGTCACCGCGCTGAGGATCAAGTTCCTGCAACCGATCACGGATGGTCACATTCGGGCAGACAATCAGCGCCACGTCTGAAAACCGCCCATCGCTGCGGTCGTTCACCTTGTTGAGGATGCTCCATGCCGCCAACATTCCCATCACCGTGGTTTTGCCAGAGCCGGTGGCCATCTTGCAGGCGTAGCGCAGGAATGCCCGACAACCTTGCTCCACTTTTTCTGGGCCAGGCTCGTCCATCGGCACTGTGATGCCCTGCCGGAAATCCTCCCGCGCTTCGACGAGAAAAATCACCGTCTCCGCTGCCTCGCGCTGCGCGAAGAACAGCCGGTGTTTCAAATCGCGGTCGGGACTCGACCAGTGTTCCAGCAATTCCAGCGTCGTGCGCGTTGCGCCCGGCCAGCCGGCTTTCCGCCATGCTTCCAACCGCTCGCGGATGCGGTTCACCAACGCCAGTTCGTAGGCGTTCGTGTAATCGCTCGCGGGTGCAAGAACGCCATCGCTCGTATCCCACGGCTCGTCTTGGTTGGCGGGCAGGAAGACGATGGACGGACGCCGCCCTTCGCGTTTGACCGGCGCTTCGCCTTGCCGGAGATACCAGTGATACCCCGGCAACTCGTAAGGCGAGTTCAGGATTGGCTCATCAACTTCAAACGGCGTGCTGGCGGGATTCTCAGGCATGGTTCAAATCGCTTTCGTCACCAGCAACTCGTTGCCGCGGTCGTCAATCACTTTCACGGCGATGGTTTTGTTCGGGCCGGCGACGAAGGGAGCGCTGCTTGTGCCAGCCAGATGTGCCCAGACGCTGTCCTCAAACTCGGCGCGCAACTCGCGTTTGAGATTTTCCCATGCGCCGGTGCGCGGGAAGAACGCTTGGCAGACGCGGAAGACTGTGCCGTTTTAGTCGGTGTCCAAGAACCACGCGGGCACGTCCATGCCGCTGCGATGCTCGGACTTCATCTCAATCGGATCGAACACATCGAGCCCAAGCAACTCGACTTGGTAATGCTCCGTTTCCTTTGTTTCCTTCTGTGTAATCCGAATCTCCGGCAAACCGCACACGCTGAAAATCTGGCTGCTGCGCATCGTCTTGAGTAGGTCGCCCATCAGGATGTCGGGCGTGGCTTGGACGTAGGTGGCGGGGATGTTGAACGCGGCTTCGCTTTCCTCGACCGTCTTGCGCGCGCCGGCTTCGATGGCGAAACCGATGACGTAGAGGTGCGTGTAATCCTTGCGCCGCGCTTCGATGGCGGCGTTCTCCACCAGCTTGCCGCTCACCGCACCGTGCTCCGGGCCGAAGACAAACGCCACCGGCTTTTCGTCTGCGCATGCCAATCGCTTCTGCGCTTCCGTGTCTTCGGCCAGCGATTCGAGAGTCGGTTGTTTGACCAACGCCTCCGCGTGCAGGCTCAACGTGCGCGCGGGCGGACGCACCTGCCGCAAACTCACGCTGCGGTTGCCGCCCAGCCGCAACACCGGGTTGCGCCGCAGAATCTCGATCATGCGGCTGACGAAGTTGGCGTGTTCCTCCGCCGCGCCCGCGCCTCTGTCCTCAATGCCGTCGCCCTCGAAATCCACCGGCGTCGGGATGGTCGCCTCCAACGTGAACGGGCCGGTGACGCGCACGATGCCGCTCTTGATTTCCGGGCGGTCCACCAGTACTTCGGACTTCGGCGAATCATTATTGGCGATGTCCTCAAGCTTGACGTGTGGGACAATGCCCGGCCCAATGCTTTTGGGGTTCTTCGTCTTTTGTTCCGGCAGGAAAACGAAACCGCCGGCTGGGCCACGTTTTTCGTCCGTCAACTCGTAGTAATCGAACGTGGCGGTGAGCAACCGCTGCCGGGCGAGTGCCATCGGCACGCGGCTAGTGTCAATCGTGATCCAGCGCCGTCCCCATTGTTCCGCGACGTATGCGGTTGTTCCGCTTCCGCACGTCGGGTCGAGCACCAAGTCACCGGGATCTGTCGCCATTAGGAGACAGCGCTGAACCGCAGCCGTCGAAGTCTGCACGATATAAAGTTTGCCGTCCGAGCGACTCATTACGCCACCGATGTCCGTCCAGACGTTGTTGATCGGAAATGCTGGGAAGTCGTCAAGAAACCGGATGAAGGAGATGTTGTTGCCGGTTTCGACGATTCGACCGGCTGCGATAAGCCTCTGCATATTTTCCGGTGGAACGCCCCACCATCGCGTTCCGGCTGTGTATCGCTTGCCGTTGAATTCAACCTCGTACCTACTGCCCGGCCCGGGTTTTGTCAGGTCGCTCAATGTAAAAAGCCTTGCGCCGGGAGGCAGTTCGCCTTCACGCTCTTCTTTCGTCGCGGGTCGCCTTGGGCCATCTGCCTGCATGACGTTGTTGTAGCGTCCTACGTTCTCGCTACCACCCTTTGGCACGAACAACTGCCGATACTTCATCCGTTTGATTTCTTTGGCGTACCAAAGAATGTAGTCGTTCGCTGTCGGAAGCAGTTTTGCTCCAAGACCTGAGCTTTTATTGAACGAGATTATTGAAACAAAATTCTCCGCGCCGAAGACTTCATCGAGGAGTTCGCGGACGTGGTGGAGGTTTTCGTCGGAGATTTGGACGAAGATCGAGCCGGTGGGGGCGAGCAAATCTTTGGCGAGATGAAGCCGGTCGCGGAGGTAGGTGAGGTAGGAGTGCAAGCCGAGTTCCCAGGTGTCGCGGTAGGCTTGGACCATTTCCGGCTCGCGGGTGAGGTCGGCGTCGTCGCCGTGGGTGACGTCGCGTTTGCGGACGAAGGGCTGGAAGTTCGAGCCGAATTTCACGCCGTAGGGCGGGTCGAGGTAGATCATCTGGACCTGGCCGCCGAGGTTCTCGAAGCGCAAGAGGGAGTTCATGACGACCAGCGAGTCGCCGAGGATGAGGCGGTTCTGCCATTGCTCGCAGTGTTCGTAGGCGCGCAGGACCTGGTCGGTGACCGGCAGGCTGGGGTTGCCGAAGAGGTCGGTGAGGAAGTCGTCCTGTTTGTCGCGCTTGTGGGCTTTGAGGGTTTCGAGGATGGCGCGGGTGGAGAGGCGTTCGTGGACGAACAGCGGCAGGGTCGGCACGTCGAAGCTGAGCCGCTCGGCCTTGCCGGTCCAGTTGAGGAAGGGTTTGCTGAGGGCGGCGAGTTGCGCGGCGGCGGCTTTGGCTTCTTCCTGCGTCTTGGCGTCTTGAATCTTGCGGATCAACGCCTCGCCTTGTTCGCGGGCTGGATTGTTGTCCCAATCCAGCGCGGGCGACAGCGAGGAATCATAGCGGTAGGTGGCCGGTTCTTTCTTCTTCTTGAACAACGGCTGCGTGCCGACTTCCGGCTTGAGAAGTTGGGTGGCCTCGGAGTGCTTGTAGTTCTCCGGGCGTGGTGGCGCGGCATTACGGCGTGGACGTGGCATGGCTGTTCGCTCGCGCGCGAATCAGCCCTGTTGGAGACTGCTCTTGAAGTCGAAATTTCCACGTTTCGTATCGAACAGCAGCCGAAGCTACGCGAAATGGTTTTGTAAAAACTTCTCTGGTCGTTTTGTTCTTCTCGGACGTGGAGAGTGTGCTCCAAACGGCGGAATTTGAAAAGGCTGAGTTTGACCCGGCGTTTGCCCTCACCCGGCTTTCAGCCACCCTCTCCAGTCCCAAGGAACACCTCATCCGGCCTCTGGCCACCTTCTCCCCATCGGATGCGGAGAAGGAGGAATCAGCGTCCATCGGCGATTGCCATTGTCGTCGGCGTTGTGCTCTACTTCGGCGTGATTCGCCGACGATTGGCTCGCGGCGAGGCCGGGGCACCGAAGAGCGCCGTCTGAATTTTTCATGTTTGAACCTCAATCCCACATCCCAAGCCGTCCGCCCAAACCGGCGCGCTTGACCCTGCCGGCGGAATTCCCCGGCGCCGCCTGGTATGGCGAGGAGGAGGTTGAGGCCGTGACGCGCGTCATCCGCAACCGTTCGCCGTTTCGCTACTACGGCCCGCAGTGCGGCGGGCTCCAAACAGGCTGAAAACCAGAATCTCCAAACACCATGAAATACACCTACGAACAACTCGCCAAGATGATTGACCACTCGCTCCTGCATCCGACCATGACGGATCAGGAGTTGGAGGACGGTAGCTACAACTACAAGGGCGCGACTGAACACGACCTCACGCTCATGCGCGCGAGCGTCTCGGCGAAGGTGCAGGTCAAAGCGGCCGGCGGTGTGCGCGACCTCGATGGACTGATCAACGTTCGCGATTTGGGAGCGACCCGGTGCGGCGCCACCGCCACTGCTGCCATGCTCGATGACTATCGGCGACGCGCCGCCGCCGGGCAGACGGGCACGGCGATAAAGGGCCGCTCTTCGGCCCTTGGTGCGGGCGGCTATTGAACCCACTCCATTCCACCCATGTACGCGAAACCAAGATCATGCGCCCACTGGCGTCCCGCCGCGGCGGCCCTCACTTTAATCACCGTCCTGGCGGCATCGGCTGCTGACGAGGCATTGCCTCGCCTCAAAGTCTCCGAGAACAAGAGGTTCCTCACCACCGCCGACGGCAAGCCGTTCTTCTGGCTCGGCGACACAGCGTGGGAACTGTTTCACCGCCTCAATCGCGAGGAGGCGACGCGCTACCTCGAAGACCGGGCGAGCAAAGGCTTCACCGTCATTCAAGCCGTCGCACTGGCGGAACTCGATGGATTGAACACGCCCAACGCCTATGGCCATCGCCCGCTCGTGGAGAACGATCCCAAGCGGCCCGATTTGAAAGACGGGCCGGACAACGATTACTGGGACCACGTGGACTTTATCGTGCGCCGCGCAAACGAACTGGGTCTGCGCATCGGTTTCCTCCCGACCTGGGGAGACAAGTGGAAAAAGAAGGGCGGCAAAGGCCCGCTCGTCTTT
>Ga0194128_10011693_pt1 | contig 10103 bp, 10 predicted proteins | sample TA2KigCa65mmetaG_FD_148650 | JGI IMG/M metagenome (GOLD analysis project Ga0194128, IMG submission 148650) | Freshwater microbial communities from Lake Tanganyika, Tanzania - TA2015037 Kigoma Deep Cast 65m | ecosystem: Environmental > Aquatic > Freshwater > Lake | place: Tanzania: Lake...
GTGGCGGCTCGATTCCATTTGTTTCATTTGACACAACGGAACTGCTCTCCGATGGCATCTGTGCGGACAGTGTTGAGTTCCTGAGACCGTGAGCCAGGATGGATGCTCTAAGTGCTTCCCAATCATAGTTTAGGGTATGTGGTACAATTTCGTCTACATCTTTTTTATAGGTATCAATAGGGAGGATACCTTCGGCGTATTTAGTGCGATGGAAATACCCACACTTTCCTTTCTCAATGGCAAGTTGATTAGATGCCTTAAGCAGATAATATTGGAATGCCTCAGTCAAACCATGAACAAGATGTGCAGCAGCACCATCAGAATATTTAACTTGATGACGAGCTAACCAGTGTGCAAGACCGATGTAACCAATGCCCAATGAGCGGCGATTCTTGGTGGATTCTCTGGCAGCTGCCACAGGATACCCCTGATAGTTAATCAACTCGTCCAGCGCCCTCACAGATAGGTCACAGAGCTCTTCTAGGTCATCAAGATGCTTGATCTTACCGACGTTGATAGCAGAGAGAATACACAGGGCAATCTCACCCTCTGGGTCATCAATATGCTGCAGTGGTTTGGTAGGTAGTGTAATCTCTTGACAGAGGTTACTCATCCAAACTTTATCCTTGAAAGAAGAATGCTCATTACAGTGGTCAATATTCATAATATAAATGCGGCCTGTCTCAGCACGTTCTTTAAGAAGGTCAAGGAAGAGTTCTTGTGCTCCAATAGTTTTTCTTGGAATAGACTCATCTCGTTCATAAACCATATAGAGATCGTCAAATCCAGCAAGACCAAAAGCATCAGACAGACCAGGAACGTCGTGCGGACTGAATAGTGAAATGGTTTCGTTGCGGATGAATCGTTCATAGAACAACTTGCTGATTTGAATGCTGTAGTCTAACTTACGAACGCGGTTATCCTCTGTTCCTTTATTATTTTTTAGTACTAGGATATCCTCTATTTCTCTGTGCCAGATTGGGAAGTGGACTGTCGCGCTTCCGCCTCGTATACCATTTTGCGTACAGCAACGGACAGTCGCTTCAAACTTTTTGAGAAACGGTATAACTCCAGTGTGAGCCACTTCGCCCCCTCGTATTTTGCTGTTGAGAGCACGGATGCGACCTGCGTTGATGCCGATGCCCGCCCTTTGTGCAACGTATCTGCCAATAGCCATATCACTACTAAAGATACTATCGAGGGTGTCATCGCTATCAACAAGGACACAGCTAGCAAATTGTCTAAGCGGAGTCCTAACTCCTGCGAGGATGGGAGTCGGCACGTTGATTTTGTGCTTGCTGATTGCGTCATAGTATTTCCTCACATATGACAGACGAACTTCTTTGGGATATTTAGCGAAGATGGTGGCTGATGCCAACATATAAGCGTATTGTGGTGTCTCAAAGACACTTCCAGTGCTTCTGTCTTGTACAAGATACTTGTCATTAACCTGTCTAAGGCCCGCGTAGGTGAACAAATAGTCTCGGTCATGGTCAATGAAACTATTGATTTTATCCCACTCTTCATCAGTGTATTGACCACTCAGACTCTTATCATATACACCAATGCGAATACCCTGATATAGATGGTCTCCTACTGAGGGGAAACCGTTTTTCCAATCAGCTCCAAAGACTTGCTTATATAGACCGAACAGCAGAAGACGAGCAGCAACAAACTGATAGTTTGGAGACTCAAGTTCAATAAGGTCACTAGCTGACCTAATAAGGATTTCTTGGATTTCATTAGTGCTGATGCCATCATAAAACTGAATGCCAGACTGTATTTCAACTTGCGATGGTGATACTCCTGCGAGTCCACCACACGCACATTCTACCATGTTGTGAATCTTATCAAGGTTAAGGGATTCTGTAGAACCGTCACGCTTTTTAACTTTGATACCGTTACTCATATTTTCTTCCAAAGATTAAGTTTTACTTTTGCTTCTAAACCTTTATAGGTGTTACATTTTACCACAGATTGAACATCATGTCCAGCGAGAAACATATCATTAATATCTTTCTCTTTGATATTGTCTGGCCAGATTACAATGCTTTCTCCTTTGTCAATACACCTTTCGTATCGTTGTACGATTTGTTTGTTTCTTGGTTCGTTGTCGTAAACAAATGTAATACTAGGGTAGTGTACCCTATCAAGTACAACATCAGCGCCACACATCGCCAATCCATTAGACAAGAAAAGAGAGTCGAACGGACCCTCTGTAACGTAGATGTTTTCATTTTTGTTTATACGATCAAGTCCAAATAGTTTAGGATATTGCTTATCCAAGATGGTAGTGATATAGCGAAGGCTTGCATTCTTGTTAAGAGACCTTGCTTGATATCCAAATACATTTCCATCTTCCGAGATTAGTGGGAGTATAATACGTGCTTCTTTAATTGTGTTTTGATTATTCTCCCAAGCGTTGAAGTCTTCTGCGTAATAGAAGTTTGAGAAATGAATCTCTGGTATCTTTCGGTTGAGCAGATATTGCTTTGCTGGGTGTGTAGTATTTAGCGATTCGATACTTGACAGTTCGCTAAAAATATTTTTCTTAAATACTGGTTTGGTAACAAACAGTTTTAAATCAGGTGTCTTTACCTGATAGTTTTTACCAGTCATACCCTCTTTGTATCTCTCCATGACATACTCATCGTGGAGATTGACACTCTGATCCTTCAGAAACTGAGAGAAGTTGCGCGTGACTCCACAGTTGTGGCACTTGAAAACAAAACTATCTCTCATAGAAAAGAGATAGCCTCGTGCTTTATTCTGCTTCTTCGCTGAGTCACCACAGTAAGGGCAACGGAAGTTGTAAGTGCCTTTCTTTTTTTCTGTAAACTTTTGAAGTTGGGGAGAGACCAAACCAATATACTTGGTATCAATATAGTTCATTTCGATTGTTGGATGGGCGCTCCTCTTACTGTAGCATCTAGTTTTTCTATTGTCAAGAGGTTACCAAAAAAAGATGCCGATCCAACGACTACCACAGCAGCAGTAGCAATACCCATAGTTAACCAACGAAACTTTGAAAGGTCTTCAACTTTCTGTTCGAGTTTTACTAACTTAGAATTAATACCTTTAATTAATTCTAAAATTGCTGCGTCTGCTTTATCTACTTGTTCTAATCTATTTTCATGACGCTCAAGAATGAGGGCAACTGCTTGGTTACCCTCACTGATTTTATCAACTGCTCTCTCAAGTTTGTCAAGCATCTCCTTGGAGAGATCTTCGTATATTTGAAACTTGGCTTCTAAAACTTCTATGTCTTTACCAACTCCAAACATGACTTCTCCTATTAAACGTTGCGAACAGCAAAGTCAAGAGCTTTTTGATAAGTTGTTGCACTCATGTTTAACATGACTCTAAACTTATCTCTATTCTCTGGTGATAAACCTTCATAGGTAGCAAGAATTCGTTTAGCATCAAACATGCCTATTCTACCTGCTGTGCCATCATTGAATACAAGATTAGCAAATGATGTTTCTGGATCTCTACCGTATGCACTGCCCTCTTGTGCTACTTTTAAAGCAGTAGTAAATACATCTACACCACCAGCAGAACCAGTTCTGGGGATGGCACCAGTCACAGGGCTCTTATTCCAATCAGTAGACATTTCCATCTCCGAAATAACATTACCTTGAGGGTCAAAAGAATTTTTTTGAACACCAACTTGCTTGGCAGCTTTTTGTTGCTTCTCTGCTGCTTTCTTCTTAAAGTCCGACATACGAGCGCGTAGAAGAGTTTGCATCTCTCCTTGCTTGTCTTGCATCTTTGTCTTAGCATCAGTGCGCTTTTTTTGAAGCTCCTTTTTTGCTCTCATAGATTTCTGAGCAGTAATTTGTTTCTGCGCTTTTTCAGTATCAGAAGTTGCTTCAGAAATAATTTCTTTAATATCTTCAGACATTTTAGTTTTCCTCCTAGTCATTACTCTTTGGATTAGTTTTCTAGCACCTTTTTTGCGACCATCAAGTTTTTCATCTTTGGTCTTTTTCAAGTTTTTCTTTTTCTTTGCTGTGTTAACAAAGACAAAGGCAGGAGGAAGTGCTAGTGAAGATCCATCACCTGCCATCATTTCATTTATATTAGCATTAACATCTTTAGACATTGTTCATCCATATCCTTTTTATCTACTTCTTCTGGCAATCTATTCAAAAATACCATAAATGCTTTTAATAACGGCCAGTATTGAGATTCTATTTTATAGAATAACAGCAACGTCGCCGCATTATTGAATACATTATACAAAGTAATAATATGATTTAATATTAAATGATGTTTCAACTCACCTGTAGTTTCATAACGTCGAAATAATCTCTTTATATATTTAAATTTTTGAAGGTCTTCTTCAAAGTCATCATATGTTACAGACAATGGATTGTCATAGTTTTTAATAGCAAATAACAACCAGTTGTCTGGTGTCAACTCATGAAAAATCATACATTATCAAGCGTAAGTTAATGAAGCACTATCAGAGATGACCTCTTCAGTTCCACCTTCAGATGTAATCTTCACACGGAACTTGTAACCATTCCAAGTTGCTTTAGCAGCAGCAGTGAGTGTGAGAGTGTCTGTAGTAGCACCAGTAAACACGCCTGTATTGGTGATGTTCGTCCAAGAAGTTCCTGTTGGAGTTTGACGCTGCCATTGGAATAGCAGTGTTCCAGGAGTGCCAGTTGTAGAAGTGGTAACTGCAAAAGTTCCAGTAAACGGAGTGGCAGCGCCAGTAACATTAGCGGGTTGACCAGTGATAGTTACAGCAGATGCTACATCAGCAGCAGGGTTATCTTCTGTTCCACCTTGAGCGGTGCCATAATCACCAGCGTTAGCAGCGGTCTGATTAGCAAACGCAATACACTCTGCCTTATGGCGAGTGTTTCCATCTCCATCGGTATAGGTTCTGTACAACCACCAACCTGGCCACTTGAGACCACGAACCTTGTTCTCATTGAGAGCAGCTTCGGTGTCATCAACGAAGATGAAGTTTGTTCCTGATGGATAATGACTTTCGTGAAGAAGGCGAGCAGCAACTTCTTTTGGAGGAGTTCTACGAATAGCATTAGCAGCGGTAACAGTTCCAGTTGAACCAGCATATACCACTTTTAATTTTAGTGAAGTTGCTGACACTACCGACTCTACAACATATTGAACGCCGTTGAGAGAAAGAACATCACCATTCTGAACAAAGTTATTGGTTGCTCTATTTGTGAAATCACCAGTCGTGGTTACAGTTGTGCTACCATTAGTAACAGTTAGATTATTTGCCAACGCCTTTGCGTCGATTGTTCCGAAAATTGCCATCGGTTTCCTCTATAAAAATTTCGTATCCTAAAAGGTATTTATAAAAAATGAGATGCCGCAGCATCCCACCAAAATCCAGTTTTAAAAAATAATCAGCAACCTTTCATGAGAGCAGTTCTAACTGTCGTTGCAATTACGTTGTCAATGTCATTATCTGTCTTCTCAACATATCTGTCAAGTAGATCACATACAAGTTTTTTAGTATGGCAGTTATTGAGTGCTACAAAGATAATTGGTTTTACTAGTTCTACGATTGCGCCCATTGTTATATTCTCCAAGGAGTTTAAAACTATTTATGCTTTCTTTTTTGCCATGGCGGTAGCAGTTCCATACATTACATCTTTTGCTTTATCGCCATACTTAGATTTAAATGAACCAAACTTTTTTTTCATACCCTTCACAAACTTTTCTTTCTTAGCAGTTTCTGCTTTAGAAAGTTTCTTTTCTTCCAAAGATTCAACTTCTTCTTTCATTTTCTTTTTCTTGGAATCATACTTAGAGTTTTTGGCGTCTGAAGAAATCTCGCTACTTTCCTTTTCACCTTGCTCAGTTGGATTATCGTTGATTGATGGCATGATTTCGATCTTTGCTTTCTTGCCTTCATCTACAGCTTTTTTTTTAGCTTTGCCGTATCCCTCTTGAACTTCCGCTGCCTTCTCCCACATTTCTTTCACTGACTTCTTACCTTTTCTTGCACGTAGAAGTGCGAAGTCATGAGCATCTACCTTGCCGTTTTTGTTGGCATCAATCTTCTCCTGATTGCCTGGCATGTCTTTTCTTTCTGTTAGATCTTCTTCGCCATCCATTTCATAACCAGCCTTCACACAGTTATCAACTGTCTTGCCGCCTTTTTGTTTGGTGCCTGCTAACTTATATCCTTTCCAGCAAGCTTTACCATCAAGACCTTTTGCTTTTTCGATGATGATAGTTTCTCCATCTTCCATGACTACTTCATAAGTAGTCCCATCTAGTTCATCTGCCATAAGACCCTCTGCGCGATTTTGCTTTGAAGAGTTACAATCTGCATCACCGTGAACGGGGCATGATTTGCCAGCTCCTGTGTGATTGCACTTACTTTTCTCGGTGAGTTCTGTTACAGACCTCTCAATCAAGTGTTTTGAAAACTCATCAATCGTCATTTTTCTTTTGTCGTTTATTCTTATTTATAAATGCTTTAACTTTTTCCTTGTCAGATAATTTTTTTGTTTCGCAACCGAAATATTCTTTAATATCTTTTACCCAGGCACGAAACATTTTGCCCTCTGTGGTCACAGCAATAACATAGTTAACACCGCGTCTGTGAATCTTTCCTACTTCTCCATCAGAATTTTTAACCCAGTCACCCTCAGCAAATACTTTGCCAAGCATGTAGGACTTCTGTTGTGATTGTTGTAAGATGTCTTTCAGTGATTTCATTTAATATCTAACCCCTCTCTAACTTCTGTCATTAATTTCATTTTATCACCATCATTTAAAGTGGATGGAATTCCTTGTAGAAACACAGCAACGTTTCCATTCATTGCTGCTTCTCTCATTTTACTAGCTGACATACCAGTGGCACCGTCAGCATCAGGATCACGTTCACCAGCAGATTTAGTTTCAAGAGATCTGAATGTATATTCAGTTTCATTGTAACGCTGAATCAAAGTATCCATTTCTCGCACACGATCACTACCAACGACAAGAACCACATCAGCATATTCACCTTGCAAGCTCTGAAGAACTTTGATGATAGTTTTTAGATCAGTGTCAAGCATAATATGATCCTTATGTTTTGGAAACATTTTTTTCATGTATCCAACTTTCTGCTCAGCAGATAAAGGATTCTTTTTCTTGTCTTTGGTGTGACTGGTGTAGATTTTATAGTCATTGGTGCCAGCAATCCTCGCCACAGCATTGATCAATTTTTCGTGACCAATGGTAGGAGGATTAAAGCGACCGAAAGTGATGACTACTTTCTTAAACATTTTTATTTGTATTTAGTTTCCTTTGACCCAGTTCTTTTGTAGCGTAAAGTTTGCCTGACTAAATTCCAGACGATCTACAAGTTTAGTAGCGTTGCCATCTTTAATAGCAACAAATCCTTCAGGTGCAGTAACACGGAATCCGTTTTCAGTGCGAAGGAAAGTGCGAGTGCTATCAGCAGACTCCAGTTTCTTCACGAAAAGATTCTTGGCATTCTGCAGAATAAGATACAGAGTGATCGTTGCCTTGAGTCCAGCGATGTTGGAGTCCACGAACTCAATACCCTCGTAGAGTTTCTTCAGTTTAGCAGCTTTAGTTTTCTCCTGCTTCACTTTGTTAACTTCCTTCATCATGGTGTCATGATAGTTTTGTTTGAAGTCATTGATGAAACGATTAACATTACTAATACGTTTGCCCTCACGTACATAAGTATTGAAGTAAGTTTTGAGACGAGTGCCAACACTGATATTATCGTTAGAATTAATTTGAGTAGAAATCTCATCCAAGAAAGAGGATGCACTACGAAGTGCTGGAGTAGCAGTGCGCCTCATAGTGTTAAGATTACGACGCTCAGTTGCATTAAGAATCATATTACTACCCATAGTATCTACCTCAGCACTGATTACAAATACATCGTTAGTTTCGTTGAATTGATTAATATCAACTCCAAAAGTAGCATGAGCCGTTGCAATGCTGCTACCAATATAACGAGTATGAAATACTACGCCAATCTTTGCTCGCTTTGCTTTTGCATATGCTGGAGTTCCTTTTGGAATAGCATAGGTGATGGTGTTAGGAGTGAAGGTCAAATAATCTACGCCATCAATCTTCTCTTCTTTAGCATCATCTGTAAACAAAAGATCACCCTGGATGATTCCACGAATACCAAGCTTCGGAAAATGCTCCAATGCTACTTTAAGTTTTTCCACAAGACCAGAAGAATTGCCATGATTTGCTTCAATCAAAGCATCATTGTAATTGATTTTTGGTTCGGTTTTATTGAAAACTGATTTAGTGCCAACAAAGAATTGTTTGACTTCAGGATCAGTACCACAAATAACAGCAGGAGCACCATCCCATTTTGTAGTGATCTTGAAGTTACTATTTTGAGTGCCGCTAAAAGTTTTGGTAAGTGCATCTAAAAATGCAAACGCATCTTTAGCACCCTCTTGTCCATCGAACAGGATGCTGTCTTCTAAGTGTTCGAGGTGAGTGTTCTTGCTCATGCTTGTCTCATCTGATAATTTCCGTTACTGTCTTTAGATACGATGAACTTGGCGGTTCGACTCGCTCGTGGTTGAACCACCACTCTAGCACCTGTTATGCCATATTGGGTTCTATCGCCTTTGTTAATTAACATCAAGACAGGTTCATAATCACCCGTCATTGGAGTGGGATTCATTATAAGATGCGCCGACATATGTAATTGATATTTACTTCCAACTTTTCTAATTGAAGGATTTCCTTGTAAAACACCAGTGCAATTTGAAACTCCATATTGGGAGTTACCAAAATTTTTACCATAAACAGATTCCATTTTCAAAGCATTATCTTGTATATCCATCATTGCAGTAAATCCTTTTCCACTCGGTTGCTTAAAATCATACTGCATTCCAGTTCCACAAAAATACGAAAGATAATTTGCAAATGCTCTAATCTCTGGAAACTTGTCTAAGGTTTCGTCAGCACCTTCTGTGTCATTTGCATAATGACTAACGCCACCCCATTGCTGAAAGTGATTGGCACGAAATCCTTGCTTGTGAGAAAACCAAGCAACGTCAATTAATTTTCTATTTTCAAGAGCAACAAAAGCAAGATCAGCTTTAACTTTTCCTTCTACTTTATTAACACCAACAATATTTGAAAACGTTTTTGTTCCTATTTGTAGATCTATCATAGGAACTTCAAGTTTATCTAAATCTCCATTAAAAGCATTAATAAAATCTGCTTCTCCCTGTTCTGTTGATGATGGTCTATTTAAAGAATAAGTTGAATCTACATTGTCAACATAATATTGTAATTTCCCCCAAAATAATCCTGGTCCTCCACGAGATGCTTTGCCGCCAAATCCAATATCCATTCCCAATCCATTATCTTTTAAAATTTTTCCACTATTGATAGTGCTAGAAATAGATTTTGATGTTGTCGTGTAAAAATTTACACGAAAAGGTGCTCGGGCAATTCCATTAGAATTTTGTCTAATTGCTCTTTCAACTGATTGTAAGATACCATTTTTCCCAGAATAAAAATTTTCAAATGACGCAAATCTTTTTGGTTCAAATTCTATAAATTCTTTACTTTGTTTCCATCTGCCATTTTCTTGTGTTGGTATACTAATGCCAACCATTTTAAAATATACTTCCACACCATTGTCTTCAGATAATCTATTATTATCTAAAAGAATAAATGGTTTATCATTTTTTATTCTGTTATATATTACTTCAAAACATTGATAATATCTTTTGGTAATTTCTGCCCAAGTTAATCCTTTTCCGCCTGCCATATAAAAAACCTCCCCTAATTTATTTAGGGAAGGGAACAATCAAAGGTCGTTAGCAACTCGGTTTTCACTTCGCTCAATACTAAATGCACCTTCAGGATAACGCGCACTCAGTTTTTCAAAATTCATTTGAAGGACTTGTTCAAGTGAAATATTTAAACCCACACATGCTTGAGCAACATACCACATAATATCACCCAATTCACGCTTCAGATGAAACAAGTTTTCTTGATTTACTGGTTTACCTTGGAAGACAATCTTCTTCACAATCTCAGTAAACTCTCCAGCTTCAGCAGACATTCCTACAGCAGCAGTAAGCAATCTCTCGGTAGGAAAATTT
>Ga0194128_10011696_pt1 | contig 10101 bp, 10 predicted proteins | sample TA2KigCa65mmetaG_FD_148650 | JGI IMG/M metagenome (GOLD analysis project Ga0194128, IMG submission 148650) | Freshwater microbial communities from Lake Tanganyika, Tanzania - TA2015037 Kigoma Deep Cast 65m | ecosystem: Environmental > Aquatic > Freshwater > Lake | place: Tanzania: Lake...
TGACGCGGCGCTGGACGCATGGCTGGCGGACCTCGGGTCGCTCAGCGCGCCCGTCGTGCGCCAGGCCCGCCGCGCGCTGAAGATCAGCCTGGGCGAGAAAATCCTCATCGACCTGTCCATTGCCGAGCGCCAGTACAAGCATGAATTGCTCGCCCTTGACGACGCGGTGGAAGGGCTCCGCGCGTTTCAAGAAAAACGCCCTCCGGATTGGAAGAATTGCTGATGTCTCTCCCCGAAGTGGCCGTCGTTTCGGCCGTCCGCTCTCCCATTGGAAAATTCGGCGGATCGCTGGCTGACTATACGCCCGGCGACCTGGGCGCGCTCGCGCTCAAAGAGGCGCTCGGCCGCGCCTCGGTGGCCGGAAACGAGGTCGGCGAAGTGTTTTTCGGACAGGCCCGCCAGGCCGGAGGCGGTCCCAACGTGGCCCGCCAGGTGGTTGTGAAGGCTGGCTTGCCGGTCGAGGTTCCGGCCTGCACCATCAATCAGGCCTGCGGCTCCGGGCTGCGCTCCATTTTTCTGGGCGCGGAAGCCGTCATGCTCGGCCGCTCGCGGATCGTGGCGGTGGGTGGCGTGGAGAGCATGAGCCGGGTGCCGTACCTCCTGGATCGCGCGCGCTGGGGATATCGACTGGGCAACGCTGAGGTCGTTGACGGGATGTACCGTGACGGCTTCCATTGCCCGCTCTGCGACCGCATCATGGGTGAAACCGCGGAAACCCTGGCTCAACAATACAAGATTTCCCGCGAAGCCCAGGACGCGTTTGCGGCGGCCAGCCAGAACAAGGCCGAAGCCGCGCGCAAGGCCGGCCGCTTTGACGCCGAAACCTTTGAAGTGCCGCCCGCGCCAAAATCAAAGGCAAAAACGTCACTCATCGTGGATGAGCATCCTCGGGACGGCGTCACCGCGGACGCGCTGGGAAAATTGCCGCCGGTGTTTGGCGGCACGGTCACCGCCGGCAACGCGTCGGGAATTACCGACGGGGCGGCCGCGCTGGTTTTGATGGCGCGCGAGGAAGCCGAGAAGCGCGGGCTGGCCGTGATGGGAATTCTGCGGAGATATTCGACGATCGCGCTCGATCCCGCGGTGATGGGACTGGGGGCGGCGCTGGCCGCGAAAAAAGTCCTCGAAGCTGCGGAGGTAAAACCCGATGCGCTGGACGCGGTGGAAGTGAACGAGGCGTTTGCGGCCCAGGTGCTCGCCTGCCAGGAGCTGTATCCGCTGCCGATGGATCGTACCAACCTCAACGGAGGCTCCATCGCGCTGGGGCATCCCATCGGCTGCACCGGCGCGCGCATCGTGGTGACGCTGCTGCACGCGCTGGCCCAGCGGGACGGGAAACTCGGCCTGGCGACGCTGTGCGTCTCGGGCGGCATGGGTCTGGCGGCGCTGTTCGAGCGGCCGGGAAGGAATTAAACCAGCGACGCTCGCATGGCCAGCGTCCCCAGGCGCTCGGCCATGATGAGCGCCTGCTCGTAGACCGGGTTGCGGCCCATAATCCCCAGCTCGCGCTGCAGCACGTTGAATAAATCCATGGTGTGCGCCGCAACTACCCGTCGCAGCGGGGGGCGGCCGTCCACTTCGAGGACGCTCTCCAGCTCGGTCTCGCCGCGCAGCCGCGCCTCGAGCGCCGTGCCGGGCGCCGTCATGCGCACGGACTGAATGCGCGAGTGGTGCACCACCGGGCCCACGTGACACAGGAGGTGAAGCACAACCGCGCCGCCGTCCTTGCGCTCAAAGTCCACGACCACCTGCTCGCCCGCGGCGCCGCGCGTGCCCCGCGAGCGCCATCCCAGGCGCGACGCCAGCCAGCCCATCAGCAGCAGCACCTGCACGGGAATGCGCGTGGGACTGTCCGCGCAATCGCAGGCCACCTCCACGCGGTCCAGCGAAAACAGGGCTGGCCGCATCTCGGGCGGATCGAACGTCTGCGCGATGACCTGGCGCCACGGCGTGAGCCGGTGCCAGTTGAGATCCCCCAGCGCGGCCCTCTGCTCGGGCGACGAGACGTGCAGCGCCATGGCTACCAGCTCGAGCAGCGGATCGGTCAGGCGCAGCGTGTCGAGCACGATGCGATCGCAGCGCTCCAGCAGATTTCCCAGCGCGCGCTGGGCCACCGGGTCGTCCGGCACGCCCCCGATCCACCACAGAAAGGTCGGGAGATCCGGCGCGAAAATGGAAAACAGCACGTTGTCGACGTGCTGCACTTGATTCCCGTGGATATTCAGGCGGATCAGCTCCTGGCAGACGCGCGCGCCAGAGCCCTGCGGAGCGCGGCACTGGGCCGCGATCCAGGAGCGCAGCTCGGCGGGGGATTCCGGATCGGCGGTGATGAGAATCACCCGGGCCGGATTGGTGTCCGCCACGCGCCGCATGATAATTTCGACCTCGCCGACCTCGGTGCGCTGCCACAAGACCACGGCGAGGTTCATGGCGCAGGTGCGCACCACGCCGGGCCCCTCGTTCATCCACATGCGGCGCAGCTCGCGCTCGATGCACCCGACGTCCACCTCGCGCGGCTGCTCGCAGGCCAGCATCTTGTCCATGGCTACAACCTCCGCCAGCGACGTCCGTCCCGCTCCACGAGGCGATCGGCCTCTTCCGGGCCCCAGGTGCCCGCTTCGTACTGGGGAAGCGCGTCCACCGGGTGCTCCTTCCAGTAGTCGAGAATGGGCTGGACGGCGATCCACGAGGCCTCCACCGAGTCGCGGCGGGAAAACAGCGTGGAGTCGCCCAGCATGCAGTCGAGCAGCAGCCGCTCGTAGGCCTCCGGCGTGGCCACGCCAAATGCCGTGCCGTAGTGGAAATCCATGGTCAGGGAGCGCAGCCGGGTCGACTGGCCCGGCACCTTCGATTCGAATTTCAGCGAAATTCCCTCGTCGGGCTGGATGCGCATGACCAGGAGGTTGGGCTCCACCTGGTCGGCCGGCGTCTGCTTGAACAGCATGTGCGGCACCCGCTTGAACTCGATGGCAATTTCGCTGACCCGCTTGGGCAGCCGCTTGCCGGTCCGCAGGTAGAACGGGACATCGGCGAAGCGCCAGTCGTCGATGAGCATCTTGAGCGCCACGTAGGTTTCGGTGGTCGAGGTGGGTGACACGGATTTTTCCGCCCGGTAGCCGGGGACTGCCTGCCCCCCGATCCACCCTTCGGCGTACTGCGCGCGCACCGCGTCTTGCGCGGTGATGGGACGGATGGCGCGCAGCACCTTCACCTTCTCATCGCGCACGGCGTCCGCGTTGAAAGAGGCCGGCGGCTCCATCGCCACCAGCGCGAGCAGCTGCAGGATGTGATTTTGGACCATGTCCTTGAGCGCGCCGGAGGTCTCGTAGTATCCGCCGCGCGCTTCCACGCCGAGGCTCTCGGCCACGGTGATCTGCACGTTGTCGATGTAGCGGTTGTTCCAGACCGGCTCGAAAATCCGGTTGGCAAAGCGGAAGACGAGAATATTCTGCACGGCTTCCTTGCCAAGGTAGTGATCGATGCGGTAGATCTGCTCTTCCTTGAAAATCTGGGTGATCATGTGGTTGAGGTTGCGCGAGTTCTCCAGGTTGCGGCCGAAGGGTTTTTCCACGACGATGCGCGTCCAGCCCGGCCGAGTCGGCTGCTCTTCGTCTGGCGAGACGATGGTGGACGGGCGCCCGGCCGCCAGTCCGGCCGTCCAGAGGCCATGCAGGATGCGCAGCGAGGCCTGGGGCGGCGTGGTCATGTAGAGCAGCCAGTTGGTTGCCTGGTTGCGGTTGATGGCGATGCCGCGGAGATTCTCCGAGAGTGCGCCCAGGTCGTCGTACTCGGTGTCGACGTAGAACAATCCCTCCGCAAAGCTCTCCCAGGTGGCGGTGTGCAGCGGGACGTTGCGGGCGTATTTTCCGACTTCTTCCCGCATCTTGGCGCGAAAGGAATCGTCGGTCATGTCGGTGCGCGCGCAGCCGATTATGGTAAATCCAGGCGGCAGGCGCCGCTCGACAAATTGATCGTAGAGGGCCGGCAACAATTTCCGCCTGGTGAGGTCGCCGCTCGCGCCGAAAATCACCACGGTGCACGGTTCCGGCGTGCGTTCAATCAGAAAGCCCTCGATCAGGGGATTCTCGGTCGGCAGCAAGGTGTCCATCAGCATCCTATCTCATTTCCTGGCGGCGGAACGCGTCAGACCTTGACGTCATGCCCGCCGAATTGATTGCGCAGCGCGGCCACGAATTGCGCCGAATACGATTCGTCCTGCCGCGACGCGAAGCGGGCCAGCAACGACAGCGTGATGACCGGCGCCGGCACGCTCTTGTCGATGGCTTCCAGGACGGTCCAGCGTCCTTCACCGGAGTCTTCCACCCAGCCGCGCACGTGCTTGAGGTCGGGATCCTTTTCCAGTGCGCCTTCAGCCAGCTCGAGCAGCCAGGAGCGGACCACGCTGCCCTGGTTCCAGAGGCGCGCGATGCCGTGCAGGTCGAGATCGAAATCGGCGTGCTTCATGATCTCGAATCCCTCACCATAAGCCTGCAGCATGCCGTACTCGATCCCGTTGTGGATCATCTTCACGAAATGGCCGGCCCCCACCGCGCCGCAGTGCAGGTAGCCGTTCGGCGGCGCCAGCGACTTGAGCAGCGGCTCGGCGATCCCAAACGCCTCCACGGTTCCGCCCACCATCATGCAGTAGCCGTTCTGCAATCCCCACACGCCGCCGCTGGTGCCGGCGTCCATGAAAAGAATGCCTTTTTCGGCCAGCGCCTGTCCGCGGCGCACTGAATTGTGGAAGTTGGAGTTGGCGCCGTCGATCAAGAGGTCGCCGGGCTGCAGCAGTGCGGCAACCTGGGAGATCATGTCGTCCACCGCGGCGGACGGCACCATCAGCCAGACGACGCGGGGCGCGGCCAGCTTCTCGACAAGGGCGGGGATGGTCGGGGCGGGCTCGGCGCCTTCCCCGGCGAGCTCCTCCGCTTTTTGCGGACTGCGGTTCCACACGACGACCTCGTGTCCGTCCCGCATGAGACGGCGGACCATGTTGGCCCCCATCTTGCCGAGTCCCAGAAATCCGAGGCGCATCAGGAACCCCCAGGTAGAAGATGCCCCGATCTTGCGCCGGTCCGCCCGAATCCCCTGCCTACTCGCGCATTACTCGCGCTTGTCGCGGCAGTCCTTGCAGTAGCCGAAAATGACCATGGTGTGTCGCACCGGCAGGAAGCCGTTCTCTTCCGCGACGCGATCCTGGAGCGCTTCGATGGTGGGGTTCATGAACTCAATGGTGTGGCCGCAGCGCGTGCAGACCATGTGATCGTGGTGCGGCTGCTCGAAGTTGTGCTCGAAGTACATGCGCCCGTCCGCGAAGTACACCTCGCGGGCGATCTCGCACTCTTTGAGCAGCTTGAGCGTGCGGTACACGGTGCTGTAGCCGATGTTGGAGTGGTGGCTGCGCAGCGTGTGGTAGAGCGCCTCGGCCGACTGATGCGAGTCGTTTGACAAAAACAGCTCGAGCACCGCGTCGCGCTGGCTGGTGCGCTTGAGGCCCTTCTTGCTCAGGTAGCGGTAGAATACTTCCTTCTCTCGCATGCCGCTCCGGTTCGCGTCCCGCACGGACCGTTCCCCCCGAAAAGACGCGACTCTGAGTCAGGGGTCCTCCGGCGGATTCCCCTGGTTGACCGTCCCTGAGGGGACTCAAGCCAGTGCTGGACCCGACGCTTATCGAAGCGAGATCAATGCCGCGTAACCTGCTCCAGCCAGGTGTTCGAGCCGCTGCCGTTCACCCCGATGGGGCGCTCGGAGCGGGGCGGCAGTTTCTTGAAGGAGCCGGTCTGGGTCTGCCAGGCTGCCAGCGCGGACTGGAACGCCTTGATGGCGGGCTCGTAGGCCAGCACCTGTCCGGTGCGGATGTTGTACACCCAGCCGGAAATGTGCAGCTTGCCCTGGCGGATGGCCGCGGCCACCGACGGGTGCGTATGCAGGTTCTCCATCTGCACGCGCACGTTCTCCTCAATGGCCGCGTCAATCAACTCGACGCCATTGCGGTCCGGGTAGACCGCCTTGACGATCCGCTTGATGGGCTCGGCCATCGCCAGCCAGGATTTCACCGCCGGGAGGTCCTCGAGGTTCTCGGGGTGATTGAACAGCGCCTTCATGGCGCCGCAGTCGGAGTGTCCGCACACGACGATGTGCTTGACTCCCAGAACCTGCACCGCATACTCGATGGTGGCCGCCTCGCCCCCGCCCTGGGGAGTGAAGGGGGGGATGAGGTTGCCGGCGTTGCGCAGGATGAACAACTCGCCGGGCCCGGTCTGGGTGAGCAGCGTCGGGCTGATCCGCGAGTCCGAGCACGTGATGAACAGGATCTCAGGCTGCTGCCCCAGGGCCAGCTTCTCAAACAGTTGCCGGTTGGCCTCGAAGACCTCCGTCTGGAAGTGGTAGAGTCCCTCGAGCAGTCGCTCAGTCACGGGTCAGGCTCCTCTTCAAAGCTGGCCGCCCTATGCGGCCGCTTCGCTCTTCTCGCTGGTCTTGTCAGCCTCGTCGGCGCGAGGGGTCGGTTTCGCCAGGAAGCGGTAAAGGATGGCGTACAAAATCATGGCCGAAAGCACGCCCGTGAGGAAGTCGGTAAAGATCACCGCCACCGCGGTGTAGGCCATCGTGGCGACCTCGAACCTGTTGTCCTTCAGGACCTCCTGCACTTCGGCGGGCTTCACCATGTTCATGGCCACGTACAAGAGCACGCCGCCGATGCATGCCATGGGAACCAGCTCCAGATAGGACGCCAGATAGACTGCGATTCCCAGCTTCAGGAAGCATTTGAAGATTCCGGCCAGCGGTGAGACGGCGCCGACCTTGATGTTCGTGGCGGTGCGGGCAAGCGCGCCGGTGTGCGGAAAGCCGTTGCTCAGCGGCACGAAGATGTTGACGATGCCCTGCCCCCACAGCTCCTTGTTCGGATTGTAGGGGATTCCCTGGTTGTCGGCCAGGCGGTCCGCCATGCGGGAGCACAGCAAGCTTTCCACCGCGGCCACGAAGATGATGGCGATGGAGAAGTAGGCGATATCGTAAATCACCTCGCTGGTCAGCGGCGGCACGACGGGAGGCGTGAACTTCAGCAAGTCGGTGGGGATCGCGCCGTATTTGTCCTTCACCTGGACCAGACCGGCGCCGGGCACCAGGTACATGGAGATCCCCGTGGCGGTGGCCAGCGCCACCAGCGGCGCCGGAATATAGATCGACATCTTCAGCAAGTATTTGATCACGAAATAAGTCCCGATGCCAATGGCGATTGCGATGGCGTTCATCTCGCCGGCGTGCGTCCAGATTCCGTGCAACTTTTCCAGGAAGGAGGTCCCGAGTTTGGCCTTGATGCCCAGCACCTCGCCAATGGTCGACATCATGATGGTGACCGCGCTACCGATGGTGAAGCCCACCACGATGGAGTGCGGGACGCGCGCCACCAGGGCGCCCAGGCCGCCAAGACCCATCATCATGAGCACGACGCCCGCGATAATGGAGACCAGGATCAGAAAACCGTAGCCAAGGTGGTAGGTGGACGGATCGCCGCCGTACTTTTCCATGATACCGGCGATTACCGGAATGAATGCGGCGGTAGGGCCGTACACTTGATATTTGGAGCCGCCAAAGAGTGCGCCCAACAGGCCGGCCACGGCACCGCCCACGATGCCGTGCACCGGGTTGAGACCCGACGCGATGGCGAATCCCATGGCCAGCGGAATCGCCACCATGGCGACGATGAGACCGGCGGTGAAATCTCGCAGGATGTTCAGCCGCAGGTCGCCTTTCTTAAGGTCTTCGTACCTGCCGTCAAACGGGGTTAAGAACAGAATCAAGCGCTGCCACATGGAAAAATCGCCTCCCTAAAATGATGAACTTAAATGGCGCGATCACTTGTGCGCCATGACAAAACGGGACGGACGGCGATTACTCTAACAGCGCAGGGGCGCGCCGCATCCGTTGTCTTCTTGATGCTCGCAGCGCGCTGGAGAAAGAACGTGGCGGATCGCGTGCGCCGCGGTCAGCGGAGCCCGCGAGACGTACACGGTCACATGCGCGCGCCGCTCTGGAAGCATGCTGCGCACCGAAGTCCTGGTGGTCTCTTCAGCGGGGGCCGGACCGTTGGGCACTTCCTCGCTGGGCGCGCTGCTCCCGAACATGCCGGGCGGCGGTGGGGTCAGCGGGTTCATCGTCCAGGTGGTGGACAGCAGGACCAGGACACACAAAAGGTACCCCACGAGCCGAAGCCCGTGGCGCCGCGAGGGTTCGCTGACCTCTACGAGTGTCTGCAAGACGGCCCCCTCTGGCGATTGTATTCGATTGTATTAAGACCAATGCTGGCGCTCCTATCAAAGCATAAAATGATGGGTTGATGAATGTGAATTCGATGAGAGCCTGATGAGGATGCGCGTTGGAGTGTTCATAACCGTGTAACATCGGCTGCGCGCCGGTCTGCCATAATGTCCAAGATTTCACGAGCCATTGTTCAGGAGGGTCTATTGTGAGCCAGTCCGCCGTTTCCACCTGGCATCCCCGCGTCTTCGTGGGCGCCACCACGGGAAGTCTGAATCCCCAGATCCCTTCACCGGTCTGGCGCTCGTCGCCGGTGGCCATTGAGATCGCCGACGGGATCGGCTTCGCCATCGACGGCGAGTCGCTCGTCGTGACCGACGGGGTACGCGAAGGCGCCACCACCATTACCGGACGCCTGGAGGACGGCACCTATCCCCAACGCGACTTCACCGTCACGCGCCAGGGCCAGGACACCCGCGTCGAGGGCTACTACGACTGGCAGGACTACTCGATGCGCCGCGAGGGCAGCACCCTGAACATCGCCGGCGAGACGCCGCGCGAATCCTCAGTGATTACCGAGCAGCCCAACGGCGACATCCTGGTGGAGGGCGCCTACCCCGCCCAGCGCTACGAGATCCGCGCCGAGGGCAACACCACCCGGGTGACCGGCTACGACGAGTTCGACAGCGCCCTCATTACCTTCGCCGGCGACAAGATCACCATCCAGGGCGCCATTCCCGAGCGCACCTTCGAGATCACGAAGACCGAGAACGGCTTCCACGTCCAGGGCGCCTATCGCTTCCAGGATTTTGACGTGACGCTGGCCCCCGAGGGATTCACCATTCAGGGCCTGTATCCCCAGCAGAAGTACGTGGTGGCGAACGCTGGCTCTGCTGCTTGATTCCGCGACGCTGAACGAGGCGCGGGAGGCCGCCGCCCTGCCCTGGGTGGGCGGCCTGTCCCTCAACCCGTCCCTGCTTGCGCGCGCCCACGGGAACCACCGCATCGACCGCACCCGCGCGGCCCACCTCATCATGGAACTGGCCCAGGCGCTGCCCGGCCCCATGTTCGTGCAGACCCTCGCGTCCGACGAGCAGGGGATCCTTGACGACGCCCGGCTCATCCACGGCCTGCTCAAGGACCGCGTGATCGTGAAGATCCCCTGCACCGACACCGGGCTGCGCATCACCCGCAAGCTGACCGTGGAGTCGATTCCCGTGTGCCAGACGGCCGTCTTTTCCGTGACGCAGGCGGTGATCTCAGCCGCGGCGGGGGCCCGCTGGGTGGCGCCCTACTGCAATCGCATCACGGCGGCCGGCGGCAACGGCGTGGCGACAATCGGGCGCATGCGGGAAGCGATGGCGCACCAGGGCCTGGAGTGCCGCGTGCTGGTGGCCAGTCTGAAGAGCGTCGAGGAGGTCGAGGCCGTGCTGCTCACCGGCGCGGATCACCTGACCATGCCGCTGGCGCTGCTCGGGCAGCTTTCCCAGCACCCGTTGACCGACGTGGCCACCGCGCGCTTCTCCGAGGATCTTGCCTGGGACGGTTAACTGCGATTGCGCTCCACCCGCACGTCGCCTAGCTGCACGTGGGTTTCTTCGAGGATGACGGTGGGCGGCGGGCCCGACGCCGCTTCGCGCGTCGCAAGCCGGGTCAATTCTCCGGTGCGCCCCGTCGCGTGGTCGCCCTCAGCGTCGGTGACCGGAGTGATCGTGCCGGCCCTGAGGTCCAGCACGGCCGCGGATTTCCCGAAGTTGTCGGTGAGCAGCGCGCGGTCCGTCCCGAGGGCGGCCTTTGCCGTCCACGAGGTCGAGTCAGGGAGGGTCGAGACGGCGTCGCCGC
>Ga0194128_10011704_pt1 | contig 10097 bp, 10 predicted proteins | sample TA2KigCa65mmetaG_FD_148650 | JGI IMG/M metagenome (GOLD analysis project Ga0194128, IMG submission 148650) | Freshwater microbial communities from Lake Tanganyika, Tanzania - TA2015037 Kigoma Deep Cast 65m | ecosystem: Environmental > Aquatic > Freshwater > Lake | place: Tanzania: Lake...
CCCGCGCGGACGGCAATCGCGAAAGAGCCTGAGCTTGAATGAAGCCCAGGCTCTTTTCGTTGAGAGACAGAAAGGCAGAGTGGGACCAGCGCAGCGCCGGCCACCAAATTTTCTTCCGTTAACGAATGAGCCAGTCGTGGCATCGTCATTTCTCCACTTTAGCAATCGAACCGGCGTGGGATAGCACGACCTAAGGATGGGCGTTTCTGCCCGTCCAATGGTGCTGCGGTCAAAACAGGAGACGAACAAGAGCGACCATCATGCAGATGCGCTGCTCATACTGACACAATCCGATGGCGTACTCAACGACGATTCGTCGGGTGACGTGTCGTGTCCCTTGTGCGGAAGCTGTTTCAATCTGGCGAAGGACATCGAGACCGATCAGGACGATGACTCGCACGCCAAGATGCTCGGCCATTTTCAGCTGTTGAATTGCCTGGCCCAGGCCGCGTACGGTGCCGCCTGGCAAGCGTGTGGCACGAAGCTCGATCGCATCGTCACCCCGACAGTCCCCGCACCTGACCGCGCCGACGATCACCGAACATGTTTGGAGATCGTCGAACCCCAACCGCCGCACCGTTCTTAAACTCACAGGAGTCCCATCAACAAACCAGTGCCACCAAATTCAGCCGACCAGCGTTATCATTTTCAACCGTCGTCAACAATCGCCCGCATCGCTCCGCGACAGAACAGCCGAGAGCGTGAATGAAGCGGTTTGGTTTTTGCGAGTTGATTATGGCAATGACGTGGGTGAAGCATTCGGGATTCCCGGCTTCGAGCGACAGGGCTACGGAATTCCCTCTTGCTTGCGTTGATCGGCGGTCACTCTCAAACTGCGCCGCATGAAATCGAAATCACCGCTCCTGATCATCTTTGTGACCGTGTTCATCGACCTCTTGGGCTTCGGCATCGTGCTGCCGCTGCTGCCGAGGTACGGCGATTATTTTGGTCTCGACCGACTGCTCGGCCCATTGATGGCGTCGTTTTCGGCGATGCAGTTCTTGTTTGCCCCGTTGTGGGGACGCCTGTCCGATCGTGTCGGCCGTCGCCCGGTGTTGCTGGTGGGGCTGGCTGGCTCCACGGTGTTTTATGGATTGTTCGGATTGGCGACGTCGCTGGGCAGGGAGGATCAACTTCTGGGACTGTCGGTGATTCCGTGGCTGTTCATCACCCGCATCGGGGCCGGCATCGCGGGCGCGACGATCCCAACGGCTCAGGCCTACATCGCCGACTCGACGACTGCCGAAGCCCGAGGCAAAGGCATGGCCTTGATCGGAGCCGCTTTCGGTATCGGCTTCACGTTTGGGCCATTGCTGGGCGCGATGTTCGTTTCAAGCGATGTCGATGGTCCGCCAAGTCCAATGGCCGGATACGTCGCGAGCGGTTTGTCGGCGTTGGCGTTCGTGTGGGCGGTCGCTCGGTTGCCGGAATCGTTGAAGCCCGACAAAGTCGCGCAGCCCCGTCGCTGGTTGAATGTCGGAGCGATGGGCCGAGCGTTCTCACATCCCGGGACCGCGCTGCTGATGCTGACCATCTTTCTGACGACGCTGGCTTTCGCACAGTTCGAGGTCACGCTGTCGCTGCTGACGAAGTTTTTCGGCTTGGCCGACAGCCAGAATTTCTACGTCTACGCCTACGTCGGCTTCGTGCTGGCGCTGAGCCAGGGCATGGTGGTGCGGCGAATTTCGCCCCGGTTGGGCGACTTCAAAATGAGTCTCGTCGGTACGATTTTGATGACACTTGGTTTGGTTTTAATCGCACTTACCTGCGGCCAGAGGTCGCTGGGCCTGCTGTTTGTGATTGTGCCGATCAATGTGCTGGGCTATTCGGCTCTGACCCCTTCGCTGCAGGCCATGTTGTCACTGCGGACTTCCGCCGATGAGCAAGGAGAAGTCCTCGGCGTTGGCCAAAGCATGTCGGCGTTGGCTCGCATTGCCGGGCCACTGCTAGGCGTCTGGCTGTTCAAACTCGACAAGCAGGAACCCGCCAACAGCGTCGTCTTGCCGTATTGGGCTGGAGCCGGTCTGATGTTGTTGGGTGTGGTGATGGTTTTTTTACTCCGTCCCCAATCGAAGGGCTCGGAAGAGACAAACGCATGAGTTTCAACGTTGTTGTTCACACGGAGTTCTCGAAGCACAAGTTGCTCGAATGCGACTTGGCAGTCGATCCGTTCGTGCAGTTTCAGCGATGGGTCGACGACGTCCAGGCGGAAAACGTCGTCGATTGGCAAGCGATGTCATTGGCGACAGCGACCCGCGATGGGCGGCCGTCGGTGCGCATCGTTTATCTGCGCGGCTGGAACGAGCGTGGCTTTCTTTTCTACACCAACTTCGACAGCCGCAAAGGCTACGAGTTGGCGGACAACCCACAGGGAGCCGCTGCGCTGCATTGGAAAGAACTTGAACGGCAAGTCCGGATCGAGGGGGCCGTTGTTCGCGCGAGTGACGCCGAATCGAACGCGTACTTCGCAGGCCGGCCGCGAGAAAGCTGCATCGGCGCCTGGGCGTCTTCGCAAAGCCAACCGCTTGCGAACCGAGCGACGCTCGAACGGCTCACCGCCGAGTTCGAGGCGAAATTCGCGGGAGGCCCAATTCCTCGACCACCGAATTGGGGCGGCTTCCGCATCGTTCCCGAAAGCGTCGAGTTCTGGCAGGGAGGCGTCGCTCGCTTGCACGATCGACTGATCTATCGGCGACAGCCAGACAGCACTTGGCGGATCGAGCGGCTGTTTCCGTAACGCACGCGAACCGCGTGCGCGACATCTTACTTCGCAGAAAACTTTGTCAGCTCTTCGGCGATCAGTTCTTCCTCGATCGACTCGCTGGCGACCCGCGCACGGACCCGCAGATTCCCTTCGGTCGCACCACGCATGTGAACTCGGAACAGGGTAGTCTTCCCAGGTGCCAATTCCGGCAGATCGCTGAACAGGATCAAGCCGTTCTTGGTGAAATGCTGAGTCGCCGATTGTACTTTGAGAACCTCGAAGCTGCCGGGCATTTCAAAAGTAAGACCGACGTTCTGAGCCGACTTCGAACCATTGTTGGTGATGCGAATTTCGTAGGCAGTCTCTTGGCCCACTTCAACGGGATCTTCCAGGTCTTGAATCTCCAGAACCAGCGATGCCGAGCCTTCGACCGTCGTCGTCGTGTTCGCCTCGGCGGTCACTCCATTTTCGGCCGACGCGAAGACTTGGTGCTCGAACTGACCGATCTCGGTGGCCTCCAGCTGCAACTTCAATTGGAAAGTCTGAGCAGGCTCGAGATGTCCGACTGACCAACTCACCGAACCAGTGTTTGCATCGAGCACGCCTCCTTTATCAGCCTTCAAAAACTTGAATCCCTTCGGAAGGCGATGCGTAACGTGGACGTTGTTGGTCGCAACTTGGCCTTCATTGGTGATGTTCAACGTGTAGCGAGCCTCGCGTCCGGCATATCGCAGACCGGGACCCTCGACGACGATCGCCAACGACGGAGCAATGACTTTGACGGTCGCTTCGGCGAATTGATTCAAACCGGAATTAGCGGAGGCTGCGACTTCGAGAGTCTGCTCGCCGCCGGCGATGGCGGTGAACGACAGCCGTACTGTTCGCGATTCTCCCGGATTGAGCGCGCCGATCGCGATCTGTGAGCGGTCGCCACGCGTGGCCTCCAAGCCCGCTGGCGTCACGATTTGAAGTTTCACGTTTTGTGCGATTCCGGTGCCGGGATTGCTGATCGTTACGGTCTGCACCAGTGGATCGCCGATGATGACTTCGGCCGGCGCTTCCGTGGAGACCTTCAGCAACGGTTCGGCAACTTTGAAAACGCTGGCTGCCGTACCAGTGAAGCGGACGTTGGCAGTCGTTTCCAGATCGCCGCTCTGGCTGGGAATCATCGTGATGTGAATCGTGCGTTCTTCGCCCGCAGCAAGTTCGGGAATCGACCATTCGAGGTAATCGGAAACTTTGGCCGGTTTGGGATTCGCCTGCGTCAGTTGTACGGACTCTGGGAAGATGGCCTCAACGACAACCTCATGGGCCGACACTTTTCCAGAATTCTTCACGACCAACTCGCAGGCACATTCCTGGCCGACATTGATCTCGCCCTGCTTGACCCATTCGATAGAGACCGAAGGTGTTGCGGTCGAAGGCGAAGTCTTGCTGAGAATTGAGCGGTCGATCGTGGTGGATCGCACCGATCGATTCGCGGCGGAAGGTATGGGCCTCGGTGAGCGATCGCTGACAACCGAAACGCGGCTGGCTTTCGAGGCGGACACCACATCGGACGAATCATGCCGAAGGGTCGTTGATGTAACTTGGTCCTGCTCCGCTCGCGCCGGTTTGACCTTGGCTTTCTCACTCGACTTCTGACGAAAATCAGCAGCGACAATTCCATCCGCCGATTCTTCGTCTCTGGATTCGACGACCGCTGTCGGCGATGCGACAGAGCCAGCCTGTTGAAACCCAGATCCAGATTTCTTTGCGACCATCTTGCGAGTGATCACTGCTTCGTCCGTGTCTTCGGATTCGGGTGGCGCGAGTATTTCGACTTTGTCCGCGACCGGCTTTACCGAGGCTCTGGCGGTGCTCGAAGTCTCTGGCTGCGCCGATCGACTGCCTGCAGTGGTGCTGTCCGCCTTCGCAGATTTAGGCTTAGACTCGTTCGATGAGACCGATGCCGGCTCGACGCTCATTCCGGACTTCGAGCGACTGAATCGCTTCGGAGCAGAAAGCGCTTCGGCCGCCAATTTTTCGGCAACCAGATCTGTGGTCGGATCGACTGAGCCATCGGACTGTTCGGGGGCAGTGCCTCTGCGGCCAAAAAATTCCAAGCTTCCGGTTTGGTTATTCGCCGCCGGCGCGGTCGACCTGCGGACTGCTGTCTTTTCAGTGGCCAAACTAATTTCCAATGCCACACCGATGACTCCAACGATCGCAAGCATTTTCATCCAGGGACGCATGCCATTCTCCTTGTGGACACCACAAATCATTTTGCGGAAGCGCCAGCCGATAACGAAAAAAGCTGTCTCGCCATTCGAGAGCACGAGACCTCATTTCAGAGATCGGTTCTCAGGATTTGGCAGCTTGAGTTGAGTTCACGGGCCAGCGAGAGATTACCGGTTACTCAGAGCTTGCTATCCGGCTACCGGCGAGAATTGCCGGTTCATGTGCGTGGTAAAACGGAACGTCGGCTCAACGTTCATTCGCTCTTCCAAGCCAATGTCCAGTGTCGGTCAGAAGTTTGCGAGACCGCAGTCGCTGGGATGCCGCAAAGACAGGCGAGGTCGCCAACTTCTTCCAGCGACAGAGCTGCCTGCAGCGAATCGCGAAAGAGCGTTTGCGAATGCGCGTTCTCTTGGCCCGCGTAGGTAGCCACGAAATGATCGACCGTCGCCAGTGACTCAGGCCGCAACAGATCCCGAACGAACAACAACCCGCCGTGAGCCAGAACGCGAACCATCTCCGACAGCACCCTGCTTGGTTGCGGAATGTGATGCACGATGCTGTTGGAAATGACCGCGTCAAACTCATTCCTCATGTAGGGCATCTGTTTGGCATCGATCAGCGCTGCCTGGATCTGATTAGCAAGTCCGGCTCGATCAATGTTGAGATTCGCCAGCTTGAGCATTTCTTTGGCGAGATCAATGGCGACCACACGACCAGAGAATTGATGACGGCACAACTCAATCGGAATGAGCGCCGTGCCAGTGCCGACATCCAGCACTCGCAACGGCCGCAGCAAATCCACAAGTCGTGCATCGAAACCGCTGCCGCGAGCGAATGCCAGGAAGTCATCGACGAAGACACGGTTGACCGTACTGTGATCCATCGAGTCGTAATCGCGAGCGTCCTCGGACGTGTCCATGACTTCGGGTTCGAGACGGCGTTTAAGCATCATGATCTCTGAAAGGAATCGGAATATGAGAATTGCACTCGGGACGAGTCGTCATAGCCAACGGCTTTCAAGTGCGAGAACGCGACCAGAGCATGCTCAACTTCTTAAGGCCCCGCGACGACATCAAGTGGCAAAACAACTGCACTCGTCTCATAAGACATAAGCAGTGAAAGGGACATCAGCGCCAGCACACTCCCAACTAGCCGAACGCAATAATTGCTGTTGTTTTTTGACGACACCTCGATCACGTCGGTTTGCCGATACACGCTCCGATTGACAACAGCATCAAAGGTCGAAACCAAAACGAACTTCATGCCGACGTTCGACGACTCGTCTAAGTCACGATCTCCTCAATCACATGCCCATGCACGTCGGTGAGCCGGCGGTCGATGCCGTTGTGACGGATGGTCAGCATGGTGTGGTCGATGCCGAGCAGGTTTAGGATGGTAGCGTGGATGTCATACACCTCAGTGGGGTGTTCGCGGTCGAGCGGTTTGTAGCCCCATTGATCGGAGAGGCCGTGAGTCGTGCCTCCTTTGATACCGCCGCCGGCCAGCCAGTTGGTGAAGACGTAGGGGTTGTGGTCTCGGCCTTTTGAGCCTTGCGTGCTGGGCATGCGACCGAACTCGGTGGTCCAGAGGATGATCGTGTCGTCGAGCAGGCCGCGTTGCTTCAAATCCTTGATGAGCGCGGCGGCTCCGACGGCCATGCCCATCGCAAGCGGACGATGATCGCGCTCGACATCTTCGTGGCTGTCCCAATTGCGGCGCGGGAAGCTGTTGTCGTTGCCCGACCAGATCTGAATGAACCGCACGCCGCGCTCCAGCAGCCGCCGAGCGATCAGGCATTTGCGGCCGAAGTATTCCGCCTCTTCGGGGATGTTGATCTCGGTGGGATATGTGCGGCCCGGCGCGTCGAGACCGTACATCTTCAAGATGTGAGCCGGCTCTTTGGAGATGTCCAACGCTTCGGGGGCGGCGAGCTGCATCTTCGCGGCCAGCTCATACGACCGGATGCGAGCCTCCAGCCGCGAGTCTCCCGGCCGCGAACGCTCGAAGTCGCGATTCACCCGATTCAGCAATTCCAATCCCGCGCGGTCGCTGTCGGCGGTGACGAAGTCGGCGCGCGGCAGCAGGTCTTCGATGGGGTTCTCGCGCTGCGGGAAGATCGTCGTCCCCTGTGTGTGAGCCGGCAGAAACGCCGACGCCCAATTCTTCGGCCCGTTCGAGGCGTACCCGCGATGATCCGGCAGCACGACAAACGTCGGCAGGTTGTCGGTCAGCGAACCCAGCCCGTAGCTGATCCACGCTCCCATGCCCGGAAAGCCCGGCTTGTCGAAGCCCGTCGCCTGCAAGTACGTCGCCTGACTATGCACCCCCGTCTTGCCGACCAGATTGTGAATGAACGCCATGTCATCCACGCACTCACCGAGCGGTTCGACCACCTCACTGATCGCCTTGCCGCACTCGCCGTACTTCCGAAACGCAAACGGCGACTTCATCCACGGCCCCAACCCATTCTGAAACGCCTCGACATACTCGCCAAAGTCCGACGGCTCGCCATGATGCTTTTCGAGTTCCGGCTTGTGATCGAACAGGTCGATATGCGAAGCCGCCCCACCCATGAAGAGCTGCACCACTCGTTTCGCTCGCGGCGGATGATGCAACGCCTTGAGCACCCCGCCTCGCCCAACGCCTTGAACCTCGGCGCTCGCGTTGTCTTCGTGAGCGAGCATCGCCGCCAACGCCAACGTACCAAAGCCTTGGCCGGAGTGAGCGAGAAAGTCGCGTCTGTTAGGTGGGTTCATCTCGAAGCCTCCAGTTCACAATCACTTGGCGGACAATTGGCCGAAACCGTGCATCTCTCGATGAAAATGCAAATACTTCTTGTGCCGATCATCAATGGGTCGCAACTTGAGGTCGTCGTGGATACCGAGCAGTCGGTAGTCATCGTCGGAGAGATTCGTTGACCGAAGAATTCGTCCTGAGTCAGCGAACGAAACGAATCCGGCGTCGAAGAGCGCGTCAAGATGCGGAGCCAATAGCAATCCGTTGAAGGGATCGAGTCGCTCGCGATTATCGGAGTCGCGCCAAGGTTGGATGTGCGACGCTCGCAGAATCTTCTGCTCGGTGCATCCTGTTACCGCACATGATTGCCAATACGCGATCAAATCTTTCCTGAACTTGCCTTGACCGACACGGCTTTTTCGGACTTCTTCTCGTTCGGTTGGTGGAAGGGCATCCAACTCTGACTTATGTGATTCAAGATCATCAAAGGCGTCTGCCACCTCAACCGCTGTTGCTTTTTTGATCGTCGCCTCAACTGCGGCTTCGATGTTTCGGTTTGCGACTTCGTCCAAGTCTTCCATCAGCGTGGTGTTAGCAGTACGGTCGCCGGAATGATCCTCGTCAAGCCGCGATTCTTTTTCTAATCGTGTAGCTAATGTTTCCCCATTGGACGCCGATTCAATTCGATCAATACCAGTTCTTCGCGATGTAAACGACAGGCGTGCGCCACCTACTTCTTGATCGAACGTAGCTTTGATCCTAAGACACCGACGACACTCTGCCTCACCTTCGATCCCAATCCCTCGTGGCCAATGCTGTTTGAATTGATCCAGAAGGTCATTCTGCTTAAACAACTCGATCAAATAACCGCGTCGAACATCTGAGTAGTGATTGTTGCCGCGACTCCAATTCCTCCGAGTCTCCATTTCACGAATTCGATGTACCTCATTGGTAAGTCCCTGTGACGTTGCGAACTCATACGCTTCTTCTAATGGAAACATTTTCTTGTCAGCTCTAAACATGGAGTGCTCCTTTAATTGTGAGCTTTCACCCATTCTTACGAACACAAACTCGCCGGCATTGAACAGCACTCGACAGAGGTTGTCGAAACCATGCTGGTCGGCAGACGCCGTCGAGAAACTAATCAGTGAGGATACCGTCCCTTCGCCAAGAGTTGCCGTCGAATCGACACGAGCTTCAGGCGATTCAGTTGCAACAAGTGCTCGGACACGCGGCCGATGTCGGTCTTGGGAACGATCACGCCGTCTCGCATTTCAAAATGATCGGGCCAGCGGTCTTGTCGCGGATGAAACAGCCGCACGATCCGGCCGGTTTCGGAATCGACCGAGGCGATGTCCGTGCCTTTCAGCCGATTGCATTCCAGGCAACTGCTCGCGAGGTTCAACAACTCGGTCTGTCCGCCATGCTTGAGAGCGATGATGTGATCCGGTTCGAAGGGAAAGAACGACTCGGCCTCCGGCAACAGGCAATACTCGCATTGAAAGCCAGCCCGATCGCGAACGGCATTGCGTAGAGCGACCGAAACATATTCCGACATGGCCGCCATGCTCCTCTACAGTCGAGCCTTCCACATCCGCACCAATAATTCCGCCCGGCCAAAGTCCTCCAACTCCTCTCGCTCCTCGTCCGTCAGCGTCCCAGAGTTGGACTTCCACAACAATTCGCTCGCCCGCGCTTGAGTCTCCGCCGACGGCCGAAAGGCCAGCACGTCCTCGCGCGAAGGAAACCGCGCCAAGAACTCGGCGATCTCTTCAAAGACTTGCGGTTGCGTTGCGGTTGTCATGTTTGGCTCACAACAAGGAGTTCGATTGTCGTCTTTGAATCCATCTTATTCATTTGGCGGGAACGGAGGGAATGCTGGTCCCCGTTAATCCACGAACACAAACTCGCTGGCGTTGAACAGCACTCGGCAGAGGTTGTCGAAACCATGTTTCTCAGCATACGCCGTGAACTCGGCTCGTTCGGCGGCGGTTGGGGAGCGGCCGGCGATCAGACGCAGGGCGAGATCGATGCGATCCGGGCTGGTTTGGCTCTCCGCCTCCAGACGCCGAGCGAAATGGCGCGACAGGCTCAGATTGAAACGGTTGTTGAGCAGCGACAGAGCTTGCAGCGACGTCAGCGTCTCGTCGCGCAGCGGGGTGCTCTGCGACGAATCGGCGCAGTCGAGCGTCGTCATGTACGGGTCGGGCTGCGAGCGGACGATGAACCGATACACGCTGCGGCGATGCGAGGCCACGTCTTCGGGATTGAACTTGTGATACTCGTAGTGCGGCGAGTGAGCCGTTTGCTCCAGCGCGAACAAGTAATACCCCGGCCCACCCATCGTCCGCCGCATTCGGCCAGAGACGGCGAGGATCGAGTCGCGAATTTCTTCGGCTTCCAATCGCCGCCGATTCATGCGCCACAGAAACCGATT
>Ga0194128_10011705_pt1 | contig 10097 bp, 9 predicted proteins | sample TA2KigCa65mmetaG_FD_148650 | JGI IMG/M metagenome (GOLD analysis project Ga0194128, IMG submission 148650) | Freshwater microbial communities from Lake Tanganyika, Tanzania - TA2015037 Kigoma Deep Cast 65m | ecosystem: Environmental > Aquatic > Freshwater > Lake | place: Tanzania: Lake...
CGCCGAGCGCGCCGAGCCCGTCGGCGACGGGCGTCTACGTTCCGGACGGCGTCTCGGGCGGCGACCTCCAGAAGTACCTCCGCTACGGCCTCGGGATCGAGGTCGCGGGTGGGCAGGATCACCTGAAGGGGAAAATCCTTCGTCTCGCCCACCTCGGCCATGTAGGCCCGTTCGACGTGGTGATCGGGCTCGCCGCGCTCGAGCTCGGCCTCGTGCACTTCGGCGTCGACGTCCCTCTCGGACGCGGCGTCGGCGCCGCGCAGGCCGTGTTCGCCGAAGAGCTTCCGTCGCTCCCCAAGGCCTGACAACCTGCCCATGCGAGGGTAGGGGAGAGAGCGTTCGATGGCACTGCGCGTACTGGTTTCGGACAAGCTCGCCCCGGAAGGGCTCGAACGACTCGAGAAGGAGCCGGGGATCGAGGTCGATCACCGGCCCGGCCTCTCTCCCGACGAGCTGAAGGCGATCATCGGCGGCTACGACGCCCTGATCATCCGGAGCGGAACGAAGGTCACCGCCGACGTGATCGCCGTCGCGGACCGTCTGAAGGTCGTCGGTCGCGCCGGGACGGGCGTCGACAACGTCGACGTGCCCGCCGCGACGCGCCGCGGGATCGTCGTGATGAACACGCCGGGCGGAAACAACATCACGACGGCCGAGCACGCGGTCTCGATGGCGCTCGCGTGCGCTCGCTTCATTCCGCAAGCGGACGCTTCGCTGCGCGGCGGAAAGTGGGAGAAGACCGCGTTCACCGGGACCGAGGTGACGGGCAAGACGTTCGGTGTCGTCGGTCTCGGCAACATCGGCCGCGTCGTCGCGAATCGCGCCTGCGGCCTCGCGATGAAGGTCATCGCGCACGACCCGTTCGTCACGCCGGAGACGAAGCCGCTCGAAGTCGAGATGGTCTCGTTCGACGAGCTTCTCTCGCGTGCCGATTTCATCTCGGTGCACGTGCCGCTCACGCCGGAGACGAAGAACTTGATCGACGCGAAGGCGATCGCGCGGATGCGGCCCGGCGTCCGGATCATCAACTGCGCCCGCGGCGGCATCGTCGACGAGGCGGCGCTCGCCGACGGCATCCGGTCGGGAAAGGTCGCGGCCGCTGCGGTCGACGTCTTCGTCGACGAGCCGCCTTCACGCGATCATCCGCTCCTCGCTCTGCAGAACGTCGTCGTGACGCCGCACCTCGGCGCGTCGACGGAGGAAGCGCAGACGAACGTCGCCGTGGCGATCGCGGACCAGGTCGCGGATTTTCTCCGCAGCGGAGCGATCACCGCGGCTGTCAACATGCCGCCGCTCACGCCGGAGCAGCGCGAGAGCCTCGCGCCGTTCCTCGAGCTCGGCGAGAAGCTCGGCTCCCTCGTGCAGCAGCTCGGCGCGAGCGATGCGAAGGCGCCGGGGGGTGCTCCGGTCTCCGTCGAGATCGAGTATCGCGGCGACGTCGTCGAGCGCGGCAGCAAGACCGTGACCGCGGCCGTGCTGCGCGGCCTTCTCGTCCCGATCCTCGGCGACGATCTGAACTACGTGAGCGCGCCCGTGATCGCGCGCGAGCGCGGCATCTCGGTGCGCGAGACCGTTTCCGCGCAGCCGAGCGACTTCCGCAACCGGATCGGCGTATCGGTCCGCTTCGCTTCGGAAGCGCGGCACGAAGTGGCCGGAGCGGTCTTCGGCGGACGGATCCTCCGACTCGTCAAGATCAACGATTTCTTCCTCGAAGCGGTTCCCGATGGATACATCCTGATGCTCCACAACCGCGACGTTCCCGGCGTGGTGGGACAAGTCGGGACCCTGCTCGGGCGGAACCGCGTGAACATCGCGGGTCTCGAGCTCGGCCGCGAGAAGATCGGCGGGCGGGCCGTTTCGCTCTTCCACGTCGACGAGCCGGTGCCCGACTCGGCTCTCGCCGAGCTGCGTCAGATGCCCGAAGTGCTGTCGGCCGCTCTGATCCGCCTCTAGCGGATCGCCCAGGAGGACCACGTGTCCGTTCTCGTCATCGTAGGCGCCCAGTGGGGCGACGAAGGCAAGGGGAAGGTCGTCGACCGCTTTGCCGCGCACGCCGACGTCGTCGTGCGCTTCATGGGCGGCAACAACGCCGGGCACACGCTCGTCGTCGGCAACGAGAAGACAGTCGTCCACCTGATTCCCGCGGGGGTGCTGCACCCGCAGACGATCTGCGTCCTCGGGAACGGCGTCGTGATCGACCCGAAGGTCCTCTGCGAGGAGGTCGAGGGTCTGCAGAAGCGTGGATACTTGACGGATCCGGCGCAGCTCCGCATCGACGAGCGCGCCCACCTGATCCTCCCGATCCACCGCATGCTCGACCAGGCGCGCGAGCGCTCGCTCGGCGAGCGATCGCTTGGCACGACGGGGCGCGGCATCGGGCCCGCGTACGAGGACAAGGCGGCGCGCCGCGGCCTTCGCGTGATCGACCTGTTCGACGAGAAGTACTTCCGCGAAGGCGTCGAGCGGATCGTCGCCGAGCGCGGCCTCGTGCTCGAGAAGCTCTACGGCGGCACGGCGCCGACGGCGGACGCGATCTGCGAGGAGTACGCCGTCTATCGCGACCGCCTCGGGCCCTACGTCACGGACACCTCGAGCCTCGTCGCGGACAAGATCGCCGCGGGAAGGCGCGTGCTCTTCGAGGGCGCGCAGGCCGCGATGCTCGACATCGACCACGGCACGTATCCTTTCGTCACGTCGTCGAACACGGTCGCGGGAGCGGTCGGAACGGGTGCGGGTGTGGCGCCGCGGCACATCGGGCGCGTTCTCGGCATCTCCAAGTCGTACACGACGCGCGTCGGCGCCGGTCCGTTCCCGACGGAGCTCGAGGGAGGAGTCGGTGCGAAGCTCCGGGAGGTCGGCGGCGAGTTCGGCGCGACGACCGGCCGGCCGCGGCGGTGCGGCTGGTTCGACGCCGTCGTCGTCCGCCAGGCGGCGCGTCTCTCGGGGCTCTCGGGTCTGGCGATCACGAAGCTCGACGTGCTGTCCGGGATTCATCCTCTCAAGATCGCCGTCGCGTACGACTGCGAGGGCGTCCGCTACGACCGGGTCCCGTCCGGCGTCCGCTCGCTGGCTCGTGCGCGTCCGATCTACGAGGAGCTCGACGGCTGGGACGAGGACCTCGGTGCCGCCCGGCGCGTGGAGGACCTGCCGGCGGCGGCGCGGCGCTACGTCTCGCGGATCGAGGAGCTGATCGGCACGCCGGTCACCTTGATCTCCGTCGGCGCCGAGCGCGAAGAGACGATCCTCCTCCGCGACCCGTTCCTGTTGTAGGAGAGCGGCGCCGGTCTGTCGCAAGAGAGGGGCGCCGCCCCTCTCCCCCGTCGGGCGAAGCCCGCCGGGGCCCCCTCACCCCGCTCGCTCGCGCTCGGCCGCGCGCTGCGCGCGCGGAGGTTGCTGGGTGGCGAGCTTTGCTCGCCGCTCGCGTTGCGAGCCCTGCAGCTTGCTTCGCTGCTTTTGGCTCGATGGCGTTTGAGAATCAGAGCGGGGCCCGGTAGCGATTCAGGTGGATGTCCGCGGCCGTGGCGACGAAGGAGCTCCGGCGCTCGTACGATGGGCGGGAGGCGGTGCGGGGCATCACCCTCGAGGTGAGCGAGGGCGAAATCTTCGGGCTTCTCGGGCCGAACGGTGCCGGGAAGACGACGACGCTTTCGATGATCTCGACGCGCATCTGGCCGACCTCGGGCGATGCGTGGGTCTTCGGAAAGCACGTCGTGCGCGACGTCCACGCGGCGCGGCGGCTTCTGAACGTCGCTCCGCAGGAGGAAGCTCTCTACCCGTCGCTGACGGGCTACGAGAACCTGCATTTCTTCGCGCGTCTGTACGGCGTTCCACGCGCCGAGCGGCACGCGCGCGTCGAGGCTGCCCTCGAAGCCGTCGAGCTCTCGGCGCGCCAGAACGACAGCGTCAGCACGTACTCGGGCGGCATGCGGCGTCGGCTGAATCTCGGCTGTGCGCTCGTGTCGAGCCCGCGGCTCGTCCTCCTCGACGAGCCGACGGTGGGCGTCGACCCGCAGTCGCGCGTGCACATCTTCGACGCCGTGCGGCGCCTCCGCGAGCAAGGCGTGACGATCCTCTACACGACGCACTACCTCGCCGAAGCGGAGAACCTCTGCGACCGGATCGCGATCATGGACGAGGGGCGGATCGTCGCGCTCGGCACGCTGCCGGAGCTCCTCGCTCTCTCCTCCGCGGGCGAGATGGTCGAGCTTCGCTTCGCACAGGCGCCCGCGGATACGACGCCGCTCCAGGCCCTCGAAGGCGTCGAGAAGATCGAGAAGAGCGGCGCCCTCGTGCGCATCTTCGCTTCCCACGCGGAGCCGGTCCTGGCGGAGCTTTGCGGCGTGCGCGGGATCTGGCCGCCGATCGTGCAGATCCGTGTCACTCCGATCTCGCTCGAGACGATCTTCATCGAGCTGACCGGAAAGGAGCTGCGGGACTGATGGCTTCTCGAGACGGCGTCCTTCGGAAGAGACGGGCCGCGCGCTTCGGACGCGCCGGAATCGCGATCGCCCTCGCTCTCGGGATCCTCGGCGCGTACCTGCCCGGCGGGCCGATGGAGACGACGCGGAAGATCCTGCAGTCGTCGAACAAGATCGTGACCGGTCCGGGGACGCGCGAGCAGAAGCTCGAGCAGCTGAAGGGTCTCCTGCGCGACTTCCTCGACACCGACGCCCTCGGACGTCAGTCGATGGGCAAGCATCTCGACGGCACGACGCCGGAGCAGCAGAAGCGGTTCTTCGAGCTCTTCCGCGACCTCTTCGTCCGTACGTACGTGCAGCGCCTGCTCCTCTTCGATGCCCCGGACTTCGCGTACGGGAAGGAGACGGTCACCGGCGACACGGCTCGCATCGGGACCGAGATCGTCACGCCGAACGACCGCTTCGCCGTCGACTACGCGTTGCAGAAAAAGCCGTCCGGTTGGCAGGCGACGGACATCCTGATCGAGGACGTGAGCCTCGCGGCGAACTTCCGCTCGCAGTTCGATCAGGCGCTCGCGAAGAGCTCCTTCGACGAGCTGCTCGGCAAGCTCGACAGGAAGCTGCACGGCAAGAAGGACTGAGAGGGTGCACCGGACCTCCGCCCCCTCTCTGTTTGAATGATCGCGGTCTTCTTAAAGGATCTGCGGCTCATCCTGCGGGACCGCTGGGCGCTCCTCGCGGCGATGCTCGCGCCGATCGTGATCATCAGCCTGATCGCGGGCGCTCTGTTCGACTCGAACGATCGGTCGCGGCTGCTGCTTCCCGTCGCGGACGAGGACCTCGGCCCGGTCGCGACCGCGTTCCGGAAGCTCCTCGCGGAGCACGCCGACGTGCAGATGATGAGCCGCGCCGAGGCGGAGCATCTCGTGCGCGACGAGAACCGTGCCCCGGCGGCGATCGTCTTCCCGGAAGGTCTCTCGCGCGCGTATCTCCGCGGCGAGCAGGGCAGGATCGAGCTCTTGACCGATCCCGCACAGGCGAACGGCGTGCAGGCGATCAAGGTCCTCTTGCTGCTCGTCGATCAGGAGGCCCAGGCGCTCGCGGATCCGCTCTCCGAAGACCTGATCGTCGTCGAGAAGAAGAGCTTGACGGGATCGCGCGGCACGGTCACGTCGTTCGACGAGAACGTCCCGGGCTTCACGATCCTGTTCGTGCTGCTCGCCGTCGTCTTCGGGACCTCGATGGCCCTCCATGACGAGCGCGGCTGGGGCACGCTTCCGCGGCTTCTCGTCGCACCGGCCGGCTTCACGTGGATGCTCCTCGGGAAGCTCGGCGCCCGCTTCGTCCTCGGCTTCGCGCAGATGATCGTCCTGCTGCTCTGGGGATACTTCTTCTTCCGGGTCTCGCTCGGGTCGTCCCCGAGCGCTCTGGTCGTCGTCTCGGCGGCCGTCGTCTTCGCGAGCGTCGCGCTCGGGCTCGTCGTCGCCGGCATCGCCGGCACGCGCGAGCAGACGCAGCCGCTGAGCCTCGCGGTGGTCATGCTCTTCTCCGCGATCGGCGGCCTGTGGTGGCCGCCCGAGGTCACCCCGGAGTGGATGCGATCGATCGCGCCGGCCGTGTACACGAGCTGGGCGATGCAGGCTATGAACGATCTTGTGCTACGGGATCGGGGGCTCGATGCGATCACGTGGCCGGTGTCGATGCTGCTCCTCTACGGGCTCGTCACCTTGGTGATCGGCGTGAGGCTGTTCCGTGCGCGGCACAGCGCGCGCTGAGGGCACGTAGAGGAGGGGGAACCCGGGCGGCGATGGTGGTGCGACCGGAACGGTGGGTCTGGCTTCTGGCGGCGGCACTGTCGATCGGGTTGGCAGGCACGAGCGCGGCTGCGCCGCCGGTCGCGACGCCCGCTCCGAAAGGCGCCGTCGTTCTGGCCGCCACGGTCGTTCCGAAGACGCTCCGGAAGCCCGCGCCGAAGATCGCCACCGCGCCCGCCGCGAAGAAGCCCGCGAAGTCCACGCGCCAGGTCGAGAAGCTCGGACTCGACCAGTTCATCGACCGCGCTCTCGAGGCTGCTCCCGAGCTCGACGTCGCGCGCTGGGCGGTCGAGACGCGAGAGGCGGACCTCCAGCAGGCGCGCGTTTCCTCGTTCCTGCCGGAGTTCACGGCGATCAACACCTTCGGCGTCGCGCGGCGCGCCTTCGGCACCGTCCTCGATCCGCAGGACACCGTCGACGTCGACGCCTACGGCCCCTTCAACCGGGTCGAGGTGCAGTTCGTCCAGCCGCTCTACACCTGGGGCAAGATCACCTCCGGGATCGAGGCGGCGACGCGCGCCGTCGCGGCGCAGATCGCGGAGCACGACGGCATCGCGGCGGTCGTCGTCGAGCAGACGAAGATGCTCTACTACAACATCGTCCTCGCCCGCTCGGTGCTCGGCGTGCTCGACGAGGCGGAGGACGGCTTCTCCGACGCCCTCGAGACCGCGCGGGAGCGGCGCGACGAAGGCGACACCGAGATCACCGAGCTCGACATCCTCTACCTGCGCGTCGGACGGTCCGAGGTCGCCAATCAGATCCCGAAGCTCATCGCGGGAGAGAAGGGCGCGCTCGAGGCGCTCCGCGTGATCGCGGGCGCCAAGCCCGATTCGCCGATCGACGTGCGCGACCGGCGGATCGAGCCCGAGGTCGTCAAGCTCGAGCCGCTCGAGGTCTACAAGAGCCGGCTCTTCCAGCAGAGCCCCGCGTGGCGCCAGGTCGAGGCGGGCGCGCAGGCGAAGGAGTCCGAGCTCGAGAAGGTGAAGGCGGAGTACTATCCGGATCTCTTCTTCACGGGGCACTTCGGCTACGCGTACGCGCCGCGCCGGGACCGGCAGCTGAACCCGTTCGCGTGGGACGACTTCAACTACCTGCGCGGTCCGGGCGGCGTCCTGAGCCTTCGCTGGCCGCTCAACTTCCACGTGACCGCGACGAAGGTGCAGAAGGCGCGCGCCGAGCTCGAGCACATCGAAGCGCAGAAGCGGCAAGCACGGCGCGGCCTACAGGTCGAGCTATCGAGCGCGTACGAGACGGCCGTCGAGAGCCGGAAGGCGGTCACCGACCTCGAGGACGGGCGCAAGGCCGGGCGCGCGATCCTGACGCTCGCCGTGACGAACTTCGATCTCGCGATCGGCGATGCGAGCGAGATCCTGAACGCGCTCGGGAACTACGCGCGCGTGTCGAGCAGCTACTACGAGTCGGTTCGCGACTACAATCTGTCGCTCGCCGTGCTCGCGCGCGTCCTCGGCGAGGACATTCCCGTATCGGTCCGGACGGGTCCCGAGCCGGTCCTCGACGTCACGTTGCCGGCGCCCGCTCCGACGCCGCCCTAGCCGTCGTCGCCGTGGCGCGCGCCCGGCGCCGCATTCGCGACGTCGGGTGCTTCCGACTCGATCTCGGCCGCCGCGGTCATCCGCCGCAGCAGCTCGGCTCCGACGACCACGCCGACCAGGAGGATCAGCATCTTCCCCACGGTCAAACTCCGAGAACGCTCAGACCCGCGTCGGCGTACAGCACCTGTCCGGTGATCGCCGCTCCGGCCGGTCCGGCGAGGGCGGCGGCGAGCCGGCCGACGTCGTCGGCGCTGACGTTTCGCTTGAGCGGCGCGCGGGCCTCGGCGACGTGCAGCATGTCGCGGAAGTTCCGGATTCCGGCCGCGGACAGCGTTTTGATCGGCCCGGCGCTGATCGCGTTCACGCGCACGCCTTCGGGGCCCAGATCCGCCGCGAGGTAGCGCACGGCCGCTTCGAGCGCCGCCTTCGCGACACCCATGACGTTGTAGTTCGGGAACACGCGCTCGCTGCCCGCGAACGTCAGCGTGAGAACGCTTCCGCCGCGCGCTGCCTGGAAGAGCGGCAGGGCGGCCCGGCAGAGACCGACGAGCGAGTAGGCGCTGACGTCGAGCGCGATGCGAAACCCCTCGCGATCGGTGTCGACGAATCGGCCCATCAGGTCTTCGCGGCGCGCGAAGGCGATCGCGTGCACGAGCACGTCGAGCGATCCCCAGCGGCTCTGGACTTCCTCGAAGAGGCTCGCGATCTCCGCGTCCGAGGTCACGTCGCAGGAGCCGAGCACGTCCGCGCCGATCTCCTCTGCGAGGGGACGAACGCGTCTCTCGATGGAATCGCCGACGTACGTGAGACCGATCCGGGCGCCGTCCGCCGCGAGGGCGCGGGCGATCGCCCAGGCGATGCTGCGCTCGTTCGCGACGCCCAGGACCAGAGCGCGTTTTCCCTCCAGAGGAGGCATCACGCGCTTATGGCACAGGCGTTCCGGCGCGCAACCGCGCGTGCGAGCTCAGAGTCTGTGAATCAATCCCCTCCCGTCGCCGGAAGGCCGATGCATCCCCGCCTCGACCTTCCGGCTCGGTCCGGAGATTGATTCACAGCTCTCAGCGCTCCTTCTTGTTCGGATGCGGGATGATGATCTTCCCGACCTGGCCCTTCGCGGCCGAGTTCGGGATGGTGCGGATCGGGCGCGGGTTCTCGTAGAAGTACGAGCCGCGTCGCGAGTAGCCGCTGCCGCCACGGAGGTGCGGCTCGGGATTCGGGATCTCGGCGTGTGCGCGCGCCGGCTCGCGCGACACCGGCGGCTTCTGCCGCTGGTCCTTCAGCGTGCGGCCGCGTGCCGCGGGCTCCTTCTTCGCGCGCAGACGCTTCGGATTGTAGATGCGGCCGCCGGAGCTGCCGGCGTACGCGTGCTCGGGGATCGTCACGATCGCGAACGCTCCCAGGACGAAGAGCGCGACGAGAATGCGGAACCGGGGTGAGGAGAAGGAGGAAGCGAGCTTCGGGCTCATCGGTGTGCTCCAAGATCGGCCTGGCCCGTATCGGGCGCGCCGTTCGATGCGGTCGAGCCCGTCACGTCGAGCGCGCTCGCGAGGTCCGAGCCGGCATCGACGGCGGGGCTGTCGACGGCCTGTCCGCCGCCGACCTGCGAGAGGCTCAGGTCGTCGTCCGCCCAGCCGGCGCTGCCGAGGACGTCGTCGGGACCGTCGGCGTCGACGAAGAGCGGGTTCGTGTTCAGCAGGACTCCGGCACCGGTCGGAATGCCCGAGGGCGCGATGTCGCGAGCGTTCAGGCCGAAGAGGGTGTGGTCGATCGTGACGACGTCGGTCGTCCGCCCGCGCAGCCCGTCGCGCTCGGTGCCGGCGATGATGCTGTCGCGGAGGAGGAGCTCGCTCCGGCCGTTCCGGATGCCTTCGCGGTTCGAGTAGATCGTCGTGAAGTGGACGCCCACCTCGGCACGGGCGAGAGCGAGGCCGGCTCGCGCGTTCTCGTAGATATCGCAATCACGGAATTCGACGCCGGTCGCCGTGCGCACGTACACACCATAGCGCCCGCTCCCGGTTACGACGACCCCCTCGACCGTGATTCCCTCGCCGCCGAGGATCGTGAGGCCGTCGCGCTCCGCCTGCGTGATCACGACGTCGGAGATGGCGAGGCCATCGAGGTTGCCTTGCGCGATGATGCCCCGGCGCGGCTGGCGGATCCAGAAGTTCTCGATGTGGACGCCGCTCGCGCGGACCCGGATCGGGTCGCGCGGGTTTTCCGTACCGTGGGCGTCGAGCGGCGGCGCCAGGATCACGGAGGCGTGCGCGCCGTTGCCGCGCAGCGTGACGTTCGCCCTATCGATGCGGACCGAC
>Ga0194128_10011707_pt1 | contig 10095 bp, 8 predicted proteins | sample TA2KigCa65mmetaG_FD_148650 | JGI IMG/M metagenome (GOLD analysis project Ga0194128, IMG submission 148650) | Freshwater microbial communities from Lake Tanganyika, Tanzania - TA2015037 Kigoma Deep Cast 65m | ecosystem: Environmental > Aquatic > Freshwater > Lake | place: Tanzania: Lake...
TGGCTGGCCGGTTGGAACGGAGCCCCGACCCCCTTCACATGGAAGGCCTCCGCAGACGTTATCCTCGACAAGGTGCGCCGTTGTAAAGAATTATCCAAGACAGGAGACTAGCGTCTGGGCGACGAACGCCCGCGTGGTCTTCCAAGAGAAAAAATAGCCAAGGAATGGTGGCGGCGGTCTGCGCTACGCCGCTGGCAACCAGCAAATCGATAACCGCGTTCCTTGCGACGAAGGCCGACTGCGCGTCGAGTTCGAACGCGCGGATCGAGTCCTGGCAGTCTGTCGCGCTTCGTCCGTGCGCCGCACAGGAAGCAAGCAGCCGTTCGATCATCGGAGCCAGAAAAGCGCCATCACCGCAAGCGGGCTCGATCGCGCAGGTGTCGATTAGATTCGCTGATGGCACGTATCCAGCCAAATCCAACAATAGTTCGACAACCCAACGTCTGGTAAACACCGCGCCGCGTGCTGTGTGCAGAATCGGAATCGCCGGCGGCGACGGATCAAGAAGCCGCTGCTGGACTCCACGAAACGTTTGGACTGATGTGTGCATCGATTGGCGCGTCTCCACTATGGTCGTATCGGCAGGCCGGAATTGCAATGTGAGGTCAAGGCAACCATTACGTCCGCTCGAAGCAAAGCAAAACGGCCACGCTTGCGCGTGGCCGTTGTTGATTGGGTTTGAGACTGGTTTAGTAGTCCATGTGGCCGGGGCCACCGTGGTGATCGCCGCCAGCCGGAGCAGCCGGCTTCTTTTCGGGGATCTCGCAGATCATGGCTTCGGTGGTCAGCATGAGAGCCGAGATCGAAGACGCGTTCTGGATGGCCGAACGGGTCACTTTGGCCGGGTCGATGACGCCAGCGGCAACCATGTCTTCGTAGTCGCCGGTGGCGGCATTGAAGCCATAGTTGGCGTTCTTGTTGGAGCGCACCTTCTCCACAACGATCGAGCCTTCGTAGCCCGCGTTGCCGGAGATCTGGCGGATGGGCTCTTCGGCCGAGCGGCGGATGATGTCGACGCCGATCTGCTCGTCGCCTTCCACCTTAAGGCCCTTGAGGGCGCTCGACGCACGGAGCAGCGCGATGCCGCCGCCGGGGACGATTCCTTCTTCGACGGCCGCGCGGGTGGCGTGCAGCGCGTCTTCGACACGAGCCTTCTTTTCCTTCATTTCGGTCTCGGTGGCCGCGCCAACCTTGATGACCGCAACGCCGCCGGCGAGTTTCGCCAAGCGCTCTTGCAGCTTCTCACGGTCGTAGTCCGAGGTGGTCTCGTCGATCTGGGCGCGCAACTGCTTGATGCGGCCAGCGATGGTGGCGTCGTCGCCGGCGCCGTCGATGATCGTGGTGTTGTCCTTGTCCACGGTGACGCGCTTGGCGAGGCCGAGGTCCTTCAACTGCACGCCTTCGAGCTTGATGCCGGTCTCTTCCATGATCGAGGTGCCGCCGGTGAGGATGGCGATGTCTTCGAGCATGGCCTTGCGGCGGTCACCGAAGCCGGGGGCCTTAACGGCGCAGGCGTTCAGGGTGCCGCGGAGCTTGTTGACGACGAGGGTCGCGAGCGCTTCGCCTTCGACTTCCTCGGCGATGATGAGGAGGGGCTTGCCGCTGCGGGCGATCTGTTCGAGCAAGGGCAGAAGATCCTTCATGTTGGAGATCTTCTTTTCGTGGATGAGGATGTAGGGGTCCTCGATCACGGCTTCCATGCGGTCGGGATCGGAGATGAAGTAGGGCGAGAGATAGCCGCGGTCGAACTGCATACCTTCAACGGTGTTCAGTTCGGTGTTCATCGTCTTCGATTCTTCAACGGTGATGACGCCGTCCTTGCCGACCTTCTTCATCGCTTCGGCGATGATGTTGCCGATGGTGGTGTCGCCGTTGGCGGAGATGGTGCCGACCTGGGCGATCTTGTCATCGCTTTCGACCTTGGTGGACATCTTGAGAACTTCTTCGCTCAGGATGCCGACGGCCTTTTCGATGCCGCGCTTCAGAGCCATCGGGTTCGCACCGGCGGCGACAGCCTTCACGCCTTCGCGGAAGATGGCCTGGGCGAGGATCGTGGCGGTCGTCGTGCCGTCACCGGCGACGTCGGAGGTCTTCGAAGCGACTTCGCGCACCATCTGGGCGCCCATGTTCTCGAGGGGGTTGCTGAGCTCGACTTCCTTGGCGACGGTAACGCCGTCCTTGGTGATGGTCGGGCCGCCGAACTTCTTTTCGAGGACGACGTTGCGTCCCTTCGGACCGAGCGTGACTTTCACCGCATCGGCCAACTGGTTCACGCCGCGGAGAATCGCCTGGCGGGAATTTTCACTGTAAACAATCTGCTTAGCTGGCATGTGTCTTTAGACCTCCTGGTTACTTCTTGGTGATGACGGCGAGGACTTCGTCTTCGCGCATGATCAGGTATTCTTGGCCGTCGAGCTTGATGTCCGAGCCCGAGTATTTGCCGAACAGGATGCGGTCGCCCGCCGCGAGTTCCATCGCGGCGAACTCGCCCTTGTCGTTGCGCTTGCCTTTGCCAACAGCGACAACTTCGCCTTCCTGCGGCTTTTCTTTGGCAGTGTCGGGGATGATGATCCCGCCCTGCACTTGCTCCTGCTCTTCGACGCGCTTGACTACGATGCGGTCGTACAGAGGACGAATATTCATGGAATGACCTCCAGGTACTTTCTGGTTTCGATTTGAACTTGGGGATCGCTGGGACCCTAGTTGCCGGAAGCGACCGGCGAGCGCGACAACCGCGCCTTCGAATATTATTAGCACACTCGGTGGAGGAGTGACAAACACTTTTTGCAAGTTGTTGAAACGGCGTCAAATAATACTACATTAAAATTGCTCTAACTATGCAGTTGGGCGTACTATCTGCGCGTCAGGCACTCAGATCTAGTTGAGCGTACTTTGGCATGGCGCGATTTCGCGGAATCGGACTATCATTGTTTTCATGCGCATACAGGTTCTTGTACTTGCCGCGGCGATGGCGTTCGGCGCGAAACCGCCGCTGACGACGGAGACGGTGTTCGATTGGCGGGTTCCGTCGAATCCGAAGATTTCGCCGGATGGCGGAAGGATCGTTTATGTCCTGGAGACGCCGGACCGGTTCGAGGATGTGTATCATTCGAACCTGTCGATTGTTGCGGCAAACGGAAAGGATCATCGTCCGCTGACGTCGGGGAAGCAGAAGGACACGCTGCCGGTGTGGTCGCCCGATGGCGGGCGGTTGGCGTATGTATCGACGCGCGCGGGCAAAGCGCAGATTTTCGTCCGGTGGATGGACACGGGGGCGGAGACGAGGCTGACCGATCTGGAGGCGGCGCCGACGGCGATGAGCTGGTCGCCGGACGGGGAGCAGATTGCGTTTTTGGCGCGCGTGGCGGATGAACCGGCTTGGAAAGTGAAGATGCCGAAGGCGCCGGCGGGGGCGAAGTGGGCCGAGCCGGCGGTGGTCGTGACGCGGTTGAAGTGGCGGGCCGATGGGGTGCCGGGGATCGGGCAGCGGCCGCTGGGATTTTCGCATCTGTTCGTGATTCCGGCGACGGGCGGGACGCCGAGGCAGATCACAACGGGCGATTACGATCATGGCGGAACGCCGGCGTGGATGCCGGATGGCAAGAGCGTCGTGCTGCATGCGGCGCGGCGGGACGATGCCGATCACACGTTGTATCCGGAAGACATTTGGCGGTTTCCGCTGGATGGCGGCGCGCCGGTGCAACTCACGAAGATCAACGGCACGGAGTTGAATCCGTCGGTTTCACCGGACGGGCGGTACATTGCGTTCAGCGGGTTTGCGGACAAGGGGAACTCGTCGCACAACACAAACCTGTATGTGATGAACGCCGATGGTTCGGGATTGCGGCAACTGGCGAAGGAGTTGGATCGGAATGTGATTGCGCCGGCGTGGGATTCGACGTCGCGGAATTTGGTTGCGCTGGTGGAGACCGAGGGGCGATCGCACTTTTACAAGATCCCGCTGGATGGGCCGGCGGTGGCGGTGACGCGGGGGAATCTGCGGTATGGGACCGGGTACGCTTCGATCGATGGGTTCTCGCTGTCGAAGAACGATCATGTGGCGGTGGGGCTGTCGGCACCGGATGCGCCGAAGGATATCGTCACGTTCGCGGTAGCGAATCCGGGCGGGCAGGTGAAGCTGACGGAGGTGAACAAGGGGCTGCTGGATGGGCGCGCGGTGGGGAAGGTCGAGCATGTGAAGTGGAAGAGTTTCGATGGCAAGAACATCGAGGGGTGGTTGATCTATCCGCCGGACTTCGATGCTTCGAGGAAGTATCCGCTAGCGCTCGATATTCACGGCGGGCCGCATGCGATGTATGGTGTGGAGTTCACGCATCAGATGCATGTGATGGCGGGGCGCGGGTTTGTGGTGTTGTATACGAATCCGCGGGGGTCGACTGGCTATGGCGAGGAGTTCGGCAACTGCATTCATGGCAGCTATCCGGGCGATGATTACAAGGACCTGATGCTAGGCGTGGATGCGGTAGTGGCGCGCGGGTTTATCGATGCAAAGAAGTTGGTCGTGACGGGTGGGAGCGGCGGCGGGTTGTTGACGGCGTGGATTGTGACGCAGACGGGGCGGTTCGCGGCGGCGGTGTCGCAGTATCCGGTGACGAATTGGATCACGCAGACGGGGTCGAGCGATATCGGCTTGACGATGATGCGGTGGATGAAGGCGGCGCCGTGGGACGATGTGAAGCCGTATCTGGAGCACTCGCCGGTGTTTTTCGCCGGGAAGGTGACGACGCCGACGATGGTGCTGACGGGCGAGGAGGACTGGCGCACGCCGATGGGGCAGAGCGAGGAGTTCTATTTTGCGCTCAAGGCGCGGAAGATCGACACGGTGCTGGTGCGGATACCGAAGGAGCCGCATGGGATTCGGGGGGCGTATCCGTCGCATCGGGTGGCGAAGCTGGAACACTTGCTGGGGTGGTTTGAGAAGTACGTGAAGTGATTAGCGGCGGCCGGTCATCGCGTTCACGATCACGTTGATGGGAGGGAAGCGGGCGGCGCCGTCGGCGGGGGCGGCGACGAGGATTCTCCCGTCGGGGTGGATGTCGTAGGGATAGGCATTGGTGTTCGTCAGCATCGACTGGATGCGAAAAAGAGCCTTCGGCGTTCCGGGGCCGTCCTTTGAAAAGGGCGCGACAGATAGTTCTCTTGACGGGCTGAAGAAAAAGATCTCGCGATCGTTCGCGCCCCAGCGTGGTTGGGAGCCTTCCGCCACCTGCCAGCGCTGGCCGCTGTCGACGTTCTGCACAACGATGCGCGTTTGCTCTGCGTCGGTGAAGGCAATCCACTTCCCGTCTCTCGAAAATTGTCCTGACGTCTGAAAACCCGGACCGCCGGCAAACAGCCGCGATTTCTTCGCCTCGAAGTCGTATAGCCAAAGATCCGTGGCGCTGAGGTACAGCAACAAGCGTCCGTCAGGCGACCACGATTGCGGCGCGGAGCCTGGAGGAATGCCTTCGAGCGGCTCTCCAGCCTCGCCACGCGAGAGGCGCTGTTGCAACAATTCGGAGCGTGTAGACTGAAACGTGGGCCCCGAGTAAACGAATCGGTCGTTGTCTGGAGCCCAAACGGCCCTTGCATAGGCTCCGCCGCTCGGACCGATCGGAGTGCGCAAGTCTCGGGCTAAGTCGATCGACGAAAGCTGCGGCCGGGAGAGTTCGCCATTCGTCGTCAAGGCGAATTTGCCGTCCGGTGACAATTCGACGGAGAAATAGGCGGTTTCTTCTTTCAGGCGTCCGGTCACCTCGCCGGTGCGGGTATACCAAGTAAGAAAAGCGGCGCGGGAAATGACAGGCCGGTATGCCAGAACATCTTTCGGGCTAAGCGATGCCGCAAACGCCAGGCCGGCTAGTTCGACGCTCGGCGCTTCGACGGTGGCTTCGCCCAACGGCGATAAAGTGACCGGGTCGACCGGCTGTGACATCAGCGCCTCTCCGCGCCGGAACAGTGCGCGGGTCGAGCCGTCTTGCATTTGCGTGATCTTCGTTGCCAATTCGCAGTCGCCGTACGAAGGGCCGGAAGGTGGCCCGGGCTCGTCGACGGAGCCCAAGCGAATTTGGGTCTGCGAACAGAAGAGAAAACGCTTCCCGTCGGGCAAGAAGCGGGGAAAGCTGGCGGAAACACCTTTTGCGCGATCGACGAAAATGATCGCCTTCGGCGTTTCACCAGCGTCGGGCGGAAAGAGTGTGATGCCGCCGGAAACTGCCAGGAGGATACCTCGGTGTGACCATCCGCCGAATGGTGCACCTCCCAGCTTCAGCGGCGCGATCTCGACCGGTTTTCCGCCGGTCGGCTGGATTTTCACCAGTTTGTCGATCAGCGCATACGCCAGCCACTTGCTGTCTGGCGACCACATGCAGTGACCGGTTATCGAGGTACTTTCCGGTAATCGAACGAGTTCGCCTCGATCAAGATATTGGACTGCGCATTGGTATGTTCCCTGGTGAGAAATTCGAAACGCCACCATCGATCCGTCGGGAGAGACTTCGGGATAGGAGAGGAGGTCGGTTGAATCCGGCGAGGCGATCTTGAATTGAATCTTCGCAGGCGGCGCAGGCTTTTTGCTCCAGCCCCAGTAACCGGCGCCGACGGTTGCGATCGCGAGAGCCGCGGCGATGTACTTCCACTTTCCGTTCTTGGCAGGTGTCGCGGCCGATTGCGCCGGCGGATCGCGCAGTTCCATGGCGATGTCGGCGGCCGATTGCCAGCGCTCGTCGGGCTTCTTGCGCAGGCAGCGTTTGATGAGGCGATCGAGCCACGCGGGTTCGGTCGAGGGCGGCTCGTGTTCGAGGATCGCGGCCATGATCGCCACTTGCGATTGGCCGGAAAACGCCCGTTTGCCGGTGGCGAGTTCGTGGAGCACGCAGCCGAAGGAAAAGATGTCGGAACGCGCGTCGGCTTCTTCGCCGTGGAGTTGCTCTGGCGACATGTAGCACAACGTCCCGAGGATGGTGCCTTCGTTGGTGAGCGGCTTGGTCAGAGTCGCGTTGGGGTCGCTGGAGTTCTTGATCGGCGAGGACTTGGCGAGACCGAAGTCGATGATCTTGACGTTGCCTTGCGCGGTGAGCAGAATGTTGGCGGGCTTGAGGTCGCGGTGCGTGATGCCCCGGCGGTGGGCTTCGGCGAGGGCGTCGCCGATCTGCGCGCCGATGCGTTGGACTTCGGCGATGGGCAGCGGGCCTTTCAGCGGCTTGCCTTCGACGTACTCCATGACGAGGTAGTTCGGGCCGACGTCGTGGAGCGTGCAGATGTTGGGATGGTTCAGAGCCGCGACGGCGCGGGCTTCGCGTTCGAAGCGTTCGCTGAATTGCTGCTTGGATACTTTGACGGCGACGGTGCGGTCGAGGCGGGTGTCACGGGCGCGGTAGACGGCGCCCATGCCGCCTTCGACGATGGCGGCTTCGATTAGGTATGGGCCGAGGCGCTCGCCGAGCATGCTTTATGAGAATACCTCAGCGGCCGAGTTCGCGGGCGGTTTCGATCCACTCCTCGATGACGATCTCTGCGTTGGCCAGTGCCTCTTGCCGTGTGGCGCCGTCCGCGGCGCAGCCGGGAAGTTCGGGCACTTCGGCGATGAAGGCGTCGTCCTCGCGACTCCAGTACAGGATGATTTGGTGTTTTGTCATTGTGCCAACGCGCCGCGCGGCTGGAGACTCAGAATTTCCGGCAGACCAGGGTGCGAAAAAATGTGGTGGCTGCCACGGACTCTTTCCGCAAAGCCGAGTTTGTGCAGGAGCGAACGGAGATCCGCGAAACGGATGTTCGCATCCGAGGCGCCGCGCAGGATGCGAAGGAGGATCGATTCGGGCACACCCGATTATGAGCACTTCTTTCGTGCGCGGAGAGGGAGGGAAAGCGGGGTCAGTCGAGCTTGAACACGAATAACCGCGAGGGATCGTCTTCGGGGAGGAGATACAGCATGTTTCCCTTGACGGCCATGCCTTCGTTGGTGAAGACGGTGCCGCGGTCGGTGACGCCGAGATCGATGCGGCGGCGGAGGTCGAGCGAGTTGGGATCGAGGAAGTCGACGGCGCCTTGTGTTTTCGATCGCAGACCCGCGGCGATGAGGCGGTTGGCGGCGAACTTCATGTCCTGATAACGCGTGCCGGTGGTGTTGGTCCGTTTGTTCGAAGTCGCGCCCTTCTTCGACCACTCGTAGATATCGAGGCTGTCCCAGTTGCCGCCGTAGAGTTTGTTCGGCGCGGCGGCGATGCAACCGATGTGATCGGCGACCTGGAACGACTGCAGCAGGCGCAGCGTGCGCTTGTCGCGGCGCTGGATTTGGGTCGTGCTGGCGCGGCGGTATTCGGCGACCGGCAGCCAAAGATCTTCGCCATCTAGGGAGAGTCCGCCGGGATGGTAGCGCGGACCGTCTTGCACCTCAGTCTGCTGTTGTATCTTGCCGGCGGGCAATGCGATGGCGTACAGATGCCCGGTGCGGCGCTCCTTATCCACCGAGGAAACCCAGAGCGTTTCGCGTTCGATATCGATGCCTTGCACGTGATGCAGCGGGCCATCGAGCGGGATGATTTGCGCGGGTGTCATTCGATGCGGAGCGGAGCTTCCTCGGGCGCCTGGACAATCGACCGGAACGACCAGTGCAGAAGCAGCGGCGCGATCAGCGTTGTCATCACGGCCATGACAACCACGATGCCATAGGCCTGTTGTGAAATTGTCCCCATTGTCGCGCCGATCTGGGCGACAACCATGCCAACTTCTCCGCGCGGCACCATGCCGCAACCGATGCGTTTGGCTTCGGTGAGTCCGAGCGGCCACGCGCCGAGGCCGCAGCCGAGCAGCTTCGACACCACGGCGGCGACGGTGATGGCGGCGGCAAGCCAGAGCGTGGCGGGATCGCGCAGCACGTTGACATCGAGCGCCAGTCCGATCGACGCCAGGAAGAAGGGCACGAGCAGTTCGGTGATGCCTTGCGCTAGGTCGTGCACGCGGTGATGGACGGTTTCGGCGAGCGCGACGCCGGCGAGAAAAGCGCCGATGATCGCGGCGACACCGGCTTGCGAGGCCAGCCAGGCGAGGGCGAAGAGAAGGATCATGGCGATGGTGAATTGCGACTCGCCGCTCTTCATTTTTCGCTCGACCTTGGGCAGGACCTTCCCGACGGTTTTGGTGCCGATGCTGAAGATGAGGACGGTGAAGAGGATCGACAGGCCGGCGGTGATGGCGAGTTGGAGGTAGTTGACTTCGCCCTGGGCGATCGACGAGACGACGGCTAGGACGATGAGTCCGAGAACATCGTCGATGACGGCGGCGGCGAGGATGATGCGGCTGGCGACGGCGCTGAGCAAGCCCATCGACGCGAGCACCTGCGCGGTGATGCCGACCGAGGTCGCGACCATGGCGGCGCCGACGAACAGGGATTCGATATTGGTTCCGCCGCCGCCGCGATAGATGGCGTAGCCCATCGCGAGCGGGACGATGACGCCGAGCGTGGCGACAATGGTGGCGGTCTTTCCGACGCTGAGGAGATCGGAGGCTTTCACTTCGAGCCCGACGCGGAAGAGGAGGAACAACACGCCGAGTTCGGCGAACTCGCGGACGCTGGCGGGTTGGACGAGGCCGAGTGCGCTGGGGCCGAGGATCACGCCGGCGATAATCTGGCCGACGATGTTCGGCATGCGTAGCGCTTCGCAGATCTCGCCGAGGATCTTGGCCGCGCCGAAGACGAGAAGCATGGCGAGGGGAAGACTAGTCGCATGCGCGGCGGCGGCCATAATGATTACTATGGCATCCCCTTGGTTCGACGTGCCGCTGGCCGATTACGAAAGGCACATGACGGTGCTGGGGCAGTTGCCGTTTCTAGCGCGCGTTTTCGGCGAAACGGTGCGGCGGTGTGGAGCGCGATCGGCGTTGGTGGCGGGCTGCGCGGGCGGCAACGGGTTCGATCAGGTGGATGAGTCCGTGCATCTGACAGGCGTCGATTTGCTGCCCGCGTACTTGGAAGACGCCGCGCTCAAATCGCGCGGCTATCGTCTCTTTTTCTCCATGCACTCGCTTGTCCCGCCGTAGCCGGCACTCCTGCAGCAAGTGCTCGTTGAGTTCCTCCCAGCTTGCGCATCGCGGAAC
>Ga0194128_10011726_pt1 | contig 10083 bp, 7 predicted proteins | sample TA2KigCa65mmetaG_FD_148650 | JGI IMG/M metagenome (GOLD analysis project Ga0194128, IMG submission 148650) | Freshwater microbial communities from Lake Tanganyika, Tanzania - TA2015037 Kigoma Deep Cast 65m | ecosystem: Environmental > Aquatic > Freshwater > Lake | place: Tanzania: Lake...
GCGAGGCACCGGCGCTGGGGCTGTCGGCGACCCTGGAACGCGCCGGTTTCGAGCTCGGCAGGCTGAAAACCGGCACGCCACCGCGGCTCGACGGCCGGACCATCGACTGGAATGCGCTCGAAATGCAGCCTGGCGACGATCCGCCGGAGCCGTTCTCGGAATTGACCGAAGCGCTACCGAATCGGCAGATTCAATGCGGGATCACCCGAACGAACGCGAGAACTCACGAGGTCATCCGGGCCAACGTGCATCGCTCGCCGATGTATTCCGGCCAGATCCAGAGCCGCGGACCGCGATATTGCCCGTCGATCGAGGACAAGATCGTCCGGTTCGGCGATCGCGAGGGCCATCAGATTTTCCTAGAGCCCGAGGGACTTACCGACGACACAGTCTATCCAAACGGGATTTCCACCTCGCTGCCGGAGGACGTGCAGCTGGCGATGCTGGCTACGATCCCGGGCCTGGGACGCGCCCGGATGGTCCGGCCGGGCTACGCCATCGAATATGACCATGTCGATCCGCGCGAACTCAAGCATACGCTTGAAACCAAACGTGTTTACGGGCTTTTCCTGGCCGGCCAGATCAACGGCACGACTGGATACGAGGAGGCGGCGGCGCAAGGCCTGGTCGCCGGCCTGAACGCGGCTTCGCGGGCGGGCGGCGGTCCGGACATCGTGTTCGACCGCGCCGAGGCGTATCTCGGCGTGATGATCGACGATCTGGTGACCCAGGGCGTTTCCGAACCCTATCGGATGTTTACCTCCCGTGCCGAGTACCGGCTGGCGCTGCGGGCCGACAATGCCGACCAGCGGCTGACTACCAAAGGCCACGCCGTCGGCTGCGTCGGACCGGCCCGTCGACAGCATTTTCAGGCGAAAATCGCTGCTCTGGATGCCGCCCGCAGTACAGCGAAGTCGCTATCGATCACGCCCAACGAGGCTGAAAAGCACGGAATCGCGCTCAATCGCGACGGTCAGCGGCGTACGGCGTTCGATCTTCTGTCCTATCCGACGTTGAGCCTCGCGGATGTGAGCCGAATCTGGCCCGAGCTTGGCGCGCTCAGTCCGAAAATCGCCGAGCAGCTCGAAACCGATGCCAAATATGCCGTTTATCTGGATCGGCAGGCCACCGATATCGCGGCTTACCGCAGGGACGAAAGCATCGAGCTGCCCGAACAGCTCGATTACGACGCCGTTCCGGGCCTATCGAACGAGGTGCGGCAGAAGCTTCGGACGCATCGGCCGCGCACCATCGGCCAGGCCGGGCGCATCGACGGCATGACGCCGGCGGCTCTGACGCTTCTGGCAGCACACACCCGGCGTCAGGGCAGGGGGCGCCCCGCCGCCTGATCGCGGCCGCGTGTCGGCCTATGACGCGAAAAAATCGCCCGAAACATCAGGGATCGTCGGCAAAGCGCGAACCAGGTGGACGCAAGCCATTGGATTTGGCTGCGGATCGCGGAGCGGCTCTGCGGTTGACGCCCGTTTCACGTGAAACAGCAGAGCGGCTGGATCGCTTCGTCGAAATACTGCTGACTTGGCAGCCGCGAATCAACCTGATCGCAGCCTCCAGCATTGCCACTCTGTGGACGCGCCACATTGCCGATTCACTGCAGCTTCTGGATATCGCGCCGCTGGCCCGCAATTGGGTCGATCTGGGCTCGGGCGCGGGATTTCCAGGCCTGGTGATTGCTTGTGCGCTGGCGGAAACCGCCGGCGCCCTGGTCCACCTTGTTGAAAGCAACGCCAAGAAAGCGGCCTTCCTGCGCGAGGCGATCCGCCACACTGGCGCTCCAGCGGTCGTCCATGCTGTGCGAATCGAGGATTTCGTGAAGAACTGGAAAGCCCCCGTCGATGCGGTCACAGCCCGTGCCCTGGCGCCGCTAGACGTATTGCTTGGTCTTGCTGAGCCGCTGCTGGCTGCGGGCGGGAGAGGCCTGTTCCTCAAGGGACAAGATGTTGAGGTAGAATTGACCCAAGCCGCTAAATGTTGGAAGCTTCGCTCGGCCCTCGTCCCGAGCAAGACACATCCAGACGGCCGCGTGGTCGTCGTCGACGATCTGCAGCGGCTCCCGCATCGGACGAAAACAAAAGCTTAATCAATAACTTATTGGAATAATGCCATGACAGATCCTGTCGCCCCGACCTCCGCCGCCGAGCCTGGCCCGGCCGCCACCGATTCCCAAGTGGTTGTGCTCGCGGAGCGCACCGAGCCGGCCAAGCCGCCGCGTGTCATCGCGATCGCCAACCAGAAGGGCGGCGTCGGCAAGACCACGACCGCAATCAATCTCGGCACCGCGCTCGCCGCTATCGGCGAGCGCGTGCTGGTGATCGATCTCGATCCGCAAGGCAACGCTTCGACCGGACTCGGAATCGACCGCCGCAACCGGCGTACGTCCACCTACGATGTGTTGACCGGCGAGGCGCCGCTGCGCGAGGCGATCGTCGCGACTGCGGTGCCGCGGCTCTCGCTCGCGCCGTCGACCATGGACCTGTCGGGCCTCGAGCTTGAGATCGGCCAGGCGCGCGATCGCGCGTTTCGGCTGCGCAGCGCGATCGCGCCGATCAACAACGGCAAGCACGCCGGCTTCGGCGATTTCAGCTACGTGCTGGTCGACTGTCCGCCGTCGCTCAATCTTCTCACCGTCAATGCCATGGCGGCCGCGCACGCGATCCTCGTGCCCCTGCAATGCGAGTTCTTCGCGCTCGAAGGATTGTCGCAGCTCCTGCAGACGGTGGAGCAGGTCAAGAGCACGCTCAATCCCGACCTGACGATCCACGGCATCGTGCTGACGATGTTCGATGCGCGCAACAACCTGTCCAACCAGGTTGTCGCGGACGTGCGCGAGTTCATGGGCCGCAAGGTCTACGACACGATCATCCCGCGCAACGTGCGCGTCTCGGAGGCGCCGTCGTACGGCAAGCCGGTGCTGGTGTACGACCTCAAGTGCGTCGGCAGCGAAGCCTATCTGCGGCTCGCGACGGAAATCATCCAGCGCGAGAAGGAGCTGCGCGCGAGCTGAGTTCGGAACGGCAAACTCCGGTTCGAAAAGACAACAAGAAACATCCGAAGCAAGAAGGACAAGAATGAGCGGTATCGAGGAGAATCTGATGGCAGACGATCAACACCGTTCGAGACTGGGCCGCGGACTTGCCGCTCTGATCGGCGACGTCGGTGTGGAAACGCAAGCCGTCGAGCGCAACCGCAGCCAGCGCAAGGTCCCGATCGAATTCATCCGCGCCAATCCGCGCAACCCGCGGCGAATGTTTTCAGACTCCGAGCTCGATGAACTGACAGCGTCGATCCGCGAGCGCGGCATCATTCAGCCGATCGTGGTGCGCGCGCGCGGCGCGGACTCCTATGAGATCATCGCAGGCGAACGGCGCTGGCGCGCGGCGCAGCGCGCGGGCCTGCACGAGGTTCCGGTCGTGGTCCTCGACGTGAACGACTCCGAGGCGTTGGAGCTTGCCATCATCGAGAACGTGCAACGCACCGATCTCAATCCCCTGGAAGAGGCCGCGGGCTACCAGGTACTGGCTGCCGAGTTCGATCACTCTCAGGACGATATCGCCAAGGTGGTCGGCAAGAGCCGCAGCCACGTCGCCAACACGATGCGCCTGCTGCAACTGTCGGAGAAGGTGAAGGCCTACATCAACGCCGGCAAGCTTTCCGCCGGCCACGCGCGCATGCTGGTCGGCCAGCCGAACGCCGAGGAGTTCGTCGACGAGATCGTCACGCGCGGGCTCAACGTCCGTCAGGTCGAGGAGTGGGCGCGCGCGAGCGGCCGTCATCAGGCGCGCGATACCAAGCGCGGCGGCAAGACGAAGGATGCCGACACCGCGGCGCTGGAGCAGCGCCTGTCCGATGCGCTGGGCCTCGCCGTGACCATCGATCATCGGGCCAATGGCAGCGGCACGGTACATGTGCGCTACAAGTCGCTGGAGCAGCTCGACGAGATCGTGCGGCGGCTTGAGGGCGCGCCGAAGCGCGCCGAGCAACCGGCGTCGAGCGGTCCGCGCATCCGCAGCTTGTGACATCGCAAAGGCCGCGCGCGGCGCGTTCAGGCGCCGGAGCTACCTCGCGCGGCGCGCTGACGTCGCAATCGACAGCAGCGTCCGCTGCGCCAGCGGCTCGGACAGGCTGTCGAGCGGCGCGCGCATATGGCGGATATCGCGGGCGGTCTGCGCCAATTGCTCCATCGCGCGCGTCAACCGCTCCGTCGACCACGCCGCAAGCGCGGACTCCACCAGCGGCCTTCGGCTGAAGTGCAGCGGCGGCACGAACGCGCCGAGCGCCTCGTCGTTCGACAGGCCGGCGTCGATGGCGATCCGCGCCTTGTGCAGCTGAACGACCTGCCGGATGGCGGCCGCGACGATCGCCCCGGCCGACGTGCCGGCGGCCGACGCGCGGGCGAACTGCATCTCCGCGTCTTTCGCCTTGCCGGCGAACGCGGCATCGACCACGGCATCGAGCGCGAGCGTGGCCGCATCGGTGCAAACTGCAAGGACGTCGTCGAGCTCCACGCGGCCCTTGCCGTGGGCGTAGAGTGCGAGCTTGCGGATTTCGCCGCGCGACGCCTGGCGATCGCCGCCGAGCAGCGCCGCCAGAGCGCTGCGCGCGTCCGGCGCGATGGTGAGCTTGGCCACGCGCAGCTCCTCGTCGATCAGCCTGGCCACGTCGCGGGCGTTGTCGGCATAGCAGGGGATGGCGGCGGCGGCCTTCGATTTTTCGCACATCGTCCGCAGCGGCGCGTTGCGGCGCAGATCGCCGGCCTCGATGACCACGCGGCATTCGGTCGGCGGCGCGGCGAGCAGCGCCTCGACCGCAGGCGCAAAGTTGCGGCTGCCGGCCTTGACCCAGATCGCGCGCTTGCCGCCGAACAGCGGGACGGTGTGCGCCTCCTCGACCAGGCGCGACGGCGTGGAAGCAAGATCGTCACCTTCGAGCCGCGCCAGCGCGAACGGGTCGCGCGGATCGTCCACTGAGGCATGGATGATCTTCTCGGCGCGCTCCCGCGCCAGCCCTGCGTCCGGTCCGAACACCAGCACGATCGGCCGAGCCGCGTCCGGGCGCGCGATAAAAGCTTCAGCGTCGGCGGCTTTGATGGCGACCATTCGATGCCGAGATTTTCCAAATGAAATCACCGGGTCAAGCCCGGCGACGACGCTGAATTCACAGCGTCGCCGAAGATCAGGTCCCGGCGCTGAAGTAGGACGCCAGCCGGGTGCGGATGTTCTCCGCGATCACCTTCGACGCCCGGTTTTCGGCGTCGCGCTGGCCGCGGGCGCGCGCGAAGCGTTGCGCCTGGCCCGGCGTGTCGAACGAAACCCGGGAGAAGGTGCTGCCTGTGACCACCGACCTGCCTGACGCGATTTCGGTCAGGGTGTAATTGGCGTTGATCCCGACGACTTCCGATTCCGGTCGGGCGGTGGTGGTATCGACGATAACCTGCTGGCGGTTCGAGGAGAGCTGGATGACGAGCTTGTGCGTGGCGCCGACCGATCCCTCGCCGCCGGTCAATTCGAAGATCAGCGCGTTGCGGACTTCCACCGCGAGGCGGGCGTCCGGCGTGCCGTTCGGCGCTACGATCTGCTCGATCTCGACCAAACGCAGCCGGTCGCGAATGCCGGGGCCGCCGGCCAGCGTGCGTTCGCCGTAGAGCGGCTCGAAGCAGCCGGCGACCAGCGCGGCGAGCGCCAGCGCGCCGGCGATCCGGGCGGTCGTTGCGAGGCGATCAGGCCACCACATTCACGATCCTTTGCGGGACCACGATGACTTTTTTCGGGCTCTTGCCCTCCAGCGCCTTTCTTACCGCATCGAGGTTAAGGACTGCAGCCTCGATTTCGGGGTTTTTCGCATCCCGGCTGACGGTGACATCGGCGCGCTTCTTGCCGTTGATCTGAACGGGGAGGGTGATGGTGTCCTCTTGCAGCAGGGCCGGCTCCAGCACCGGCCAAGGCTCGGTGGCGACCAGGGTCCGCCGGCCGAGCACGGTCCAGCACTCCTCGGCGAGGTGCGGCATCATCGGGTTGAACAGCTTGACCAGGGTGTCGGCGGCTTCCTTCACCGCCCAGGCGAAATCGGGCGTGCCGGCGGGTCGTGCAATGGCCGAGCCGAGCGCATTCGCCAGCTCGTAAAGGTGCGCGACGGCGACGTTGAAGTGCAGCTTCTCGATCGCCTCGGTGATCTTGGCGAGCGCACCATGAGCGGCCTTGCGGAGGGCCAGCGCTGGTTCGCTGAACGAGTCGGGGCGAGCGGCGGGCGCCTGTTCCGCGATATCCGCCATCTCGCCGACGAGGCGCCACAGGCGCTGCGTGAAACGCGCCGAGCCCTGGACACCGCGCTCGGTCCATTCCACGTCGCGCTCGGGCGGCGAGTCCGACAGCATGAACCAGCGCGCCACGTCGGCGCCGTAGGTGCCCATGATGTCGTCGGGGTCGATGGTGTTCTTCTTCGACTTCGACATCTTCTCGATGCCGCCGATTTTTATAGGCTCGCCGGTCGCCGCAAGCTTCGCCGTGCGCGCGCCGCCCGCCTCGTCGAGTGTGACCTCGGCGGGCGTGACCCACTCGCCGTTCGGCTTCTGATAGGTCTCGTGCACCACCATGCCTTGCGTGAACAGGCCGGCGAACGGTTCGTCGAGCCCGGCGTGGCCGGTGGCCTTCATGGCGCGGGTGAAAAAGCGCGAATAGAGCAGATGCAAAATCGCGTGCTCGATGCCGCCGATGTATTGATCGACTGGCAGCCAGGCGTCGACCGTTTCGCGCGTCGTCGGCGCATCCGCGTTCCACGGATCGGTGAAACGCGCGAAGTACCACGACGAGTCGACGAACGTGTCCATGGTGTCGGTCTCGCGCCGCGCTCCCTTGCCGCATTGCGGGCACGTGACATTCTTCCAGCTCGGATGGCGGTCGAGCGGATTGCCCGGCTTGTCGAAGGTGACGTCCTCCGGCAGCACGACCGGCAGGTCCTTCGCGGGCACCGGCACCACGCCGCAGGCCTCGCAGTGGATCACCGGAATGGGGCAGCCCCAGTAGCGCTGACGCGAGATGCCCCAGTCGCGCAGGCGGTAGTTTACCTGCCGCGCTCCGACCGGCGCGTTACCGCGCGTCGCGGTTTCGAGGCGCTTGGCCACCTCTTCCTTCGCGGCCTCGATGGTCATGCCGTCGAGGAAGTGCGAATTGATCATGAGGCCGTCGCCGTCGAAGGCCGTGTCGGTGATGACGAACGACGCCGCGTCCTGGCCCGGCGGGCAGACCACCGGCACGTTGCCGAGGCCGTATTTGTTGACGAAGTCGAGGTCGCGCTGGTCGTGCGCCGGGCAGCCGAAGATCGCGCCGGTGCCGTAGTCCATCAGGATGAAGTTCGCGACATAGACCGGAAGCTGCCACGACGCATCGAACGGATGCAGCGCGCGGATGCCGGTGTCGTAGCCCATCTTCTCGGCGGTATCGATTTCGGCCTGCGCGGTGCCCATGCGCTTGCACTCGGCGATGAAGGCCGCGAGTTTCGCGTCCTTCTTCGCGGCGCTTTGCGCCAGCGGATGATCCGGCGCGATCGCCATGAACTTCGCGCCGAACAGCGTGTCGTGCCGCGTGGTGAAAATCTCAAGCTCGCTCTCACCCGCGGGCGCCGTCTTTGGATCGAGCGCAAAGCGAACCAGCAATCCTTCGCTCCGCCCGATCCAGTTCTTCTGCATCAGCCGGACTTTCTCCGGCCAGCGCTCCAGCGTGTCGAGCGCCTCAAGCAGCTCCTGCGAATAGCGCGTGATCTTGAACACCCACTGCGCCATCTCGCGCTGCTCGACCGTGGCGCCCGAGCGCCAGCCGCGGCCGTCGATGACCTGCTCGTTGGCGAGCACGGTCATATCCACCGGGTCCCAGTTCACCTTGCGCTGCTCGCGCTCGACCAGCCCTTCGCGCATGAAATCGAGGAACATGCGTTGCTGGTGCTTGTAGTAGGCCGGGTCGCAGGTCGCGACCTCGCGGCTCCAGTCGAGCGACAGGCCCATCGACTGCAGCTGCTTCTTCATCGCGGCGATGTTGTCGTAGGTCCAGGCCTTGGGATGGACCTTGCGCTCGATCGCGGCGTTCTCCGCCGGCATGCCGAAGGCGTCCCAGCCCATCGGGTGCAGCACGGCGTGGCCGCGCGCGCGCATGAAGCGGGCGACCACGTCGCCCATGGTGTAGTTGCGGACGTGGCCCATGTGGATGCGCCCCGAGGGGTAGGGGAACATCTCGAGGACGTAGTATTTTTTCGGCGCGGGCTGGCCGGGGGCGGAGGGCTTCGTGAGCGCGTCGGCTGGCGTCCTGAAGATGCCGCGGTCGTCCCATTCGGCCTGCCAGCGGGATTCGGCGTCGCGCGGGTTGTAGCGGGATTGTGCTGATTCGGCGGTCATTTGCGGGGTGTTTTAGTCGGGTGCGTCGCAATGGGAAAGGGGCTCACAAACGGGCTACAATGCAGCCTCCCGCCCAAGTTCGGAATTCCCGCCATGCAATACACCACCTTCGGCCGAACCGGCCTTCGCGTCTCCGTGGCCGGCTTCGGCACCGGCGGCTTCTCGCGCTGCGGGCTTCGGGCCGGCAAGACCGAGGACGAGGCGGCGCGGCTCATCCTCGACGCAGTCGATCTCGGCATCAACGTAATCGACACCGCGCCGGGCTACGGCACCGAGGGCGTGGTCGGTCGCGCGCTGAAATCGCTGCGGCGCGAGGAGGTCGTGGTTGCGACCAAGGTGCTGGTGCGCGGCGCGGGCGCGTTCTGCACGCCGGCGCAGTTCGTTGCGAGTCTCGACAAGTCGCTGCTCGCGATGGGCACCGATTACGTCGACGTGTTCAATCTGCACGCGGTCGAGCCCGAGCAGTACGTCCACGCCCGCGACGTGCTCGGGCCCGCGCTGCTGGAGCAGAAGGCCAAGGGCAAGATCCGCCACATCGGCTTCACCGAGAACCCGATCGTCGATTTCACCCACGAGACGATCAAGCTCGCGGCGAACGATCCGTTATGGGACGTCTATATGGTCGGCTTCCACATGCTGCACCAGAACGCGCGGCGCGACGTGTTCCCGCAGACGCGCGCGAAAGGCATCGGCACGCTGATGATGTTCGCGGTGCGCTCGATCTTCGCCGATCCGCCGCGCATCGCGCGCGAGATGAAGGCGATGGCGGACCAGGGTCTGGTCGACAGGTCGCTCGGCGACAGCGCCGATCCGCTCGGTTTCCTCGTACACGAGGCCGGCGCCGCGAACGTGATCGAGGCGGCCTATCGCTTTGTGCGGCACGAGCCGGGCGTCGACGTTACACTGTTTGGCACCGGCGATACGGCGCACTTGCGAACCAACGTCGCTTCGCTGCTCAAGCCGCCGCTGCCGGCCGTGGACCGCGACAAGCTCGTCAAGCTGTTCGGTCATCTCCAGAATGGCGTGGGCCTTGACGGCCATGGCGGCGGTGGCGCGCGACGGTGAACGCCGGGATTCCGGCGCGCGCGGGTTGCAGAGACGCCCGAGGTCGCTCCGCGCGGCAGATTTCGTAACCCGCCGTTAACCGTCCGCAGCTGGAACCGCCGGGAATCGGCGCAAACAGCCTCAAATAACGGAATCTTATCGCGATTATGCGACCGTTCGACGTTTGGCGCGAACGGGCGCGGTATGGCGTTTAGCGATCGGACTCAGGGTTTTGTCGCGAAGTGGTTGCCGGTCCTCACGCACGGCGCGGTTTATATTTGCGCAGTCCTGATCGGCCTCGTCTGGCTCAGCATCAGCTTCTTTCTCGACAACGAACGCGCCAGCGCCGAGCAGACCACGGTGCGCAACTCGATGAATCTCGCCGGCGCGTTCGAGGAGCATCTCTCGCGCTCGATCCAGGACGTCGACCGGTCGTTGAAGCTCGTGCGCGCGGGTTACAAGCGCAACTCCGGTTCATTCGACCTGATCGGCTGGCTGAAGGCGGCGGACCTGTTCAAAGACGAGGTGCTGCAGATCAGCATCATCGATAGCCGCGGCTTCGTGAAGCTGAGCAACATCGATCCGACGCGGTTCGCCGGCCTGGATTTGAGCGACCGCGAGCACTTCAAGGTTCATTTGAA
>Ga0194128_10011739_pt1 | contig 10074 bp, 7 predicted proteins | sample TA2KigCa65mmetaG_FD_148650 | JGI IMG/M metagenome (GOLD analysis project Ga0194128, IMG submission 148650) | Freshwater microbial communities from Lake Tanganyika, Tanzania - TA2015037 Kigoma Deep Cast 65m | ecosystem: Environmental > Aquatic > Freshwater > Lake | place: Tanzania: Lake...
TGGAACGTTCGGCCCCAGGTGCCAACGCCAGCAGCTTCGACCAACGACTGCCATTGGAATGTTTTTTAACTCTTGACCCTCGGGCTCTGCTCGGGGGTTTTTTTGTGTCCGCGCCTGGTGCGCTTAGCCGTCTAGCTCCTGCACCGCCTCGCCGTAATCCCTCAAAAAATCCTTCTGCGCCTTGTAACGCCAGCCAAACGCGTGCAGCATCCTCTCAATATCCGCCGCCTCTGAGTCCCGCTCAGCCGTGATTAGTGCCGTCCCGGCTTTGCATAGGTGGTCTTCCAGCTGCAGCAGGGCATCCTGCAGGCGGGTGAGTGAACTCATAGGGAGCGCCGTGTGGGCGACAGTTGAAGCAGGTCCATTAGGGCTCTGCTAGCCCCCACAACCACTGCCGGCTGGTTACGGCTGAGGGCGACTGCCATCGCAGTCATCAAGGCAGTATGGAGTTGGGCGACCATATGAATACGCTCCACCCCGCTGACCTCAAGGTCATCCACTAGCTGTTGATGCGCTCTGGCAACAAGGCGACGGGACTGGCGCCTACTGCACCCCCACCGTGCGGTCATTTCGGTCACAACAGCGGAGGTCGGCTGACACGCAGCCAACCTTTCCGCCGCCCAGCCGACCCTTTCACTGACAGCTGACCGGTTCGCCATTCGGTTGGTTCCATGGCCACTCGTTCTCAGTGTCAAGGACGTACATCAACATGTCCCGCCGTGCCAGTTCGATGCCCTTGCCGAACAGCGGCACTAGCCCCGCCAGAGTCTTGGCATCAGCCCCCTGGGCAATTTGCGCAAGTGCGGTTGCAGCTGCAGCCAGATCTTTATGGATCATTGCAGTACCTGCTGCAGTAGCACCACCTCGGCGTCGATTTCAGCCTGCTCCTCAATCAGAACGCCCGCCTGCAGGCGGATCTGATCGGCGATGGCTTGGCGCCTTGCTGCCAATGCGCCAAGGCGGCAATGCACCTGGTCGCAGATGGCAGGGTCATGGGCAAGCTGCGGCAGCTGCACACTCCAGAACCACTCGCGACTGGCGGGTGGCAGTCCACTGGCATTGGGGTCCTCCTTGTACTGTTTATTCATGTCGCTGATCATTCTTTCAAAGGATTGGCGGTAAAGATCCAGATTGACGCTGAGCCAATTTGCTACGGGATGACAGTTGGTGGGCACAGTCGAAGACTCTGATACAAGGCGATGCAGAAGTAACTAGCAGCAGCGAAGTTGCAGAATTACTTCAATCTAGATTCTAATAGCGAAAATAGAAATAAACAATGAGAGCTGATCACCGGCATTATCAAGCAATGGCAACCTTACGACGCAAATAGAAAGGGACAGGGTCAATTCATAAGTCAGCTCGCATCAGAGCGATCAAGCCTCAGCAAGGAGAGGCCTACATAAATTGAACTAAACCAAAAAACATCAACATGAGGCCTAAGCAAATAATAAATCAAGTAGTTCGCATGCATTATATCAAGCACTGCGAAATCTAGAATACCTAAGATTTTCCCTCACGCATGAATTGAATTCTTTACAAAGAGCAATCTGGCACTTGATCTTTTGCTGTATACAGCATACAATAAAGTTGGTTTCGGGATGAATCGGTGGCTACCTTCTCATTCACCAGTAGTCAGGCCAATGCCTTAAGGCTTGTCAATCCTACTCAGTATTCCGCTCGCGATTATCCAGGCGGGGTCATGACCTACTCATTTTGGGGTCAGACAGCCAATGGGACCCAGGGAACTGCCGAAGGCCGCAGTGGCGGCTATCAGCTAAACAATGGTAATCCGGTTCGCTACTTTTTGAATGTTCCCGCAGATATACGCACAACCGTCGAGGAGCAACTGGCAAATATATCAAAGTTTATAAATCTAACGTTTACCCGGGTCGATGATTCTGGCTTTGAATATTCAAGAGACCGCGATCGTTCTCAAAGGGGTCGTATTCGTATCATGATTGACGGAAACGGCGACAGTTTAGGGAGCGCACACATGCCACACGCGCTCGGGGCAGGAGCGCATCCGGGTGAGACGTTTTACCGTCCATGGCCGAATGGGACGCGATCTACAACTGGGGTTCAACGTAAGGAAAGGTGGACAAGGCAGGGGCAAACGCTTGTCAGCTCGACCAACTATTTATGTGACCTCATAATTCATGAACTTCAGCACAGTCTTGGGCTAGGTCATGGCCATGACGCTGGCACCGGCATCAATGGAGTTTTCACAGAGCACAGCCCCGAAACTGATAATGTATGGAACACGGTTCAAAGCTATAATAGACCGCTAGGAACTGGCGAAGAAGGCGACAGAGGGGCAATCATTGCTACATCCATGCCCGATGATATCGCAGGACTTCAATCAATTTATGGCTCCAAAAACTTTAATCATGCAAATACTACTTACACATTCAGCCGTGGCGACCTATACCTTGCAGACTCCAATCAACAACTTCTGGACAGTAGAATCGTCGCGGCGAGAACTGCTAATATCAATACCCTCGATGACTCCGGCGGCTACGATACAATCGACTGCTCTGGATTAGATTCAGAATTCGTCGCAGAAGGCGTTCGCATTGACATGAACCCAGGCGGTTACATCATCAGTAAGAACGACTGGCTCAATACAGTTTCCTATACTGACAATTGGGGCAATCAAAATGGCGAAGAGGTGACTGGAGTTCCTCGCAAAGGAACACGATTGTCATGGCGCACTACGATTGAAAGGTGCCAAGGAACAGAGCGTGGTGCCGATACAATAATTGGCAACAAAGCCGATAACTGGATTGCAGGATATGGAGGCAATGATTTTCTACAAGGTCTTAACGGCAATGACACTTTAATCGGCGGTCCCGGTGCTGATCAGTTTTTCGGAGGCGCGGGCGCCGATCTCATCTATTTAGGTCGCGGGGGTGGCGAGCAAGACGCTGACAGGGATCGTGTCGATTTTACAGCGGCATCCGAAAGCACGCAGGCTGCCCCTGACCGCGTTTATGGATTTGGTGCCAATGATATTTTTGACCTGAATGACATTGATGCCAATACTCGAATCGCGGGCAAACAAATTTTCGCTTTTATTGGCACCGCTGCATTTAGTGGTACAGCCGGCCAACTCCGCGCAGCCGCGGCATCGGGAATAGGGACCAAAGGATTTATTCAAGCTGATCTTAATGGAGATAGGGTTGCGGACTTCAGCGTTGCGCTTACGGGCGACTCAATGTTAGCGACAAACCTCACAATGTCTAATTTTGTATTAAGATAAAGGGCAGGCTATAAATTTTTGCCTTTGACATCCAGCTGACAACTCCATCACCACCCGCAGCGTCTGCCACTGATCTGCCGTCCAAGGCGGCGGTCCCCAGGCTGAGCAGTCCAGTGAGCCATCAGCCCGCTGCGCCCAGGCCCTCAAGCGCTGGAACGAGAACAGCGGCACCACCACGGCCTACATCGAACCAGGATCCCCATGGCAGAACGGCTTTGCCGAGTCGTTCAACAGCTGGTTCCGGGATGAGTTCCTCAACACCGAGCTGTTCACTAAAGTTCTTGAGGCTCAACCAGGAGTTGTAGTACGACTACGACGACTCTATCTCATAAGCACTGGACCAACAAAGGGAGTCACGTCACCAAGACGCCCAAGGAGCCGCACTCGCAGGAATCCTGAATGACACCAAAGACCAGCGCTGGAGCGATGCGGTGGTAGTTATTGGCTGCATCGGGCTGAGGGCGGTGTAACTGCTACACCACAAGGCAAACGGTAAATACCTGTACGTCTCATATAGAAAACGAACATACAGGGGGATGACTCAACATGGAAACATGGTCGGACTGAGCCCCGCGGGCATGGAAAGTGAGAGAGCGCAAGACTGCTGTGGGACGGGACATTGGCACTGTCGCCGCTTGGCTCACCCGAGGGGGCAAGTAGCGGAAAGCGTGTACTAACACCTCGGCAAGAGGCAGAGCTGGAAAGCATAAAGCAGAAATCAAGGCATCTGGCGAGAAGTTGAAGCCCTATTTACTGCGTCATGCTCATGACTAACGAGCCCATCAAACTCAGTATTTCCATAGGCTTTCGTTTAAAATCGCTATCTGCTGTTGTCAAAAAGATGAAAGAGGTTTTTCACCCATCAGATCAGTCCTTCGTTATGATCATAACGAGATGTTAACAAAGCTGCATCACCACCAGCCAAGCCAACTTTCTGCCAGGGCCCCGAGGTAGTACTGAAGGAAGGCGCACGAGAGGCCTCCACCTCGTCTACACGATTCCAGCGCACTTGTCTGCGCTGTTTGGCACTGAGCTGGGTGAAGTCAACCTGATCCCAATCAACGGCTTCGTAAAACGCATCTGAGAGTTGTGGATCGCGATGGATCTTGGGTAAAACACCGAAATCCAGCAGGAAGTCTCCCGAGCGTGACAGGGAATCCAATTGATCCTTGAACTGCTGGGGCGTGGCGAGGGGCGCCAAAGAATCTGCCGACAATACAGCCTGAAAATTAGGGTTAACATTCTTTTCCTTTAGCCTCCATGGATAAGCATCCAGGCCGGCCTGGCTCAGCGCAAAAGCCAATGGATTAGGTCTTGCAAACACAGGATGAACAAAATCAGCAACACCGTCCACTACAGCTGCCTCAAAACTCTTGAATCGCGTTGGAAAAGCCACAGCCGCATCGACCTCAGGCAAAGCTTCCACCACAAGGTCGTAGGACAACAGCGAGCCGGCATCAGAGCCACGGATCTCGATGAAATAGCGACCTTCTTTAGAGGGCACCCACCTCATACCCTGTCCATCGCGCTCGACAAGCTCAAGCAGAGGCTTAGCAGCAACTTTGCCGTCCTTGTTTACCGCATACAGCGCAGCAGTGATCAGTCCTGGATCCTCACCAGTCTCAGACAATGCAGGAAGCAGCACTGGCGTAGGCACTCCCACCACGGAACGATTAACAACAAGAGGCGTGAGCTCAGTGGCCCGATCGAGATTTAACCATTGCTGCGCATACACATCAAGAGAATTTGCCTTGGCATCAAACGACAACATAGGGCTGAGCTCTAGCCCAACTGCATCAGACGCACTGCTACTACTAAAGCTGATAAGTTTGGTCGCCAACGGAATGGCGCCTGCCTTTTTACCGGCAGACAGCAACGGGCTGCTGAAACTAATGTTCACAACTGCCGCCACATCAATAGGTGAAACACCCTTGACCTGCATCAACTCGAGAGCAGCATTGTATGGCTTTGTGAAGTCCAGGGTTGCAGCCTTGAACGAAGCAGTCTTTGAATCGATCTGATCAAGCACAACGCCAAGATCAAAGCTGGCGATCACGCTGCCTTCTACGATCAGCGAACATTCGGCGTACATCTGCATGCTGCTAGTCAGAGCGTCGTGATCCAGAAATGCAGCCGCTTGTGGATTGAACCAGTCACCCATGGAGGAGCGCGCCGACGGATCAGCCAGCAGGGAAGCATTTTCGGGAAGCGTTGGCGAAATAACCATAGGCAGCCCTCGTTGATTCAAGGCAAACTCAACATCCAAGATGCGGGGATCATCTATTCCAAGCACCAGCGACACAAGATCCAGAGGATGCACAAACTGGTGACCTTCCCAATCCGGTGGAATATTGATATTTATTAACTCGCTTTCCAAGTCAGTTTGAAACTCAATTGTGGTATCATAGCTATACACACCTCTACCATAGGTAAAGGCCCACAATCGATCATCATCAGGATTAGAGGCCAGATTGGAGATCCGAGTCGTTGGCAGGTTATCGGAGTATTTGCCACCGATTTTTGCCCAGTTTAGATTTGATGCACTATTTGATGCTCTGAAAATAGTCTTGTAAACACCATCATCCGTAGCAATATAAATATCATTCTTATTTTTAACAATTACATCGTTGACACGGCCCTTAGGGTCCGACCTATCGAAGTTAGGGTCAGCAGTTGGCTTAGTTCTCACCCAACGAGTAATTTCTGGATATTGCCTATCTGAGTGCGCTACTGCAACAAAAGCGTGCCCGCCCTCACCACTAGTGTAATCCGCTAATCTGGGATGACTGAAGGTTAGGGCTGTTACACTTCCTGCCCAGTCGTTAAATGAAACCTGTTGGACTGCTCGGACGGTATCAAGAGTGTCTTCAAACGCACCAAATACTAACATGGCTTCACCACCCCTAAACCCAACCAGCATTGTGTTTCCTGTTGTGTCCCACGGAGCGAAAGCGAAAGCAGTAATTACACCTGGTGCTTGCTGGAATTTGGAACTGTACAACGCTGTCAGATCAACGGTGCGCTTGTAATCAGCCCGTAAGTCAGGTGATAATGCAAACACATCAGGATAAACGTAAATTCGGGATCCATCAGCAATACCGATCATCGAACGATTGGATGGGTGCTGCTCAGCCGGGAAGTAAAAACTTGCATCTTCTGAATAAACGGGCGCAACTAATCCCATGGACGTATCGCCACCATCTTTCGATATTGTTAGGCGTGGCTGCTTAGCTGGGAAGGTATCCATCACGAGCTGCTTCGAGCTCGTGATCGAAAGTGGAACATACTCCGACGAGCCATCAGCACGTTGCAGCTCCAGAAATAAACGCCCTCCATTATCATTTATAAAGTCGGAGAACATAGCCTCCGTCATATTCGTAATGTCCGGAATAACGTAGTCCATAGAGTTCATACTCTCTGGCCTAGTGTCTAATAGTCCGAGCCAAATGGCTTTGAAAGTATCAGTCTCTGTTTCATTTATCCAGTTGTTCCTATCTTGATACCAGAGCAGATTTAATGTAGATACTGGACTTCTGCGACCCGATACCTTTCGCTGAAACTGTTCGGCCAGACTGAAGTCGTTACTCGCGTCCACCCTTTTAAGCAGATCCCCGAGAAAAGAACTACCCCGAAGATCTGAGGCCAACCTTGGATTTATTTTTCCGCTTGAAGAGGAACCAGGATTGACCTGCCACAGTTGGACGCGCCCCTGATCCCAAATGGCTGGAGAAGGGTTATCGATTCTGATTGGAACATCAGCTGAAGAGAATTGATTTGTCCAAGCAAGTTCCGAAGGGGTGTCTCCAAAGAAACCATTCCCACCATCACCATTGCTTACCAAATAAGGTGTTACATATTGACTTGAACCCACAGTAATTCCATTATCCTGGGCGCCAGTGATCCATCGGCTCCCAGTCACATCCAGTGACCCACCTTGGTACAGATTGGAAATCAGATCACGATTCAATCCTTCCCAATTAGGTTTATAAAATCCCAAAGCGGGCAAGGAAGCCAAGCTGACATCACCCAATGGACTTGATACAACATTGCCATTGCTTACATCTTGCTTGAACTGATCCCAGCTGTAATCCATCCCAAACGCAGACAGCACAATAGAATGCGTCGTCGCTTCAGGATCAACAATAAACCGATTCAGCCCCCCATCGTTGCCATAGTAAATTCGGGTTCCATCTGTAAAAAGAAGTTGAGCATCTGCGTGGGGTTTGTCTTGGAAACTGGTAACGTCATTAAGAAAACCCAGCAGATCTCTACTCCCCCGAGGTGAATTAAGGATCGCACGGGCATATAAACCGAGCCCAGAAACTGGGCCACTGCCAGGATCAAAGCCGCCACCTCCTTTGGGAGTCTGAACATAAGAATTAAAGCCGGCAGGATCCCAGTGAAGGTTGACTCCGCGCTCCCGCTGCGAGGACCGCACCGGAACCGAGGGATGCAAGACGTAGCCCAGCGTGGTACCGCCGACATACACCTTTTCTGGGAAAAGGGGGTCGACCAGAAGCTCATTTGTATGCCACCACTGCTGCCCACCCTGAATCTTTGTGTCCTGGCCCATCGCATCCCAGAGGCTGGAGCGAAACTCACTGATGGTGGCTGTTTCATCCGCTGGATCTTGCACTGTGCGGATGTAGCCCCAGGCCTGCCAGGCCTCCGAAGGATCACTGCCCGCAACCATTGCCGTGGCAACGTTCGTGGTTGTGGAGCTCGCAAAATTGGTCGACAGGTCCAGCGAATACAGGGTGGACAGACCAGGCTTGTCAGTTTCCGTTGAGAAACCTTGGTCAGGCTGCGGCAGGAGATACAAACGGAACAAGCCACCACCCAGATCCGCTGTCTCAATCTGGGTGTTCGCAGGTGCCAAGCGGGGCAAGCCAATCGGCGTAGAAGCTCCCGTTGCCAGGTCGATCAGATCGACCAGATATCTATTATTACCACCTCTTAGACCCAGTAGGCGTTGCTCATCACCAGGGATTGGCTTCAGTTGTTGATACTCATCTCTGATCAGAGGCAAGGAGTTGCCACCGGCCAACAGGCTCTCCCAGCCACTGCTCACGTCATACTCGAACAAACCAGTTTCGGTAGCGAGCACAACAGAATCACCAACTTGCAATACGTCATGAACGAGGCCAGTGGTGATAGCTGTGGCCAAATTCCAGGTTGCACCCGAATCGATTGAATACAACGTATTGGTGCCAAGTGCCGAACCCACGGCTCGTTTTTCCCTATCCCAGCCGGAAAACGCCAGCAATAGCGACGAGCCACCGTTCCGGCTTTGCAAACCGGCCAGTGTGATGAAGTGTTCAGGGGCTAATGCAGCTCCAAGATCCTGATCACTCACTTGCCGCCAGCTCTCGCCAGCATCGCTGGAGTGCCAGAGGCCTGCATTAAGCAGGGAGAGTATGATGCTCTCCGGATGATCAGGATCAATCGCCATCGCCGTAGCCTGGCCGGCGTTCACAGCTCCAAACCACTTAGCGTCCAATGTCCCGATCTGGCTGGGGGAGGCCTGCATCAAAGTCCAATCATTGCCGATGTATTTACCGCCAAAGTCGGGAATGAAGTCCCTCTCAATCCGGTCAATCACAGACTGGCTAAATCGCTTGCTGAGCGCTTTTGCTGCCGTTGCCGCATGGTCTTGAGCCGATGGGCCACCCACGGCACTCACCGAACCCGGCCCTGACGAGGAGGCCAGCGCCAAATTGAACAGACTCCGCAACGCAGGCTTCGACAAGCCTCGCAAATTTGCAATTACAGACCAATCACCCTTTGCTAAGCGTGTGGCTTGGGCCCATGCTTTGGCAAAACCCTTCTCGGGTGTGAAGCCCTTGGGCACAATCAAGCCGAGAGCCTGGCCCTGCGTGCTAAACACTCTTGCGGAGAGGCCATCATTGGCCATCTCCACAATGGGTTTGCCCCAGCTTGCATCCACCAGGGCCCAGGCATCTAGCAAGGAATTCGTCTCGCTGAGCTGATCCGCCAGGAGCACCTGCAAAATCCGTCTTCGCTGCGCATCCGAAAGCTGCGCCACCCATTTCGGGTTCCACTGCGGAGTGGCCTCCTGGGAAGTGGCAACGGCAACCAGCCCCCCCGGCTCCACAATGCGTACACCATTTCCCACCACTCCAGATGCCGGGTCGCTGAGGCGTTTAAAGCGCTGCTTGGGACCTTGAAGCGCATTAATCACCGCGTATACCACATCCCAGGGTGCTGCCGACAGCAAAGCCAGTAATTCATTATCTTTACTTGGCACAGGAGTTTTTATAGGGATATTCATCGAAGCGCCCAAACCCGTGATTGACACAGGAGCTTTTATAGGGATATTCATTGAAGCGCCCAAACCCGTGCTTGGGACAGTATTCTTGCCAGGTAAATTAGTCATATCAGATTGTTGCATTGTTTTTGCCTTGTACCTATTTTCGAACCAATAAGGGGACGTCACCATCGCTGGCTGCCCCGCTACCTGTTGATCTTTAACCGGCTCAGGAAGCACTCAGCCTAGGGCTGGCCTTCACCTCAGCAGCGACTCGCTGAGCTGCTCCGCTGACGAACCTGGTGAGACACAACAGCTAAGCGGCAAAATTTGGCGCACTTTCTGGCGCACAATTAGTGATAGCCAAGGGTTTTGATGGTGTCTGCACCGCCCAAAACCCCTGGTATGACTGCACGCCCCCTGTTGGACTCGAACCATCGACCGGCTGCTTAGAAGGCAGGAATTTCTGCAGTGCTGGAAAGGGTTTCAGGTCGATCTATGCCTTCTGCACGCAAGAGTGCACGCAAAGAGCGCCTTGACTCCCGCT
>Ga0194128_10011740_pt1 | contig 10074 bp, 8 predicted proteins | sample TA2KigCa65mmetaG_FD_148650 | JGI IMG/M metagenome (GOLD analysis project Ga0194128, IMG submission 148650) | Freshwater microbial communities from Lake Tanganyika, Tanzania - TA2015037 Kigoma Deep Cast 65m | ecosystem: Environmental > Aquatic > Freshwater > Lake | place: Tanzania: Lake...
TGCAACTCGCTCAGCAACCGATCCGTCAGCCCGTCGAATCCCTGGACATGCGTCAGGAACACCGCCCGTGTCCGATCCGTGATCGTCGCCAGAATGTTCGCCGTGTCCATCGCCAGCGACCGGGGGTCGATATCCACAAAAACCGGGGCAAATCCGTTTTGCAGGACCGACGCGATATCCGACACCCAGGCCAACGGCGGAACGATCACCTCCCCCCCCTCAGGGTGGCGAAGTTTGAGGATCGCCATCGTCAAGAGATTGGCCGACGCCCCGGAATTCACGAAGACGCTGTGCCGAACCCCCAGCCACGCCGACCATTCAGCTTCAAAAGCCTTCACATTCGCGCCTTGCGTCAGAATCGGATCATCTTGCCGCAAATGCTCGATCACGGCGTCCAGATCCTCGCGCAAGACATTGTTTCTCATCAAGGGGTATGGCATGCGTGCTTCTCTCGCCCAAGTCCGCAGTGTCACGTTTGAGAGCGTCGAGACCGCCGCGCGATCGACGTCACCGCCCGTTCTTTTGACGCCTCGTCCCTACTTCTCACCGTAATAATCTCCATACTCGACCAGGATCGTGCTCCGCCCGTCGTCCCTGAGCAAGGCGCGCTCATAGGCCGGATAGATCTCCTCGGGTTCGTCGAGTCGGATCAACTCGATCGTGCTGCACATGGCGCGAAGAGCCTCCGTGAAGTCTCCGACATGCTGATGCTGGGGATGCAAGGGACGCTGAGAGCCGATACCCGTGCGAATAATGGCGTTCGTCCGGTAGCCGGCATTGGACATGACTTGGATCTTGTCCAAATGATTGACCAGTTGATTGATGGCGCAGAGCAGAAAGTTCCATCGGGGGAATATGCTCACGGGGATAAGACCGGCCAGCGCCATTCCGGTCGTCATCCCCATCTGCAGTTCCTCGGCCACGGGCAGCTCGATGAGGCGATCGCGAGGCACCCCATTGAGCGTGTTGGTCATCGCAGTCCCGGCTACGGCCACCGCCTGTCCGATAAAAATCGTGCGCGGATTGCTCGCCAACAACTCCATCGACCGCTTGAGTTCGTCAAAATATTTCATCGCCACGCTAAAACTGCACGCGAATGCCGGCCCCGGCATGGGGGTATTTGGTTTCGTACCGGTAGTAACTGACATACTCGTCCGCCACCCCTTCATAACTGAGGTGGGGCTGATTCCAGACTTCCCGCGTGTCGGTGCAGACGGATTTGGCGTTGTCTTCGACGATGAAGTGAATGGGCAGGCGATGGTTGCGGCTGTACTTGATCGACTCGTACGCGATGCCGGTCTCCGCCGTCATATCACCCATGAAGCAGTACACCTTGGCGTCTTCGCCGCTCCGTTGTATGGCCATCGCCACTCCGACAGCGATCGGCAGCACGCCCCCGACGATGGCCGAGGAAAAGATGCGATGGTCTGGGAAACACAACGAAATTGATCGTCCCGCCACAATTTCATCGCGAACCCGTTCCTTGGGAACTCCCTTGAGCAGACACTGATAGTGCGAGCGCCAGGAACACAACACCCAATCCTGCGGACGAATCTTGCGGAAGATTCCGATCATTTGTTCTTCATTCCCATAATACAAATGCACGGGCGCGCGAATTTTTCCCGCATTGAACAAGGCGGCGATCTCTTCCTCGAACGCAATGAGTTCGTCTTTGGTCATCATGCCTTCCTTCTCATGCCCCCCCGACCCCAGCCCTCTCCGAGCCCAGGTTGCCCAGATACCATCGATAAGTCAGAGAGAGGCCTTCGCGAAGCGTGATCGTCGGCTGCCAGCCGAGGGACCGCATACGAGCACTATCGAGCAGTTTCCGGGGCGCCCCATCAGGCTTGGTCGAATCCCATTCTATACGCCCCTCATATCCCACGACGTCCGACAACAATTCCGCCAGTTCACGAATCGATACATCCTCTCCGACCCCGATGTTAAGGGGCAGGTCAAACCTTGTGCTGTCGCAGGCCAATAGATGAGCGCACGCATCCGCGATATCGTCGGCATGGATGAACTCGCGCCGGGGAGAGCCGCTGCCCCACAGTGTGATAGATTCGGCATGGCGCAGTTTCGCCTCATGAAATCGCGCCATTAGCGCCGAAAGCACATGGCCGGATCTCGGATCGAAGTTATCGTGCGGCCCGTAGGCGCTATTCGGAATGACGGGGATAAACCGGTTTTCACGCTCCTGCTTGTTGTACGCCAGGCACAGATAGGTCCCGGCCATTTTGGAAATGGCATACGGGAGGCTCGTCGGCTCCGGCTTCCCGGACAACAAGAGATCCTCGGCCATCGGCTGAGCGCATTCCCGAGGATACATACAGGAAGAGCCAAAGCAAATCAGCCTCTTGACGTCGGTCGCGCGCGCCGCTTTCAACACGTTGAACTGGATCGCGAGATTCTCCTCCAGAAAGTCGGCGGGATACGTTTGGTTGTCGACAATCCCCCCGACTCGTCCGGCCGCAAGCACGACATACTCGGGGCGGTTCTCCTGGAAAAACTCCGTGACTCGACCGGCATCTCGCAAATCCAGCTCGCTTCGGGATCGCGTGAGAAGTGCGGGGGAGCCGCCCCGCTCCAGTCGCCTCACGACTGCCGAACCGATGAGCCCGGTATGCCCCGCCACGTAAATCCTGGCATCGCGCGGTCCCATCGTTACGAGAGTCCATCAGGCTGGTACAGCACGACACGGCTGCCAGAGTTTTCGAAACGAAAGGGGACATGAACCAGATGCTTGAGCCGCTCCCGGACTTTCGGCTGCAGATCGGGCCTAACAAACAACAACAAAAATCCGCCGCCACCGGCCCCGAGCAGTTTTCCGCCGATGGCTCCCATTCGCATCACTTCCTCATACAAATGGTCGATCTCGGGCGTCGACACCTTTTCGGAAAGGCTTCGCTTGTACAGCCAACTTTGGTGCAGCATCCGACCCACATCCTCGATCGGCGCCCCGGTATTCTGAAGAACGCGGATGGCTTCAATGACCATCTCTCTCATCCGATGTAGCTCGTGGTGCCGGCTCTTGAAGTTTTCGATCTTGGATCGGGCGACCTCCGAGGCGATTCGCGAAAAACCGGTGAAGCACAGCATCAGATGCTCTTGAAACTCGTGCAGCCGTTCTTTGGGCAAAATGATCGGAGATACTTGAAAGGTGTCGTTCGGCAGAAAGTCGATATGATTGAATCCGCCGAAGGCGGCTGAGACTTGGTCTTGCGAACCGACATGCTCCTTGATGATCTCCTGCTCCATGTGGATGGCCTGCGCGGCCAGCTCGTCCCTTGAGACATAGTGGCCGCGCAACGCCGCCAACGCATGAATCAGCCCGACCGTGAACGATGAGCTGGAACCAAGTCCAGACCGCGCGGGCAGGTCGCCATCGTGATGAATTTCGAGTCCTCGGTCATCGCATCCCGCCCAGTCCAGAATGGCCCGGACGGCCGGATGCTTGATCTCGGCGATGTTCCGAACGTTTTCAATCAGCGAATACACGATCCGGTGCCTGTGCTCAAAAAACGGGGGGAGGTAGCGGCAACTGATGTGGCAATATTTGTTGATCGAGGTCGCCAGAACCGATCCGCCGTGCTCTCGATACCAAGCGGGATAATCCGTCCCGCCGCCGAAAAATGAAATCCTGAACGGTGTTCGCGTAATAATCATGCGATGGCGTCACCCAAGAGTCTTCGCTTGAGTCGAATAAGGGCCAGTGCCTCGACATTGCTCCGTTCGAGCGCTCCAAATTTGCGCTCGATCAGGTCGAGATAGGCCGGATTAGTGAAGTAGGTGCGCCAAGCCTCGTCGCGGAACCTCAACACCTCCGCCGCACTCACCGACTTGGTCGGGAGCGGCTGGCACTCGTACGATAGGAACGCATAGCCTTCATACGAATCGGGGAGCGCCCACCCGTACTGTTTAGCGCGGCGATAGATGGGGCTGCCCGGCAACGCCTGACAGGGGTACATGTTTGCCATTTCCGTGTTCAGCTCCAATGCCAGATCCAGCGTCTCTTGCATGGTTTCCAGCGTATCTTCGGGAAACCCGAAAATATAATTGCTGATGACGTAGATGCCGGCGTCCCGGATTGCCCGACACACCTCGCGAATATTCACTTCTTGAAACGAGCCCTTCGAGACCTCCTGCCGAACCGTCTGGTTGCCAGCCTCGACCCCAAGCGCAAGCCAGTTTACCCCAGCTCGTTTGAACAGCTCGAGCGCATCCTTTCGCACCGTATCGACCCGTGAATACGTCCACATCCTGAAGCCGAACCCCTGGTCGATCACGTGCTGCAAGATCGGCAGGTAATTCTTCCGATTGAGAAAAAACATTTCGTCGCTGATCCGCAACGTTCGCACCCCGAGATTCGCCAGCTTGCGCATTTCCCGGCCGACCCATTCATGGCTCCAGAAACGCATACCTCGAGAATCCGCGGCGGTGACCGCGGCGTCGTTGTCGACACGATTGAGGATGTTGATCATGCAGAAATCACAACCGAAATTGCACCCCAAAGAGGTATAGATGGCCGCGAAGGGAGTCCGCTTGCCGTGATCAAACTCGGCGTGCCAAAAGTGCGCGCGGTAAAGGTCGAGCGGCTTCTCGCGGTACGGCAGAAGATCCCAGGCATAGCCCGGCAAATCGCGATCCATACGATCTTGGGGCACTACACCCTGCGGATGATTAAGCACGGGCGTTTTACCGTTTTCACCGCCTCGCCGTTTATAGCCGATGCCCTTGATCCGCTGTAGATCGCCATCGAGATTGCTGCGCAAAAGATTGTGGAGCGCGTAGACGCCTTCGTTGAGCAGAACCAAGTCGACGCAGTCGTGCGAGAGGACTTCCATGGGCAATGCGCTGGTGTGCGACCCGACAAAGCAGATCGGAAGTTCAGGATGGTGGGATTTCAGCTGGCGTGCCAAATCCAGAGCGCCGATCATGCTCGTGGTCCCGGAGTTGGGATTCTGCCCGTACACCACGAAGACGACAAGCCTCGGCCGGATATCGCTGACCCGTTGTATGGACTGCCCAAGGGACAATCGCTCCGCGTCGCAGTCGAGGATGCTTACGCCAAACCCCTGCGCACGGCAAGACTCGGCCAATAGCAACGCCCATGTCGGGGGCTCAATAGCCGAGTATATCTTTGCTAGCCCTTGATAGGCCTTTGCCGAAGAGTCCGGATTAATGAACAGCACGTCCATCTATAACGTTCACCTCTTGACGTCATCGCATAGGCACTCCTGGACGTCATGGTCGCTCCAGGGTCGGCAGATAATCCAAGGGCCGTCATGTGTCTCAGGATGTCTAGCAAAACTCTACGTCGTCATTATGGTATTGGGACACACCTCGCAAAGAGGGCGCCGTCCTGACAAAGCACCGCGGTCAATTCCGCAACACCTTGCCTGGCACAAAGATCGTAGCTCGCGCGAACGGATGACCAAGCCGCACGAACATCTGAAGGTCACCACGGCAAAAATGGGCGTGCGCGTCCCTCGTCCTCCCAGCTTCCTGCTGCCTTCTTGTCCTCACTCTTTGTTCGCGCCCATTTCGATCAACACCGAGCCTTCGGCCCACTTGATGAAATCCCGCGTGATCTTGACGGGCCTGAGTTGATCCTTCCGGCGCCCGTCCTGGCGCAAAAGCCGCGCTGCCTGGTTCATGCGTGCCCCCCTAAGCCTGAAGACCGGGCCCGGAATTATAATGGAAACGACAAGAAGAACAAAGCTCAATCAATGGGGCGAGCCGATGCCCTCTCGTCTTGTTTACCCACGGGCGCCGGCACGGCCGAAGACGCCCGTCGCCGCGCGACCCACCGCACTCGAACGACCAACAGCCCCAGGATCAGGACGCCGATACCCAGGACGAAAAGCTGTTCATAAGGGAAGACATACGGCATGCCACCAGCCTAACCGGTTCCCTCTTCGCTGGCAACCCTAAAACCCCCCTCACGACCCAATCGCACCGACCGCGCACTTACCGGTTGACTGGGGTCGTCCCTGATCTATAATGCATGCAGCAGGAGGCCGAGCCATCATGGCGCATTTTATATCCGAACAGGCCGCCAGCATTCTTATCGTCGAAGACGAGGACGCGACCCGACGCCTGCTGGGTCGGTTGCTCGAAGGATACGGCTATACCTGCACCCTCGCCGGAGACGCGCAGGAGGCCCGCCGCCGGCTGAGCGAACGGGAGTTCGCCCTAATCCTCTGCGACGTCAACATGCCGGGGGAGTCGGGGCTGGACTTGGTCCGGCAGGTCCTGAAGGACTATCCGCAGACCGCGGCCGTGATGGTGACGGGGCTGGACGATCCCCAACTGGCCAACGTGGCGCTGGAATCGGGAGCCTACGGCTATATCCTCAAGCCCTTCGAGACCAACGAGATCCTCATCAATATCGCCAACGCGCTGCGCCGGCGGCGCCTGGAGATCGAGAACCAGGCTCATCGGGAACATCTCGAGCAAATGGTGCGGGAACGGACCGCCGAATTGAGGCTGGCCGTCACACGCCTCGAAGAGGCGGAACAAAGCCTCCGTCTCTCCCAGGAAGAGACCGTCCAGCGCCTGGCCATTGCCGCCGAATTCCGGGACAAAGGCACGGCCCAGCACATCAAACGCATGAGCCACTACTCGGCCCTGCTCGCCCGCCGCTATGGATTGGAAGCGGACCACTGCGAACTGATTCGCATCGCCAGCCCCATGCACGACATCGGGAAAATCGGGACCCCCGACCACATTCTCCTCAAACCCGGCGGATTTGCACCCGAAGAATTCTCGATCATGACGCGCCATACGGAAATCGGCTACCAGATCCTGGCCGGGTCGGATTCCGCACTGCTGCAGCTGGCCGCCACCATCGCCCGAACCCACCACGAAAAAGTCGACGGCAGCGGGTACCCCAAGGGATTGGTGGGTGCAGCGATCCCGCTCGAAGGCCGGATCGTGGCCATCGCCGATGCATTCGATGCCCTGACCACCAAACGCGTGTACAAGCCGGCCTTCTCGGTGGACGCCACGACCGACATCATGACCCAGCAACGCGGCACGCATTTCGATGCGGCCTTGCTGGACCTGTTCTTGGGCAAGATGGACGAGGTCCTGCTCATCAAGAACCGGTACATGGACCGTGAAGGAGAGAACGGCCAGCCGGGCGAGACCGGTCCCCGTTGATTCGCTCAGCGCGCGGACGCCGGTTTCTGCAAGCGGGCATCCAGTGCCGTCCGAATGGCTTCCGCCAGAGCGGCAGCAGAAAACGGCTTGGCCAGAAAGGCGTCGCCCAAATTCTGAACGCCCCGCTGAAGGGCCTCGTCTTCAGTATATCCGGACATGTAGAGCAGGCCGGCGCCCGGCCGTAGGACGGCAAACCGCTCGGCAAGACTGCGCCCGTTCATGCCCGGCATCACGACGTCGGTCAGCAAGAGATCGATAGGCGCAGGATCGCGATCGCATAGCGCCAAAGCTGCCTCGCCGTTGTCGGCTTCGAGCACCCGATACCCCTGAGACCGCAACACGGCCCCCACGAAATTTCTGACCGCTTCTTCGTCTTCCACTACCAGGATTGTCTCCGTGCCGCCAAGAGACCGGCCAGGCCTAGCCGGAGCCGGAGCCGCCTCGACCGATTGGCCGGCGGCGGGGAGGTCGATCGTGAAGGTGCTCCCCCGCCCCGGCTTGCTCTCCGCTTCAATCGTACCGCCGCTTTTCGTCACAATGCCGTACACCATCGCCAGCCCCAACCCCGTCCCCTTGCCCGGGGCTTTCGTCGTAAAGAAGGGCTCGAAGATACGGGCCAACGTATCCTCCTCCATCCCCTGTCCCGTATCGGAAACCAAGAGCCGGACGCGCGACGGCCCCGGCGCCGCCACCAGATTCGGCACGGACCCGGACGGAACGTTGACCGTCTCGAGCACAAGCCGGCCCCCATGCGGCATGGCATCGCGGGCGTTGATGGCCAGATTCATCAGCACTTGCTCCATCTGCCCCATGTCGGCCCTGATCGGCAACAACTTCGGGGCCAGCCGGGTCTCGAGCTCAATATGCTCGCCGATCAGTCGCCGTAGCAGCCCCACGACGTTGGTGACCACTTGGTTCAGGTCCAAAATCCTCGGCTGCACCACCTGCCCACGGCTGAACGCGAGGAGCTGGGCCGTCAGCGCGGCGGCCCGTTCGCCGGCTTTCAGAATCTCCCCGGCATGATTGCAGAGGGGATTGCCTGGGCCCAGCTTCTGGACCAGCAGTTCGCTGTACCCAGTGATCGCCGTCAGCAGGTTGTTGAAGTCGTGGGCGACGCCGCCGGCCAGGCGGCCGATGGCTTCCATCTTTGCCGCCCGTTGGAGCTGCTCCTCCAGATGCTTGCGCTCGGTGATATCCGTCGAGATTCCGCAGATTCCGAACGGCCGGCCCTCACCGTCGAAGACCGGGAATTTCACCGACACGTAGGTATGGAGTCCGTCGCTCCGCTCCACCGTCTCTTCGCTCTGCAGGGGCGCCAGGGAGCTGAGGACTTTGAGGTCGTTCGCCCGGAAGGTGTCTGCCTCGGCCGTCGGGAACAACTCGTGATTGGTCTTACCGATAATCTGGTCCTCGGCAAGACCGACCAGGGACTGGAACCGACGGTTCACGATGATATGACGCCCCTGGGCATCCTTTACATAGATCACCGCCGGGGTATTATCCAAAATCGCCTGTAGCCGATCTTTGGTCTCCCGCAACTGGACCACGATCCGTTTGCGCTCAAGCTCCGCCCCGGCCCGAGCCGAGAAGATGGTCAGAATCTGCTCGATATCCAACGACGGCCGCATAGGGTGGTCGTGCAACACGGCCAACAGCCCCAAGGCATGCCCCGCTTTGTCGAACAGGGGGGCCCCGCAGTAGCTCTCGACCCCAAGGTCGGCCAGCATGCGATAGTCCGGGAACAATTGCCGTACCCCCTGAGGAAAATGGCGCAGTTGCCGACCGATCACCTGGGCACAGGGTGAATTGAGCAGATCGTATTCAAAGTTCTCCAGGAACGCAGTACCGTCCCAGAAGGCGAGCGTCCGAACCTTGCTCGGATCCCCGTCCTTGAGTTCCCCGATCAACGCGTACCGGACCTTCAGCGTGCCGGCCAGGTGGAAGACGAGCGACCGGAAAAAGTCTTCGCCGGTGGTGACCGCCGTCCCCTTCTCGATCGCGCTGAGCGCCTCGGCCTGGTCTCGAATTTTCACTGTCGCCGCTTCAATACGGTCCGCCTGATCGATGACCGCTTGATCGTGGGCGTGAATCAGTTGCTCCTGCACGGTCATCCGCGCCTTCAACCAATTGACAACATTGATCGGCCGCTCGCCCTTCGCGGGGGCAGCGGTTTTTCCGGGAGGCTCCTGCGAGACGGTGAAATCCGCCTGGCCGTCGAACGGTAGGAGGGCGATTTCCACGCTCAAGGCCAGAGTTCTGAACAGCTCGGCCGTGTCCCTGGGAATTCGCACCTTGGAGAAGAGGATGACGGCGAAGAGCGAGCCGGTCGGCAGCAGGCCGCCGAAGCCCAGCACCGAGCGCACGCCATACGGCTTTACGAATGGCTTCTGGCCCGGAACGTAGGGACTACCCAGTGCGTCGGGAACGTGAAAGACGTTGTAGCTGGTCTCCTGCCGATCCAGCAACAATTCCGTGCGCGGCTCCAAGATCGTCCCGAGATCCACACCGAACTGGGTCATGAGCTGGGAAAACATGGGAAACTGGGCGCCGAACTGTCGGTCGGCGATCGGGATGGCTTTGAAGCGCTTGGATTGATGCCGGTCGTTCCATTCCGGCAGGAGTCCCGCCGTGGCCATCAAGGTGAAACAGGGCATGGTCGGCGCCGCAGGCCTTGCCCCTAATATCTCCTTGACGTAGCGCTGGAGATCCTGATCCAACTCGCCGAACGGATGGGTCTTGAACAGCCGGACAAGAACACAGGCCTTCTCTTCTATCTCCGAATCGCAGAGCTGTTCATACAGGTGGCGGACGATCCGGTTGGCCGTTTCCTCCAAGCTCTGAGCCCCGGTGCCCAACCGGCGAAGCTCGGCTCCGCATTCGGCCATCTCTTTAAGAGAAAACCGCGTCAAG
>Ga0194128_10011744_pt1 | contig 10071 bp, 7 predicted proteins | sample TA2KigCa65mmetaG_FD_148650 | JGI IMG/M metagenome (GOLD analysis project Ga0194128, IMG submission 148650) | Freshwater microbial communities from Lake Tanganyika, Tanzania - TA2015037 Kigoma Deep Cast 65m | ecosystem: Environmental > Aquatic > Freshwater > Lake | place: Tanzania: Lake...
GCAAGGTTGGCGATCTCGTAGGGCTGCGTGGCCCCTTTGGCACGAGCTACGAGTGGAAGCCTGGACAGCACATCGCGCTCGTTGCGGGTGGCTATGGCGCCGCTCCCATGTACTTTGTCGCCGCAGAAACCGTGCACCACGGATGTACGCTGGAGGTTTTCGTTGGTGCCAAGAGCAAGGATCATCTCCTCTATCTTGAGGAGCTGGAGTCCCTGCCGCATGTGTCACTCCATGTTTCGACCAACGATGGTTCGATGGGATTCAAGGGATTTAACGTGCAACAACTGGAGAAGATGCTGGAGGTCTGTGAGCACAGTGGCAAAGGGAAACGCAAGGGCAAGGAAGATATGGATGCGATGGATCAGGTCTTCGCCTGTGGTCCCGAGATGATGCTCAAGGCCGTTTCTGAGCTCACGGCACGTTACAAGATTCCCTCACAACTCTCCCTCGAGCGCTACATGAAGTGTGGATACGGGCTTTGCGGCAGCTGTGTTGTGGATCCCCTTGGCATTCGTCTCTGCACCGAGGGGCCGGTGGTGAAAAACGATGCGTGCGTGAAGATCGAGGAGTTTGGGAAGTACCACAGGGATGCTCTTGGCAAAAAGCATCAGTTTTAAAATGACCGGCCGCAAGGCCGGTCATTTTGGAGCGTGTCAGCAATTACTTGCCGCAACACCCACCGCCACACGTACACATAGGAATGGTGGAAAAAACTAGAACGCCCGCAGAGTAGCAGAGCAGGGAAGTGCTGTCTAGCACTCTTATGATTTGAGTGATAATTCTCCTAATCCTCTCCACTCTGTTCTCTCTGCACCGACCCTACACCCTACTCCTACGCCCTATTCCTCTTCTCTAAAGCCGTATCGTCTGCTCTACCCAAAACACTTCGATCGCTCTCTGGTTTCTTCCGCTTCGTTTCACGGTCGTACGGGCGTGCTCTGTCACTCGGACAGGAACGTTACGCTCGCCGTGTACACGCAGCAGCAGTAGCGCATGCAAGAGAAGTCCTGTGAGGATGAGGATCATCCCGAGGATGATCGTTACTCCGGCAAGCGTGCTCGTTCCTGTGACGATGGGGGCTGCTCCGTGAGGAGCTGGCGCGATGGTCGCTTGAGGAGCCGCGGGCGCCGTCACTTCCTCTGGAATCGCATACTCCATGGTGCTTCCCTGGCCGGTGAGGGAGGCCGTAAGGTGGGCGAAGCCTCCGAGACCGAGGAGCGTGAGTCCCATGAGCATCGATCCTGCAATGAGGATCTGTAGCGTATGGAGATTGTCGTGTGCGTGTGTGTTTGACATATATCATTTATATTATATAACAATATAAAGCCATGATCAAGGGCTTTTCTTCCGGTATTCCTGAGAGATTTCACTCTCCCGTCCGTCCTCTACACAATCCCGATACGCAAAGATTATTAGGGCCTACGACGATGCTGCCGATGATCCACACAGGATGTGGGTAAAAGTATCGACAGAGGAGAGTTCCCTTGGAAGAAGGAGACGTGTGGGAGAGCCATGTGTCATGGATGCACGGCGAAGCAGCAGGCGCAGGTCGCAGCGGCGGTCGAGGAATAGCCACGCGGGTGAAAGGCCTGCTCTTTGTGCGTGTACAGAGCTGCAACATTGCTATACTTCCCTCGCGGCCCCATCGTCCTTCGTCAGGCTCAGGCCGATGTCACAGATCTTTCTTGCCTGATGCAATGTGTTCTTTGTACATCCACGGCCCCATCGTCTAACGGTTAGGACAGCGGGTTTTCAATCCGCTAACCAGGGTTCGACTCCCTGTGGGGCTGCCAGAATAGGAAAGCTTCTCCCCGCATTTCAGAATGTGATGTCTACGAACCACCCCTCGTAGCCCGACCTGTCCACCGTCCTGTCCACCGTAGCCTTGGTGAAGGTGGAAGCTTCAGCGGAGGTGGAAGGAGCGCAGTGGGGTGGGGCTGCCATCGCATCCGACTCCTGTGCCAGATGGAGGCCGGGAGTGGCCGCAGCAGGTAGAATGCTCCCGTGTTTGCGTCTCTCGTCTTCATCGTCGTTGCACTCTTTCTCGCGTGTTTCGTCATTACCCTCCTGATGCACCTCTGGCTCGGGGCGCCCTATGTCCCGACACCCATGCGGATCGTCGAGCGCATGGTGGAGCTTGCGGAGCTCAAGCCCGGGCAGGTCGTCTACGATCTCGGGGCAGGGGACGGGCGACTTCTCATTGCCGCCAAACGTAAGGAACCCAAGATCTCTGCTATCGGCTACGAGCTCGTACCGACGGTGTGGCTCCTTGGGATGCTGAGGATTATCTGTTCGGGATGTCGCGTTTCGCTGCGCATGCGTGACGCGCGCTGCGTGGATCTCCGTGATGCCGATTGTGTGTTTCTCTATCTCCTCCCCGGAGTGCTTGCCCAGATGCTCCCGGTCTTTCAGGCGCAACTGCGTCCTGGAACGCGTGTCATCTCTTCTGTGTTTGCACTATCGGGAAAGACACCGAAGCAAACGGAGATCGTGCAGTGGATGGGCGCAGAGCGGAAGGTGTGGGTGTATCAGTGGTAAATACGATGGCACAGGGCAAAAAGTATCTATGGCCATGTTTCTTTTTTGCCTTCTTCAAAGCGATACTGTTGCGAATGGCACATCTGCGAGTACGTTTGCGACTCCCACAATCCACTCCGCGGCTCCATAGCCCACGAAGGCGACGAGCTGTCCTGATGCGAAGTGCACGTAGCTGATCATCGTGCCGACGAAGCCAAGAAGCATCGCGACGGGTACCGCGGGGGCGGCAAGGACGTTACTGAGAGGAGCGACCAGGGAGATCTGGCCGAAGGTCCATACGCTGATGGGCAGCGTCGTGAGCTGGGCTGCGATGGTCATGGCGACGCTGTCTCTGAGGCCAAGCACTTCGGGAATGCGCCGGAAGAGGTGTTGCAGGCGCGGTCCGAGCTCTGTGACGCCGATGACGGCAGCGAATGAAAGATGAAACCCTGCGTCCCACCACAGCTGTTCGGGCTTTGCCGCAGCCATGAGCAATGCTGACCAGGCGATCGTGAGACGCGTATGGGCAATGCGGCCACACTGCAGGGCAAGGAGCCCGAGCATGCCCATGATCGCTGCACGCAGCACCGAGGCCGATGCGCCAACGAGCAGAGTGAAGAGACAGACCGCCGTTGCCTGAGGAAGCAATCTCCACCTGAGCGGCAGCCAGAAGAAGCAGCCACCGAGGATCGCGAGCACGATCGTGACGTTGGTTCCCGATATGGCGATGAGATGCGTGAGACCCGTCACGCGAAACTCCTCGAGCAGTTGTTTGGAAAATCCCCGACGCTCACCCGTGAGGAGCCCAGCGATGAGCGCCGCGGAAGGCTCCGGAAAGAGGCGATTGATGCTCGAGAGCAGCTCAAGCTTTGCGGATTGCAGGTGGCGGCGCAGCACTACGGTTACTGGAGGCACCGAGCAGGAAGGGGATGCTACGATGGTCGAGCGCCGAAGGATCGCACTGATGCCCTGCAGCCGGAGATAGTGCGGGTAGTCGAAATCTTCGATGGGCTTCGGTTGCGTCAGTATGCCTTCCGCAGTGATGCGGTCACCGATGCGGAACTCGGGCCATCCGCCGAAGTCTTCAACGAGAACAGTGCCGGAGACAGGGATGATTGCGCCGGAGAAAGCGAGGGACGTGACCTCTACGGGGTAATGGTTGGCCGGAGGTCTGCCGCCGGGTTCTCCGGTGACGACTCCCTCGATGGTAATGCGCTGCCCATTGGCGTATGCCGGGACGGTTTGCGATGTGAATGTGTGGGTGGAGCGGGAGACGGAGAAGAGTGCGAGGGCGATTCCCATGCAGCATGTCATGCTGAGCGTAGTCGAAGCACGACATGCTGCGGAATATGTGTCTATGGTTCGACTACGCTCACCATGACACATATGTCCTGGAGCGTTACGCGCCAGGTGCAGTAAAAATCCAAAGAAACCAATAAGACTAAGCACAATCCAGATCCACAGCGGATACGATGAACGCTGCCACCACTGCAGGAGGTACGTTGTCGTGAGAAAGCAGCCAATGAAGGTGAAGGAAATATGGGAAGGGCGCACAGGACAAATGGAAAATAGAAAATGTTCTGTGTCACTCTGAGTAGCACCGCCGACCATGCTTCGATATGAGCCTTTGCTCCGGCTCCGGCTCTCCTCAGCATGACACGGCGGTGCGTATCGAAGAGCGACACAGGGTAGTGTCTTTGCGTATGTTTACTCTACCGTTTCGCCAGCGCGATCCACTCGTCGATGGAAAGCGTTTGTGGACGCCGCTTTTGGTCTATGGAAAGCCGCGAAAGGCGTTCTGCAATCTCCGGGAACACCCCGAGCGTATTGCTGAGCATCTTGCGTTTTTTGCTGAAGGCGATCTTCACCAGGCGGAAGATTTCTTCGATGGTTTCGGGGTCAGCCAGAGGATTGTTGAAGCATTGGATATGCAGGACTGCCGAGTCCACTGCCGGTGGCGGAAGAAAGCATGCTGGTGGAACCTTGCGGATTATCTTTGGTGTGCCAAAGAGTCCGACGAGGATCGTGAGGAGTCCGCGGTCTTCATCATCGCAAATTTTCTCGGCCACTTCACGCTGGATGAGAAGCGTCAGGGATGTAGGGTGCACTTTAGACTCAAGAAACGCATGACGCAGAAGAGGCGAGGTGATGTGGTAGGGGATATTGGCGACGATTTTGTACGGAGTTATGGGGAAGGGGACGTGGAGGGCGTTTCGGTGAATAGTTTGTAGTTTGTACTTGGTAGTTTGTAGTTGCTCGGCAATGAACTTCTGGAGCAGGGGAATCATACGTTCATCGAGCTCGATGGCTGTGACCTGTGCTGAGCGCTTGAGGAGCTCTGCCGTCAGTACTCCGATCCCCGGACCGATTTCGACGATGTGGTCGTCGGGCTGGATATTCGCCGCATGCACGATGCTCTGGAGTACGTCATGGTCTGTCAAAAAATGCTGCCCCAAGTCGGTATTGAGGCGGATGCCGTGGGCGCGGAGAAAGTCGGAGACAGAGGACATGGGCACAGTATCCTTGCCTTTGGAACAATTTGCAGTACATTTACGAGCACTTGGTTTCTCTGTCACCTTTCAGCGCATTTCCGTTCAGCTTTACGGCGGAAGGCGTTTTGCTGCGTGACTGAGAGATAGAAAATCGTCACCAAGCGCCTTCCCAGCCGGAAGGTATTTTTTTACGTTTCCTTTTTTCCCATGACTCTCTCCGAAGCAACCCAGCCTTTCGCCCCCAGCGTTCCGCTCGTTCATTCGGTTCCTAAATACTCAGGCCAAACTCGACAGCGCATGGTTGAGTGCCTGCAATTACTTGGGACTCAGGATAAGTACTTTCCTCGAGTAACTCTCCGTCTCGGTGGAAAAGAGGCGCTCCATGATTCAGGGCTCGCAGTCTTACACGTTTGCATGCAAATGGGATGTTCCGATGATGCGGTAAGTGCTGCTATCGAGCGTGCCACGATTGTTCCATGCGAAGGTGATCCAAGAGGATCAGAGGCGATTATTTCCATAGATTCGCCTCATTCTTGCCTGTAGTGCATCTATTGCCTTCCTAGGTTTTTCTGATACGATATCCTCGATGATTTTCCAGGCAGTTCTGCCGGCATCCTTCATCCCGCCGCGTGCGGGAGGGTGCCTGGCTGCCTGAAGATTGGATGATCGTGGCAGAGGTCCTTCCCCAGCTGAAGGATTCTTTCTTGTATCTCCCTTTCCCTTCCCAATCATGTCTGCCAATTCCCATGAACACTTGCGCGCCACATTACGTTCCCTGAGCACGTTTCCCGACGCAGACGCCGCATTGCACTCTCTTGTGGAGCGATGGTGCGGTGATCGCGTTGCGGATCTTCAGCTAAATACTGTCGAAGACTGCATTGCAGCGCTGATGACGGCTGCGGAGCATTGCCGCATCGGCAAGATGCAGTTTTCCGTCCAACAGCTGATCAGTGCCCGTCGCCAGCATTGCTATGGCGCTGGGCATCAATAATTTCCGCTCTGTAAGAATGTCGTTTGTCGTACGTCTTGACCTTCGAAGGGGTACACTCTCTCCATGCTCCGCTCGACAATTGCCCCTATCGGCGTCCTACTCGCTACCTTTGGGTCAGCTGCTCCCGATGCGTACGCCTGGAGCCTCTCGCGTGCTACCTATCGCCCTATTGAGCAGCGCATCGTTCAGCCCCAGCGTGGCCGCGCACGTCCTTCTTTGCGCTCCAGTTCAGCAAGGAGTATTTCCTCTTCGTCTTTTTCGTCCTCTTCATCTTCTGTGCAGTCTGGTCGTGATCCCGATGGGGATGTCTCGCAGCGCGGGCGCATCGTGGTGCTCGGCACCACGAGTCCCGTCCTAGGGGCCCTCAAGATTTTCAGCAATGCGGAGCCGCTCATCGCGACACGCTTCACCATCGTCCTCTCCAGCGCCGTAACGTCCATCGATCATCTGGTGATCTACGATCACGATGCGCGCCTGATCGGTGCCGCGCGTCTCGATGCTTCTGTGAGCGGCGGAAAAACGTACGTAGTGCGGCTGAGAACGAGTGATCTGCAGATTCCTCGGCGTGAGGATTACTCCTTCTACGTCCGCGCGAAGCTCAAGACGAAGGATCAGGGCGGTGTCTCGGGTGAGACGGTGCAGATCGCTTCGGCCACCGTGATCGGCGATGGTGCCTGGAGTAATCGCAGCTACGAGCAGACCGCGACAGGGACATTTTCTGCACATGAAACTGCCCGATCAGCCATCACCGCAGTCGCGAACGTTGGATCTTTCGAGGAGGGCATCATCGGTGGCAGTGATCGCGAGATCGGCAAGTTCCGCTTTGCAGGGATGCGTGGCGACGGAGGAGCGGATGCACGCCTCACGGAGCTGACGTTTACGGTGTCGCAGGTAGGGGGAGTGACCCTGAGCAACGCGCAAATCGTCGCGGACGGTGGCAGCGATCGTAGCGATTGCACACTCAGTTCCTCGACGATCACTTGCGCACTCTCTGCGGCATTCGGATCCCTCACGAGCGGACCGCGCGTCCTCACACTCCTGGCGGATGTCACTGTGCCGGCCAGTGCTTCGCGCGCGTCGCTTCAAGTGAGTCTCAATGAGGCTGGTAATCCCACGACCCCGGGAGCGATCACGTGGACCGATGGATCGGAGACGTTCACTTGGGTAGGGCTGGAGACGCCGGTAGCGAGAGGAACGTATTACAGCTATTAGAATCCATTTTAGATACTGTTTTGTGTTGCCCTTTCTTTGTCTTCCCGACAAAGAAAGGGCGAAAGAAAGCGCACCGCGCGCCAACACCTCTCCTCCCGGCCCTGGGTCTCGCTGAAAACGCCTCCAAGGCTTCGGCGTTTTCATCTCGACTGCGCTGCGGCGCAGATCAGGGCCTTCCCCTTCACCCCCCGTGGCGCGCGGGTCCCACCCAATTTTACAATTTCCGCAGTGGAGCGATGCTTAAGGCAAGCGTCTTCTCGGTGCCGGAATCAAAGCGAATCCTTGCGATGTCACCGCGTACTTCGAGCACTGTTCCTGCGCCGAATTTCGGGTGACTTACGCGCTCGCCGACGATGATCGTTTCTTGTGTTTCCGATGCTGAGGAGGGGGAGAGGTCTTGGTTGAACTCCAGATCAGTTTGGAGTTTTTCCTTTCTCGTTTGCAGCTCTTCCCTGTGCTCCGATGCCCAGGCAAAGGCGCTTAAGATGTCGTCGCTCCTGTTCTCGGTGCAGGAGTTCGGGAGATCATCGAGAAACCGACTGCGTGCATTGGCCCGTGTCTCTCCCCAGAGCATCCGGCTTCGTGTGAGCAGCAGCCGCAGGTGCATCTTTGCACGCGTCATGCCGACGTACATGATTCTGCGCTCTTCCTCGAGCTGCTCGGGATCGAACATGGATGAGCTGTGGGGGAAGATGCCCTCTTCGCATCCGGCGATGGTCACGGCTTCAAACTCGAGACCCTTACAGAGGTGCAGGGTCATCAGCGTGAGAGCGTCGTCTTTCACGTCGTTGAGTTTGTCCACCTCCGAGACCAGACTCGCTTCCTCGAGGAAGCTCACAAGCGATGTCCTAGGTTCCAATTGATCGTACTTGCGCATGACGGAGAGGAGCTCTTCCACGTTGCTCCAGCGGTCTTCTCCTTCATCAGTATCGTCGCGCACCCAGCGCTCCATACCGGTTGCTCCAAGGAGCCATCGTGTCAGATCTGTCACGGGTAGCAGATCGGCCTTCGCTCGCGCTGTCGTGATGAGCTCGACAAACTTCCGGAGTCGCTCGGCGACTGCTTCGGAGAGATCGGTGATTTCCTCGGTGCGCTGCAGAGCCTCCCAGAGCCCGATCGATTCGCGTGCACAGAATGCCTGGAGTCGCTCCAGCGTGGTCTGCCCGATCTTGCGGCTGGGGACGTTGATGACCCTGAGGAGCGAGAGCGTGTCTCTCGGGTTGAGCACGACGTAGAGATAAGCGAGGACATCTTTGATCTCGCGTCTGAGATAGAACTTCGTCCCACCGACGATGCGGTAGGGGATACCGAGGCGCATGCAGCTTTCCTCGAAGAGGCGTGACTGCGCGTTGGTGCGATAGAGGATCACTTGGTTGTTGAGGGCGATTCCTTCGCCGCGTCGCCGGATCGCGGTCTTCACGGCGTCCTCGGCCTCCGCGCGTTCATCGCGGACTTCGTTCACGACGACCTTCGGCCCATCGACCCTGTCGGTCCACATCTTCTTCTGTGGGCGGCGGGGGTTTTTGGCGATCACCTCGTCTGCTGCCGTGAGGATGATCTGCGTGGAGCGGTAGTTGCGGTCGAGGACGTGCTCGGCGGCATTCGGATAGTCCTTTTTAAACTCCAGGATGTTGCGGATATCCGCGCCGCGAAACGCGTAGATGGACTGATCCGGGTCGCCGATGACACAGAGATTTTTGTGGGCTGTGGCGAGAAGCGTCACGAAGAGGTACTGCGCATGGTTCGTGTCCTGGTACTCGTCGACCATCAGGTACTTCCATGTGCGCTGGTAGCGCTCGAGGACTTTGGGTACCTCACGGAAGAGTCGCACGGTTTCGAGGAGGAGATCGTCGAAGTCGAGGGCGTTACTGGTGCGCAACGCCTTCTCGTACCGGTCGTACGCGTTGATGACGTGGTGCATGCGAGCGGTGGTTGCCTGGAGCTGGGCATCCTTTGGGGTGATGGCTTCGCTCTTGAAGCGTCCGATGTAGCCGAGGGCTGCCCTGGCTTTGAGCTCGGTTTCATCGATCTTCATCTCCTTGAGGAGTTCTTTGACCAGTTTTTCCTGATCGTCTCCGTCGTAGATGACAAAGCTCCGGTCGCGCCCGAGGTGCTCGATGTCTCTGCGCAGTATCCTTGCGCACACAGAGTGAAAGGTTCCCATGACAGGCAACCGCTGTTGCCTGTCACCCTGAGCGTAGTCGAAGGGTGCTTGTTCCTGTGCAACCGTGATGTGCAGAAGGTTCTTCACACGTTCCTTCATCTCGTTCGCTGCTTTGTTGGTGAAGGTCACCGCGAGGATCTGCCAGGGTTCTACCCCTTTAGAGATCAGGTACGCGATGCGGTGTGTGAGAGCGCGCGTTTTTCCGCTTCCTGCTCCTGCGAGGATGAACGACGGTCCTTCCGTTTGCAGCACAGCTGCGCGCTGCGCTTCATTGAGAGGGGAGAGGATGGGGTCGGTATCGTGCACGGAGCCATCGTACCGTTCACGCTCGATGGATGCTTGAAAAATAGTGGCGTCATGTTTATGGCGTCTGTCCATGGCACTGCATTGTGATTCATGAAGTAATACCTATGCTTTAAAGTACATGGCTTCTCAGAGGTTTATCCTGCGGCATGCGCGGTCCATGATCGTTCTCGAAGGTGCCCTGGCATTGGTCCTGGTCTCTCTTGCCATGGATCAGTCACCATATTTCTCTGTGGCACACGTGGGGTCTTCACCTCTTCCTGCGCACTGCAATACTGCCGCAGGCTGTCGTATGGCAGTCAGTGCAGGTCGGTGTCGTCCTTTGCCCAATAGTTATGCCGGCCAGCCGGGTGACCCTCGTTGTCCTCCACTGCCCAGATCTCCCGTGGTAC
>Ga0194128_10011753_pt1 | contig 10058 bp, 10 predicted proteins | sample TA2KigCa65mmetaG_FD_148650 | JGI IMG/M metagenome (GOLD analysis project Ga0194128, IMG submission 148650) | Freshwater microbial communities from Lake Tanganyika, Tanzania - TA2015037 Kigoma Deep Cast 65m | ecosystem: Environmental > Aquatic > Freshwater > Lake | place: Tanzania: Lake...
CGATGGCCTGAACAGCCGCCCCTGCAAAGGCCGAACAAGGGTCAAAAGAAGTGAAGACTGCCGTCATTGTTCCCACCTATAATAGCCCTGATGCGCTCAACGTGGTTCTCCATGGGTACAGTCTGCAGGATGATCTGAATTTCGACATGATTGTGGCCGACGGTCGACTGGAGAGTTACGCAGACATCATGTACGATATAGCGTTTGGGCATGCTGGGCTTGATTAGAAGCGGTATGTCAAAATCGATCCCCGGTACTATCGGCCGACAGAAGTCAATCTCCTGATCGGCGATGCCAGCCATGCCAAGAAGAAGCTGGGCTAGGAACCGAAGATCCGATTCAAAGAATTGGCGGTCATGGTGGCTGAGGCGGTGGGATAGACGGGAGAGATTCACTGGGATCGGACGAAGCCGGATGGAACGCCACGCAAACTCCTTGATTGCATGTACATCCACGCGTTGAGGTGATCGGCGAAAGTGCCGCTCCGTGACGGGATCTCGGCAACCTACCGTTGGTATATCGAACATCGGGAGGAATGACGAGGCTGGTCTATTGAAGTGGCGAGCTGAGTTAGCACGGTTCAATGATAACGGTCAAAAGAGGAGAACATGGGAGTACCCTTACTCGATCTGAAAGCGCATCATGAGCCGCTTCACACAGAAATCATGGCGGTGCTGGAACACACGTTTCAGAGTAATGCCTTCATTCTTGGGCCGGCGGTGGAGAAACTTGAGGAGCACATCGCAGCCTATTGTCAGGCCAAGCACGGGATCGGCGTGACCTCGGGAACGGATGCCTTACTGCTTGCTCTCATGGCACTTGGAGTTGGAGCCGGCGACGAGGTGATGACGTCGCCCTATTCTTTTTTCGCCACGGCAGGGGTGGTGGCCAGACTTGGCGCCAAACCGATGCTGGTGGATATCGATACCACCACATTCAACATCGATCCTTCGAGAATCGAACAGGCGATCACGTCGAAGACGAAGGCCATCATCTCCGTGCATCTCTATGGTCAGTGCGCCGATATGGCGCCGATCATGGAGCTCGCCCGGCGGCACAACCTGAGTGTCATCGAAGATGCGGCCCAAGCGATCGGCGCGGAGTATCACGATGGCCGGCGGGCTTGCAGCATGGGGACGGTCGGCTGTCTGTCATTTTTCCCGAGCAAGAATCTGGGTTGTCTTGGAGACGGAGGCATGGCGGTGACGAACGATCCTGTGCTCGCAGAGCGGATGAAAATTTTGCGCGTTCACGGCAGCCAGCCCAAGTACTACCATAAACTGATCGGAGGAAATTTCCGCCTCGATACGATCCAGGCTGCAGTGCTCAATGTGAAACTGAAGTATCTGGATGGATGGATCAAGCGGCGCCAGGAGAATGCGGATCGATACCAGTTCTTGTTTCAGCAGAGCGGGTTGGTTCAGAAAGAGAGGGTTCGGCTGCCGGAGGCAATCTACCGCGGTTCTGGAGTCACGCATTACCATATCTATAATCAGTTTGTTCTCCGAGTCGATAGGCGGAATGACCTGATCGCTCATCTCAAAGCCAAAGGTATTGGAGCTGAGATCTACTATCCGGTCCCGTTCCACCTCCAGGAATGTTTCCGCTATCTGGGCCACAAAGTAGGGGATTTCCCAGAATCGGAACGGGCGGCCAATGAGACGATCGCGATTCCGATCTATCCTGAGTTGACGACCAGCCAGCAGGTTGAAGTCGTCGAGAGCATCGCGTCGTTCTATGCCTAAGTGAATGCCTACACCTCGCTTGATGTTTTGGAGGCCTAAACAAGAATGATTTTCGTCACGAGAGGGGCCGGATTCATTGGATCCAACTTTGTGCTCGATCCAGGACACATGAGTCGCTGCTCGACGCCAGCCAATTCATCGCCACCTTGGAAAATCGCCAAGGTCTTAAGGTTGCCTGTCCGGAAGAGATCGCGTATCGTCAGTGTTGGATCGACGCAGCCGAGTTGCAGCCCAAGACTAATTGATTCGCGTGGTGGCGGGCGCCGTCTTCGACATAACGGTCGATATCCGTCACTCCTCACCGACGTTTGGGCAGTGGGTCGGTGAGGTGCTCTCGGTGGAGAATAAACGGCAACTGTGGATACCAGAAGGGTTTGCGCATGGATTCAGCGTGCTGTCCGATGTTGCCGAGTGCTTGTGTAAAGCCTCCGATTACTACGCCCCGCAACATGAACAGTGCATCATCTGGAATGACCAGACGAGTGGGATCAAATGGCCATTCGAGGGCATGCCGGTTCTCTCCGGCAAAGACAGGCAGGGCGTCCTAGATGTTCCAGGCCTGGCTGGATGTCCATCGGACAGCTTCAGTTGCGTCAGCGCGGTAACTCGCCACGCGTCACGGTCTTCTGCCGCTCCATCCCGGTTTGAATCGTCCTGTTTATATAAACACCATGCGGTGGTGTCTGTTGAGTGCCGAGCCTGGTTGGGGCTTTGCGAGCAGGTGCCCCCGCCGATCCGGTTGTTTGTTTTAATTGACTTGGGCTGCTTTCTGTGTTCAAATATTGAACGTTGTGAAGTAAAAATGGAGAGCAATCATGGATTTGCAAGGACAACGCGCCCTCCAACTGCTCCGCGCAGTGGAGCAAGACTCCTATGTGACCCAGCGGTCATTGGCAACCCAAATGGGCGTTGCGTTGGGTCTGACCAACCTGTACCTCAAGCGATTAGTCCATAAGGGCTACATCAAAATAACCACCATTCCGAGCCAGCGCATCAAGTACCTGCTGACACCGAAGGGCATGGCCGAAAAGTCCCGTCTCACCTATCAGTACATGCAGTACTCGTTGTCCTATTACCGTGATATGCGGCAACGGCTGAAACAGGTGCTGTCCAGGCTGTTGCAGATGGGCATCAAACGGATCGTCGTGTATGGAACAGGCGAACTGGCGGAACTGGCCTATCTCACACTCCGTGAGATGGACCTCACGTTGGTGGGATTCGTCGATAACGCGCAGGGGCAGACATTCCTGTCCTATCCGTTGTGGCCGATCGAAACGCTGATGCAGTGGACCTATGACGCGGTGTTGATTGCCGATCTGACGAATGTGAAGAAGATTCACGCGCAGTTGATCAGCGCCGGTGTGCCCAAGGGCAAGATCGTCACGCTGGCGTTGCAGAAATAGGCCGGGCGAAAATTCCTTCCGCGAAAGGAAGGAATTTCTGTCCGGCGGCCATGGAGCGATGTAAGTGAGAAAGCGAAGCTATGTCCACGAGCGATGAAGACGTGCGCTGGTACGCTCTTCGAACCAAATCACGCCACGAAAAACTGGTGCGCGATTGTCTGATCTCGCAGGGGATCGAACCGCTGCTGCCGACCGTCGAACGGCTCAGCCAGTGGAAGGACCGCAAAAAGAAAATCGAAGTCCCTCTCTTTTCTGGTTATTGCTTCGTGCGGTTTGCGCAACAGGATAAGCTGCAGGTGCAAACAGTGTCAGGCGTGATAGAGATCGTGGGAGGCAGCGGCCGTCCCGAGCCAATTCCCGATGCGGAGATCAAGGCATTAAAGACCTTGATGGAGAGCGTGCTCCCTTACGATTCGCATCCCTATCTTCACGAGGGCATGATGGTGGAGGTTGTGCGGGGCCCGCTGCAAGGGATGCAGGGGATTCTCCTCCGCAAAGACAAACGTCATCGGCTGGTCATCGGGGTCCGGCTTATCCAGCAAGCGTCGTCGGTGGAAATCGATGTGCGAGACGTGGTGGAGGTGTGAGGCGTCACTACGGTAGCCTATCGGATCAATGGCGTCATTGATCCGATGCTCGAAGGACAGATAGGGATTCTGGTTGATTCCGGCAATGTTGATGCGTTGGCCGCGGCGATGCTGGATCTGTCCAATGATCCGGTCAAGCGCCGCCAGCTCGGCCACCAGGCAAAGGATCGTGTCTCAGCCACGTTTACCAGCAAAACAGTGACGGATGCAGGGATACAATTTTACAAGAGCGTGCTGTGACGGGTAAAGGGTGGTGCCAAGGGGCTAAGTTTTATTGATTTTCTATGGAGCGTTGAGGTCTTGTGGCTTGGCGCGCACGTGCGTTGGTTGGTGGCGTTGCCGGGAAGTGATATGTGGAGTGTAGCGTCGGTGTGGTTGCTTAGGGGCAGGTTGCAGGAGTTGTCATGGCCAAGAAGGCATTGATCACAGGTATTACAGGTCAGGACGGGTCCTATCTTGCCGAACTGCTTTTGACAAAAGGTTACGAGGTCTACGGCATTATTCGGCGCTCCAGTTCATTTAATACCGGACGGATTGATCCTATCTATCAGGATCCGCATTCGCCTGATGTGCGATTGCGGCTTATATATGGCGACCTGAACGATGCCAGTTCTCTCAATAAGATTTTGCGAACCACACAGCCGGATGAAATATACAACTTGGGCGCACAAAGTCATGTACGGGTGAGTTTCGATATACCGGAGTATACGGCCGAGGTGACCGGCGTGGGTACGGTTCGGCTTCTGGAAGCTATTAGGGAATCTGGCCTGAAGCCACGATTTTATCAGGCCTCTTCTAGTGAGATGTTTGGAAAAGCTCAGGAAATCCCTCAGCGAGAAAATACACCTTTCTATCCAAGAAGCCCTTATGGCGCGGCCAAGGCATATGCACATTGGATTACTGTGAACTACAGGGAAGCTTATCAACTCTTTGCCTGTAGTGGCATCTTGTTTAATCATGAATCCCCGCGGCGGGGAGAAACGTTTGTGACGAGGAAGATTACCAAGGCCGCAGCGCGTATCAAGCTTGGCATTCAGCGCGAATTGTATCTGGGGAATCTCGATGCGAGGCGCGATTGGGGGTACGCGGGTGACTATGTTGAGGCGATGTGGCTGATGCTACAGCAAGATATGCCGGATGATTACGTCATTGCAACAGGAGAAACCCACACGGTTCAAGAATTCCTGGATGTCGCATTTGGGCATCTTGACCTTGATTGGAGGCCGCATGTCAAAATTGACTCCAAATTTTATCGGCCCACAGAGGTGGATCTCCTGATCGGTGATGCCTCTAAGGCCAAGCGACAGTTAGGGTGGGAGCCTAAGGTGGGTTTCGAAGAGTTAGCCGTGATGATGGTGGATGCGGATCTCTTGATGGAGCGTGAGAGACTTAATGGAAGCAGCCAGTCTGTCAAGGGCAAATATTGAAGATTGCCAGGGTGGGATCAGGTTGTTTGAGTCAAGTTCAAGGCCGGTCCTAGCGCTCTGATGTCACTGAGAAAAGCAATGGTTAAGATGTCCAAAGTGTATGTAGCTGGTCACTGCGGCATGGTGGGATCGGCGATCGTTCGTGTCTTACAGGCGAAAAGTGAGGCGCAGGTGGTTGTTCGGACCCGCACAGAGCTAGATCTTACCGATCAAATGGCGGTGCGTACCTTCTTCGGGTCTGAGAAGCTGGATCAAGTGTATCTTGCCGCAGCAAGAGTTGGGGGTATTCATGCGAACAATTCTTTTCCGGCCGAGTTTATCTTTGAGAATCTGATGATTGAGGCCAATATCATCGATGCCGCGTTCCACAATGGCGTGAAGAAGTTGCTCTTTCTTGGTTCAAGCTGCATCTATCCCAGACTTGCCCCGCAGCCCATGCGCGAGGATGCATTGTTCATGGGGCCCCTTGAACCCACGAACGAACCATATGCTATTGCCAAGATTGCCGGTATCAAACTCTGCGAGAGTTACAATCGTCAATATGGCACTAGTCATGGAGTCGACTATCGTAGTGTCATGCCGACGAATCTGTATGGTCCAGGTGACAACTATCACCCTGAGAACTCTCATGTGATCCCCGCCCTCATTCGTCGTTTCCATGAGGCTAAGGTTAAGAATGTGGCTTCGGTAGCTGTGTGGGGGACAGGCATGCCTCGGCGGGAGTTTCTTCATGTTGATGACATGGCTGTGGCCTGTCTACATGTTATGAATCTGAGTAAGACGCTCTACAATCAGCATACTCAGCCGATGCAAAGCCACATCAATGTTGGTTTTGGAGCGGATCTCACTATTAGGGAAATCGCGGAAGCTGTTAAGAAAACGGTAGGTTACCAGGGGGGTATCACATTTGATGCCAGTAAGCCAGATGGTGCGCCACGGAAGTTGATGGATAGTGCCCGTCTCAGGACGCTTGGCTGGGAACCAAAGATAGGATTGCACGATGGGCTTCAGCTCGCCTACGCTGACTTTCTGAGATCGGTGCCCTTGTAGAGCTATCTGTAAAATAATCGTTCGGCGCGGTGCCACCGCTTTTCCCTCGCTGCAGGCTGTGCTTTCGGGGGGGGCGACGACGTGCGCATGGGCTGGGGCGGCCGCTTCGCAAATGCGGATGAACGTGGAGTTAGTGTAGTGCTTCGATTAGACAAAAACGCAATGGTGTTCACCTTTGCTTCGATGGGAGGGAAATCCACTGTTGCCGTCTCGCAGATTTACGCTGAGTGGTACAGAACTTGTCCCCGAGAGCCGGGATTCTGATGAAAATTGGCCATCAAAAGCTTAACCCCTCCGACTAACGTGATTTTGGGTGCCAGTATGCATTCAAGGTCCTAGTGCAACAGTGTGTTCGACCTAGCGGTAACTTAGAGAAAAGGCGGTGTGGATGGAGCAATCCATATCACAGAGGACTTGGGATTTCGTCGTGGTTGGAGCCGGCGTGATCGGAGTAGCGATTGCGAGAGAACTCAAGCGACGGTACGGTGGACATACTCTGGTGATCGAGAAGGAGGATTCGGCTGGCCGGCACGCCAGCGGGCGGAATAGTGGGGTGCTGCATACCGGTGTCTATTATGTGGCGGGCTCGCTCAAGGCGCGGCTGTGCGTCGAAGGTAACCGGCAGATGAGGGAGTACTGCTTGGCCAACCGGATTCCCATGGTGGACAAGGGAAAGGTGATCGTGACGCGGGGTGAGGAGGAATTGCCCGCGCTACGGGAATTGCACAAGCGATCCCAGGCCAACGGCGTACGGGCGAGCCTTATTGATGGGCAGGGGCTGCGCGAAATCGAGCCTTGCGCGACCACGGTCGGGCAGGCGCTCTATGTGCAGGACACCGCCGTGGTCAATCCCCTGAGGGTCATGGAGGCGATGGTATCCGAAGCGGTGCACGAGGGGGTGGCGTTCCGGTATGGCTGTGCGTGGCACGGTGCGGGGCAGAATGGTGTGGTGGAGACGTCGCATGGGCCGATCGCATACGGACATCTCGTCAATTGCGCCGGCCTCTTCGCCGACCGGGTCGCCCATGCCTACGGTGTCGGGCTGCAGTATCGAATTCTGCCATTTCGCGGGCAGTTTTATCTTCTGCGGCCGCAATCCCGTGTCAGAGTCAACGGCAATATCTATCCTGTTCCGGACCTGCGCAATCCCTTTTTGGGCGTGCATTTCACGCGCCGCCCTGAAGGGGAGGTGACGGTCGGTCCCTCGGCGCTTCCGTTGCTGGGACGGGAGCAGTATCGCGGCCTCCACGGCGCCACGGTTTCTGATGGCACGGCAATGGCGCGGTATCTGGGGCGGCTGTTCGGCAGGAATCTTGACCACTTCAGGTCGCTGGCCTGGAAGGAATTGACGAAAATGTTCCGTTGGGGATTCTACCGGGAGGCTGCGGGGCTGGCCGAAGGGCTGGAGCCGGGCGATCTGCTGCCCGGGAAGGAGCCGGGCATTCGCGCGCAACTGGTCAATACCGTCACGGCAGAGCTCCTGAACGATTTTGTGATGGAAGAAGGTCCGCGATCCACCCATGTGCTGAATGCCGTGTCTCCGGCTTTCACGTCGTCGCTGCCATTTGCAGAGCATGTCGTCAGTGGAATGAAACTGAGCAATTAGCTGATTTGTGTGTGCTGGTTCCAGTGCGCGGTAAGAGGAACCTTCGGCGCTAAGCTTCCAATGACACTGGACAAGATTCTCACTATGTATGGAAGCGAAGTTGTGAGCGGGATGTGTGTGCGTATAGGGGTGGGGGTGGTGATACGTGGAGCAGGGGGCACTATTTTATTGGAGAAGCGTCGTGATTGTGGATGGTGGGGGTTGCCGGGGGGGAAGGTTGAGCCGGGCGAGTCGTTAGCTGATGCTGCAGTGAGAGAGGCATTTGAGGAGACTGGGCTAGAGGTGGAGGTCACGCATCTTATTGGTGTGTATTCAAATCCCTGTGGCCGCATCGTGACCTATCCGGACAATGGTGATGTCGTTCAATTGATCGACGCTGTCGTGGGAGCGCGAGTGCGATCCGGCATTCTTCAGTGTAGCCAAGAGAGTGAGGAGGTGAAATTTTTTCCTCCCTCTCAATTGCCTAAAGAAATTGTACCCCCGGCACGGCAGCCGATTGCCGATGCGTGTGGAGGCCGACGTGGCGTTCTGCGTTAGGACGAAATAGTCGTGGGACCATTTCGGGACCTCGTTCTTCTCAGTTTTGGGCGGGGCCTTCAAGTTCTCGCCGGCCTTGTCACCATCAAAGTTGCTACGACCATCCTTTCTCCTGGTGAGTTAGGTAGTGTAAATCAGATGATGAGTCTCGCTGCTTTGGGCGCATCGGGTGTGCTGGCTCCCGTGGCCACCTACATCCAGCGTGGGTTTCTCGAGTGGCTGGATGCAGGCACATTGCGTCAGCGGCTCGGTTCGTACTTTTTTTTCATATTGGCAGTGTCGGTACTGTTCGGTCTGGCGATCTGGATGCTCCAAGATCGGACGTCGCTCGTTTCAGGTGTCAGTCCCCGGTGGGTTGGAACCCTGGTTGCACTGAATCTGTTGGGGGTTTCGGCCTATACGATGGCAGCATCAGGGCTGAATCTCCTGAGGCATCGGTTGCTCTATGTTGTGTTTGGGAATATTGCAGTATGGGGCGGACTTGCGTTTGTGCTGCATCTCTCGCAAGGGGGTGCCAGCCCCGAAATCTGGTTGTTGGGAATTAATGGAGGGTTTCTGCTCGCTTCGCTGTCCTATGTCTTTCTATTCCAGTATGCCCGCAGGCCGGCTTCTGTCCATCCTGCCCCCATGGGCGAGGCCGTTGTATTCGATCGATGGAACATATTCATGTTCGCATGGCCGCAGGTCATAGTCTACGGGTTATGGTGGATCCAATCGCAGAGTTATCGGTTTGTTTTGAATTGGGTGTCGGATATCGCGAGTGTTGGGATGTTCGCGGCAGCCTACATGATCTGTTCGGTCCCGATTCAAATGTTTGAGACGCTGTTTAACGATTTTTACAATCCGAAGTTGTACGGGAGCTTGAAAAATCATGATGCGGACGGAATTGTACGGGCGTGGAATACTTATGCATGTGCCTACATTCCTGCGGTGCTTCTATTTGGTGCGTTTATAGCTGGCAATGCTGTGTTTTTAGTTAAGTTGGTGTTGGGCGAGCAGTTCCAGGCGGTGGCGCCGATTTTGATCTGGCCCGCGCTGACAGAAACCATGCGAGCGTCAGCGTCCTCCCTTTATACACTTGGCATCGCCAAAGTCGATATGAGGGTCAATTTGCCGTCTGTTATTGCCGGTGCAATGACGGCGCCTGTGTTGGTGATGCTCTTCGCGCCCCACAATCCCCTCCTCGGGACGGCCCTTGCTCTGCTCGGGGCGGGTGGGGCGGCATTGGCTGTCGGTTTGTATGTGAGTTATCGAACGTTGCCCGTGACGTGGCCAGTGCGACGCATCGGCGTTGCCGCAGTTTTGGGTCTGTTGCTGGGTGCCATGGGATACATTCTCAACGCGATGATTGGGGAACTGACGACAGGCAAGGCGGCGCTGGCGCTAGTTGTGTCCAGTTTGGTGATGGTGTCACTGCAATACGCAATGGGGAAGAAATGGCTGCGAGAGATGCCCCAGTCCTCAGAGGTTGCGGCATGAGGAAGTCCGGGCTTGTCACGATCATGATGCCGGTATTGAACGGCGAGTTGTTCCTGCCGTGTGCGCTGGATTCCATACTGGCTCAGGAGTATCCGTTCTTCGAGGTCGTGATCCTCGATAATCAATCGACCGACCACACCCAGGAGATCTGCTCGGCGTATACGCAGCGAGATAAGCGAATTCTGTACGTTCGAGATACTGCAAGTCGGATATCGCACGATGCC
>Ga0194128_10011764_pt1 | contig 10049 bp, 8 predicted proteins | sample TA2KigCa65mmetaG_FD_148650 | JGI IMG/M metagenome (GOLD analysis project Ga0194128, IMG submission 148650) | Freshwater microbial communities from Lake Tanganyika, Tanzania - TA2015037 Kigoma Deep Cast 65m | ecosystem: Environmental > Aquatic > Freshwater > Lake | place: Tanzania: Lake...
CCTCGCCGAGCTGGGGGCAGACGTCTACGTCGTGGTGGCCTTCGGGCAGATCCTGCCGCCTGAGGTGCTGGAACAACCACCCCTGGGCTGCTGGAACGGCCATGGCTCGCTCCTACCGCGTTGGCGCGGCGCAGGACCAATCCAATGGAGTCTGCTGGAAGGGGATGCCGAAACCGGGGTCGGGATCATGGCGATGGAGGAGGGGCTTGACACAGGTCCAGTGCTCCTGGAGCGTTCCATGCCGATCGGTTTGCTGGAGAACGCCCGCCACCTGGCGGATCGGCTCGCTCAGCTCACCGCTGATCTGTTGGTGGACACCATGCCTCTGATCGAGGCGGCAGGGGTAGGGCCGCTAGAGGAGCGCCTTTCGCGCCTTCGGGTGCGCCAGCAGAGCGAGGACGGCATGACCTACGCCCGCATGCTGAGCAAAGACGACTTCCAGATCGACTGGAACCACTCCGCCCTGGCCATCCACCGCCAAGTGATGGGGCTCTACCCCGGAGCCACCAGCAGCTGGCAGGGCAAACGTCTGAAGCTCCTCGCAACAGAGCCGCTGGTGAAGCGTCTGTCAGATCAGCTCAGCCCAGAAGTGGCCCCCCTCGCCGAGCGCTGGGGTCTGCAGCCGGGTGAGACCCCTCGGGAGCCGCCCGGCACGGTGTTGGCCCTGGCCCCTGAACTCGGCCTGGTGGTGTCCACCCGTGGCTGCCCCGTCTTACTGCGTGAGGCGCAACTGGAGGGCAAGGGTGCCAGCCAGGGGCAACAACTGCTCCAACAGCTTGGAGCGCGGGTCGGTGATCGGCTGGGCAGCGCCTGAGCCTCAGGCCACCAGGCGCTGATACGCCTCACTCACACGCCGGAAGGCTTCAGCGGAGCCACCAAGATCGGGGTGATGCAGTTTCACAAGCCGGCGATGGGCCTGCTTGATCGACTGTTTGGATGCGCCCCACTCCAGGCCCAGCACCCTCAGTGCCTCGACCTGGAGCGGATCGCGGGGGGAATGCGCGCCAGGGGTGTTGTCGTAGGACTTCGAATATCGATCTGAAGTGCGTCGATCACTGCTGCGTCGATCACTGCTGCGTTGATCAGAGCGGGTCCGGCGACCGGAACTGGCGCGCTCCTGACGTTGCCGTAGTTCTGAGACAACGCGCTGGGGGTCGTCATCAAGCCATTCGATCGCACTGACGCCATAGAGAGCAAAGGCCGCCAGAACAGCGCAGCGCTTTTTGGTGAGGGGGCCAGCCACGGCCTGGAGCAGGTCATGCCCTAGCCCTGGGAGCAGACGATCAAGGCGCTGCTGCAGGCTCAGCTGCGGGTGAAAACTGCTGCGGTTGAGGGTGTCGATCAAGGCCTCCAGGCCCGCCAGCCGCAGGGCTCCCCACCCCTTCTGCAGAGCCAGCTCCTCACCCCAGTGCTCCACCTGGGAGCGACTCACCCGGGGAGGATCTGCCATGGGCTCCTGCCATGCGGTGCGCACGGTTCGCTGCTCCAGCAACTCCAGACGCCGCCGCAGTTGCCTCAGCTCACGGCGCAGGCTCTCGTTTTCCGCCAGCAGAGCATCAACGTTGCTGGTAACGCGGGTCTGATGGCGGGGTTCAGCCGACCAGCGGCGCGGATCAAAGCCCATCGGCGCTGGACATCAGCTCAGCGACGCCGAACACGCGCTGGAGCTGGGCCCCGAGCGGAGCCGCGGCGAGGCGCACCGCCACCACCACCTCCACGACCGCCCCGCCCGCGACCTCCGCTGAGATCCAGGGGTGGCGCCGAGAGCACCGTGGGTTCAAAGCCGGGCACCTCCTCCCGGGGCAGGCTCTTGCCGGTGAGACGCTCGATCGCCCGCAGCAATTCATGCTCCTCTGCGGCTACCAAAGACACCGCATGGCCGTTGTGACCTGCCCGGCCGGTGCGGCCGATGCGGTGCACGTAGTCCTCCGCCTGATTGGGCAGATCCAGATTCACCACATGGGGCAGCTGATGAATGTCGATGCCCCGCGCCGCGATGTCCGTGGCGACCAACACCCGAACCTCCCCACTCTTGAACCCCTCGAGGGCACGGGTGCGAGCGCCCTGGCTCTTATTGCCATGGATCGCAGCCGCGGCCATGCCCTCCTGGCTAAGGCGATCGGCCATCCGGTTAGCACCGTGTTTGGTGCGGGAAAACACCAAAACCTGCTGCCAGTCGTTGCTGGAGATCAGGTGACAGAGCAGATCGGCCTTGCGCGCCATGTCGCAGGGATGCAGCACATGCTCCACCGTGGCGGCCGTACGGTTCTCGGGAGTCACCTGCAGCTGCACGGGCTCGTGCAGCAACCCCGTGGCCAGCTTGCGGATCGAGGCCTCAAAGGTGGCGGAGAACAGCAGGTTCTGTCGCTTGGCCGGCAGAAGACGCAGGATTTTCTGAATGTCGCGGATGAAGCCCATGTCGAGCATCCGATCCGCCTCATCGAGCACGAGAATTTCAACCCGATCCAGGCGCAACGCTCCCTGCTGCGCCAGATCCATCAGGCGACCCGGAGTGGCGACGAGCACATCGGCTCCATCCCGCAGGCGCTGAATCTGCGGGTTGATCTTGACCCCACCGAAGATCACATCCGAGCGCAGATCGAGATGGCGGGAATAGGCGGCCACGTTGTCGCCCACCTGCGCAGCCAGCTCGCGGGTCGGGGTGAGAACCAGAGCCCGCACCACCCCCTGTCGGGCATGGGGGCCGTGGCGCAAACGCTCCAGCATCGGCAGGGTGAATCCCGCCGTTTTGCCGGTGCCGGTCTGGGCGGCGGCCATCACATCACGGCCCGCCAGCACCGCTGGAATGCACTGCTGCTGAATCGAAGATGGAGTGCTGTAACCCTTGCGTACCACCGCTTCAACAATCGGACGCCCCAGCCCGAGGGCCAGAAACGGTGAGGCATCGATCTGATCTGCCGACACCGGCTCAGGAGCCTGAACCGCAGCCACCGCGGCCTTGCGGATCACAGGGGCAGACCGGCGACGGCGATCGGAGGGTCGTGCGGAGAGAGTGATAAGCCAACCTCGCGATCCTTCAGCCTAGGAGTCGGCTTTCGGTGTACAGCAAGCGGGCCTGATCGAGGGTGCTCTGCACTTCCGCATCGGAGAGCGCCCCGGCCTCAGGCCACTGCCGCGCAAGCCAGGCGCGACAGTCGGCGAGCTCCATGGCAAAGAAGGCCTCCTGGGCAGCCAAGACGCGGAACTTGAGGAACTCCAACAACCGAGCCCGCAGGCGCAACACCGGCACCAGACGCAGACGGGTCGAATCGACCTCAAGCTCCAGTCCATCCCCTGGCTGGAGTCCAGGCAGATAGGGAGCCAGCAGCTCCAGGCGGGATGGACTTTGGAAATGCCTGGCTTTGGTTTCCGGGTGGGGGTAATAAATCAGCCCCTTGAGCGGCTGCTCAGCTGGGGCTCGCCGCAGGCTGATCCTCCAAAAGGAGAAGGTCTCCGGAGGATGCAGATCGGTCCAAGACAGAGAAGGGAAACAATGGTCCGGCTGCGTCAGCTCCCAGCGGCATCCGGGAAAGTCGAGGTTGATGGTGCCCGGGTGGTAGCCGCTCAGATCCAGCCCCTGGGCCAGGAAAGCCGGGGTCTGGAGCGCGATCGTGCCGGCGGGATAGGGGCTGTCAGCCGCGGATCCGGAAGCTACCCCGTGCCCACAGACCAGAACACCCCGGTGCCACATCAGTGCCCTTCCCCCAAGGCGGAATCAAAGCGGCTGTGATGCAGGCAGCGGTCGCAGGGACCCGCCGGCAGCACCGCACAGCGCAGCAGGGGAGAGAGGGCGTTGAAGCGGCAACTGGGATCGCCGATCACCCATCGCCCCTGCCACCAGATGGCATCCGCCGGCCGGCGCTGCGGCTTCACCTGCAGGGCAATCGAGCTGAGCTCGTAGCGACCGGCGCGCAATTGATAGCGGTGATGGCGTTGCAGCACAAGAAAACTGCGGTCTTCCAGCTCGAGCCAGCGGCCGGGCTGGGGCACCTCATCGAGCTCCAGTCGATCGATCAGCTGGTTGCTACCGGCCTGGCGAAGCTCAACACGCATGGGGCCTAGGGCTGAACCTCATCGGCTTGAACATCAGGAGTGCGGGCCGAGAACCCCCAGGCGAACAACAGAGCGACAAAAGCCAGCAACACCCATTCCGGTGGCACCAGATCAGGAGCTGCCAGGCGAAGCACCAGACGCAGTCCCACCAGGCCAACCGCGAGATAACCGGCTGCCTCCAGATGGCGAAACTCCTCCAGCCAGCGAATGAACAACCCGGAGGTCAGCCGCAGGGCCACCACCCCCAGCACCCCTCCGGCCATCACAAGCCAGAGGTTGTCACTGACCGCGACAGCCGCAGCCACGCTGTCCAGCGAGAAAGCCAGGTCCGTGAGCGCCAGGGTGACCACCACGCCCGAGAGGCCCCGATCTGCAGAGGGTTCAACAGAGCCATCGCCGGCTCCGTCCTGCTCCGCTCCCGCGCGCATCGGCAGCAGATTGCTGAGGCAGAGCCAGAGCAAATAACCCGCCGCCAGGAGCTGCAGAGGCCAGAAATCGAGCACCCAACGGGCAGCAGCGATCAGCACCAGACGAAACACCAGGGCCAGAGCCAGGCCGAGATTGAGGGCCTGCCTCTGCAGCTTTGGCTCATGCAGCTGCCGGGAGATCGCCGCCAGAGCGATGGCGTTGTCGGCGGAGAGCACAGCCTCCAGGGCCACCAGCAGTGGAAGCAACAGCAGCAGTTCGCCCCACTGATCCGCGGACTGGATTAGTGGAGAGAGAGAGGGGATTGACTCCGCTTCCATGAACCTCTGCAGAGGGAACCGCTGCAGAGGATCCCAAGGCTCGCCAGTGTAGAAAGCGCCTCAACGGGATCAGCAGCATGGAGACATCCCTGTCCTACAGGGCGCGGTTGGTGCATGCCGAGCCCGGCAGACGGGTGGTGCAAGTGAGTGCCTGGCAGGGATCAACCTGTCTTGGCAGCAGCCTCGCCGAGGCAGGCAGCGCTGATCTGGCCGAAGACCAGGCCCTCGCCCGCCTCCAGCAGCGCCTCCAGCTCCAGCCCCCTCCACCTCCTTCAGAGCGCACCCGCCACGCCGTGGTTCGCCGCGAAGACCCTCAGCCTCAGCCTGAGCTCACACCAGCAGCTCCCGCTCCTGCACCAGCGCCCGTTTCAGAAAGCACTGCCCCTCCCCCTGAACCGCCAGCTGATCCGGAGGACTGGAGCGATGAACTCGCTGAGATCGACATCCAACTGCAACGGCTGGGTTGGGATCGCAACCAAGAGAGCACCTACCTGCAGAGGGCGTTTGGGCATCCCAACCGCAACCGGATCACCCACTACGCCGATCTGAGCGCCTACCTGCGCGGATTGCGGGGCCTGCCCGAGGGCAGTGATCCAGCCAACGCCTCAGCGCCCCTGCGTCGCAGAGACTTGCTGGAGCAAAGCGATCAGCTGCTTCAGTCGCTGCGATGGGATGCCAACCGAGGCCGGCAGATGCTGGAGCAGAACTTCCAGCTGAGCAGCAGGCAACAGCTGAGCGATGAACAGCTACTGAGCTTCAACATGCTGCTGGAGACAGAGCTGCTCAGCGGGGCCGACTCCGGCAGTGCTGTGACAGCAGCTGCCCCCCCAGGTTGAGGTTGGCCTGATTGGCGTAGGCCTCCTCTTCCAGCTTGCGCTGTTCCACTGAGGCTTTGGCATAGAGAGGCTCGCTCAAATGACGCCTCGAGCGCGCATCCAACTGACGGGAGAGCCCCAGCAAACGGGGCCGGGCCGTCAACGCACCGCTGCGGCAGCTCTGGGCCACATGGATCGCCTCATGATTGAGCACCAGGGCAAACTCCCGGGTGCCCTTAGACACCACATCCGGCCGCAGGCGCAGCTCCCCGCGGCGGGGATTCCATTCCCCTGCGGCACCTTGTTGTTTGGGGACACGCAGCACCACGGTGACCCCACTGCGCTCCAGCTGTTGCAGTAGATCGGCGATCGCCTGGCGCTCCTGGCGGTAGCTGGGGGGATTAGCCAGAAGACGCCTGATCTCCTCCAGAGACAAGGGAGGCTCCCCCTGGCGGCGTTGGTAGTGGTAGCGCTTGCCGACCCCAGGGATCAGTTCCACCCGGGGCAACCAGCGTTGATCCGCGCGCTCGAGGGCCTGAAACAGACGGTCCTTGCTACTGGCCTCGAGAGACAGGTTCTCCGGAAGCTGCACAGCGGCCGCGGCAGGAGCTGGCGCGGTGCTCACGGGCGGCTCAAGCGGTGGCTCGCTGCGCCTCTGGTCCAGGGCCGTGAGGGCAGCACCAGCAAGCAGCAGGGCGCTGAGTGCAGGAAGCAGGGCACGGTGCGTCACGTCTGCATCCTCTCGTTGCAGCGATCTGGCTTGCAAGGATGGTCAGCTGTGCTTTGAGCCCCATGCCCCTCTCCGCCCTGGTGCGCCAACTGCAGCAGGTGCCCCTGAGCGCGGAGGTGCTGCAACGCAGTCAACGCAGTGAGCGACTGCGTCTGAGCGGAGCCGGGCGGGGCGGGCGGGCCCTGATCAGCAGTGTGTTGGCGGGATCAGCCGAGGCCCCCATGCTGGTCATCGTGCCCACCTTGGAGGAAGCAGGCCGCTGGGCTGCCCTGTTGGAGCTGATGGGCTGGAGCAGCGCCCAGCTGTATCCCACCAGCGAAGGCAGTCCCTACGAACCCTTTGATCCCACCAGTGAGATCACCTGGGGGCAGCTCCAGGTGCTGAGCGAGCTGCTGGATGGGGCCGAGCGCTTTGCCATCGTGGCCACCGAGCGGGCCCTACAGCCCCATCTGCCACCACCGCAGACCCTCAGAGCCCAATGCCTCAGCCTGCGCAAAGGCGATGAGCTGAATCTCGAAGAGCTGGGCGAGACCCTCACCCGATTGGGCTATGAGCGGGTCACCTCCATCGAACAGGAGGGCAGCTGGAGCAGGCGCGGCGACATCGTGGATGTCTTCCCCGTCAGCGCCGAACTGCCGGTGCGCCTCGAGTTCTTCGGGGAGGAGCTCGACAAGTTGCGGGAATTCGATCCCGCCAGCCAGCGCTCCCTCGATCCGATCGAGGTGGTGCGCCTGACCCCGAGTGGCTACGGCCCCCTGATCGCGGATGCCCTGCGGGAGGCGATGCCGGAGTCGCTCGATCAGTTGCTCAGCCCCGAAGCGAGTGAACAGCTGTTGGAGGGAGGCACCCCCGAAGGCATGCGACGCCTGATGGGGTTGGCTTGGGAGCAGCCGGCCTCTCTGCTCGACTACCTGCCCAAGTCGACCCTGGTGGTGATCGATGAGCGCCGCCATTGCCTCTCCCACGGAGAGCAGTGGTTTGAACACGCTTGTGAGCACCACAGCGACGTATGCGCCGAACTGGGTGCCGACCTTCCCGCACGGCTGCACCGGAGCCCGGCCGAGGCCCTGAGTGATGCGGAGGCCTTCCCCGGATTCGACCTGGCCGAGCTCCACGAAAGCGACAACCACCCCAACAGTTTTGATCTGTCCAGCCGGCCGGTGCCGGCCTACCCCAATCAATTCGGCAAGTTGGCCGAACTGATCAAGGGCTATCAAAAGGAGAAGGCCAGGGTCTGGCTGCTCTCCGCACAGCCCAGTCGGGCCGTCGCCCTGCTCGAGGAGCACGACTGCATCAGTCGCTTCGTGCCGAACCCTGGCGATCTGGCGGCGATCGATCGACTGATCGAGCAGAACACGCCGGTGGCCCTGAAGACCAAGGGAACCGCCGAACTCGAGGGTCTGCAGCTGCCGGCCTGGAAGCTGGCCCTGATCACTGATCGTGAATTCTTCGGGCAGCACTCCCTCGCCGCCACGGGCTACGTGCGCCGCCGCCGCAAGGCCGCCAGCCGCACGGTGGATCCCAACAAGATGCGCCCCGGGGATTTCGTGGTGCATCGCAACCATGGCATCGGCCGATTCCTCAAGCTCGAAAAGCTGGCCATCGGGGGGGAGTCGCGCGATTACCTGGTGGTGCAGTACGCCGACGGACTACTGCGGGTGGCCGCCGACCAGCTCGGCAGCCTCGGGCGCTACCGGGCCACCAGTGAGACCCCACCCGACCTCAACCGCATGGGCGGTACCGCCTGGAGCAAGGCCAAGGAGCGGGCGCGCAAGGCCGTGCGCAAGGTGGCCCTGGATCTGGTGAAGCTGTACGCCGAGCGCCATCAGGCCGATGGTTTCTCCTTCCCCGCCGATGGCCCCTGGCAGAGCGAGCTGGAGGACTCCTTCCCCTACGAGCCCACCCCCGATCAGGTGAAGGCGATCGCCGATGTGAAGCGCGATATGGAGCAACCCCAGCCGATGGATCGGCTCGTCTGCGGAGACGTGGGCTTCGGCAAGACCGAAGTGGCGATCCGAGCCATCTTCAAGGCGGTCACAGCCGGCAAGCAGGTGGCGATGCTGGCCCCCACCACGGTGCTGGCGCAGCAGCACTGGCGTTCCCTGAGCGAACGCTTCGCGCCCTACCCGATCAAGGTGAGCCTGCTCAACCGCTTCCGCACCGCAGGGGAGCGCAAAGTGATTCAGGAGGGGCTCAGCGAAGGCACGGTGGATGTGGTGGTGGGCACCCACCAACTGCTAGGCAAGGGAACCAGCTTCAAGCAACTGGGGCTGCTGGTGGTGGATGAGGAGCAGCGCTTCGGGGTCAACCAGAAGGAAAAGATCAAGGCCCTGCGCAAGGACGTCGACGTGCTGACCCTCTCAGCGACGCCGATCCCCCGCACCCTCTACATGAGCCTCTCGGGAGTACGGGAGATGAGCCTGATCACCACGCCTCCTCCGCTGAGGCGTCCGATCAAGACACACCTCGCCTCCCTCGATGAGGAGGCGGTGCGCAGCGCCATTCGCCAGGAGCTCGATCGCGGCGGGCAGATCTTCTACGTGGTGCCGCGGGTGGAAGGGATCGAGGAGGTGGCCGAGCGGCTGCGCTTGATGATCCCCGGGCTGCGGCTGCTGGTGGCCCACGGCCAGATGGCCGAGGGCGAACTCGAGAGCGCGATGGTGGCGTTCAACGCCGGGGAGGCCGATCTGATGCTCTGCACCACGATCGTCGAGAGCGGCCTCGACATCCCGCGCGTCAACACGATCCTGATTGAAGACGCCCACAAGTTCGGCCTGGCTCAGCTCTATCAGCTGCGTGGCCGGGTGGGCCGCAGCGGCATCCAAGCCCACGCCTGGTTGTTCTATCCCGGTGACGCCTCCCTCAGCGATGCGGCACGGCAACGGCTGCGGGCGATTCAGGAATTTGCCCAGCTCGGCAGCGGGTATCAGCTGGCGATGCGCGACATGGAAATCCGCGGCGTGGGCAACCTTCTGGGGGTGGAGCAGAGCGGACAGATGGAGGTCATCGGCTTTGACCTCTATATGGAGATGCTCCAGGAATCGCTCGCTGAGATTCAGGGGCAAGACATCCCCGCGGTGGATGACACCCAGATCGACCTGCCCATCACCGCCTTCATCCCTGGCGACTGGATCGCCGACAACGACGAGAAGATGGCCGCCTACCGCGCCGCGGCCGATTGCACTGGTCCTGAGGCCCTCTTGCAGTTGGCGGCCGATTGGGTGGATCGCTACGGGGCCATCCCTGCACCGGTGATTTCGTTGCTGCAGCTGATGGAGCTGAAGTGGCTAGCCAAGCGCTGCGGTTTCTCGCGGATCAAACCAGAGAAACCCAACATCGCCCTGGAAACCCCGATGGAGGAGCCCGCCTTCCGCCTGCTGCGCCAAGGGCTGCCTCAGCACCTGCATGGCCGGCTGGTGTACCAGGCTGGATCGGGAAGCACCGCCAAGGTTCTGGCCCGCGGTCTCGGAGTGCTGCCGATGGAGAAGCAGGTGGAAGAGCTGATGAGCTGGCTCAAGCAGATGGCCGAGCAGATCCCCGGCGCCGACGGTCTCACCGAGGCCCAGCGCGCCGAACAAATCAAGGCCAAGAACGAAGCCGTATTGGCCGTCTAGAGGGCGCCTGGCGCTCCCCAACCCGCAACTTCAACCAATCCCGCAAAAGTCCGTTACAATTGAACGAACTTCTGTAACGGACTCTCATGGG
>Ga0194128_10011765_pt1 | contig 10049 bp, 13 predicted proteins | sample TA2KigCa65mmetaG_FD_148650 | JGI IMG/M metagenome (GOLD analysis project Ga0194128, IMG submission 148650) | Freshwater microbial communities from Lake Tanganyika, Tanzania - TA2015037 Kigoma Deep Cast 65m | ecosystem: Environmental > Aquatic > Freshwater > Lake | place: Tanzania: Lake...
ACTTCAGCCTCTGCTGACAGAACTCGACGGAGCCCCCACCGATGTGTCGAGTGCGTCGGCTTGTAGTTGGCGACGTCCTAGAGAGTGTTAAAAATCACAAAAAAAAAGAATTTACTTCAGATTTACTTCGGGTGTACTTTTTCGAAAAAACGCAAATTTACTTCATATTTATTTCTTCGGCGCTGGACATTGATGTCTGGAACGAAATTTCCTTTTGAAAGATCGGAAAATAACTCTGCAGACGGATTGTCTAGGGTACCAAGGTGACGACCTTTGACCGAGCATCCGGAGTGAATTCACACATCAGGCCAAGGTTGTCGCCCAAGTACGAAAAATCATTAGGGCATTGCCTTCAAACCCCTTCGGATAGATGTGAAAACTTGTTCTTTCTCCAACTTTCTGTTCAACGCAAGAAGTTATCGGACGGCCGTCGCGTGAAGTCGCCCTGAAATTACGTTTCACGGGAAACAGATTTGTCTGGGAACAGGGCGGGTCTCTGGTAGAGCTGTCGCTTGACGCGTTCCAATCGCCCACTGGTCGCGACGTCGCGCGAATTGAAACGTTAGACGTCGCTCGGTAACTCTTCCTGGGCGAATCGATCTTGATGGGCCTATTTTCGGTCTCATTGGAACACTTGAAATTCAAGAATGCCGCAAATTTGAATCCCGATCTCCACACGTGCATTCGGTTTGACTTTACGCAATTGACCAACACGCACCGTCTGCTACATCATCAAACATCTTTTGCTAACGTTCTACGACTTTTGGAGCAGGTCTAAATAAAGACCTCGTAGTTCCGACAGGCCGACGACAAGACGTCGCTAGCCTGACTAGCAACAAAGCAGACGCCTGTGCAACTTGCTGTCTTGCGAAAGCGGCATGCACTTCGACCAAAGACGCGAGGTGCATCCAAAATAAGCGGCCCGGCACTGACGACTTCAATAATCCCTGTGAAGCTTGAGGCATGTCAGAGCATTTGATGAAGGAATGTGCCCTATATTCAAGACAACACGCCCGAAGTAGTTCCTGGCGAAGCACGTCGCCACAGAACCCATAGGTTCTCGGCACCGGGCGCTTTCGACAAAATATGCGGCCCTCGCCAATTACTTTTTTGCTGCGAACTTCAACATGTCCTCTGTTGAGAGCGAGGATGGCCCCCGCAAGGGATGCCCTTCAGAGTTGCCGCCCTCGACGGCCTATGCCTCTGAACGGCTACTTTCTTCGATCGTCCGCAGCGTCCGCATCTCTGGCCGTAGAAAGATTTCTCCCTGAAGGCTTGCGCAAAAACCAGGTCCTTTTGGGCGGTCGCACCCCTTATATCGCTTGCAGTTTTCTAACTGACTGATGACACACGTTGCGAATGTCGAACATACTTCGGCATTCGCAAGTCGTTGCCGTAGACAATGGGGCAAGAACAAAAGATGCGTCTAACTTGTGCTTTGAGCAATCATTGCCTGTCGGGTCGAACAGATTGGCACACCGCCTGTGTTGCGTGGCGTGTAGATTGGGGAGTTCAAGCAAATCTTTGGTGTCTAGCCCTTCTCGTTTGGACTTGAGGCTAGACAAACTGGGACTTCGCGTGCGAGTAACTCGACAGGGAAACCACGGGGGAACCACGGGGGAACCACGGGGGAACCCGGGGGCAAGTGCCACGTCGGCAAGGCGCCGCGAGGAAGCTCCTGCCGCTGGCCCAGCGAGGTCCTGTGTTTATCAAGCACACGCATCTCGCCTTTGGGGCCATGCCCCGAGCAAGCCACAGCTGGAAGGCTTGCCTTCTCTCTGCCGTTTCGTGGCCCCATCACCCCTCCCGCCGAACGGTCCACAGCTTCCGTGATCAGAAGAGTCGGACTCATGTGTTTCGAACCAAAATACCCGCTCTCTAAGGTGTGTGCACTAGTGGCCGAGGAAAAGCTTCGACGTGCCAACGCCAACGGAAACTGCTCTAAGCGATAAGCTGGCTCAAGTCTCGACCGTCTCCGGTGCTTCCCCGCCGTCCTTAATCTTCTGGACCTGGTCGGCGAAGACTGAGAAAACCGTGGTTTTGGGATCGAGCTTCGTTGAGGAATACTCTTTTTCAGCTCTGTTGATCGCTTTCAACGGCTCTGACGCTTGCCCGCGATACAAAATCAACACCAATTTCGCCTCCAACTTCGTGAGCTTCACGTTTGCGGTCACTTTGGTGGCCAGGGCCACGACGGCATTCATGTCTTTACCGCTCTTCGACTTGATGGCCTGGATCTCTTGGTTGTCCAGGTACTTACCGAACTTGGCTCGGTCCGCTAAGAAGGCATCGCGTGCCTGCTAAGGCCAAGTGTAGCTTGTTTTCACCAAATTGGCTCCCCGTGCTTGCCACCCGATGTGATTTTGATATGGATATACAACCGCGTGCAAATTTGCCACCCAAGGAAAGAATGGACGAAGCATCCTGCAAACCTGTCGTGACAAGAATCAGCCCTAATCTCTAGATAAGGTGACGTAGAGACGTAGCACCAAACCACCGGCCTGAAGCCCGATAACCAGAAGCGTGCGAGTCGGGCACGGACTACTGATCGACTCCCCGTTTCCTGGCGAACTGAATTTAAAGAACTCCAACAATTCAAGCCCCCTGGCTGCGGCGAAGTCCGGGCAACGAGGCAAGCGAGAATGGCGAACGATGTCCGTGTTGCAAGGTGAAGTAAAACGATGGGCAATTGTTGATTTGGAGAGACTGTCGACGAATCAGAACCACACCGGCCAAATTTCCTTAGACACGGCGAGATGCTTCAAGCTTTCAAGGACTAGACATTCATGCCGACCGACTTCAGAACTCAAATAAATCCACCAACGCAGTTGATATCCCGAGCTACAGTAATGCCTGCACTTGTCCGTGTGCCCGTGTTCACAATACAGAAAACATAGTGACTCCCTGGGGAGACGCTGACTCCTTCGTTCGATTGCCGGCCGCATCCTGCCAAGCGGCTACAAAATAGATCCGACGAGCCAATGACAAGTTTTCCATGCAAGATCTGAGATCCGCGTGCACTGCTACTGTCTCCTCTCTCTCTCTCTCTCTCTCTCCCCTCCCCGTTCTGCTCCGACCCACCTTTGCTATATTTCCCCTTCGTGCCGTGCCTATGATGTTATGATGCTTCGTTATGTGTTCCATGAGCCTGGAAAATATGGGACAGCCTTCTGTGCTGCTTTGTCGTTGGCGGCTGGCGGCACCTTCTGCACGAAAAAAACTGACAGCATTATCGGTCATTGGCAATCTGCAACCCCCGGCAAACGCCAAATGCCACGCTTGTTAGGGGAGACGCGTTGCTGCAAATTTTCTGGCGGCCACTCCCTCGAGAGGCCGAACAACCAACGGGCCCAAATCACTGCCAAAAAAACAACAGACGTTGACGGGAAGCCTGATGGGAGCAATGCGAAAGGTGTGGAACGGGGCGAGACTCTCGGCAGAGATATTATCATTCGCAGAGCATTCGGCCAACAACTACCTCGAGTCCAAGTGTGGATACACATCACGTGGGCATCCAGCAGCTCACAATGTTGCACGTCAAAACCTGCGGAAGTCCGGAAGCTTGATGTGGAACGAAACATGTGTATGCGTACGTTGCTCTTTTTGGCCGATGGCCTGATAGGTCCACGATAGAGCTCGCTTTTGTTGCTGTAAGAGCGCTTGTAAAGAAACTTGCAATAGTCGCGACGACGAGGTCCAAATCCTGACAGTAAAACGAACATCCACTGGCGACGGAATGTGCGTTTCGGCACGGAGGCTTGGGTGGAAAGATCACTCGGTATCGCATTCAGCACCCGCTCTGCTCGGCTTCAAAGAAGGACCATCTACGCATCCGGGCCCGAAGTTCGAATATTCGCGGGTTGCCCTTTGGTGAAAAAGGCATGAATTTCGAGAGATCTCTGAACCTGAGTCAGGGCTACGCCTTTTGCTTCCAAGACCTTCTGGTCGATGGCCATCAAGCTGTCGTTAATGAAAACGAGGTGTTCCTTGCGAGTGCCTGCCACGGGGAAACCTTCGTGCCATTCTTTGCCTTCGGTGCTACCACGTGCGACCGGGGCCAAGGCGTTGGTGGACTTCTCCAAATCAGCTAAAGTCGCATGGATGTGCCGGGCAACCTCCTCTTTCAAGTAATCCCGAATAGTGGTGCCATTCACAGACATCGAGTTGTAGAAATCGCAAATCGGCCCCATGGCGTTTTGGATGCCGGGCGAGAGCCCCGTGTGCTTCTTCGCCTCGATGTGCCGCCTGACAGCGAGATGAGCTGTCAATAATTCCTGAAAGGCCACAGTGCTGTCCTTGGGAGAAGCGGCCAACCGTTGAGCCACTTTGGTGCGCAACTCCAAAATCAAGACGCACATGGCCATGACGCCGCGAACATTGCCTAGGTCCGATTCTGCAACGTCCGCTTGATCAGTGCGCAACTCTACATCTTCTTCGTAGTGCCGCATCAAGTCGAGGCCTGGCTTCAAAAGTTCCTGAACCTTCCCGTTGTCGTGATTCTCGGAAATACACGACTTGCACATGAAGACTAGCATGAGGTCACGGGCATCGAGTAGATGACTCTTGAGATCGGGCGTCAAATTCGCATCGTGTTTGCACTGCCTGTACGCGGCCAGCAACTCCGACAGGTCGCTGATCTTGTCGAAGTCGTTGAGAGCCGCCCTTTGAATCCGATCTTGGTGAGTGAGTGTTGACTTCTCAAAGAGAGCCTCTTGCAACTCTACCGATGTGGCCCTGTCCCCGCACAAGTCTGCCAACTCTTTCAGGGGCGTCAATTTCTTCACGTCGGCCTCCGTGCCTCTAGTGAGCTCGTGCCGGGCCGTGAGACCCACGACCTGCGTTGCGAGCTCATCGATCTCGGCACATGCACCTCGGCGCAACGACTCCCTCCACTTCTCCACGCTCTTCGCATACTTGCTCATTGCCGCCGCGCAACGGTCTGCAAGATCAGCGACCAAAGCTTGACCTGGAGTAGGGGGAGACTCTTTCAAGAGTTTCAACGCGTCGGCCAAGCTGAGTCGGCAAGATTCCACGCCGGGTCCGTTGGCCGCCTCTGCCGCGACCCTGTTCCTGTAGAGGGCCAGGAGCTGTGACCATACGGTCGCCTTGGGGTTGTTGACCTCCTCCATCAGCCCTGTGCCGAAAGCAGTGCACATGTCGCAAGCCTGCTTCGCCTCCTGCCGCCCATCGGGGAAGACGAAGGCGACGTCCTGGGCTGAGCTGCGGTACTTGAGCGGGATTGGCGAGAGCACCGAGTACAAGCCCCTGTAGGCCCGCACAACTGGCTCCACCAACTTCATGCACCTCTCGTCCATCTCCTCGTCCTTGTCGTCCGCCGCCACGAACCAAGCGAGGTATTTGCTCAGTATCTCCATTAAGTGACCCTTGGCGGTGGCGTCGCCGATGTTGGCCACCAAGGTGAGGAACACGTCGTTGAACATGGCCTCGTGGTAAAACCGCATGACGTCCCGAAGCGTCGCGTCCTTGTCCAACGCCTCATCATCGTCATCGGCATCGCTGACGGCCGTTGGCTGCCCGCTGCTTGCCTCTTTTTTCGGGCTCGAGCCGCTCGGGAGCTCCTCCGGAGAAACCTTCGACAAGAGGGGCGCGAACTCTGGAGCTTCACAGTCGAAGTCTGCCGTGGCGGGGAGCTCCAACTGCACACACTTCAACCAGGCATCGAGAGGTTTTCCGTAGGCAGTCGCTTCGGCGGTGTACTTTTTCGTGAAGGCCAGCAAATTCATCAGCGGGATCTCGACGGTCTTCGCCTTCACGAAGCGGGCGATGTCCTTGAGCACCTGCTGCAAGGGATGCTTGGGGATTTGGGAAACCTGCAAACGGCCGCAAGCTTCGGCGTCTGTGATTTGGGCCATTAACGTGTTGGCCTCATTCCGCTCGCCGCTCTCTCGAAGCTTTCTCACTCTTTCTTTGGCCTGAGCTCAGCGACGCGTGGCAGAGTAGTAAAAAAACAAAGGCTTTCGCGAAAATGCCCGACCTGACTCCAGGAAATGATCTGCGAAAGTGCCGAAGATGGCCGACGAGCGACGGTCTGGAAGCTCTCAGACTCATAGAGGATCCAACATGCGAAACCGCACCGACATGGACACCAATGCAAAAGGCAACGTCAAGGCGTAAAGGGTGCAGAAATCAGTCATGGATCCAGAGGGGCTTGCGTTCTTTGCAGAAGCGAAGAAACTCGCAAGAGAGCTGGGATGGGCGGACGCCTATGACATCCAGCGCGGGACCGTGAGGCGAGATGGAGCTCCGAACATACCCAGGACGCTGCCCGATGCAAATGTATCCGGCTACGAGCCAGAAGCGGAAGCGGAAGAACCTAGTAGCAATATGTCAGCACTACCCGAAAAGCCGCCGAAATTTTTTTGGCGGGCCTGTGGTAAGTGAAGATATGCGACGGAATAAAAGAGTAGGCCTGCCAATGAATCATTCAATCAGTCCGCGAACGAAAATGCAACGGCAAGCAGACGCTAAGGGTGCGGACCGGATTAATGGCACTTTTCTTCGCCGTGTCTCCGCGCAAGATCAAAGTCAAGTCAAGCACCTTCCGCTCATAGTTTGCTCCGCCTTTGCGTTGACCCGAACGTGCATCGCCAGCAGCTGCAATCATCACCAAAGAAGACTGACGAGAAGGGGCTACCCGGCCACTGACGCCACTCGCGACAGAGAGTGCCTTTCCTGGGCCCGGAGATGTAAGACGGACGCCGGCCGCCGATCCAGCTGCTGAAGTTGAAGTGCTGCCGTGGCTCTTTTTGGGCGTGGACTTGTTGCCCGTCGAAACTGCTCGTGACCCACCAGCATGCTTTGAAGCACCGTCCGATGCTTTTGCTGGAGCGACAGGCTGAGAAAGCTTGCTGGCCGAAATGACGGCTGGCACCATGGGCAACTGCGTCGCAGAGCTGCTCCGCCGGTCGTTCAATTCTTGGAGTTCCCTCGCTTTTTTTGCTTCGTGTTCATTGACTAAGTGCTTCCAAGCCTCCCAAGTCTTCACCTTGCCGAACTCAGAGGCTTTGTGAGCGGGATTCTCCATCAAGCGCTGGCGTGTGTAGTATTGGAAGGCGGCCTCAGCCTGGCCAGGTCTCACAGTGTCCTTGTGTTCTAAATTGTACTGGAAGCATTGAGTCGACACCTCGCTGAATACCTCAGCCTTGTGAAATTTGACGTCAGGTGGCAGCGACTCCGACTTGACGTGCACACCAGAGAGGGTCGATCCGTCGTCGGTGGTGTACGTCACCACGTTGTTGACGCCCTGCAAGAGACCCGGGTCGCTGTGAAGCTTCTCGACGAACTCGGTTGTCTCGACGAAGGCACACGCTCGAAGGAGGCGATGTCCCGAACAACGGCGGGTGAGCACGTGCGTTGCATCCCAAGTCCTCTTTGCATCAGACGATTGCGGCGGAGCCTCTCCGTCAACTGAAATGAAATTTGTCGCGATAAGGAATTCTCCTTTCGCGACACGGTCCGATGCCAACAACTTCAAGACCTCGGCTTTCGTGGCCTCCTGCGCGGCTGGGTCGGGACTGGTGTAGTGGGTTTCCAGGCCGACGCCGCAGCGGCGGCAAAACTCCCCGACGGGGTCGTGCGCCAGCACATTCATCAAGTCGTCCAAGAGGGGAACCTTCAAGAACCAATTCTCCGCCTGGTTGGCACGACTGGCAAGTGTGTCAATGGTCTGGCACGCGAACCAAGGTTTTCGGACAGTTGCACTCTGGGTTCGAAGCCGGATGTAAGTGGCAAAGCAAAACAAAAACAAGATCTTGCCTCCCTATCGTTCGTCGGTGGCGGGTTGGAGGAGGGCGCCGTGAAAAGAAATCGGAGGTACCCCCGATTTCTCGGGCCGCCATGTCTCGTCACTCTGAGACTTCGTTTTATGGCAGGAGCTGTTGGACAGACGACAACAATTTGCAAACCACAGTTAATGCGTAAAAAATCACGAACTCCTGAAATAACTTCCACGTTCCGCCCGTTTGGCGTACTTCACGACTTCGCGGCAAGTGCGTGCAAGTGAAGGCCCTCGTATCTCAAGACAACATCTCCTGCAACTTTGAACATGTGCCTTCATGCCCGAGAGAAAGTGACCCGCGACATGATTGGTGGGTCTAGCCAAACAACATGAAGCTTCGTGCAACTTCTGTACGACCCCGTCATCGGTTTACTCATAAAACGAACGTCGACGCTAAGGTCATGTTTCTTGGAGAAGGATTTCCGAAGTAACTTTGGAGACCTGAATGTTTTCGACGGGCCATGGGTCCGTAGGCTGTGAGTCGAATCGTGCCACTACACAACTTGCCAGAAGTGCGGCTCGGGGCCTGTTCCGTCGGCTGAACACCGCAAATTGTGCACGGGCACCTCGGCAACGATCGGGGACGCTTCGCGGGAGGAGCTTCGGCTGGCTGCGCTAGTGGAGTTTTCTTCCCTCGATTAGGCTGCTCGTCCTCAGATCCGCTCAACTTGAAAGAGCTGTGTTCGCCAGACTGCTCTCCGTCATCCTCATCTTCCTCTTCCTCGCCCTCTGCCTGTGAGCTCTCATCTGATTCCCCAAGTGCGGCTTCTACGTGCTGTTCATGCAAGTCTTGCGAGGCATCGGCCTCTTCGTCAGAATCGGTAACGGGAGGTTGGGACTTCGTCGGCGGAGGCTTCTCTTTTTGCTCCTGGTCGAATGGCAAACAAAAAAGCGAAAGCAACTTCATGTGCGGTCATCGACTACTGTCATGTAGCGTTCCAATTTGAATTAGAACTACTGCAAGAGAGCTGACAACACATCCGACAACCAAAGACTGCTTCACGTGGACGTGTGCAATTTAGAATGAGTCAACGGCAAAACTGATTTCGCAAAGATGGGCCATTTGAGTTTGAAGGCTTGATGAAGGATCCAGGGCACAAGGCAGGGGCACGACACACAAGCGACGACCACACCACGCGATGGACAAGTCAACTTCGTGCTGAACACGTCCCGCGACATTGCGAACAATCCGAAATCCAATATAACTACCAGCAGGACGTGGTGCAACGGACTGAATGAGTCTCCCATCAAGCTGAGGAAGATAAGAAGGTTCATGTGGGAACGGAAACACACGGGCAGAAAAAAGGGAAGGCCATAAGTCAATCACATCCGCCAACAGATAAAGAAGTGAACACGTTTGGACGAGCGGAGCTAGAAATTAGGTCAAACCGAAGCCACTAGCCTTGCTGTCCTGCGACTAGCACAGGCAGTCGCTATAAGCAAAGTCTGAAACTTGGTTCGCACACAGCACACGGTGAGGAAAGCTGAAGCAGAGAAGCATCAAGAGCGAGAGAGGGTGAGAGGAACATATGCCCAAGTCGCACCGAATCGGACCACCAGATGGGGAAGCTACCCCGCAAGGCCGGGACACGGAAAAATGGGGGAGGCATGGGGAGGGGTGAACATATTATGGACTGGACGAACACTCCAATGGAGCGGAAAAACCTTCTGAAAATCTCCGACGCCACCACATTGCCGCGGGCAACATTTGGGGAATAATGGAGCCAGCATTTTGCGGACGTATGCTTGGAGGTGATGATGGTGTCTGTAAGCATTGCCTCGGGCCGTAGCGATGGCGCCGGCAAGAGAGGGCCGATGCTCATCGAAACACACATAAAGGGAGTCAGAAAGGAACGTTCACCCAGAGGGAGTGGGGAGCAAGTGTCCAATTGAAAATTACGTGGCTACCCCCCTTTGTGAGGAACTGCACATGGCATAGTTACATCCAGATAAAAAGCACTGCAAATATCGGCGAGTCCTTCGACTCCTTCTTTTGCATCTTCGCGTCTGCCGGTTTCGGGAGGGCCTGGCCGCTCTTGCGTTTCTTAACCGCTGCGGCTGCCGGCTTCTCCTTCGCACTCCGCTGCTTCTGTGTAGGAGACGAGGCCGGCGGCGGCGGCTGCTTTTTTTTTTCGAAGCTGCAACTTCAGGTTTTGCTGAGGTGGCCCTCTTCTTGCGGAATTTCGTGCGGGTGCGGCCTTTGGTTGGCACCATGGTGCCCGAAGAATAACAGACACAATGCCTGGCTGCG
>Ga0194128_10011770_pt1 | contig 10045 bp, 10 predicted proteins | sample TA2KigCa65mmetaG_FD_148650 | JGI IMG/M metagenome (GOLD analysis project Ga0194128, IMG submission 148650) | Freshwater microbial communities from Lake Tanganyika, Tanzania - TA2015037 Kigoma Deep Cast 65m | ecosystem: Environmental > Aquatic > Freshwater > Lake | place: Tanzania: Lake...
TGGTCCCGTCACGGTAGCTCTCCCGCAGCAGAATGGCTGGCGGTGATCCGCGGTTCGGAACGATCGCGACGTACATGTGCAGCTTGAATCACGGCACAACCAGCCTGTCGAGCCCCTCAAACAAATTACATGACTACCGTCAAAGCCAAAATCCCCGCACTTTCAATTGCTTAGCTCGAAAATGGGGCAAAGTTCAGACTAGCAATCCCGTCCCCTCCCTCGCGCCAAGCGCGGGGGAGGGTTAGGGTGGGGGCATTGGCCGATCACCCTTCGGGCCCCCACCTTGATCCTCCCCCGCCAGAGGCGGGGGAGGAGGTTTCGTGCGCCATGACACTCCCCCAATTCGAAACCGCGCGACTGATCCTGCGGCCGCGCAGCTTGGCCGACACCGATCGCTGCATCCAGATGGACAGCGATCCGGAGGTGGTGCGCTACGTCATGGGACCGTGGTTGCATCCGACGCGCCACCGCAGCTTCATCGAGGAGCGCACGCGCGGTCCCTTCCCGCCGGGCCAGGGCTATTGGAGCATCGCGCGCAAGGGTGTCGCCGACGATTTCATCGGCTGGATCGTGCTGATTCCAATCGATGCCAAGGGACCGGAAATCGAGACGGGCTGGCGCTTGCGGCGCGACATGTGGGGCCAGGGTTATGCAACCGAGGCGGCGCGTCCCGTGCTGCATCACGGCTTTGCTACGCTGGGATTGAACGAGATCATCGCCGAGATCGAGCCGGCGAACGCCGCCTCGATCCATGTCGCGGAGAAGCTGGGCTTGCGCTACCAGCGCGTGATCCCGCGCGACGAGCGCAGCACGGTGATTTATGCGATGACGCGGGAGGAATACAGACAAAGGCATCCGACATCTTGCTCACCCTGAGCTTGTCGAAGGGTGAGAGCGCTGATCGCACCACCGGCGCCAACGCCTCAATATCAGTCACGCGGCGACGGCCTCTTGCTACCGCGGAATCACATACACCGGGCTCGACCACGCCTGGTGGCCGTCCTCGGTGGTGACGCAGACATAGAGCGGGTTGTCGCGTCCTGGCTTGAGCTTGACCCGCCGCGTGAGCTGCATGCGCTGCGTGCGATTGACGTCGGGCAGGCGGAAGATGCGGATCTGGCGGCGGATGCCGCCCGCGGTGAAGACCAGATCGTCGAGGCCGATATGGGCGATCGGCACCTTCGTCTTGACGAGCGGCGTGTCGATCGTGAGCGTGCCGGACTTCGGATCGTCGAGCCACGCATCGAAGCCGCCGAAGCCGCCGGTCGTCAGCGCCGTCCATTCGACGCGCGTGCCGTCGACCAGGTCGCAGCGCTTGTCGAGATTGTGCAGATTGATGGGCTCGATGCGCGCGAGGCGGTTGCCGGCGAGCGTCGCATGGCCGTCCCACACGGTGTGCCGGCCGCGGCCGCGGTACTCCGAGCCTTTCCAGATGAGGCGGAAGCGCCGGCCGAGCTCGGCCGGGCCATAGGGCCGCGCGCGATGCACGAGATCGAGGCCGTTGCGGATCTCCAGCCGCTCGATCGGCGCACCCGCGACGCATTCGACCTCGAAGGTCACCTCGGTCTCGTCGGTGGCGACGATGTCGCCCATCATCGCGTCGCGCACGGTCGTGGTCTCGCTGGTCCCGAGATTGGGATCCTGCGAATGCAGCGCAGCGTCGCGCTGAAAGCGCACGCGTGTGTCGAGGATCAGCCGGCTGCCGGTCGTCGCGTAGTGATGGCGCCGGCGCAGCGCGTCGAAGATGCCGGCGCGCGTCAGCTCGGTCGCGAGCATGCAGCTCAATCCGCCATAGGCGCCGAACAGCGAGGCGCCGGGATAGGAGGCGCCGTGCCGTCCCTTGTGGCCGTCGGAATTGGCGAGGATGCCGATGCGGTAGCCCTGCTCGAACCCGTCCTCGACCAGCCACTCGAAGGTGCCCCAGTCGGAATGCACCTCGACCGCGCGCTCGATGCGCACGTCATGCGCCATCTTGATATCGGCATAGCGCCCGCCGATATGGGCGAAGACGACGCAGTCCTCACCCTTGAGCGCATCGAACAGGTCCTTGGCGGCATTGGCGTCGGTCGCGAGATCGGCATGGTCGTCGACCAGCGCGTGGGACGAGCGGTGGATCTGGCGGCCCTCGGTCATGAACATGACGTTGCGGTCGCCGCCCAGTCCCGTATTGCCTGACCACTCATAGCCCGGGAAGATGACGAAGCTGCCGTCCTTGTTGTATTCGGCCGTCAGACGGTTGAGCTCGTTCCAGAATGGCGTGGTGATCTGGAAGTCGTTGCCCTGGTGGCTCATCACGTCGAGGAAGGCGCGGTCGCGCCCGAATTCGATCAGCTCGCGCGCCGAATTTGTGCCGATCGTCTCCTCGGACTGACCGTGCAGATCGCCCCAATAGGGTTTGAGCGTCGCTTCGCGCGCGATCCGCAGCGGATTGCTCTGGCACAGCCGCTTGCCGGACTCGTCGAACAGCTCGATCGAGATGTCGCCTGGCGCGTCGGCAATGAGGCCGTCGATTGTCGGGCAGATCATGCCCGGCCTGATGCGCAGGGATGGCGGCAGGCCCCGGATCGGCCGGCTCGGCACCAGCTTGACCGTCAGGTCGCCACGATCGCTTGGATTGCCCCAGCGGTCGTCGGCCTTGATGCCGAGGCGGAAGGACTCGCCGATCCGGCATTGGGTCGGCAGGATGGCGTTCCAGATCGCCGGCGGGCCGGCGATCACCGCGATCTCCGGCGAGCGCGGCAGCTCGGTGTAGTCGTAGGTCGCAAACGCGTCGACCAGCACCTTGAACTCGAAGCTCGGCTCGACGAAAGTCTGCACGCGGATTCCGGGCGATCCCTGCCGCTGGTCGCCGAAGCGCACGGTGATCGTGTCTCCCTCGCGCAGGAAGCCACGCATCACGCGAATGAACAGCGTCTTGTCCCACGGGCGGATGTTGCGCTTGTTGTCGAAGACGACGTCGAGCACCGCGCCATTCGACGCCTCGATCGTCGTGTAGTTCGGCGCCTTGGGCTCGGTGAATTGCGGTTTCGCCATGTCGCTGGCGAAGCGGAAGACGATCTTGAGCGAGCCGGTGTCGTCGATGCCGAAATAGCCGGCCGTGTAGATCAGCGTGAAGGACTGATAGCTGCCGGCCTCGAAGGCGCCGGTCGGCGCAATCGTCGCATGGCCCATGCGCTCGGACATGTAGGTGGAATGCGGCATCCCCGTCCTCGAATCGTCGTCGTTGCGAGGGACTGTGCCACGGTCGGCGAGGCCGGACAACGCGCGGCGCGGCCAAATTCATCGGTCTTGCGGAATGAAGCTGTCGATCCGATTGTTCACAGCCAAGAGGCCGGCGCAAGCGGATGACGGCCATTGTCACGAAGGGGGAGGCATTCCATGAGATCGATTCGCACGTTCACCGCGGCATGCGGGGTTGCCGTGGCGATACTCGCCATGACCGATACGATGGTCCAGGCCCAGCAGGCACCCGTCCGCGAGATCAGCAAGATCGCCGGCGAGGTCTATCGCTTCCGCAACAACAACCACTATTCCGTGTTTGCGGTTACGCCGGCCGGCGTCATCGCGACGGACCCGATCAATGCCGGTGCGGCCCAATGGCTCAAGGAGGAGGTGCAGAAGCGCTTCAACCAGCCGGTCAAATACGTCATCTACAGCCACGACCATGCCGATCACATCTCCGGCGGCGAGGTCTTCGACGGCGCCATCATCGTGGCCCACGAGAACGCCAAGCCGGTCATCATCGGCGAGAAGCGGCCTACCCCGCCGCCGCACATCACCTTCTCGGACAAGCTGACGATCGAGTTGGGCGGCACCACAGTCGAAATCGTCTACACCGGCCGCAACCACTCCGACAATTCGGTCGTGCTGCGCTTCCCGCGCGAAAAAATCGCGTTCGCCGTCGACTTCATCCCGATCAAGTCGATGGCATTCCGCGACCTGCCCGACGCCTACATGCCGGACTGGGTCGACTCGATCAAGCGCGTCGAGGCGATGGAGTTCGACATTTTCGCACCCGGTCACGGCCCGCTCGGCAACAAGGACGACGTGCGCAACTTCCGCGTCTATCTCGAGGAGCTGCGCGCCGAAGTGCTGGCGCTCGCGCGCACGGGCAAGTCGCTCGACGAGGTCAAGACTGCGATCAAGATGGCGAAGTATTCGAGCTGGGCCGGCTACGAGCAGATGCAGCAGCTCAACGTCGAAGGCATGTTCCGCCTGGTCCAGGCCAACCGGCGCGGCAACTAGGCGAAACCTGGACTGATCTTTGGTAGGGGCTCAGCGCGCGAAGCCGCGCCTCTCGGTCGATTGCATGGCAATCGACCCGGCGGCAGAGCGGGGCATCGCCGCGCCCGAATGCTGAGCCCCTACATTCTTTCGGGACATCATGCCAATCGGCGTGAACGGCCGACACCGCCGCTCTATTCCAGCTCCTTTGTCCCTGCGGCATCGCGGCATCAACTGCCGCCGATCGCAGGGAATCCGCCGAGCCGCCGTACCATTTCGCATGGGGCCTCGCGCGCCAGTGCGCGGTGGGGTCGACCCGGAAAGCTCGAAGGAGATATTTATGCGTAAATTCCTCGTCATCCCCGCCACCGCGCTCGCGCTGATGCTCGGCGCATCGCCGGCGCTGGTCGCCTCGGCGCAGACCCAGGCCAATCCGCCGGCCACGGCGGCCCCGGCCAAGCCGCGCGCCGACCGCATCGAAGGCCGGCTCGCCTTCCTCAAGGCCGAGCTGAAGATCACCGAAGCGCAGACCGCGCAGTGGAACGCGGTCGCCGACGTCATGCGCGCCAACAACCACGAGCGGCGCGCAATGATGGAGCAGGCACGCGCCCAACGCGGCCAGCCGACCAATGCGCTCGCCCGCCTCGAGGCGCGCGAGCGCTTCATTGCGGCACGCATGGAAGGCGACCGCAAGTTCCTGGCGGTCTTCCGCCCGCTTTATCAGTCGCTGTCGGCCGAGCAGAAGGCGACCGCCGACGAGCTGTTCGCCGGTCGTGGCAAGCACGGCCATCGCCACGAGGGCGGCAACCGCATCTGATGACTGCCGCCTAGCCGGGTGGCGCCTGGCGGGCGGCAATTGAAGGCTGCATCATCGACTTGACCGGGCGGGGACAGTGGACCCGCCCGGTTTTTTTCCTGTACAGTCGCCCCGCGGCATCAGGATCGGGCGTCGACCTGACGCGCGTCGACGGACCGGTGCTGAGGGGAAGCCGGAGGATGGCCGGAACGGCAGAAGAGCGCAGCGCGAGCTGCGGGCGGCTTGATCGCATCAGCGCAGGCCTGGTCACCGCCATTCTGGTCGCGAACCTTGCAGGTTCGGCGCTAGCCGGGCCGAAGATGTCCGGCGGAACCTACGACGCGAGCCCGCTGCCGATCCCGTTTCTCGACACCTCGCGCCATCCGCCAAGCGCCCCAACCCTGGGCGCGCCGCCGGTGATCATGCCAGGGGTATCGCCGCCACGCACAGCACCCGCCGCCGTCGCACCGCTGTATCCTATGCCGGTTTCAGTCCCCTCCTACGCGCCCGCGCAGCTGGCGCCTCCCTCGACTCCGCCCAGGCCAGGCTCGCCTCCTCCCCTGAGCGCACAGCTTGCCGGCGACGCATTCGTCTCCCGGCCGCTCCTTGGCCTCGTCTCCGAGCTGCGCGGCGGCATCCTCAAACATGCCTATGGCCCGAGTGTATGGGACAGCCCGCGCGAATCCGGCATCGACGTCAATTTCGAGATCGTCTTCGTCTCGCCGCCGGGTAAGTTCTTCTGGTACCTGTTCGAGCCGCGCCCGACCATCGGCATGGACATCAACACCAACGGCGACACCACCTTCGGCTATGGTGGCTTCACCTGGGAATGGAACGTGACAAAACGCTTCTACGTCGACTTCTTCCTGGGAATCGCGGGTCATGACGGCTTCCTGCACAACGCACCGCCCGACAGGCGCGAGCTCGGCAGCCGTTTGCTGTTCCGCGAGGCGATCGAGCTCGGCTGGCGCATCACCGATCGCCACAGCTTGTCGGTCATGTGGGATCACTATTCGAACGCCGGCTGGATCGACAAAAAGAACCAGGGCAACGACAATATGGGCGTGCGCTACTCGTACCGGTACTGACCGGCTCATTTCGACCGCTTTCTGCGTTTCGGCACCCTCGGGGGAGGGTTTTGGGGGATGGCACTCTTGATTTCGCTGCATGGGGCACGCCGTCGAGGCCTGATCGCCCGTGGTCTGACCGCTGCCATCGTCATCGCGGCGTCGCCGGCGTTCGCGGGTCCGAAGATGTCGGGCGGCACCTATGATGCAAGCCCGCTGCCGATCCCGGTGCTCGACACCTCGCGCCTGCCGTCAAACATGCCCGCCGGCAGCTCGGCTGCGCCAGCGGCCGCGGCCGGCTCTGTGCCAACCACGGTGCCCGCACGGCCCGGCCAGTTCTTTCCGACTCAAGCGGCGCCGCTTGTTCCACCGCCGCCACCCGTGATGCGGCCTGTCCTGGCTCCGTCCGTGGCGCCGCCGCCGCCGCCAATGGCGGTGCCGGCCGCAATGCCGCGACAGGCGCCCGCGCCGGTCGCCGCCGCCCATGCGACGGCGGCGCGCAAGCCGGTCTCGCCGCTCAACCTGGACTACTGGAAAAGCTACGGCACGACGGTCGTCGATCTGGCCAAGGCGCCGTTCACGGCCGATCGCGGCACGTTGCTCACCGCCGGTGTCGTCGTCGGCGCGATCGCGGGCGTCTCGGTGCTCGACAACAACATCAAGAGCTACGCGCAGCGGCACCGAAACGACACGAGCGATCGGGTCGCCGATGTCGGCCGCCCGCTGGGCGAGCCGATCGTGCTCGGCAGCCTGCTCGCCTTCGGCTATGCCGCCGGCACCGTCTATGGCAGCCGCCGGCTCCAGGAGACCAGCCTGCTCGCGGCCGAGAGCCTGATCATCACGGCGGGGCTGACCGAGGGCCTCAAGCGTGTGACCAGCCGCAAGCGGCCCAATCAGACCGATGATCAGTATGCCTTCCAAGGTCCGGGCGGCACGGGCAAGTCGTTGCCCTCGGGGCACGCCTCGCACGCCTTCGCCGTCGCCTCGGTGCTGGCCGAGCAATACGACGAGACGCGCATCGTGCCGCTGCTGAGCTATCTCGGCGCCTCGCTGACCGCGCTGAGCCGTGTCAACGACAACAAGCATTGGATGAGCGACGTGCTCACCTCCGCGGCGCTCGGCTACGTGGTCGGCAAGCTGACGGTGAAGAACAGCGCGTTTCGCGAGACCACCGGCTTGTCCGTGCTGCCCTATTCCACCGGCGACGAAGTCGGGCTCAACCTCGCGGTCAAGTTCTGAGGCTGATTCCTCCTCCCCCGCGCGCGAGCGCTACCGGTCGTGCAGAGCACGACCTAACGGTCTGGGCGCGACCAGTGGTCGCGCCCCATACGACGCGGGAGGGAGTCGTTCTTACGATGTCGGCTTCTTGCCGGCCTTGTAGTCGGCGACCGCTTTCTTGAGCTCGCTGTATTCCTCGCAGCCGAAGGTGCAGAGCTTGTCGAGCTTGGCGAGACGCTCCTCGGCCTTGGGCAGCTGGTCCATGATCAGGTAGAGCCGGCCGAGATATTCGTTGGCGCCGCGATGGTCGGGATTGATCTCGAGCGCCTTGGTGTAATGCACGAGCGCCTTGTCTTTCTCGCCGAGACCGCGGTGGGAGTAACCGAGATAGTTGTGGGCGTCGGCGTTCTTCGGTTCCGCGGCGATCACCTTTTCCAGCAGCGGGATCGCCGCCTTGTAGTCCTTCGCCTTGATCAGCTTCTCGGCGGCGGCGTAGTCCGGATTGGCCTTTGCACCGACATTCGCGTCGCTGCTCGAGCCCATCGCGATCGCCGTGCCTGCCGGAGCCGCAAGCGTGAGGGCGAGCACGATGGCTGCCGCGGTCTTGAAAAAAATCGTCATGCCGGTCTCCCTGTCGTCAGTTCTCGGGCTTGGCCCAGGTTTGGAGAGAGTCTAGGCAGCTCATCTATTTCGGCAAGTGCTTCTCGATCTCAGCGGTGATCTTCTCCGAGGTCGGCTTGACCGAGGAGGGCCAGGCGCCGGCAATGCCGCCATCGGGCGCGATCAGGTACTTGTAGAAATTCCAGCGCGGCACCTGCACGGCGCCCAGCTCGGTGGCGATCCAGCGGTAGAACGGATGGGCGCCGTCGCCCACGACTTTCTGCTTGGTCGTCATCGGGAAATCGGCGCTGAAGTTCACCTCACAGAACTTCTTGATCTCGGCTTCGGAGCCGGGCTCTTGGCCGCCAAAATCGTTCGACGGCACACCCAAGACGACGAGGCCACGGCCGCGGTATTTCGACCACACCGCTTGCAGATCGTCATATTGCGGCGTGTAACCGCACTGGGACGCCGTGTTGACCACCAGCACCGGGCGACCGGCGAATTTCTGCAGCGGCAGCTTGCCGCCCTCGATCGCCTCGAATTCGAAGCTGTGACCGAGCTTGGATGCGCTGTGTGCGGGCGCGGACGCGCTCATGACGACCGCCGCCGCGAGCATGCCGAGAAATTGCAGCACGTCAGCCATAGCGCTCCTCCTTCCACGGGTCGCCGTGGTTGTGATAGCCGCGGACCTCCCAAAAGCCCTTGGCGTCCTTGTCGGAGAACCACATGTGTTTCAGCCATTTGGCGCTCTTCCAGAAGTAGAGCTTGGGCACGACGACGCGCACCGGCCCGCCATGGGCGCGTTCGATCGGCTTGCCCTCCCAGTGGGTGGCGAGCAGCACGTCCTCGTCGGCGAACTCGGCGAGCGGCAGATTCGTCGCATAGCCATCATAGCTGCGGAAGACGACGAATCTTGCTTCGGCCCTGGGGCGCACGACGGAGAGCAGATGCCGCGCGCTGACGCCCTGCCAGTGATTGTCGTAGCGCGACCACGCGGTCACGCAATGGATGTCGGAGACATGCGCGAAGCGCGGCTGGCGCACAAGGTCGTCCCAGCGCCAGGTGACCGGGTTGTCGACGTGGCCACCGATCGTGAGCTGCCATTCCTCGGGCACGACATTGGGGTGCACGCCGAGATCGAGCACCGGCCAGTCCTGGGTCAGGCGCTGGCCTGGCGGCAGGCGGCGCCGGAAAGGCGCACCACTCTCGCCGGTGAGCAGACGACCCTCGCGCGCCCATTTCTGCTTGGTGTCGATCAGCTTCTGCTTGATCTGCCCGGTACCACCCGAGCCGTCATCGGCCATCTGTCGCTACCCAACAAGTCAGGGGGGGCGATTCACACCCCGCATGAAGCACTGCTTCAATGCGGGACGATCGCACCCTGGGATGGCCTCAAAGATAGGCCGCCCCACGGTCGATGCAACGCTCTCAGGGATAAACACTGCGTGAGGTCGATTTCTTCCGCGGCAGCTGCTTCTTGTGTAACATCCTAACCATGCCTGCCTTCCGCCTCAAAGGCCTCGATCACATCGTGCTGCGCGTACGCGACATGGCGCGCATGACCCGCTTCTACCGCAGCGTGCTCGGCTGCACCGTGGCCCGGCGCCGGCCTGATCTCGGCCTTATCCACCTGCGCGCCGGCACGACCATGATCGACCTGATTGACCTCAAGGGCAGGCTCGGCAAGATCGGCGGCGCCGCTCCCAAACCTAGGCTTACGCAGGGCGGCCGCAATCTGGATCACTTCTGCCTCCAGATCGAGCCGTTCGACGAAAAGGCGATCCGCCGCCACCTCACGCGCCGCAAGGTCGCCGTCGGCGAGGTCGGCCAGCGCTTCGGCGCGGAGGGCACCGGGCCATCGCTCTACCTGACCGATCCGGAGGGCAACGTGGTCGAGCTCAAAGGGCCGGCCGAGCGGCCGGATTGATCGGGACCGCGGCGGACGCTGGGCTGTCGCTTGCAAGTGGCGGTTCCGTCCTGGAAAAACCGGGACGGCCGGGTGGCACTTCTGCGCATGTGCTTCAATTTTGGCTCATCAGGAAAACGAGTGGGTGATTTGACGAGGTAGGCATGGCCGAAAGCCGCAGGATCGCTTGGTTTCAGGCGTTTCGCGGGACATTTGGATTTGGCATGATAT
>Ga0194128_10011774_pt1 | contig 10042 bp, 8 predicted proteins | sample TA2KigCa65mmetaG_FD_148650 | JGI IMG/M metagenome (GOLD analysis project Ga0194128, IMG submission 148650) | Freshwater microbial communities from Lake Tanganyika, Tanzania - TA2015037 Kigoma Deep Cast 65m | ecosystem: Environmental > Aquatic > Freshwater > Lake | place: Tanzania: Lake...
CGATGCCTTCGCCCATCTCTACAACCACCACAGACCGCACGGCGCCCTTGGCGGACGAACCCCCAACGAGTATCTCTCCCTCACCCGACAGCAGAACCCAACGTCTCATATCTACTGAACCCGGACAGGATGTTGATCCGACCTGCCCCGTATACTAGGGTCGGCCGCGAGCGGAGGGGTCGCCTGGTGTCACGGATTTCGTTGTTCGGTCAATGCTCGGCCGTCGCGTTGCTGAGCCTGACTGTCCTGGCGTGTGGCAGTGCGCGCGTTTCGGCGGAAACCTTGCAGGACGCGCTGGCGGCGGCCTATCTCAACAACCCGGTATTGTCGGCTTCGCGCGCGCAGTTGCGCTCGGTCGACGAGAACGTGCCGCAGGCGCTGTCCGGCTGGCGTCCGGTGGTCACCGTGACCGGCAGCGTCGGCAAGGGCGAGTTCGATACCAGCATCGTCACCGAACAGAACCTGACGCCAAAGGTCGCGACACTCGATCTCAACCAGCCGCTCTATCGCGGCGGCCGCACGGTGGCGGCGACCCGGCAGGCCGAGGCCCAGGTGCAGGCGGGACGCGAGCAACTGCGCGGCAGCGAGCGCGACGTGCTGCTGGCGGCGGTCACCGCCTATCTCGACGTTGTGCGCGATGGCGTCCGGGTGGGGTTGACGCGCAACAACGAACAGGTGCTGCGCCGGCAGCTACAAGCCACCCGCGACCGCTTCCAGGTGGGCGAGGTGACGCGCACCGACGTGGCCCAGGCCGAGGCGCGGGTGGCACGGGCCAACTCCGACCGCGCCGCGGCCGAGGGCGATTTGCAGATCAGCCGCGCGACTTACGAACGCGTGGTGGGCAGTCAGCCCGGCAAGCTTGAGCCGCCGCCGCCCTTGCCGTCGCTGCCAGCCTCGCTGGACGACACCACGCAGACGGCCTTGCGCGAAAATCCAGATGTGCTGCGCGCGAATTACAACGAGGAGGCGGCCAAGCACGCCGTGCGGGGAGCACTGGGCGTGCTTTACCCGTCGGTCAGCCTGGTCGGCCGCGTGCAACGATCGGACGAGGTGGTGACCGAGAGCTTGCAGACCCGCAACGATTCGATCGTGGCGCAGGTCGTCGTGCCGCTCTACCAGTCGGGCTCGGAATACTCCACTGTCCGGCAGGCCAAGGAAGTGCGCAGCCAGCGGATGCTCGACATCGAACAGGCGCGGCGGACCGCCACCGAAGCCGCCCGCCAGTCGTGGGAGGCACTGACCGCCGCGCGCGAGCGGATCAAGGGCCGGAGCGAGCAGGTGCGCGCCAACGAAATCGCCCTGGAAGGCGTCCGCCAGGAGGCGGCAGTCGGCTCGCGCACGACCCTCGACGTGTTGGATGCCGAGCAGGAATTGTTGGACAGCCGCGTTGCGCTGGTGATCGCGGAGCGTGACGAGTATGTCGCCGCCTTCCGGGTCGTGGCCGCAATCGGTCGGCTTTCCGCCGAGCGCTTGGCGCTCAACGTGCCGCTCTATGATCCGAGCCAACATTACAACGAGGTCCGCGACAAGTGGATCGGGCTCAGCCGGCCGAAGGACTGACGCCGCCGCCGCGTCAGCGCTCGCTGGCGCCGTCGCCCGGCGCGGGAAGCCAATGCGATGAGTGACAAGACCCCCCAAGGCGAACCGACGATGGAGGAGATCCTGGCCTCCATCCGTCGCATCATTTCCGAGGAGGAGCCGAAGCCGGACGGCACGGCGGGCGACGGCAAGCCGGCCGAGGCCGATGCGCCGGCGCCGCCGCAGCCGGTCACCCCGGTCGCCAGCACGGACGATGACGAGGTGCTCGACCTCACCGAAGCGATGGAGGCCACGCCGCCTCCGTCGCCTCCCCCGCAGCAGGCCGCCCCGCCGCCGGCCGAGGCAACTCCGCCGGCCCCGCCGCCGCCCGCGCCAGCCGCCGCCCCGCCGCTTGCGTCAGAGGCGGGACCGATGGCGATGATCGCGGCGGCCGGCACGCGTCTGGTCTCGGATCGGCCGGCATCGGACACGACCGGTTCCTTTGCCCAGCTCGCCAGCGCGGTCAGCCAGGCGCGCGGCGTGCAGCTCGGCCTGCCCAGCCGCACGTTGGAGGACCTGGTCAAGGAATTGCTGCGGCCGATGCTGCGCGAATGGCTGGACGCCAACCTGCCCAAGCTGGTCGAGCGGCTGGTCGAGAAGGAGATCGCCAAGATCTCCGGCAAGGCGGACGAAAGCTAGCGCCGCCGGTCTGCGGTCTTTACTCCGCGGCCCGCTTGTGCGATTGCCGCAGGCCGCGCCGCCCAGGCAAGGCGGCGGGGACACGGGCTTGCACATGCTGGACAAGAGCTATCACCCCGGCGAGGTGGAACAGCGACTCTATGACGCATGGGAGGCGGCCGGCGCCTTCGAATGCGGTCGCAAGGCAGACGGCCGGCCGTTCGCCATCGTCATTCCGCCGCCGAACGTCACGGGCAGCCTGCATATGGGCCACGCCCTCAACAACACGCTGCAGGACATCGTGGTGCGGTTCGAGCGCATGCGCGGGCGCGATGCCTTGTGGCAGCCCGGCACCGACCATGCCGGCATCGCCACGCAGATGGTGGTGGAGCGGCAATTGGAGGCGGCCGGGCAGTCGCGGCGGGGCGTTGGCCGCGAGGCCTTCATTGATCGGGTCTGGCGGTGGAAGGGCGAGTCGGGCGGCACGATCACCCGCCAGCTTCGTCGGCTGGGCGCCTCTTGCGATTGGCGGCGCGAGCGCTTCACCATGGACGAGGGCCTTTCCGCGGCGGTGCGCCTGGTGTTCGTGCGGCTCTACAAAGAGGGCCTGATCTACAAGGACAAACGGCTGGTCAACTGGGACCCCAAGCTCGGCACCGCGATCTCCGACCTGGAGGTGCAGCAGCAGGAGGTGAGGGGCAAACTCTGGCACATCCGCTATGCGATCGTCGGCGACCCCAACCGGCACATCGTGGTGGCGACGACGCGGCCCGAAACCATGCTGGGCGACGTGGCGGTGGCGGTGCATCCGGACGATGCGCGCTATCGCGACCTGGTCGGCCGGAAGGCGATCTTGCCGCTGGTCGGCCGCGAATTGGCGATCGTCGCCGACGATTACGCCAACCCGGAGCAGGGGAGCGGCGCGGTGAAGATCACGCCGGCGCACGACTTCAACGACTTCGAGGTCGGCCGCCGACACGGTCTGCCGGCGATCAATATCCTGGATGCGGAGGCGCGACTGAACGACCTGGTGCCGCCGGCCTACCGCGGCCTGGAGCGGTTCGAGGCGCGGCGGCGGATCGCGGCGGATCTGGAGGCGCAAGGGCTGATCGAGAAGGTCGAGGAGCACGTGCACATGGTGCCGTTCGGCGACCGCGGCGGCGTGCCGATCGAGCCGTGGCTGACCGAGCAGTGGTATGTCGATGCCAAGACGCTGGCCCGGCCGGCGATCGAGGCGGTCGAGCGCGGCCGGACCGTGTTCGTGCCGCGCAACTGGGAGAAGACGTTTTTCGAGTGGATGCGCAACATCCAGCCGTGGTGCATTTCGCGCCAGCTCTGGTGGGGCCACCAGATTCCGGCCTGGTACGGCCCCGACGGACGGATCTTCGTCGAACTGAGCAAAGAAGAGGCGCTGGCCGCGGCCGCCGCGCACTATCATCGGCCGGTCGAACTGAAGCGCGACGACGACGTGCTCGATACCTGGTTTTCCAGCGCGCTCTGGCCGTTCTCGACGCTGGGCTGGCCGGCGCAAACGCCGGAACTCAAACGCTATTATCCCACCGACCTGCTGGTCACCGGCTTCGACATCATCTTCTTCTGGGTCGCGCGGATGATGATGATGGGCCTGCATTTCATGGCCGACGTGCCGTTCCGTCACGTCTACATCCACGCGCTGGTGCGCGACGAGAAGGGCCAGAAAATGTCGAAGAGCAAGGGGAACATCATCGATCCCCTGGAACTGATCGACAAGTATGGCGCCGACGCGCTGCGCTTCACGCTGGCCGCGCAGGCGGCGCAGGGCCGCGACATCAAGCTGTCGGAAGCCCGGGTGGAGGGCTATCGCAACTTCGCCACAAAGCTGTGGAACGCCGCCCGCTTCGCCGAGCTGAACGGCTGCCGTTACGAACGCGAGTTCGCTCCGGCGCGGGCCGCCAACGCGGTCAACCGCTGGATCGCCGGCGAGGTGGAGCGCGCGCGCGCCCTGATCACCGAGGCGTTGGAAGGCTACCGCTACAATGAAGCCGCCAACGCCGCCTACCAGTTTGTCTGGGGCACGTTCTGCGACTGGTATCTGGAATTCGCCAAGCCGCTGCTGCAAGGCAAGGACGCTGCGGCCAAGCGGGAGACGCAGGCGACAACCGGCTTCGTGTTGGACGCGATCCTTCGCCTGCTGCACCCCTTCATGCCGTTCGTCACGGAGGAGCTGTCGCTCCGGCTCGGCTTTCGCAACACGTCGCTGATGCTGGAAAGCTGGCCGGAGGCCGATCCGGCGTTGATCGATCCCGCCGCCAGGGTCGAGTTGGACTGGGTGGTGCGGCTGGTCGCGCAGGTGCGCTCGCTGCGCGCGGAGATGAACGTGCCGGCCGGCGCGCGCGTGCCATTGCTGTTGAAGGACGCGCATCCTGATTCGCTGGCCCGTCTTGCCCGCCATCGCGAACTCGTGCTGCGCCTTGCCCGGCTGGAGAGCGTGGAGGCGTTGACCGGCCGTCCGCCGGGAGGCGCCGTACAATGGCTGCACGACGAGGCGACCGCCATCCTGCCGCTGGCGGGGGCCATTGATCTCGGCCGCGAGCGGGCGAGACTGGAAAAGGAACTCAAGGAGCTGGACGGAACGGTCGCCCGGATCGACGCCAAGCTGGCCAATCCGGGTTTCGTCGCCAAGGCGCCCGAGGAGGTGGTCGAAGCCGAACGCGAGCGCCGCGCCGAGGCCGCGGCGGCGCACGAGCGCCTGTCGGCGGTCTTGCAGCGCCTGCGCGCGGCCTGAAGGGAGTGACGATGACCAGCTTGCGGACCCGGATCGGCGGCGGCGACGCGGTGCTGGCGCCCTTGGTGCTGAACCCGCTGATGGCTAAGCTGGCCGAGCGCGCCGGCTTTCCGGCGCTCTATCTGGGCGGCGGCTCGACCGGCTATTCCAAGGTGGTGCTGGAGGCCAACCTCAACATCTCGGAACTCTGCCAGGCCGGACTCGACATCAAGGCGGTCTGCCCCCTGCCGCTCATCCTGGACGGCGCCTGCGGCTTCGGCGATCCGATGCACCAGCACCGCACCATTGGCATGGCCGAGGCGGCGGGCTTCGCCGCCATCGAGATCGAGGATCAGATCCTGCCGAAGCGGGCGCACCACCATGTCGGCATCGAGCATATGGTGAGCGCGGAATTGATGGCGGCCAAGGTCCGCGAGGCGGCGGCCGCCAGACGCAGCCGGGATTTCCTCATCGTCGCCCGCACCAACGCCGTGCGGCAGACCGGCATGGACGATGCGCTGCGCCGGCTGGAAGCCTACCGCCGGGCCGGCGCGGACGTGTTGCTGGCAATTGCCCGCACGCCGGAGGAAGCCCGGCATCTGGGCGAGCGGCTGGGGCCGCCGCTCATGCATCTGACCGCCGCCGGCGGCCTTGCCGGTTTCGGCATCGGCCCGGCGGAGATGGCGGGCTACGGCTATCGCATCATCGCCGATGCGACGACGCCCTTCCTGGCCGCCTATGACGGCATGGCGCGCTGCTATGCGGCGCTGGCGGCGGGCTTCGCCGACCGCGGGCACGATGCCGGCAGGCTCAAGGCGTTGGACCAGGACATGAAGGCCGCCATCGGCCTCGATGCCATGCTGCGGATCGAGAAGGCCACCGTCGAGCGCTGAGCCCCCTTCAGCCGATCTTTACTCTTCCCGGCTCAGTCTGGCGGCAGCACAGATCAGGAGGGCCCGATGGCCCAGAGCCTGCCGCGCGCGCGAGCCGCGCTGGACCATGACGAGCGACGGCGCGACCGCCACTACCAATGCACGCAGACCGAGCGCATCGGGTTCGGCGAGGGCAGCTATCGCTGCATGCTGGAGAACATCTCCGCCGGCGGCGTGCGGGTGACCTCCTCGGCGCAATTGCCGGTCGGCACCGACGCGGTGCTGTACCTCGACCATTACGGTGCCACCCCCGGCAAGGTGGTCTACGCCACGGGCCTGGCGCTGGCCATGCAGTTCACCCACGACGAGGCGGCCCGGCAGCGTCTGCAAGCCTGGATCGAAACGCACCTCGCGACCTGAACATCGCCCCCTCGTTGCGGCCGGCGCTTGTGCTAAAAAGCCCGCCGGCATCCAGCAGGGGGAAGGTCCGATGGCGTCCGAGTTCGACAAGTCCAAGCTGCCCAGCAGGCACGTGACCGAGGGTTACGAGCGGGCGCCGCACCGCTCCTACTACTACGCCATGGGCATGAGCGAGGAGGAGGTGCATCGCCCGCTGGTGGGCGTTGCCACCACCTGGAACGAGGCCGCCCCGTGCAATATCGCGCTGGCGCGCCAGGCGCAGGTGGTGAAGAAGGGGGTCAAGGCCGGCGGCGGCAGCCCGCGCGAATTCACCACCATCACCGTGACCGACGGCATCGCCATGGGCCACCAGGGCATGAAGTCCTCGCTGGTCAGCCGCGAGGTGATCGCCGACTCGGTCGAACTCACCATGCGCGGGCATTGCTACGACGCGCTGGTCGGTCTGGCCGGCTGCGACAAATCGCTGCCCGGCATGATGATGGCCATGGTGCGACTGAACGTGCCGGCGATCTTCCTCTATGGCGGCTCGATCCTGCCCGGCAAGTTCAAGGGCAAGGACGTGACCGTGGTGGACGTGTTCGAGGGCGTCGGCCAGGTGGCGGGCGGCCGCATGAGCGAGAGCGACCTGCACACCCTGGAACTGGCGGCCTGCCCTTCGGCCGGCTCCTGCGGCGGCCAGTTCACCGCCAACACCATGGCCATGGTCTCTGAGGCGATCGGCCTGGCGCTGCCCGGTTCGGGCGGCCCGCCGGCGGCCTATGAGAGCCGCGACAGCTACGCCGAATGGGCCGGACGGCAGGTGATGGCGTTGTTGAAGCGGAAGATACGGCCGCGCGATGTGGTCACCCGCGAGGCGTTGCGCAATGCCTGCGTGGTGGTGGCGGCCAGCGGCGGCTCGACCAACGCTGGCCTGCATCTGCCGGCCATCGCGCATGAATGCGGCATCAAGTTCGATCTGTTCGATGTCGCGGAAATCTTCAAGCAGACCCCCTACATCGCCGATCTCAAGCCGGGCGGCCACTACATCGCCAAGGACATGTACGACATCGGCGGTTTTCCGGTGCTGATGAAGACGTTGCTGGACGGCGGCTACCTCAATGGCGATTGCCTGACGGTCACTGGCAACACCATCGCGCAAAACCTCAAGGACGTTGTCTTTCCCACCGATCAGGACGTGGTGCGGCCGGTCGCCAGCCCGCTCTCGCCGACCGGGGGCGTGGTGGGCTTGCGCGGCAACCTGGCGCCCGATGGCGGCATCGTGAAGGTGGCCGGCATGCATCGCCTGCAATTTTCCGGCCCCGCCCGCTGCTTCGACAGCGAGGAGGCATGCTTCGCCGCGGTGATGGCGAAGAAGTACCAGGAGGGCGAGGTACTGGTGATCCGCTACGAGGGGCCGAAGGGCGGCCCCGGCATGCGCGAGATGCTGTCCACCACGGCGGCGATCTACGGCCAGGGCATGGGCGAGAAGGTGGCGCTGATCACCGATGGCCGCTTCTCGGGCGCCACGCGCGGCTTCTGCATCGGCCATGTCGGGCCCGAGGCGGCGGTGGGCGGGCCGATCGGCCTCTTGCGCGACGGCGACATCGTCGAGATCGACGCCGAGAAGGGCACGCTTGCCGTCAAGCTGACCGAGGCCGAGTTGCAGCAGCGCCGCCAGGCCTGGCAGCCGCGCAAGTCCGACTACCAGTCGGGCACCATCTGGAAATACGCCCAGACCGTGGGTCCGGCGCGGGCGGGCGCGGTGACCCATCCGGGCGGTGCGGCCGAGACCCACGTCTACGCGGATATCTAGATGGCGCGTATCGCCCATGCCGGTTTCCTGCACGAAACCAACACCTTCGCGCCGATCAAGGCGGGCTGGGAGGACTTCGTGCGGGCGGAGGGCTTTCCTGGCCTGACCCAGGGCCAGGAGATCCTGAAATTGTTCCCGCCGATCAACATCGGCACCGGCGGTTTCATCCAGGAGGCGCGGGTCCTGGGCCACGATCTGGCGCCCATCGCCTGGTCGGCTGCCGTGCCATCCTCCTATGTGACCGAGGCTGCGTTTGAGCGCATGGCGGCCTTGACGCTGGCCGGTCTGGCGGCGGCGGAACCGTTCGATGCGGTCTATCTGGACCTGCATGGCGCCATGGTGACCGAGCACCTGGAGGACGGCGAAGGCGCCTTCATCGCGCGCGTGCGGGCGGCGATCGGCGAGCGGCCGCTGGTGGTCAGCCTCGACCTGCACAGCAACACGACCGAGGCCATGGTGGACTTGAGCGACGGCCTGATCGCCTACCGCACGTATCCGCATGTCGACATGGCGGAAACCGGCCGGCGCACCGCGCGCTATCTCGACCGCCTGCTGCGTCAGGGCCGACGCCCGGCCAAGGCGCGCCGCGCGCTGCCCTTCCTCATGCCGCTGACCGGCATGTGCACTATGGTCGAGCCGATGGCCGGCGTCTACCGCCGGCTGGAGGAACTGGAGCGCGAGCCGGGCGTGCTGCATGTGTCGTTCACTCCCGGCTTTCCGCCGGCCGACATCCGCGATTGCGGGCCGGCGGTGGTGGCCTATGGCGACAGCCAAGCGGCGGCCGGTCGCGCGGCCGAGGCGCTGGCGGCGCACATTCTGGAACGCGAGGCGGCCTTCGAGGTGCCCCTGCTGCCGCCCGGCCAGGCGGTGGCGAAGGCGCTTCGCTCGAACGCGCTCAAGCCCTTTGTGCTGGCCGACGTGCAGGACAATTCCGGCGCCGGCGCCACCTCAGACACGACCGGCCTGCTGCGCGCGCTGGTGGCGGCCGGGGTCGACCGCGCGGTGGTTGGCATCCTGACCGACGCCGAGGCGGCGCGCCGGGCGCATGCCGCCGGCCAGGGGGCGGAACTCGAACTTTCGCTCGGCGGCAAGCTGTTCGCCGGCGACCCGCCCTTCCGGGGCCGTTTCCGGGTGGCGGCTTTGTCGGACGGCCAGTTCCTCTGCACCGGCCCGTTCTATGGCGGCAACCGCGCCAGCCTGGGGCCGACCGCCCTGCTGACGCATGGCGGGGTGTCGGTCGTCGTCTCGGGCGGCCGCATGCAGGCGGCCGACCAGGCGATCTTCCGCCATCTGGGCGTCGAACCATCGGCGCAGCGCATCCTGGGGCTGAAGTCGAGCGTGCATTTCCGCGCCGATTTCACCGACCTGGCGGAGGAGATCCTGCTGGTCGAGGCGCCCGGCGCCTTCGTAGACCGGCCGGCCCTGCTGCCCTACCGCAACCTGCGGCCGGGCGTCCGCCTGGGCCCCAACGGTCCGATGAGCCGCGGCTAGGATAAGCCGCGTGGACCGATCGGTATCGTGTTAGCGCCAGCCTGCCTGGGCCAGGGCTTGGGCCACGGCCAGTGCGTAATGCCGACCGGCATAGGGCACCCAGGCAGCGAATTCGAGGGCGCTGAGGTCGGGATAGGATTGCCGCAGCGTGGCCGTGTAGTCCGCCGCCGCTTCGTTTCGGCCGGTCCCGCTTAGGCAGGCCGCCAGCGCTTGCCGCGCCAGCCAGAAACCCGGTTGCAGGCGGACTGCCCAATGGGCTGTCTCCGTGGCTTCGCGGAAGTTGCCGAGTGAAGTGGACCCCTTTTGTGGGACCACGATGAGGCCTTTCTAAGGTGGAGCCGCGCTTTCCCCTGTCATCCTTTCATGCTGCCAGTTGCTGTTGCGGCGGCTGTGGGCATGTGGGCGACGCGCCAGCGTCGTCCAAGCGCAGCGGCATGTCCACAGCCTCGATCGCGGCCCGCCACACCGCCATCGGTGTCCGGTTCTCCAAGGCTTGATGTGGCCGCCTTTCGTTGTAAAAGGCGATCC